>Ga0180094_1000278_pt1 | contig 10594 bp, 5 predicted proteins | sample EasRivT47_16_1Da_FD_121786 | JGI IMG/M metagenome (GOLD analysis project Ga0180094, IMG submission 121786) | Soil microbial communities from meander-bound floodplain in the East River, Colorado, USA - East River metaG ERMLIBT47_16_1Da | ecosystem: Environmental > Terrestrial > Soil > Floodplain ... | reverse complement strand
TGGCACTCGAAACAGTCCATGTCGTACTTCTTGGCAAACGAGGGAATCGCGTGGGCGCCCGGAGGGAACAGCGCGGTGGCCGACCACATTCCCGTCGCCAGGAGCGCGCCAAACACAACTCGCGTTCTCATCGTCTCCTCCCTTTCTGGAGATGGGATACCGAATGATGTCACCCCTCTGTGAGCGTCGCTGCCGACTCTGCGAACCGGGTTTGGTGATCCCATTGAGCTATCCTCATCAGACGTCATCGTAGCGGGTCAACGCGCCGATATCCATTCCGCCAAAGGATGGCGGCTCGTGAAATTTCGAGGGAATCTATCTAGCCCAATCGGGCTATTGAGGGCGTGTCTCGACATCTCGTCTCCCCACTAAGGAGTAGAACGCGGGCAAGGCCAACAGGGTCAGCGCCGTGCCCGGAAACTGATCGAGCTCCTCCCGGATCTCGGCCAGCAACACACTGTATTCCCCTGAAGCAACCGGTTGAGCGGGCGCCATCACGACGACGCTACACACCAAGCTCTGTCGCAACCATCAGGATCTTGCGAACCGCATCCGCGATACGCTGCGAGAGCTCCCACCGGCCCTCAATGGGTACAAGCGGCGACGGCACGCGGTGGAAGGCGTCCGGATCTCGACCGACCTCGTATGAGTGCTCGGTGTCCCGGCCGATGAACTGGTCGAGAAACTCGTGCGTGACGGCGGTGGCCGCCGGACCGTCTCTCACGGTGAGCTGCTGCGGCACGCCGTCTCGGACTGAGACCAGGAGGATCAAAGTGCCGTGCTCCGTCCGCACCGGCTCGAGAAAGACGGTCCCCGTCCCCCCGGACAAACGCTTCGGATGCCGTGTGACGACGTAATAGCCGATGAGCTCGTCGGGCTTCGTCGCCTCGTCGCCCAACCGCTCATTGATGCGTCGGCTCTCCTCCGTGCTGAGATGCCGGTGGTGGGAGACGTATCGACTCCGGGGATGCAGGAGGGCCGCGTCGCGCTCAGTGATCGCAATCGGATGCTCCTGTGTTTCGTGTTGGAAGTACGCGCAGCCTTGGGCCGACACCAGACCCAGCAGGCTGATGAGTATCACGCGGCAGTGGATCTGACGGCACCTCATGAACAATCTCCTTTTCTATCGGGCCATGACCCGTAAGTCATCCTCTGCCCAACGCGTCCCTCGTCGGTGTGAACGGGCCGGTGCCTCCCCAAGGCCATGCTCGGCGGATGGTGCTTCTTTTCCGGGGCTTCCCCTGGATCACGACACGCGATCAGGAGAGGGCGCCCTCAGAGTCTTCGCCCCACGTCGCGATCCGCACGGCATGATCGACGGGCTTGACGAAGACCAGGCCATCGCCCGGCTTGCCCGTGTGAGCGTTCACCCGAATGATGCGCACGATCTCATCGGCATCCTGGTCGCGACAGACTATTTCCAGCTTGACCACGTTGATGTACTTCTCGGCGAGTTCCAGCGAGTAGTCGTATTCCTCCTTCGGGAGGCCGCTCGTCACGCCTTTTCCATCGAGCAGCGTCATGTTGCGAAAGCCGGCCTGCTCCAACGCTTCAATCACCCTCCCCACCAGGGCATGCCGGATATACGCGTTGACCTCTTTCATCACGAGTCCCTCCCCATCTGGAGCACCGGCTCGGGTTCGGACGCTTGGAGCGCCGGACCCTCAGGCCCGTATCGTCGCTCGCGCCTCCCCTCGACCCACCGGTACAAGGCCGGCAAGACCAGCAGGGTCAGGGCGGTCGACGTGATCAACCCGCCCACGACCACGACGGCCAAGGGTTTCTGCACCTCGGACCCCGGCCCCGTCGCCAGGAGCAACGGCACGAGCCCCAGGCTGGCCACCAGCGCCGTCATCAACACCGGCCGCAACCTCCGTTCGGACCCGAGACGGACCGCCTCCTCCAAGGTCAAACCCTCTTGTCTCAATTGATTGAAGGTGGACACCAGAACCACACCGTTGAGGATCGCCACCCCGAAGAGGGCGATGAACCCCACCGACGCAGGCACCGACAGATACAGGCCGGAGAGAAAAAGCGAGACGATGCCGCCGATCAAGGCAAACGGGATGTTGGCCAGAATCAGCAACGCGTGCCGCAAGACATTGAACGCCGTGAAGAGCAAGAGAAAGATCAAGAAGAGCGCTACCGGCACGACGATCGCCAGGCGCTGCATCGCCCGCTGTTGGTTTTCGAACTGCCCGCCCCACGTCACGTAATACCCCGAGGGCAACTCCACGGCCTCCGCGATGCGTTGCTGCCCCTCGGCCACGAACGACGCGATGTCACGCCCCTCGACGTTCGCCTCGATCACGATCCGCCGGCTGCCCTCTTCGCGATTGATCTGGACGGGCCCCTCCGCCACGCGGATGGCCGCCAGTTGTTTGAGCGGGATCCTCGCCCCGTCCGGAGCGCTCACCGTCAGGTTCTCGATGGCCTGAACGTCCCCGCGCACCGCCTCCGAAAAGCGGACCAGGACGCCGAACCGCCGCTGGCCCTCCACGACGTCGGTCGCGACCTTGCCGCCGATCGCGGTTTCCACCACCTCGTTGAGATCCGCGACGTTGATCCCGTACCGGGCGAGGGCGTGCCGATCGGCTTCAATCTCCAGAAAATACTGCCCCGAGACCTGTTCAGTCCGCACGTCCACCGCACCGGGAATCCCGCGGAGCACCCGTTCGATGCGAGTCGCCGTCTCAGCCAAAACCTGCATATCCTCCCCAAAGATCTTCACCGCGATCTGGGCGCGCACCCCGGCCAGCATCTCATCGACACGCATCTGGATGGGTTGGGAGAACACATAGGCGATGCCCGGGATCCGATCCATGGCCTCGCGCATCTTCTCTTTCAGCTCGTCCTTGGTTCGAACGGTCCATTCGCGTTCGGGCTTGAGGATGATAAAAATGTCCGACAGCTCCGGTCCCATCGGATCCACGCCGATCTCATCGGTGCCGGTTCGCGTGACGATGGTCTTGACCTCCGGAAACTGCATCAGCGCCCGCTCGACTTCGCCGTTAATCCGCAGCGAATCGTCCAGCGAAATGCTGGGCAGGCGGGTGACGTTGATCACGATGTCGCCCTCGTCCAGCGTGGGCACGAACTCCTTGCCGATGAACGGAAACAGCACCAGCGCGCCGACCAGCAGCCCCAGGGTCCCCCCCACCAAGGTCTTCGGATGAGCCAACGCCGCCGCCAGCACCCCTCGGTACCGCTCGCGGAGCCGGCGCACCAGCCACGGTTCCCGCTCCTTCACCCCCGCGGCGAAGAGCAACGAGCAGAGCACCGGCACCAGCGTGAGGGAGAGGATCAAGGAACCTAACATCGCGAAGGCAACCGTGAAAGCCAGGGGTTTGAACATCTTGCCCTCGACCCCGGTAAGGCTGAACAGGGGTAGGAACACCACGATGATGATGAGAATGCCGAACAACACGGGACGGCCCACCTCGCGCGCGGCTTCTAGAATATGGTGCATCGTCGAGCCGCCGCGGTCCTGCTTTTCGGCACGGCCGGGTCCCGGCTCCGCCTGGAGAGGCCGGGGGTGCGGGGGCATCGGAGGACCGAGCTCGGTTCGATCCGCACGGGCCCCCGCTTCGGAGAGATGTCGGTAGATGTTCTCAACCATCACCACGGCCCCGTCCACCAGCATGCCGATCCCGATAGCGAGGCCTCCCAGGGACATGAGGTTGGCCGAAAGACTCAGGCCCTTCATCAAGACAAACGTGAACAGGATCGAGAGGGGCAGCATGAGGGAGACGATCACCGCGCTGCGGAGATTCCCGAGGAACACGATCAACACCGCGACGACGAGGACGGCCCCTTCCAGCAGCGCCTTTTCGACCGTCCAGATCGCCCGGTTGACCAGCTCGGTCCGATCATAGAACGGCACGATGGAAACGCCCGCCGGCAGCACCCGGTTGACCTCGTCGACCTTGGCTTTGACGTTGGTCACGATCTCCCGGCTATTGCCCCCCATCAGCATGAGGACCAACCCCTCCACTGCTTCCCCTTGGCCTTCGTAGGTGACCCCGCCATATCGAGTCCGTGCCCCGATGCCGACCTCGGCCACATCCCGAAGGAAGATGGGTGTGCCCCGCTCCGATGCGACGACAATGTTTCGGATGTCATCAACGTTGCGGATCATACCCAGGCCCCGGACGACGTATTGCTCTTCCTGGTGGCGGACGAACCCGCCGCCGACGTTGGCATTGTTGCGTTCCACCGCTTCGAAGACCTGCCGCAGCGTGAGCCCGAAGTTCTTGAGACGGTCGGGGTCCACCAGAACCTGGTATTCCTTCGGGAGGCCGCCGAGACTGTTGACGTCGGCCACACCGGGAACGGTCCGCAGCATGGGTCGGACGACCCAGTCCTGGAGCGTGCGGAGCTCGGTCAGGTCGTACTCGGGACCGTGCAACCGGTACTGATACACCTCGCCCAGTCCGGTGCTGATCGGTCCTAACATCGACTCCACGTTGGGAGGGAGCTTCTCCTTGGCCTGGAGAAACCGCTCGAGCACGGTCTGGCGCGCCCAGTAGATATCGGTGCCATCCTCGAAAACCACGGTGATGACCGAGATCCCGAATTTGGAGATCGACCGCAGCTCGGTCTTCTTGGGAAGCCCCATCAGATCCACTTCCAGGGGGAAGGTGATCAATTGCTCGATCTCCACCGGCGACATGCCGGGCGCCTTGGTGATCACCTGGACCTGGATATTGGTCACGTCCGGGAAGGCATCGATCGGGAGCCGGACGAAGGCCAAGATCCCTCCGCCGACCAGAATGGCCACCCCAAGCAGGATCAGGAGGCGCTGCTTCAGCGCGAATGTAATGAGACGGTCGATCATCGTCAGCCCGCCTCCATCTCGGTTTTCTTCATGTCGGATTTGAGCCGGAAACTTCCGGTGGTCACCACCTTTTCTCCCGGCTCGACGCCCGACCGGATCTCAATGCGGTTGCCGGCCTTCCGGCCGACCGTGACCTCACGGACGGCGAACACACCCGGTTCTTGCTCAACAAACACGAGGGCGCGCTCGCCGTCGCGCTGCACGGCGTCGGCCGAAACGGTGATCGTGTCTTCCCCCGCGCCAGTAAGGAGGCCGACCTGCGCCAGCATGCCGGGCTTGAGCGCCTCATCCCGATTCGGGACCACGACCCGCACCATCAGGGTGCGCGTCTTCTCGTCGAGGGCCCGGCCCAGGACCGCGACGCGGCCCGAAAAGACCCGGTCAGGATACGCCTGGACCCGGATCTCGGCCGGCTGTCCCGGCTGCACACGGGCGAGATCCCGCTCGTAGACGTCGGCTTCGACCCACACGACCGACAGATCGGCGACGAGATAGAGCATCTGGGTCGGTTCGACCCCGGCGCCGGTGAAGGCCTCGTGGCGCACCACCACGCCCGACAGGGGCGACACCAGCGGCATCGCCGTCTCGGCGGCGCCGGTCTCGCCCAACCGCACCGCCGCCTCGTCCGTGAACCCGAGGATCGCCAGGTGGTGCTGGGCCTCTTGGACGGCCGCGCGCGCGCGAAGCGCTTCGCCCTCCAGTCGTTGGACCTCGCCGCGACTGACCCCTTTTTTCTCCAACAAGGCCTTGGCCCGCTCGAACGCCCGCTCCGTCACGCCTAGCTCGGCCATCGCGCGGAGGTAGTCCGACTGCGCCCGTCCGATCTCGGGGCTCTCGATGAAGGCCAGAGGATCGCCCCGCTTCACCCGGTCCCCGATGTGCGCTCGAAAGCTCTGGACCCGCCCGGCAATGGGGGCGCTGACGTGGGCGAACCGGTTCTCATCGTAGGTCACCCGCCCGCTGACCTGGAGCGGGGTGTAAAGCGGGGCGCGGGCCACGACCTCGGTCTTGAGCCCGATCGCGTCCATCGCGTCGGTGGTCAGGCGAAGCACGTCCGACCGAGTCGGATGCTGGGCCACGGGCTCGGACACGGCGGCTTGCGAGCCGACGGATTCAGAGCATCCCATCACGACCAGAGCGAGCAAGCCGGCCACGATCATCGGGATGGTCCCCCTCCCGGGCCTACAGAACCTTTCTCTCCACATAAACCTCTCCTTTATCTCGCGTATCTCACGATCAATATGTGCCGAGGGCACGTTCTATTGGTGCGCTCCGAGCGCCGTCAGCTCTGTTCCCACGGCCCGCTCGATCAGCGACCGACTGACCTGGTACTCGAAGAGGATCTGGTGGGAGCGAAGTCGGGCCTCGTTGAAGGCCCGTTGGGCGTCGAGCAGTTGCAGCAGGTTCGTCGCCCCTTCCTCGTACAGCGCCTCGGCGATCTTCCGCGACTCCTCGGCACGGGGCACGAGCCGCGTGCGGACCGCCTCGACCCGTTCGGCGCTCACCCGGAATTGGTTCAGCGCGGATTGGATCTCGGCCCGGATCACCTGGTCCCGTTGACGTACACGCGCTTCCGCTTGCATGAGATCGGCTTGGGCCAGCGCGATCCCGCCTTGGTTTTGATTCCAAATCGGAAGGGTGACCCCCAGACCGAGGCCGAAGGTCGAGAGATCGTCGTTGCCTTGAACACCCCGGCTCTGTTCAGACTGGAACCCGAACGTGAGATTCGGGTAGCGCAGGGCCCGATTGAACTTCACCTCGCTGTCGGCACGGTTCCGGCGAGCCTGTACAGCCGCCAGATCCGGTCGATGGGCCATGGCGCGTTCAGTAAGGCGGTCGGTATCCAGCGCGGTCCCCCCGGGAGATGGCTCGTCTACATCCTGTTCCAGCGAACCCATGATCTCGAGCGCATCGACCGGCCCCTCCAGACCCACCAACAGGGCCAGCCTGGTCTTGGCAGCCGCCAGCGCCAGTCCGGCCGACGCGACCTCGTCCTCGAACCGAAGCGCCTCGACCTGCGCGCGAATCAGATCCGCTTCCGGGATCTCACCGTGTTGGACGCGCAGGTCGGTGATGGCCACGACGTCACGGAATTTTGCAAGATTGGCCTCGGCGGCCGTCAGGTTCGCGTGGGCCAGGAGGGCTTCGTAAAACGTTTTCTTTAGTTCAAAGACCAGCAGACGCACCGTATCCTGAAATTCGGCTCGCGCTTCATCGAGCCCGGCATCGGCGGCGATTCTCCGATGCCGCCGTGTACCGAACCCCTCGATCGTCTGCTCGATTCGGTGGTACTGGATATTGTTCGTCTCTCGCTCGAATCCTCCGGAGAGGCCCTCCTGGCTAAACTGGTACTCCGGATTGGGGTACGCGGTCGCGAGGAGCCGATTGGCCTCCGCCCGATCGAGGCCGAACCGGCTCACCAGCACATCCACGTTCCGCTCCAGGACCAACAGGACGGCGCGATCTAAAGTCAGCCCTGTCGCGTGTTCCTCTGGGGCTCCGAACGACGGCTTAACCCAACCCGTCGCAAAGAAGATCATTCCCAATCCCGTGACCAACCATGACGCCAATCCGATACGCCTCATCCGAACGCTCCTGTGCGAGTTTCGTCCCACGCTTGATCCAGATCGACCGCAGACCGCGCATGACGCGCGAACCCGACGCGTCGGTCGAGATCACAACCTGAGAACGGTGGTGTTTAGGAGAGAGGAGAAAGCGGAGGAGCGCGTGGAGCGGTCGAACTACCGCTCACCCCTGAGGACTGACGCAAGAGCGGTGGGGGAAACAACGAGGATGGTGCGGGAGAAACCAGCGCCGTCGGCGCGGACAACGAGACCACGAAAACCGCCGGCGTACTCGCGCCACGAAGAGATCCGATTTCCTGGCCAAGCGCGTGGAGAACAGCGGTCTGGACCAGCGTGAGGAGGGTCCTCCCGGGTTCCGTCGGGGGGTGCGCGGCCTCGCCCGACGAAAAGACCGAGTGCACCATCGGCGGGTGCGCGTGATCACTCGTGTGAGACGGCGCCACTCCCGCGTGGGCGTGAATAAGCGGGGAGATCGTGAGGGCAACGACAGCGAGCCAGGTGGCCAGATGACGCGTTCGCGCCCGGAGCCGAGAGATCATGAGCGCGACCATACTACGGACCGGACGAGGCTGTCAACGTACCCCGCTTGTTGTGTCTATTCCTCGCGATCAACTTTCGCAGCTCTTCCAGCCCGAGCATCGCGACCGCGAAGGGGATGAGGAACAACCAAACCGCCTTGGCCAGCGGGGCCGTGCCGAAGATCAGATTCCCCCACGGCGTGTAGTCGATCAACAGGATCAGCGTCACCTCGGTGACGATCCCCCACAGGATCAAGGGATTGGAGAAGAGGCCAAACGCGAACGTGGACGTCCGGTCGTCGCGGCAGAGGAACACGTTCGCCACCTGCATCACGATAATGGCACTCAGACAGGCCGTGGTCGCCTGGAGATACAAGGGATCGTCGGCGGCCAGCGCCCGCCCATACTCCCACCCCCCTCGCTGAAGCACGAAGAAAAACGCCGCCATGGCCGCCGCGGCCTCCAACACCCCCAGAAACAGATACGCCCGGAGAATCAGGGAACGGCTCATGAGCCGTTCGCCTCGCGGGCGCGGCGGCCGCTGCATGATCCGCGGGTGGGGCGGTTCGGCGCCCAAGGCGAGCGCCGGCAACATGTCGGTCCCCAAATCCACGGCCAGGATCTGGATGATGGTCAGGGGAAGCGGGATTCTGAAGAGCACGAAGGCGAGGTACGGGACAATTTCCGGGATGTTGGACGTCAGGATGTAGGTCAAAAACTTCCGGATGTTGTCGAAGGCGGCGCGCCCCTCCTCGACCGCGGCGACGATGCTGGCGAAGTTGTCGTCCATCAGGACCATGTCGGCCGACTCCCGCGCCACGTCCGTCCCGGCGATTCCCATGGCGATGCCGATATCGGCTTTTCTCAAGGCGGGCGCGTCGTTGACCCCGTCTCCGGTCACCGCCACGACCTCCTTCTTCGCTTGGAGCGCGCTCACGATCCGCATTTTTTGATCGGCGGTGACGCGGGCGAACACGATCTCCGGCTCGGCCACCGCCAGTTGGAGCTGGATATCGGAGATGAGCCGGAGCTGGTCCCCGGTGATCACGAGCGGCGCGTCCGTCCGCACGAGGCCGACCTGCCGGGCGATGGCCTTCGCGGTGCGGGGGTGGTCTCCGGTGATCATGATCACCTTGATGCCCGCGTCCCGGCACCGCTGCACGGCATCGGGCACCTCGGGCCTTGGAGGATCTTCCAACCCCACGAGTCCGCACAGGGTCAGGTCTTCCTCCAGCGCCGACCGGTCGTACGGCTCCGCAACGCACCGGTACGCGAAGGCGAGCACCCGAAGCCCACCCTCGGCCATGTCTTCCTGCGCCTTCACGAACGCGTCCGCGAGTTCGACCGTCAACGGCCTCGTCTCACCGCCCCCAAGATCCACGCGCGAGCACAAGGGCAGGAGGGTTTCCAGCGCGCCCTTGGTGTAGAGCACCAAGCCGTCGCGGTTCGCGTGCAGCGTGGAGAGTCGCTTCCGATCGGCGTCGAAGGGCACCTCATCCAGGCGCGGAAGGTCCGGGAGGCCTGGCAGCGCCCGCTCGGCCATCCCAACCAAGGAGATCTCCATGGGATCGCCCGACAACACCCTGCTTCCACCGCGCTCCACCTCGGTGAGGTTGTGACAAAAACGCGCGACATCGAAGAAACGCCGGTGGGTCTCGTGGAGGGACGAACGGCCGTTCGTCCCTTCCTTGACAGGGTCATGGAACACGCCGCCAAGGAACAGCCGCTTGACCACCATCCGATTCTGGGTCAGTGTCCCCGTCTTGTCGGTGCAGATCACGGTTGCCGACCCGAGCGCTTCCACCGCGGGAAGATGCCGAATGAGCGCGTTTCGTTTCACCATCCGCTGGGAGCCCATCGCCAGAGCGAGCGTCACGGTAGGGAGCAGTCCTTCGGGCACGTTGGCAACGATGATGCCGATGGCGAAGATGAAGTTCGCCCAGAAGGGAAGACCCAGCGCCTGTCCGATGAAGAAAAACACCACGCCGAGCACGGTGGCGAGGATCGCCACGATCCGGCTCACGTATGCGATCTCGCGTTGCAGAGGCGACACCACCTCGCCCGCGGTCTGGGTCAGGTGCGCGATCTTGCCGAACTCGGTGCGCATCCCGGTCGCGAACACCACGGCGCGCGCCTCGCCCGAGACGAGGGAGGTCCCCGCGAGCAAGACATTCTTGCTGCGGAGGATCTCTTCTTCCGGGCTCGGCCGCTCATCGCGGGCCTTGGGGAGCGACTCGCCGGTCACGGTGGCGTTGTTGACCCGCGCGCCGAAGGCTTGGATCACGCGGCAGTCGGCGGGGATGTCGTCGCCATCGGCGACGAGGATCACGTCGCCGGGGACCAGCTCTTCGGCCGGGCGCTCGAACACCGTACCCTCGCGCAGTGCCTTCACCCGGTGGGGGAGCAGTCGCTTGAGCGCCGCGATTGCCCGCTCGGCGCGAAACTCCTGCCAGAACGAGAACAGGCCGTTGATGAGAATCACGCCGACGATGGCAACCCCCAGGGCGAGCATCCCCTGGCCGGGGTCCCGCCACTCGGCGATGAACGCGAGGCCCGCGGCGACCCAGAGAATCACGGCGAAGAAATGGGTGAACCCCCGAACGAAGCGGAACCACAGGGGCACACCGGCGACTCGTTCGATCCGGTTGGGACCG
>Ga0180094_1000277_pt1 | contig 10611 bp, 6 predicted proteins | sample EasRivT47_16_1Da_FD_121786 | JGI IMG/M metagenome (GOLD analysis project Ga0180094, IMG submission 121786) | Soil microbial communities from meander-bound floodplain in the East River, Colorado, USA - East River metaG ERMLIBT47_16_1Da | ecosystem: Environmental > Terrestrial > Soil > Floodplain ... | reverse complement strand
GTTTCCGGTCAACTTTCTCCTCATCGAATCGCTCCAGAAGTTCCACTACTACTTGGGCGACGGCTTCACCATCGAGTGCCCCACGGGCTCGGGAAAATTGATGACGCTTCGGGAGGTCGCGGAGGAGTTATCCCGGCGACTGACGCGGATCTTTTTGCTGGGCCCCGACGGCCGGCGACCGGTCTACGGGGAGAACGAGACGTTCCAGCACAATCCCCACTGGCGCGACCTCGTGCTGTTCTACGAGTACTTCCACGGCGATCACGGCGCCGGCCTCGGCGCGAGCCACCAAACGGGGTGGACCGGGCTGGTCGCCAAGCTCCTCCAGCAGCTCGGCGACTGACAGGCTGCTGAAAAAGTCCATCTGCGGCGTTCTCGGTCGTCGGAAATCCTCACGTACGACCCAGTACGCTCCGGTTTCCTCCTCTCTGCGGCCTTGCAGCTGGAGCTTTTTGAGCAGCCTGTCACTTTGAGCCTGTTCAGGAACCTGGACGCGCTAAGAGCGCGAGTATCAATCCGGCCAAAGGCTCCTTGCAGGTGGCGAAGCAATGGTCAGATGCAAGGCGTTCCGGTTGGGAAATCACCATTGGCATTGCCTTGCGCGCGGAGCGTACTGGGTCGTACGTGAGCACGCAAGGCCGACTGACAACGCCGCTCTAGCGTGACGGACGAATGCTGCTTCCCGAGATGGCCATTCATGGACAGGCGCCAAGCGACCGTCCCCGCCACCACGCATAGATGACTGGAATCACGATGAGCGTGAGCAAGGTCGACGTGATCATGCCGCCGATCATGGGCGCGGCGATGCGCTTCATGACGTCCGCGCCGGCCCCGTGACTCCACATGATGGGGATCAGCCCGAAGATGATGGCCGACACCGTCATCACGACTGGCCGTACGCGGTGCACCGCACCCGCAATGACCGCATCGAGCAGTTCTGCACGGGTCTGCACCCGGCCTTCGCCCCGCCGCTGATGGTAGGCCTCATCCAAATAGATGAGCATGATCACCCCCGTCTCGGCGGCGACACCCGCCAGCGCAATAATCCCGACCCACACGGCAATACTGAGGTTGTAGTGGAGCATCGCCAACAAGAGCACGCTGCCCACCACGGCAAAGGGGATCGAGAGCAGCACGATCAGAGTCTGAGCGACTGAACGGAAATTCAAGTAGAGCAGGACGAAGACCAGCAGCAGCGTCACGGGCACCACGATCTTCATGCGGTCCTGCGCGCGCAGCAAGTATTGGTATGACCCCGCCCAGATCAGCGAGGTACCCGCCGGGAGCTTGACTCGCTCCGCGATCCTCTGCTTGGCATCCTGGACGTACCCGCCAAGGTCTCGGCCTGCCACGTCGACGTAGACGATGCCGGCGAGCGAGCCGTTCTCGTCCCGGATCATCGAGGGCCCCATGACGACATCGATGGAGGCCAGTTGGGCGAGCGGAATCTTGGCCCCCCCGGGCGTGGGCACGAGGACGCGCTCGAGGCTCTGGGGGTCCTCGCGAAGTTCGCGCGCGTACCGGACGTTGACCGTGTAGCGCTCGCGTCCCTCGACGGTCGTCGTCACGTTCACGCCGCCGATGGCCGCCTCGATCACGTCCTCCACCTCGGCGACGCTCAGGTTGTATCGCGCAGCCTGTCCCCGGTCGACCGTGATGTCCAGGTAATACCCGCCGGTCACCCGCTCGGCGAACGCGCTCCGCGTGCCGGGCAGATCGGCCAGCGCCCCTTCAATCTCCTGTCCGAGGCGATCGATGTCGTCGAGATCCCGACCCAGGATCTTGATCCCGACCGCGCTGCGCACACCCGTCGCCAGCATCTCGGTCCGGGTTTGGATCGGCATCCACCAGATATTCGGCATGCCGGGCAAACGCACCAGGCGGTCCATCTCGGCGATGAGCTTGTCCCACGTCATCCCGGGCCGCCATTGCGATTCGGGCTTGAGCGTGATCGTGGTCTCGGCCATGGACAGCGGCGCGGGATCGGTCGCGGTTTCGGCGCGCCCGACCTTGCCGAAGACGGTGTCCACCTCGGGGATGGTCTTGAGTAGTGCGTCCTGCTGCTGCAGAACCTGCGTAGCCTTGGTGATCGAAATGCCCGGCAACGCCGTCGGCATGTAGAGGATCGTCCCCTCATTGAGCGGGGGCATGAATTCCGACCCCAACGAGCGGTAGATCGGGATCGTCACCGCGACAAGCACGAGCGCCAGGATGACCACTACCGCGCCATAACGCAGAGCGAGGCGCGCGACCGGCGCGTAGAGTGCGACCAGCGCGCGGTTGATCGGGTTCTTCGCGGCCGGGGTGATGTGTCCTCGGATCAGCGCGACCATCAGGAGCGGGACGAGCGTGATCGACAGGATCGACGCGAAGAACATGGCGAAGGTCTTGGTGAACGCGAGGGGCTTGAACAACCGCCCCTCTTGCGCTTCAAGCGTGAAGACGGGCAGGAAAGACACGGTGATGATCAACAGCGAGAAGAACAGCGGACGCCCCAGTTCCTTCGCGGCGCCGATGATGATCGCTCGCCGTCGCACCGGATCGCGCGCAGCCACGGGGTCTTGTTCGAGGCGCTGGTGCGCGCCCTCGATCATCACGATCGCGGCATCGACCATCGCCCCGACCGCGATCGCGATGCCGCCCAGTGACATAATATTCGAACTCAACCCCAGGGCCTGCATCGCGATAAATGAGAGGAGCAGCGCGAGTGGGAGTGTCAGGATGGCGACCAGGGCCGAGCGGAAGTGGAACAGGAACACGATGCTGACCAGACTGACGACGATCGATACCTCAATCAGCTTCTCGCGCAGGGTCGCGATGGCACGCTGGATGAGATCGGAGCGGTCGTAGGTCGGAACCACCGCAATCCCTTCCGGAAAAGACGGCTGCAATTCGGCGAGCTTGGCCTTCACGCGGTCGATCACCGCGAGCGCGTTCTCGCCGTAGCGCATCACCACCACGCCGCCCACGACCTCGCCCTCACCGTTGAGTTCGGTCACGCCGCGCCGCATCTCGGGCCCGAGAGCGATCCTCGCCACATCACGAAGCAGGACCGGCGTGCCGGTTGCGGACGTGCCCAGCGGGACGATCTGCAAATCGTCGATCGACTCCAAGTACCCGCGCCCCCGGACCATGTACTCGCGTTCGCTCATCTCGATCGCGCGGCCGCCCACGTCGCTATTGCTCATCCGGACGGCCTCTATCACGCGGGTGAGCGGGATGTTGTACGCGAGCAGCTTGTTGGGATCGACCGCGACTTGATATTGCTTCACGAAGCCGCCGACCGACGCGACCTCGGCCACACCCGGCACCGACTGCAATTGGTAGCGGAGAAACCAGTCTTGAAATGAGCGCAACTCGGCCAAATCGTGTCGCCCGGTCCGATCCACCAGTGCGTATTGGTAGACCCAGCCCACGCCGGTCGCATCAGGACCCAAGATCGGCGTCACCCCCTCGGGCAGCCGCCCACCGATCTTGCTCAGGTATTCGAGGACGCGGCTGCGCGCCCAGTACAGATCCGTCCCGTCCTCGAAGATCACGTACACGTAGGAGAACCCAAAATCGGACGCGCCGCGGACCGATCGCACGTGGGGCGCGCCCAGCATGGAGGTGACGAGCGGATACGTGATTTGATCTTCGATCAAATTCGGACTGCGCCCCTCCCACGTTGTGTAAATGATCACCTGCACGTCGGAGAGATCGGGGAGCGCGTCGACCGGCGTGTGGTAGACCGCCCAGGCCCCCCAGAGCGAGAGCCCGATCGCCGCGAGCCCGAGCAGGAACGGGTTCTTGGCGCTCCACTCGATGATCCGCTGAATCACGTTATTTTCCTGCCTGCACGGTAAACGTCGCCGTGACCGGCTTGGCGTTGGGGCGCGTCACCGTCGCGTCGATCCTCCAGGCCCCTTTCATGGCCAGATCCACCGTGGCTTCGTAGACGCCATCTTTGGTATGGCTGGCCTTCACGGTCTCGACCTCCATCCCCGGCATCGCCATGGTATAGGCGACCGCGACCGTGGCGTCCGTCACGGGCGCCTTGTTCGCGCGGACCGTGACCCGCACCCTGTTCTCACCTTTCTTCGCAGGCGCGGGCGTGGTCTCCAGGGTGAGCGTCAGCCCGTCGATCGTCTGCGTGGAGGGTGTCTCCGCAGCGCCCATGGACATCCCGGGCATGTCCTTCATGTCGGTGCCTTCCATTCCCGCCATCCCCCTCATCCCTTTCATGCCCTCGATGTCTTGCATGCCCTCCATCCCGCCCATCTCCATCTCGCCCATCTGGGCCTGCTCCATCCGGATACCGCCCATGCCGAGCGCGCCCATCATATTGGTCGCGGCCATGAGCTTACTCTCAGAATCGATGAGAAAGGTCCCCGAGGTGACGATTTTATCTCCGGCCTGCAATCCCTCGATCACTTCGGTGAAGTCGCCGAAGGTCCGTCCGGTCTTAATGTCGCGCGGTTCGAAGCGGCCGTCGCCGCGATCGAGGAAGGCGAGCGTGCGAGTCCCCGAGTCGAGCACCGCCTCGCGAGGCACGGCAAGGACGGGCTGGGCCTGCACCCGAATGGTCACCTCCCCATACATCCCGGGTTTGAGGCGCAGATCAGGGTTGAAAATTTCCATGCGGACGGGCGTGGTCCGCGTCTCGGGCGCCAAGACCGGATCGATGAACACCACCCGACTCCGGAAGACTTCGTGTGGATAGGCCGCCAGCGTGACCTCGGCCTCCTGTCCGAGCGCCACCAACGACAGATCGTGCTCGTACACCTGGGCGTGCACCCACATCGTCGAGAGATCGGCGATCTCATACAGGGGCATTTCCGGCGTGGCGTACGCCCCCTGGAGCGCCATTTTCTTCGTGACCACGCCGGAAACGGGCGCGACCAGCGTGGTCTCGGGCCGAGGCTCAGCGTGCTCCAGCGCCTCGATCTGCTCATCGCTCACGTTCAGACGCCGGAGGCGCTCGGCCGCGGCCTGGACCTGCGCGTCCGCTCCGGTTCGGATCGGCTCCATCGCGCTCTGGCCGACCCGCGCCCGGGTGCGGCGGGCCAGCCGGTACTCAGCCTGGGTGGCCGCCAGCTCAGGACTATAGATCGTGAGCAGAGGCTCGCCCGCGCGGACAACCTGGCCCGTGTAGTTCACGGCAAGGTTTGTCACCCATCCGGCGACGCGGAGGTTCACCTGTTTGACACGCCGTTCGTCGTACGCCACGGTTCCCACCGCACGGATCGTGGTCTCAAACGGTCGTCTCTCCACGACCCCCGTTTTGACGCCGATGGCTTGGCGGCGGGTCGGCGAGAGCGTCACGGACGCCTGTCCAATGTCCTTCGCGCCCGGGTCCATCTTCAGGCCGGCCATGTTCCCATCCGACATGTCCATCCCCTTCATCTCGGACATGTTCGCCGCCCCACGTGAGGATTCCATTCCTTCGGCTGCGGCGATGTCTCGGCTCGACGGAACCCACCACCCCATGACCACGACGAGGGTGACGACCACGCCTGCCATAAAACTCAGGAGGGTGACGACGGTGGTTCGATACGCTTGGTATTTCATGATTGTTCCTTTCCTTCGTTAGGGGAGGTCGACTCCGACAACGCGTTCCAACTCGGCGCGCTGCTCGGCCCAATCGGCGAGCGCGACGTCCGCCGCAAGACGCACGTCCCGCAGTTGACGCTCCGCGTCGATCACATTCAGAAAATCGGTCCGGCCGGTCGTGTACGCGATTCGTGCCGATTCAAGACCCTGTTCGGCTAGGGCGATGATGCCGCCGTGATACAGGTCGATCAGCGACTGCGCGGTACTGAGCTTGAGGAACGCATCCCGGACCATAGACATGGTTTCGTTCCGGATGGCATCGACCTCGGCCGCGGCTCGCGCCCGGCCCGCGGTTTCCTCCGCGATTTTTGCCCGGTATTTCCCGGAAGCGACCCAGGGGAGCGTCATCTTGCCGGTGAGCATCCAGCGATTCGGCCCGTCGTGGACGTCCCAGTATGAGACTTCGGCCATGAAATCGGGCCACCACCCGCGCCGCGCCAGCGCGATGGCCTCCTCCTGACGCGCCATCATACGTCCGGCCGCTCGGAGCTCAGGACGCTGCTCCACGGCTTGGGCCTCCAGCGCATCGAGCGCAACCGCCGGCGGCCGATACTCGATCTGCGCCACGCCGAAGAACAGCGGATCGTCCGGACGGCCCGTGAGGGTATTGAGCTCGATACGCAGGCTCTGCTGTTCTTGCTCGAGGGCCAGCAGACTCGCGTGCAACGTGGAGAGCTCGACCTGGGCTTTGAGGCTCTCTTGCTGGGTCGCCTGCCCCGCCGCATAGCGTTGCAGCGCACTCTGAATCAACTCCTTCAACAGGGCCTGGTGCTCGCGGTGGACGGCGATCTGTTGCTGCACACGATATAACCTGGCATAGGCCGTTTTCACCTGGGCTCGGACACGCTGCGACACGGCGAGATAGTCCTGTTCGCCCGCCTCTGCATCCAATCGGGCCACCTCGCCGCGTAAGCCGCGCTTGCCGGGGAAGGGAAAGGCTTGTTCGATGCCGTACCAGGTCTGGCCGGTCTCGCCGAGATTCCCATTCGAAGGAATATCCCACTCGGTAATGCTGACGACCGGATCGTCGAGCGCACGGGCCTGGGGTGCTTGGGCCTTCGTCGCCTCCCACCGCTGCCGCGACGCGACGATCGTGGGGTTGGTGACCATGGCTTGGGCAAGGAAACGGTCCAACGTCTCATCAGCCCAAGCCACATCATTGGGGTGGGCCATCACAGCCAAGGACATGGCCGTAATGCCCATGACTAGACAGGGGATCGAACGTAACGGCATGGGCTCCTCTCGCTAGGCGTCGTCGTGAGACAAAGGACGGACCACCGCAGCAATCGCATACAGCGATGACCGCGACAAGAATGAGAGGACGATTAGCGGATCAGGGCGGCGTGGAGCAGATACAGCGGGACTGGATGGGGTCGAGCATTGCGGAGGTCGATCGCGCGCCACGGTGGACGATCCGGCTGGGTTGGAACGAGGAGATGAGAGCCGACGTTCATCACCGGCCCCCTCTGGGGGGCGCCTTCCGCCGGAAGGCTGTACAAGTGTTCGAGCGAGAACTGGACGGCCGTGGAGAACGTGGCGCGTTGTCCGGGGTGAAACGGACACTCGACCATTCCAGCCTCACGATCGCCCCAGGACGGGTCTTGACCCATCGCGGCGCTCGGGAGAGGACAGAGCGCCGAAAAGATCAGCAGAAAGGCGAACGCGCCGACCTGGGCAAGGCCGATTCCCCGCACGAGCCTGGTATTCCCCATCGATGTGTGGAAGCCGGTCATACGCCGCGAGAGTACGCCGCTCCTCGCCGCCTTGTCAACCGGCAACCCGCGGATTGTTGAACAAGCCCCTCGACTCTGCTACCCTGCGGCGCCATGAACATCCCACGTCGGCTCTGGGTGGGCGCGCTGGCGGTCTTTCTCGTTCGCACCGCGTACGCGGGGCTCGTCCACGGACCGCTCTTCCTCACGCCCTTGGTGTACGCGCGCTTTCCCACGGCCATGGCCCCCGCCATGAACCTGCCGGCGCTCCTCGGAGTCGAGGCGCTTATCACGGCGCTGCTCGTCGGGGCGTATCAGGCCTATTTCGGGAGCAGACGGCCCACCGCGGCGATCGCGGTCCGCTTCGGGCTGCTCGTCGGCATCGCGGTGTACCTTCCGCAAAATCTGCTCAACCTGATTCTGTTACAACCGGTGGACGTTCCGCTGGTGGTCGCGTGGGTCGGGGCCGGCCTCATCGGGAGCGTGGCGAGCGTGCTTACCTTCAGGGCGGTGGTCCACCCGTCGAGCTAACGGGCTGCGGGCGGCGGTTGGACGGTCACGCCGCGTTGGCGTTGGGCTTGGGGAGGGTTCGGTGCCAGCTAAACTGGAAGACGCACGAGCCGATCTGAATGAGATCCCCGTGCATCAGGATCGACCGCGGCAGTTTCAAGTTGTTGATGTAGATCCCGTTGGAACTCCCGAGGTCGCAGAGCACAAATTCGGTCGAGGTGCGCTCGATCTTGGCGTGTCGGCGCGAGACGTCCTTTGTCTCAATGACGATGTCGGACTCCGGGTCACGGCCGATGAAATAGGCCTTTTCCGTCAAGTGGTATTCCCGTCCCTCCAGCGGCCCGCTGAGCGCCTTCAGCGTGGGCACGCTGTCCCCCTCAGCCGGGGAAGGAAGACCCACCCCAAATTGAATGGTTTTTTCCGCGTCCATCAGCCCTCCCCCGATAAGATTTCACCCGCCCAAGCCGCACGGCTCCTCAAAGATAAACGACTCTACGCGGCTGTCAACCTCCACCGCGAGGATGGCCATCGCATCCACGGGCTTCCCTCATGGCGGTGGGCGCTTGAGCGCGGTCCCCAAATCGCCTATCATACGGTCCGTGCCCTCTCTCGCCACCATCACGATTCCGCAGGTCCAGGCGCTGACCGCCCCCGACGTGTTCGGACGGGGGTTTCAGTACTATCGTGGCCGCGCGGTGATGGAGCTTGTGCCAACCGAGAGCGGAACGCTGTGGGCGCGCGTGCGGGGCAACGCGCCGGCGCCGTATTCCGTGACGATCTCGCCGGTCGGTCCCGCCGGACTCTTCTGGGAGTGCACGTGCCCCTTCGCCAAGGAGCACAGCGAGCCGTGCAAGCACGTGGTGGCCGTGCTGATGACGTGGATGGAGCGGCGCGACCGCCTCGCCAAGCGCCTCCCCGCGATCGCCCCGCCGGAGCCGCGACCGTGGAGACCCGCGTGGGCGCCGGGGGTCGCCGCCCCACCGCCGATCGCGAACCCGCTGTCGTCGCTCATCGACCCTTCGTCGTGGACCGATCTGCGCGTGGACCTGGCGGACCGCCCCGACGGCCCACCCCAGGTCGAGCTTCGGTTCCGTGTCGCGGGGTCCGAGGACGACGGGGTGGTCGTTCTCCCGGCGAGCAAGTCGCCCGATGTGTTGGAATCCCTCCGGGGTCGCGGCGCGTGGTCCGTGCGCGCGAGAGAGACCAAAGTCTACCGGACGCCGCTCATCCCCGAACTGGCCGCCGCGTACGACGCCGACGGCCGTCTCGTCCTCACCCCCGCGTTCCGCCACCCGTCGCGCACGGGCCGCGCGCCGACCGGGCGCGTGCATCAGGTCAATCCGCTCTGGATCTGGTCCGGCGGCGCGTTTTATCACACCGACGTGGTGCCTCAAGAATTCCGCCCCTATTTTGGACGCTCGACGCCGACGGTGTTGGAGGGCGAGGCCGTCCGCCGGTTCCTGGAAGACGACGCCCCGCGATTGGGCGCGCACTCACGGTATAAACCGTCGCCGGATGTGAGGGGAAGCCGGCTGATCGAGGCGCCGACGCTCAAGACCATCGCCGTGGAGGGCAAGGATCGTGACTGGTTATGGCTCGATCCGGTCTACGCCGCGGGCAACCATGCCCTGACGCTCGAAGAGCTCCTGCGAGCCGCCGAGACGAAGGCGCCGCTTCGGCGCGGGAACGATTGGATCACCGTCCCGCCCACGATCCTGGCGGCGCTCCAGGAGGCCGGCGGGAAGGTAGACGGCAGGCGCGTGGCCATCTCCCGCCTCGGGTACCTGCGCCGCCGAGCCGACTGGGGGAAGGAGATCGAGGTCACGCGGGACGATGCGGTCGCGCGCTTCGAAGCCGACTTGGACCGCCTCCGACCGCCCCAGCCGGCTCCGATGCCGACGGACCTCAAAGGCACGCTGCGGCCGTATCAGAAGACCGGCTACGACTGGCTGTGGTTTCTCCACACCAACGGCTTTCACGGAATTTTGGCTGATGAGATGGGCCTCGGGAAGACCCACCAGACGATGGCCCTCTTGCTCGCCGCCGCGCGCGAGGAGACCGGTCGTCCGTCACTCGTCGTCTGCCCCACGTCGGTCCTGGACCACTGGGAGGACAAGATCCACGAGCATGCCCCGACGCTCGCGCCGCTACGGTATCACGGTTTCACGCGCGAGGCCCTCTCGAACCGCACGCTCCCGCCGGTCGTCTTGACCACGTACGCGCTGCTCGCTCGGGAAGCGGCGGTCTTCAAGGCGGTCGAATGGAACTACGTCGTCCTGGACGAAGCGCAGAAAATCAAAAACCCCGCCACCCAGGCGGCGAGGACCGTCAAAGCCCTCTCGGCCCGCCACCGCCTGGCCCTCACCGGCACACCGATCGAGAACCGGCTCGCCGAATTATGGTCGATCATGGATTTCTTGCTCCCGGGCTACCTCGGAAGCCTCCAGGCGTTTCGGAGAGAGTTCGAAACCCCGATCGTCAAAGGTGGCGACCGGAAGCGCGAAGCGGCGCTCAAACGCGCGATCCACCCGTTTAAGCTGCGACGCCTAAAGACCGACGTCTTAAAGGACCTCCCGCCCAAGGTCGAGGATGTCCGCCACTGCCGCCTCTCTCCCGAGCAAGCCGTCGCCTACCGCGCGCTGGTCGACCACGACTGCCGCCAATTGGCCGACGACCTCCGCCGCGGTGGGGCGCCGATCCCCTACATCCACATCTTCAGCCTGCTCTCGCGCCTCAAGCGACTCTGCGACCACCCCGCCCTGGTCATCAAGGGCGCGAAGGGCCGCGCGATGGCCTC
>Ga0180094_1000273_pt1 | contig 10762 bp, 10 predicted proteins | sample EasRivT47_16_1Da_FD_121786 | JGI IMG/M metagenome (GOLD analysis project Ga0180094, IMG submission 121786) | Soil microbial communities from meander-bound floodplain in the East River, Colorado, USA - East River metaG ERMLIBT47_16_1Da | ecosystem: Environmental > Terrestrial > Soil > Floodplain ... | reverse complement strand
TGGGGCGCGGTCGCCGATCGCTGGCTGTCGCCGCGCGCGACCCTCGCGGCGCTCGGCATCGTCTCCGCGGCGTGCGCGGCGCTGACGGCGCTCTTTTCCGGGGCCTGGCCGCTGGCGGCGATCGTGGCGGTCGCGATGCTGTACGGCGCGTCGGCGGTCGGCTGGAACGGCGTGTTCCTCGCGGAGGTTGCGCGGTCCGCGCCGCCCGGCCAGGTCGGCGTGGCGACCGGCGGCACGCAGTTCTTCACGTTTGGCGGCGCGATGGCGGGACCGCCGGTGTTCACCGCCCTGGTCTCGGCCACGGGCAGCTACGCGTGGGGCTTCGCGTTCTTCGCGCTCGTGCCGCTCGCGATCTCGCTGCGCCTGCTCGCCGCGCGCACTGCGCCTTAGTCCCGGACGTTAGAATCGGGGTCGCGCCGCACCGCCGCACCCGATGCAACGACTCCAGTCCCACGACGCTCCTGCCCGTCCCGCTCACCCGCTTCCGGACCCGGTGCTCCTCGTCCATGGCCTGTGGACCAACCGCGCGATCATGCTCTACCTCGCGCGCACGCTCGCCGGGCACGGGTTCGCGCCGCGAACCGTCGGCTATCTCTCCGCGCTGCACGAGTTCGAGCACAACGCCGCGCGCGTCGCGCGCGCGATCGCCGAGAGCCCCGGTGAGCGCCTCCACATCGTCGGGCACAGTCTCGGCGGGCTCGTCGCCCTGCGCGCGCTCGCGCGGCGGCACGCCGCGCGCGTGCGCCGCGTCGTGCTGCTCGGCTCGCCAATCGCCGACTGCCTGAGCGGGCGCAAGATGGCGCGCATGCGCTTCCTCGCGCCCCTGCTCGGCACGACGCGAACGCTGTGGTCCGACATGCCGCAGCTCGACATCCCGCCGGGCGTGGAAGCGGGCGCGGTCGCCGGCACGCGCCGGTTCGGGCTGGGCAGCGTTGTCCTGCGGCTCCCCGGGCCGAGCGACGGGGTGGTGCTGGTCGAGGAGACCCGGCACCCCCGCCTCGCGGATCATCTCGTGATGCCGGTGGCGCACAGCGAGATGCTCGTGTCGCGCGCGGTCGCGATGCAGGTCGCGACCTTTCTGCGGAACGGACGGTTCGCCGCATGAGCCCGCCGGGCCGCCCCAAGGGCGAATCCCTTGGCGCGCAGCGCCAAGGTAGTCCAATGAGCCGCCGTGCCGCGCTCCTCCTTGTCGGCGCGGCCCTGCTCGTCGCGACGATCGGCGGCTGCGCGACATTCTCGTACTACGGCCAGGCGGTGCTCGGCCATCTCGACGTGATGAACCGCGCGCGCCCGATCGAGGCGAGGCTCTCCGACGGCGAGACGCCGCCCGAGCTGCGCGCGAAGCTCGCGCGCGCCCTGGAGATCCGCGAGTTCGCCACGCGCGAGCTCGGCCTGCCCGACAATGGCAGCTACCGCGCTTACGCCGACCTCGAGCGGCCGTACGTCGTGTGGAACGTATTCGCTGCGCCGGAGTTCTCGGTCGAACCGCGCCCGAGCTGCTTCCCGGTCGTCGGCTGCGTCAGCTACCGGGGCTACTACGGGCAAGCCGACGCCGACTCGTTCGCTGCGGGCCTGCGCGCCGAGGGCAATGACGTGTTCGTCTACGGTGTCCCGGCTTACTCGACGCTCGGCTGGTTCGACGACCCGGTCCTCAACACCTTCGTGCGCTATCCCGACGCGGAGCTGGCGCGGCTCGTGTTTCACGAGCTCGCACACCAGCTCGTCTACGTGAAGGGCGACACGATGTTCAACGAGTCCTTCGCCGTCGCGGTCGAGGAGGAGGGCGTCCGGCGCTGGCTCGCGCGGCACGGCGACGAGCGCGAGCGCGCCGCTTACGCCCAGCAGCGCGAGCGCCGCGCCGAGTTCGTCGAGCTCGTGCTGCGCTATCGCGGACAGCTCGAGGCGTTCTATCGCGAGCCGCTGCCCGCGGAGGCGAAGCGCGCGGGCAAGGCGCGCCTGTTCGCGGAGATGGCGGCCGACTACCGCGCGCTCAAAGCGGAGCGGTGGGGAGGCTGGCCCGGCTACGACCGCTGGTTCGAGCGCGGCGTGAACAATGCGCAGCTCGCGTCGGTGGCCACGTACGAGGAACTGGTGCCGGCCTTCCGCGCGCTGCTCGCGCAGGAAGGCGGCGACATGGCGCGGTTCTACGGCGCGGTGAGGAAGCTCGCGCAGCTCGATCAAGGCGCGCGCGACGCCGCGCTCACCCGCGGCACCACGTCGCCCCCGGCGGTGGTCGACGCCGGCAGGACCGGCCGATGAGCGGCGCCGCGGCCCCCGAACGCTCGCACCGCGAGGCGGAACGATGAACTGCACGACCGTTCGCACCTGGCTGGCGGCCGCTGCCTTGGCGTTCCTCGTCGCGCACCCGCTCGGCGCCGGCGCGCAGACGGAAAAGCCCGACGCCGGGACGTCCTCCCAGGCGTACCTCGAGCTGCTGCGCGCGGATCTCCGCCGGCAGAAGGCGGCCGTCATCGCGGCGGGGCTGGAGCTGTCGGAGCGCGAGTCCACCGCCTTCTGGCGCGTCTACCGCGACTACGAGGCGGACGTCGCGCGGATCGCCGATGGGCGCTTCGCGCTGCTGCGGGAGTACGCGGAAAGCTTCAAGGACATGAGCGACGAGAAGGCCGCCGAGATCATGCAGCGTGCGTTCGCCCTCGACGGCGAGCGCGTCCGCCTCAAGGAGCGCTATTTCCCGCGCTTCGCGGCCGCCACCTCGTCGCGCACCGCCGCGCGCTTCTTCCAGATCGACGGACAGGTCGAGGCGCTGATCTATCTGCAGCTCACGGCCGACCTGCCGCTCTTTCCGCGTCCCGGCGCGCCGAACGGACCGGACCCGCTGCAGCCGCGCTAGCCGCTACGTTCGGGCCGGGGGCGCGGCGGCGCGCAGCGGCACGAGCCAGGCGAGCGCGGCGAGCTGCGCGGCCCCGATCGCCAGCAGCGCCGCCATATAGCCCTCCGCCGCAAAGCGGCCATCCGTCACCGGATAGGCGCGCAGCACCGCGCCGATGCCCCATTGGAACGCGAACGAAACGATGAAATGCGCGAAGTTCACCGCCGTGATCGCACGCCCCGACATCTCGGGCGGCAGCTGCGGCGTGATCAGGGCGAAGGCGATCGCCCCCGAGACGACGGTGAACCCGTACACGCCGAGAACGGCTGCGCGCGGGAGCGGGAGGTCGAGCGCGACGCACAGGAAGGCCGCGAACGACACCCCGAGGCCGACCTTGTACGTCGTGAGTCGCGCGATGCCGCGTGCGGCAAGCCGGTCGGCGAAGCTCCCGAAGAACACCGACCCGACCGCGTAGGTCCCGGCGGTCACGAACAGGAGCCGCGCCGCGGACTCGCGCCCCAGGCCGCCGACGTCGGTGAGCCAGGGCCCGAGCCACAGGCCCTGGATCGCCTGGTAGGCGCCGTGCGTGACGATGAACGGGAGCGCGATGCGCCAGAAGAGCGGCGTCGCGAGAATCCGGCCGACGGCACGAAACTGCTCGCCCCAGGTCGCGCCCGCGCCGGGCAGCGGCTTCTCCGGCACGCAGAGCGCGATCAGCAGCGCCGCGGCGAGCGACGCAGCCGCCAGGCCGTAGAACATCGCGCGCCAGCCCATGACCCCGAGCGCGGCCTCGACCGGCGCGGTCGCCGCGAGCCCGCCCAGTGCCCCGAGGAAGATGAACCAGCCGCTCACCGTCGCGAGCCGTGCCAGCGGAAACCAGAGCGTGAACGCCTTGATCGAACCCATCAGGCACGCCGAGACGCCTAGCCCGATCAGCGCGCGGCCGAGGGCGAGCGCCGCGAAACTTTCCGCGATGCCGAACACCACTGCGCCGGCCGCGGTCACACACAGGAGCCCGGCCACGACGCGGCGGGGGCCGAAGCGGTCGAGCAGCACGCCGAGCGGCAGCTGGAAGAGCCCGAAGGTCACGAAGTACGCGCCGGTGAGCAGCCCCAGGTCGGCAGCGCCCAGGGCAAACTCGCGCGCGAGGTCCTTCGCGATGACCGCGTTGACGTTGCGGAAGAAGTACGAGAGGAAGTAGCCGGTGACGAACGGCAGGAAGACGAGCGCGACGAGTCGCGCCGGGATCGGCGCGGCAGGCTCGCCCGCGAGTGCCGGGGCCGCCACTGCCGGAGTTCCGCTCGGGTGCGGGTGCGGCGACGACTCAGCCTTCGATGCGCGCGCCGCGGATGACTGACTTGCCGGGATTCTCTGGTGCCGGGAAGGCGCTCATGTACTTGATGTTCTCGAACGGCACGAAGTGCAGGCAGCCGTCGGCTTCGATCATGAGCATACGCTGCTTCAGGACCGCTTCCAGCATCAGCTCGGCGGCGATCTCGTTGTCGCGCTGCTGCGGGAAGCTCACCGCGAGCGCGGTCCCGTCGGTGAAGTGGATGCGCAGTCCGCGGGTCGGTTCGGTCATCGGATGCTCCTCGGTCACGACAGCGGGATCATCACGTGGCGCTGGTAGCCCGGGCGCAACTTCAGCCGGTCGTAGTACCGCACCAGGTGCGCATGCGCCGGCCGCTCGACCGGCAGGTTCATCCACCGGTTCACGAAGCAGCCGAACGGGATGTCGCCCATGGAGAGCGCGCGGCCGGACATGTACGGCTGCGACGCGAGCACGTCGTCGGCGATCTTGAAGGCCTCGCCCGCCTGCTTGACCGCGGCTTCGACGGCGGCGCCGTCGCGCTTCTCCGCCGGCGTGCGGATGAGTTGCCAGAACATGGTCGTGATCGGCGCGCCGAGCGTCGAGGTGACCCAGTCCATCCACTTCTCCGCGCCGTAGCCCGCCTCGAACGTGCGGATCGGCCCGTGCTTCGCGTAGAGGTAGCGCACGATGGTGTTCGATTCCCACAGGATGAAGCCGTCGTAGTCGATCGTCGGCACGCGGCCGTTCGGGTTCATCGCCCGGTACTCCGGCGTGTTGACCACGCCGAACGCCATGCCCGCATCGACGCGCACGTGCGGAATCTTCAGCTCCGCGACCGCCCACATCACCTTCTGGACGTTGATCGAATTCACCCGGCCCCAGATCTTCAGCATCGATGCTCCCCCGTCCTCACCCTCGATTCGCCCGCCCGTGTGCGCGCCCGCCGTCCACGAGACCCGATTCCATCGCAATCCGCCAGAGCCCGATGCGCGCGGCATCGGGCGGCGCGGTGCGCGCCCCGACTCCGCCGGCCGCGAGCACCTCGCGGTAGCGCTCGCACAATACCGGATCGCCGATCAGCGTGACGGTCGACCCGGCGAGGCGGCGCGCGGCGGCGCGCACCTCGTCGCCGATCAGCAGACCCGACAGGTAGCTCGGCGCCTCCTCCGGCGCGAGCCGGCCGAATAGGCCGAGCGTGCGCGTGCCGAACAGGCGGTGGAGGAGGGCGTCGTCGCCGGCGAGGCTCGCTTCCCATCCGCGCCGGAACGCGGCGGGCGCATGCGCCGCGTCGACCGACATCAACCGCCCGAGAATCGAGTGCTCGCGCAGCACCGCGAACAACTCGCCCGTCATGTGCGTGGCGAACGACTCGATCCGGCCGCCGGCGACCGTCACCCACTTGCTGTGCGTGCCCGGCAGGAGGTATGCGCCGTCGGCAGCGTCGAGCGCGCCGAACACCTGCGTCTCCTCGCCGCGCATGACGTCCGGAACCCCGCTCGCGTCGACGCAGCTCACGCCGGGGACGATCGCGAGCCGCGTGCCTCCGGCCTCCGCCCAGACGAGTCCGCGCGCGAGCGCCTCGAACCCCGCGGGGCAGGGCGCGTACGGCGCCTCGACCCAGCCCTGGCGGCTTCCGATCATCCCGCTGGCGATCGCGGGCCGCGAGTGCGGAAGACAGTCTCCGCACACGTCGCGGAAGACGGCGGCAAAGTCCCCGTTCGGGACCTTCAGGATGCCGAGCGGCGCCGCCTTCTCCGCGAGCACCGCACCCTCGTCGCCAAGCAGCCAGGCGCGGAGCGAGCTCGTGCCCCAGTCGAGCGCGACGAGCCGCGGATTCAAAGCGGTGGCCGCTGCAGGTGATCGGTGGCCTGCTGGAACGCGTGCGCCGCCCGCAGCGCGAGATTCTCGTGGAACTGCGGCGCGACGAGCTGCAGGCCGACCGGCAGGCCGTCGCGCGTGAAGCCGCAGGGCACCGACAGCGCGGGCTGCTGGGTGAGGTTGAACGGGTAGCTGAACGGCGTCCAGTCCATCCAGTCTTCCGCGTCGCCGGCCGGGGTGATGCGTCCCACCTCGAACGCCGGCACCGCGAGCGCGGGCGTCGCGAGGAGATCCCACTTCTCGTGAAAGCGGCGCATGTGCTCGCCAAGCGCCTGACGCGCGCCAACTGCGTCCAGGTACTGCTCGAGCGTCCACTTCGCGCCTGCCTCGAACCAGCGCACGAGCGGCGCCTCGACGAGCGCGAGCCTCTCCTCTGGCAGCCGGCGGAGCGCGTTGTAGGCGCCGCTCGTCCAGTGCACGCGAAACGTCTCGCTGCAATCAGCGAACCCGGGGTCGACCTGGTCGACCGTCGCGCCGAGCTCGGCGAGAGTCTTAACCGCCTCCGCCACGCGTGTCTCGACCTCAGGATGCACGGACTTCACGTAGCCGAGCCGCGGGCTGTACGCGATCCGCAATCCCTTCACGCCGGCTTCGAGTCCGCTCGTCCAGTCGGCATGGTCGTGGGGCAGGGCGTACCAATCGCGTGGGTCGGGCCGCGCAAGAACGTTCAGCATCAGCGCGCAGTCGGCGATCGTGCGCGCCATCGGGCCGACGTGGGCGACCGTGCCCATCGGCGAGAGCGGCCAGGCGGGCACGCGCCCGAAGTTGGCCTTGATGCCGGAGATGCCCGTGAAGCCGCACGGAATGCGGATCGAGCCGCCGCCGTCGGTGCCGACCGCGAGCTGGCCGAGGCCGGCCGCGACCTGCGCGGAGGCACCGCCGCTCGAGCCGCCGGGCGTGCGGTCGAGGTTCCACGGGTTGCGCGTGATGCCGGTGAGCGCGCTGTCGGTGACACCCTTCCAGCCGAACTCGGGCGTGCAGGTCTTGCCAAGGAGCACGGCGCCCGACTCGCGCAGGCGCGCGGTCGCCGGCGCGTCGTCGTTCCACGGACCGGCCGGATCGATCGTCTTCGAGCCGCGCAGCGTCGGCCAGCCCTGCGCGAGCACGAGGTCCTTGATCGACGCGGGCACGCCGTCCACGGGGCCGGCGGGCGCTCCCTTCATCCAGCGCGCCTCGGACGCGCGCGCGGCGGCGAGCGCGCGGTCGGGGTCGACGAGGCAGTAGGCGTTCAGCTTCGGATTGAGCGCGTCGATGCGCGCGAGCACCGCGCGCGTTACCTCCACGGGCGAGAGCGTCTTCGTGCGGTAGCGGGCGACGAGCTCGGTCGCCGGCGTGAAGCAGAGCTCGGCGCTCATTGCGCCTTCAGAATCCCACTGCCAGCGAGTCGCGCCGCGCGTCGGAGGCGCACACGTACCCGCCGTCGACCTTGAGCGCGATCTGCGAGCAGCCGAAGTCCATGTAGCCCTCCGGCAGCTTGACGAGGCGATGGCCGCGCTGCGCGAGCGCCTCGAGCGTCGCGGGCGGGAATCCCGGCTCCATGTTGACCTCGAGGCCGGCGATGACGCGGAAGCGCGGTCCGTCGATCGCCGTCTGCGGATTCTGGCCGTAGTCGGCCACGCGCACCATGAGCTGCGTGTGACCCTGCGGCTGCATCGTGCCGCCCATCAGGCCGAAGCTCATTACCGGCGCGCCGTTGCGCGTGACGAAGCCGGGGATGATCGTGTGGTACGGGCGCTTGCGCGGGCCCACGCGGTTGGGATGTCCCGCGTCGAGCACGAACCCGGAGCCGCGGTTCTGCAGGCTGATGCCGGTGCCCGGCACCACGACGCCCGAGCCGAACCCCGAGAAGTTCGACTGGATGAGCGAGACCATCATCCCTTCGGCGTCGGCGGCGGTGAGGTAGATCGTGCCCCCGGACGGCGGGGTGCCGTGGCCGAAGTCCTGGGCGCGCTTCATGTCGATCAGGCGCGCGCGGGACGCGAGGTAGTCGCGATCGAGGAGCGCGCTCGCCGCGACGTCCATCGCGCGCGGATCGGCGACGTAGCGGCGCGCGTCGGCGAACGCGAGCTTTACCGCCTCGATCTGCAGGTGCACGCTGTCGGGCGAGTCGACGGACGCGCTCGCCACGTCGAAGTGCTGCAGGATGCCGAGCGCCATCAGGCAGACGATCCCCTGGCCGTTCGGCGGGATCTCGTGCACCGTGAACCCGCGGTAGTCCTGCGTGATCGTCCCGACCCAGTCATTCGTGTGCGCGGCGAGATCCGCGGCCGTCATCGCGCCGCCGCACGCGGCGGCGTGCGCCTCGAGCTTTCCGGCGAGTTCGCCCTGGTAGAAGGTTTTCCCGCGGGTCTCCGCGATCAGCTCGAGCGTGGACGCGGCCTCGCGCAGTCGAAAGCGCTCGCCCGGGCGCGGCGCGCGGCCGCCCGGCATGAACGCTTCGGGGAAGCCCGGCTGCACCTTGAGCTCGGGCACCTGCAGCGCCCAGCGCGCCGAGACGAAGGGCGAGACGAGGTAGCCGTCGAACGCGTAGCGGATCGCGGCGTCGAAGAGCCGCTCGAACGCGAGGCGCCCGAAGCGCTCAGACAGCTCGACCCACGCCGACACGCATCCGGGCACCGAGACCGAGTTCCAGCCGCGCGTCGGCACCGACTTCTGGCCGGCGAAGTACTCCGGCGTCCACGCGGCGGGCGAGCGGCCCGAGGCGTTGAGCCCGTGCAGCGTCTTGCCGTCCCAGAAGATCGCGAAGAGGTCCGAGCCGATGCCGTTCGAGATCGGCTCGACGATCGTGAGCGTGATCGCGGCGGCGAGCGCGGCGTCCATCGCGTTGCCGCCGGCCGCGAGCGCCTGCAGGCCCGCCTGCGCGGCGAGCGGCTGCGAGGTGGAAACGACGTTCGCCGCGAGCGTCGGGCGGCGCGCGCTCGGGTAAGCGCTGGTGAGGTCGCCGAGCTGGATGGCGGGCGCGTCGGCGGGCGTTGTCATGTTGTTCATGCGCGTTCGAAGTCGAGGGCGATGCGGCCGACGACCTTGCCGGCCTTAAGCTCGTCGAGCGAGCGGTTGACCTCGGTCGCGGGGCGGGTCTCGACCGGCGTCGCCTTGAGCTTGCCCGAGCGGGCGAGCGCGACCACCTCGTGCAGCTCCTGGAGCGTGCCGACGTAGGAGCCCATGATCGAGATCGCACGCTGCGCGATCGGCGGCAGCGAGAAGGTGACCTCGCCACCGAACAGGCCGACGAGCACGTAGCGGCCGCCCTTCGCGAGCGCGGCCGTGCCGAGATTGAACGTCGCCGGCATGCCGACGAAGTCGAGCGCGCCGGCAACCGCCGCGCCCGAGACCTGGTGGATGTGCCCGAGTGCGGTCGGCAGGTCGTGCGAGTTCACCGTCTCGCGCGCGCCCGCGGCCTTCGCCGCCGCGAACTTCGATTCGTCGACGTCGCACGCGATCACGCGCTCGATGCCGAGCGCACGCAATGTCGACAGCGCGATCAGCCCGAGCCCGCCGCAACCGAGCACGACGACCCAATCGCGCGCAGTGAGCGCGGGAAGCTTGCGGATCGCGCTGTATACGGTCAGGCCGGAGCAGGCGAGCGTGGCGGCGAAGCCCTCCTCGATGCCGTCGGCATCGACCAGGTACTTTGCGTCGGGCACCACGAGGTGCGTCGCGTAAGAGCCCGGACGGAACACGCCGAGGAAGCGCTGCTGCAGGCAGTAGTTGTCCTGCTCCGCCTTGCACATGGCGCAGGTGCCGCAGCCGATCCACGGATACACGAGTTTCTTCTGCCCGATCGCGACGCCCTTCGCCTCGGGGCCGAGCGCTTCCACGACGCCGAACGGCTCGTGACCGAGCGTGAACGGCGGGACGCAGCCGCGATCCTTCACGTAGAACTTCTTGCCGCCGCCCAGATCGAAGTAGCCGTCCCAGATGTGCAGATCGGAATGGCACACGCCGGAGCGGGTGACGCGCACCAGCACTTCGACACCCTGTGGCTTCGGCGTGTCCTTCACCACTCGCTGTAGTGGCTTGCCGTGTTCGATGACGTCGTAACTGATCATTGCCTATCCCTTCGCAGCTGCGTGCAACGACTGATCGATATCCCAGAGAATGTCGTCGAGCGTCTCGATTCCCACCGATACGCGGATCATTTCGGGCAGGACGCCTGCCTTGACCTGCTCGTCCTCGGACATCTGGCGATGCGTGGTCGAGGCCGGGTGGATCACCAGCGTTTTCGCGTCGCCGATGTTCGCGAGATGGCTCATGAAGGTCGCGGCGTCGATGAACTTCTCGCCGGCGGCCGCCCCACCCTTGATCCCGAACGAGAGCAGACCGCTTGCGCCTTTCGGCATGTACTTTCTGGTGAGTTCGTAATACTTGTTCCCCGGCAGGCCGGGGTAGTTGACCCAGGTGACCTGCGGATGCGCCGAGAGAAACTCCGCGACCGCAAGCCCATTCGCGCAGTGCCGGTCCATGCGCACCGGCAGCGTTTCGAGCCCCTGGATCAGCATCCACGCGTTGAACGGCGCGAGTGCCGGGCCGAACGTGCGCATCGTCTCCATCCGGCAGCGCATCGTATAGCCGAAGTCGCCGAACGTCTCGTGGAAGATGACGCCGTGGTAGCCGGTCGAGGGCGTCGTCATGCCGGGAAACTTGCCGTTGCCCCAAGGGAACTTGCCCGACTCGACGATCACGCCGCCCATCGTGGTGCCGTGCCCGCCGATGTACTTGGTCGCCGAGTGCACCACGATGTC
>Ga0180094_1000270_pt1 | contig 10806 bp, 10 predicted proteins | sample EasRivT47_16_1Da_FD_121786 | JGI IMG/M metagenome (GOLD analysis project Ga0180094, IMG submission 121786) | Soil microbial communities from meander-bound floodplain in the East River, Colorado, USA - East River metaG ERMLIBT47_16_1Da | ecosystem: Environmental > Terrestrial > Soil > Floodplain ... | reverse complement strand
TCGGTCCCCTGCGCGGAGTCCACGCCCGTGGACGGCAGCAGCAGGCCGATTTTCACCGGAGACGAATCGGCCATGGTCGCAGAAGTGGGATCGGACTCGACTTTTCTCGAAGTATCGCGCCAAACCCCGGCCACGACAAATGGGCAAGCCCACTTGTGAGGGATGAGGGATGAGGTATGACCCCCGCAGTGCGGGAGTTTAGACTATGGGTCCGCCCCATTTTTATGCGCTTCATCGCCCACCTCGACATGGACGCGTTCTACGCGTCGGTTGAGCTGCTGCGCTACCCGGAGCTGCGCGGCAAGCCGGTGGTCATCGGCGGCCGGCGGCGCGCCGCGGCGGAGGGAAACGTGTTCCCGGCGTTGCGCGCCTATACCGGGCGCGGGGTGATCACCACCGCCACCTACGAAGCGCGGGCGTTCGGCCTGCATTCGGGCATGGGGCTCATGAAGGCGGCGAAGCTCGCGCCGGACGCGCTGCTGCTGCCGGCGGACTTCGACGAGTACCGGCGCTGCTCGCGCCTGTTCAAGGACGCGGTGCGCGCGCTCGCGCCCGAGGTCGAGGACCGCGGCATCGACGAGATCTACATGGACATCACCGGCCTCGTCGAGGAAAGCGCAGCCGAGGGCGCGCCGGATCCCTGGGTGCGCGCGCGGGTGGCCGCGAGGGACATCCAGCGCGCGGTGCGCGAGGCGACCGGGCTCACGTGCTCCATCGGCGTCACGCCGAACAAGCTGCTGTCCAAAATCGCTTCCGAGCTGGAGAAACCCGGCGGGCTGACGGTGCTGCGCGAGGAAGACATCCCGGCGCGCATCTGGCCGCTGGCGGTGCGCAAGATCAACGGCATCGGGCCCAAGGCCGGCGCGCGGCTCGAGGCGATCGGCATCCGCACCATCGGCGAGCTCGCGCAGGCCGACCCGGCGCTGCTCGTCGCGCATTTCGGCAGGAGCTATGGCGCCTGGATGCACGAGGCCGCGCACGGGCGAGACGGGCGCGCGGTGGTCACGGTGAGCGAGCCGAAATCCATCAGCCGCGAGACGACGTTCGAGGACGATCTCCACCCGGTGCGCGACCGCGAGCAGCTCTCGCGCATCTTCACCAGCCTGTGCGTGAGGCTCGCCGACGATCTCAAGCGCAAGGGCTACGTCGGCAGGACGATCGGCCTGAAGCTGCGTTACGACAACTTCAAGACCGTCACCCGCGACCGCACGCTCGACGAGCCGACCGGCGACTCCGGCGCGATCCGCCGCGCGGCGGGCGAGTGCCTGAAGCGCGTGCCGCTCGACCGGCGCATTCGCCTCCTCGGCGTGCGGGTGGGCGCGTTGAGCAGGCCGGGTGCCACTCTGTGAAATGACTACGCCAGCAGCAGTTTGAAGCGCCGGCCGGAAGGCGTCCGATAGGCCTCAAAATCCCGCCGGTCGATCGTGAAAATCTCCGTGATCCCGGTCTTTTCAGCGATGAGCACCAGCGTCGCGTCGGCGAAATCCATGCGGGCGTAACGCGCGAGCAGGTCGTCGAGGCCGGGCACGTCGTCAACGGACAAGGTTTCAAGCCGTAACGCACCGCGCCGGATGAACGTGAGCAGGGCACGCTTACCCGCCTGGCCGAGGAAGTGGCAGGCTTCCGTGATGACAGGCCAGGTGGTCACCAGCACCGCCGGGCTGGATTCCAGGACGGCTTTGGCGGCTTCGTGGTGTTGGTCGCGAGCGTGGAACAGCGCGACGAGCGGCCCCGTGTCAACGATGATGCTTCGCACGGAGCTTTCCGCGGATCAGCGTCTTGACGCGCCCGGACACGTTACCTTGCCCCGCCGGCGATCGGTCGGCACCGAACAAGTCCTTGCCCAATTCCCACGCGGACGGCGCGCCCCGCTTGCGTTGCCGCCGGACGATGTATTCCGCCACGCTCTGGCGGATGACGTGGCTGGTGGTTTCTCCGGTCTCGGCGCAATAGCGGTCGAGCACTTTCTCCAATTCAGTTCCCAATCGGAGCGATTTGGGCATGGCGAACCTCGAGTGATACAAAACTCTTGAATCGTATCACACCCGGCCGCGGTTGCTCAAATCGACGTTGAGTGAATCAAGGGCGGTGGCGACGAGGGCGGGCGCTGCCGGCCGATCGTTACCGGGGACGAATCGGCCATGGCCGTGGGGATTCAAGAGTCACTCGACTTTTATGCCGGCCGCCCTCACCAGCGGCCACCACTTGTCGATCTCGGCCTTGTGATAAGCGGCGAGCGCTTCCGGCGTCAGTTGCTCGGGCGGGGGAATCACCTGGCCGAGGTCCAAGAGCCGCTTGCGCACAGCCGGATCGGCCAGCGCGTCCCGAACGGCGGCATTGAGGCGGGCGATGATGTCCTTGGGCGTGCCTTTGGGTGCCCACAGGCCGTACCAGATCAGGACGTGCAGCCCCGGCACGCCGGCCTCATCGAAGGTCGGGATATCGGGCGCCGAGGGCGAGCGGGCCGGGGCCGTGACCGCATACGCACGCACCTTGCCCGCGCGCACATGCGGCAGGGAGTGCGCCAGGTGGTCGAACAGGAAGTCGATTTGTCCGCCCATCAGTTCCTGCAGCGCGGGCGCCGCGCCGCGATAGGCCACGTACTTGTACTGCAGGCCGGTGAGGCTCTGGAAGTTGACGCCGGCGACATGTGCAGCGCTGCCGACGCCGATGCTGCCCGCCGAGGCCTTGTCCTGGTTCGCGCGCACCCACGCGATGAATTCCTTCACGTCCTTCGCCGGGATCGCGTTCTTGGCGACGAGCAGCATCGGGTAATGGGTGAGCCGTGAGACGGGATCGAGGTCCTTGAGCAGGTCGAAGGTCAGCGGGTAGATTGCGCCGTTGATGACGTGCGTGCTCCAGTGGCCGACGCTCAGCGTGTAGCCGTTGGGTGTTGCTTTCGCGACTTTGGCCACGCCAATTGTCCCCGCCGCGCCGGTCACGTTCTCAACCAGAAGCGGCTGATCGAGCGATACGCGCATGCGCTCGCCGAGAACGCGCATCAGCGCGTCGGTGGGTCCACCGGCCGAGAAGGGCACCACGACCACGATGGGACGGGTGGGATAGCCCTGCGCCGTCGCGCTTCCCGTGCCCAGCAAGGTGGCCGCGAGTAGGGGTGCAGCGAATACGTATTTCATGCTGATTCTCCTTGGGTAATCTTGGGCGCGCCGAGCTTCCGGGTGAGCCGCCATTCCAGCATCTGCAGGCGGTCCTGTCCCCAGAAGAGCTCGCCATCAAAAACATAGGTCGGCGCGCCGAAGACGCCGATCTTCATCGCTTCATCGGTATTGGACTGGTATTCCGCGTGGACGGCCTTGTCTTCCGTTGCCGCGAGCAGGGCATTCCCGTCCATGCCGTTCTCATCGGCGATCGCGATCAACGTGGCGTGATCGGCAACGTCGCGATCTTCCACCCAGACCGCGCGCAGGATCGCGTAACTCAGCTTGCTCCAGTCGAGACCCCGGTGCATCGCCGCGATGACCAGGTAGCAGGCACGCCGGTCGGCGACCGGATGGTAGGCCGGCTCCAGGTTGCAGGGAATCTTCAGGAGCTCGCTCCACCGCCTGAGCTCCTGGTGCCGGTACGCCTGGCGCTGCTGGGCGCGCTGCTTCAGGGGCATGCCTCCGGAAACCGACCAGCCCTTCAGCAGATCCATCGGTTTGTGGCGGATGGTCAGGCCGAAGCGATGGGAGAGGTCCATGAACCGCAGGTGGCCGAGATAAGTCCACGGCGAGGACATGGAATCGTAGTAGTCAATGAATCGTTCGGCCATGGCTCATCTTCGCCGATATCACTCACTCACTCCAGTGGCTTGAGATCGGCGAGCAGGGTGGGGATCAGCTCGGTGACGGTCGGGTGGATGTGCACCGCATTCTGGATGACGGTATAGGGAGCGCCCGCATACATCACGTCGAGGATCGAGTGTATCGCCTCATCGGCTTCGATCCCGAGGAGCGCCGCCCCCAGGATCAGCCGGGTCTGCGCGTCCACCCATATCTTCATGAAGCCCTGGGTTTCGCCGCGCTCCCGCGCGCGGCCGACCCGGCTCATCATCATCGTGGCGGCTAGCACCTTGCGGCCCGAGGCCCTCGCTTCCCGCTCCGTCATGCCGGCCCGGCCTAACGGAGGGTCGATGTAGAGGGCGTACGCAGGGATGCGATCGGTCACCCGGCGACGGCCGCCATCGAGCAGGTTGGCGGCGACGATTTCATAATCGTTGTACGAGGTGTGCGTGAAGGCGCCCCGGCCATTGGCATCCCCGAGCGCCCAGATTCCAGGGACGCTGGTGCGCAGCTCGTCGTCCACCGCGATGTAGCCGCGCGCATCGGTCTTTACGCCGGCCTTCTCGAGCCCGAGATCATCGGTGTTGGGCACGCGGCCCACGGCCAGCAGCAGATGCGAGCCCGTGACTTCGGGCGGACCTCCCTCGCAGCTCAGGCCGGCGGCGACGCCGTTTCCGTGCTTCGCCAGCGTGATGCACTTCGCGTTGAGCCTGATCTCGATGCCTTCGCCCTCGAGGATCCTCTGGACGGCAGCCGAGACTTCCTCGTCTTCACGTGCGATCAGCCGCGGTCCCATCTCCACGACCGTCACCCGGCTGCCGAAGCGGCGGTACATCTGGGCGAATTCCAATCCGATATAGCTGCCGCCGATGATGACCAGGTGCTCGGGCAGGAAATTGACGTCCATCATGCCGGAATTGGTCAGGTACCCGACTTCCGCGATTCCGGGCATGTCGGGCACGGACGCCCGCCCGCCGACGTTGAGGAAGATCTGTGCCGCCTCCAGCAGGCTCCCGTTCACGCGGACCGTGCTCTGTCCCTCGAGGCGCGCATGCCCTTCGAGCACCGTGAGGTTGGGCGTATTCCGGAGCCACTTGGTCACGCCCTCGTTGGATTGACGCACGACGGAGTCCTTGCGTGCCTTGACGCGCATCATGTCCACGGTAATGCGCCCGTCGATCGCGACTCCGTAATCGGCGCCGTTGCGGGCGACGTGCGCCGCGCGGGCACTCGCAATCAGGGTCTTGGTCGGAATGCAGCCGACGTTGACACAGGTGCCGCCGAAAAGCTTGCGCTCGATGATCGCCGTCTTCCTGCCCGCATTCGCAAGCCGGACCGCGAGCGCGGGACCGGATTGCCCGGTGCCGATGACGATTGCGTCATAACTTTCATTCATATGCCGCCTCACTGGCTACTAGGCTCCTAAGCGCCCGAGCGAGCGCTCAATATTCGAGCGCGCCTGCTGTTCGTAACGATCGCGAAAGTGCACGCTTCTGAAAATCCGCGGGCGTGCCAGGAATTCCTTCAGGATGGCCTTGCGTTCCCGCCGGAACAGGAAATCGGGCACCCATGCGTATTCCTCTCGTACTTGCCGTTCGTACTGGTCGAATCGTTCCGGTGCGGCGCCGAGTATCGATAGATCAACGTCCACAAGGATTTCGGCGCCCGTGCAACCTGCGCCGCAGGGTTACTTGGCGTATCCCCACGCCCTCAGCTGCGTAGCCGCGTGCTTGGCCTGAGCCCCGCTCTGCACCGACTTCAGATAGCGCTGGTACTCGCGGGCCGCGCCGGGACGATCCTGCATCGCCTCCAGCGATACCCCCTTGAGGAACGCCGCGTTCGGATTTCCCGGTAGCACGCGGTCGTACGCATCGAACTCCTGGTACGCCCTCGAGTAGTTTCTTGTCGCCAGATTGACGACGCCCGAGAGCTGCATCGCCTGGGCTTCGCGGGGATTGGTCTGCCGCGCCAGGGTGGTGTATTCCTTGGCCTTGTCGTAATTCTTCTGCGCGACCTGACACTTCGCCATCAGGCACAGGCCCGTGTAGTCGGTGGGCGCGCGCTTCAGCGCGGTGTCGAAGTGGCCCTCCGCCTCGGGAAAGCTCTTCTTGGACATGAGCCGCTCGCCCTTCTGCTGCTCCTCGATGGCGGGCCTGAGCTTCCGCAGGCCCGCGGTGTGGTCCATGTAGCGCTCGCGTTCGACCTTCCCCGAGGCGAATTTCGCGTACTTCCCGGAGGCGTCGGCCTTCATGCTCGCGAGCCGCTCGTCCGACATCGGGTGCGAGCTGAACATGGTGTCGAGCATGCCCGGCTTCGACTTCGACTGGCGCACCAGCACGTTCATGAGGCCCACCATGCCGTCCGGGGAATAGCCGGCGCGGGTCATGTACTCCATCCCGAGGCTGTCCGCCTCGCGCTCGTTCTCGCGGGAGTAGGACGCGAGCAGGGCGCTGGCGCCGACTTGTCCTGCGATTCCAACGAGGGGCGCCCAGCCGCCGGCGCTGTCGGACGCGCCCACGGCGACGGTGGCCGTGACCACCGCAATCTCTGCGAGCAGGCCCTGTCCCGCGCGCTGCGCGCTGTGGCGCGCGTTGACGTGGCCGATCTCGTGGCCCATCAGCCCGGCGAACTCCGCCTCGTTCTCCACTTCCAGCATGATCCCGCGCGTTGCCGCGATGGTGCCGCCGGGAAACGCGTAGGCATTGATGTAATTGGCATTGACGACCCGGAAGGAGTAGGGGACCGCGGTGCGGTGCGAGCGCGAGGAAAGCGAGGTCCCGATGTCGGAGGCGTAGCTGTTCAGCTTCGTATCCTGCGTGGAGCCGTAGTCCAGCGAGATCTGCTTCGGAGAGTGCTGGCGGTCGATCCCCACCTCCTGCTCCTCGGATATCCCGACCAGCATCTGCTCCCCCGTGACGGGATGCCTCGCGCAGCCGGACATGATCGGGATCGCGACGGTGGCGGACGCCGCGGAAATCAGCCACAGAAAATCGCGGCGGGTCATTTCGCCGCGGTAGATGCGATTACCGAAGTGGGACATAGGGCCTCCCAATGAGAGCATCGGATGATACGCCGGCCGGGGAAGCGTGGCTCATCGTCGCCGGCGTCAATGGTTATCGCTTCCCGTCGTACCAGGCGAAGCAGTCCCGCCGGTTGTGCAGCGTCCGGCCGGCCGACGCGATGGTCTTCAGCATGAACCAGGTGAGCTTCCCCCACCCGTAGAGCCGGAGCTTGCGGTCGCTGGTAAGCAGGGGGTGGCGGTGGAGGATCAGGAATGTCCGCCGGTTCCGGCGGGCGATGCGTTTGAGACGCCGGGAGAGGTTCACTTCCTCACCAGCGTAGAGCTCCTCGCTGAAGCCGCCCGCCGCGCGGAAGGCCGCCGCCTCGCAGAAAATGAAGGAGCCTGCCGCCCACCGCATGATCCGGCTCAGCGCGTTCCAAAATCCAATGATCGGCGCGGCACCAATGGGCGGGTTCGCGTAGGCGACGGTGCTGCCCCCGGCGAGGCAATGCCCGGCAGCGATCGCATCGGCCGCGTCCGAGAAAAGCTCCGGGCTGGGCTGGGAATCAGCGTCCACAAAGACGATCCAGTCCCCTCTTGCCTCGGCGGCGCCTCTGTTGCGCGCGCGGCTGATCTGGTTCACCGGCTCGAAGACGACGCGCGCTCCCGCCGCCCGGGCGATCTCCGCCGTGCGGTCGGTGGAGTTGTTGTCGCAGACGATCAGCTCGGACGCCCAACCGCGCCGGTCGAACGCTTCCATCGCTGCGCGGATGGTGGGGAGCGTCTCCGGCAGCAGCCGCTCCTCGTTGAACGCGGGGATGACGATCGAGATTCTCATTTGCCTGGAAGCTTACGCCGACCGGTCCGGGCGACAATGCGGGACGCACCGGCACGCCCCGTTGGGGCAAGTCCTTGTCCCGGGTGAGGTTTGCGTGATCAGTGGCAGCCCGCCGCGGACTCGAACCGCGAACCTTCCGCTTCAGAGGCGGACGCTCTACCAATTGCGCTAGCGGGCAGCAGAACGGCCGGAAGGGATCCGGGCTGGTTCGACCGTCACGGGCGCCGCGAAGTTCGCGTTGCTTTCGTCGCGCGGTCGCCACGCCCGATCTCTATCCCTCACCCCGGCCCTCTCCCGAGTGGAGAGGGGGTGCTTAGTCTCTCCCGAGCGGAGTGGGGAGGTTCGAGATTCCCTTCTCTACTTGGGAGAAGGGCGGGGATGAGGGGATCGAGCGAAGCGGGGGGCTTAACCTCCCGCCCTGGGCCGGGTCCAGGACTCCGACCACGCGAGGCAGCAGCTCGACGCGGGCTTTCCAAAGCGGTCTTGCAGGAAAACCTTCGCGGTCGCGGCCTTGCCGTTGACCGAGAGCTGCGCGCTGGGGCATGCAAACACTTGTCGAGGAAACTGTCACCTGACCATGGCCCACGGCAGGCTGGTCGTCGTCATGCCCGCGAGCAGCGCGGACGCTCGGGAAACGCGGCGGAGATTCGCGGCGATGGCGGACTATTTGCGCCAGTAACACATGGGGTTGGTGTGAACCGCGCCCTTTCTTGATCTGGCAGCGCAGGAACCTTGACGCGCATCAAGAAGCGGAAAGATCATCGGAGCGATAATCTTCACTAAATGGACAATCGAACCTGGATCAAGGCCAAGTCCGGTGTAGCAAGTGACGAAGCGGCCGCTACCGATCCCCGGCCGCCGGGGATACCGGAATACCGGATCTTAGAGGCCGCTTCCGACGCGGTCGTCATCGTCGACGAGGCAGGCTCGATCGTCCAGCTCAACGCCCAGGCCGAAAAACTGTTCGGTTACCGGCGCGACGAGTTGTCTAACCAGCCCGTGGAGATGCTGGTCCCCGAACGCCTGAGGGCGCGGCATGCCGCGCATCGCCGCGAATACTTCAGGAACTCGTTGCCCAGGCCCATGGGCAACAGCACCGCGCTGCTCGGGTTGCGCAAGGACGGCACGGAGTTCCCGATCGACATCGCGCTCAGTCCGATGCCGTGGGAGGGCGGGCTGTTGGTGGCCAGCTCGGTCCGCGACATGACGCACCAGCGGCAGCTGGAAGGCCAGCTCCGGCAGCGCGTGCGGGATCTCGAAGACGCGGACCGGCAAAGGGAGCAGTTCCTGACCACGCTCGTGCACGAACTGGGCAACCCGCTGGCGGCCGTCAGCTACTCGGCGGAATTCCTGCTTCGCTCGGATACTGCGCCCGATGTCCGCGAGCGGGCCGCCGGGATCGTGCTGGAGCAGGTCAGATTCATGCAGCGCCTGGTGCGGGATCTCGGAGAATTACCCCGCGTCCGGCGGGGCGATTTTCCGGTCCAGACGGCCCCGACCGATCTTGAGGAGGTTGCGCGCCTGGCTATCGAAATCAGCCGTCCCCTGATCGAACTGCACGGGCACATACTGGCGACCGCCATGCCGTCCTTCCCGGTGCGGGCACAGGGCGATGCGGTGAGATTGGTGCAGATCGTGACCAATCTGCTCGCCAATGCCGCCCGCTACACCCCGGACGGAGGTCACATCCGCGTGTCGATCGAGGAGAACGGCGAGGCGGCGGTGCTCAAGGTGAAAGACGATGGCATCGGCATCCCGGCGGAGATGTTGACGAGGGTATTCGACCTGTTCACCCGTCTCGAGCGTGCCAAGCAGATATACCCCGCGGGAATGGGAATCGGTCTGGCGTTTACACGCCGCCTGGTGGAACTCCAGGGCGGCAGCGTGGAAGCGTTCAGCGAGGGGGAGGGGAAGGGCAGCGAGTTCGTGGTGCGCCTGCCGCTGGCACAGGGAGCCGGCTGACGGGACGCCCGCGATGCGCGGGCACCTTCACGCCTTCGGCCGGGTCCAGGATTCCGACCACGCCAGGCAGCAGCTCCACGCGGGCTTCCCGAACCGGTCTTGCAGGAAGACCTTCGCGGTCGCGGCCTTGCCGTTGACGGAGAGCTGCGCGCTGCGGGCGGGCAGGAACGTCGAGTAGACGCCGAGCGGGCGGTTCATCGCACCCGGCGGCATCGTCAGTATGAACGGCGTCATCAGGTCCCACCAGGCAAGCACGATCTCATCCCCGCGGGATACGACCCGCTCCTCGACCGTGCTGAGCGAGTTGCCGGTGCGCTCGAATTTCGCGTCAATGATGGGCAGCGACTCGGCGGCGAACTCCTTGTAGAGCAGGGCTTCGATCGTGCGCTGGAGGAAGCGGACGACGCCCGCGTTGTCGGCGTAGACCCGCGGCCCCTTGCCGAGGAGGGGACTCTCGATGAACATCGCGTGACCCTGTCCGGCAGGCGACCAGAGAACCCGCCAGTGGCTGACGCGATCGACGAAGGTCTTGCCGCCGTCGTCCGAGAGGCGGATGAAGGAATTTTCCCCGGTCATCACGACGTCGTGCGGATCCACCATCTGGGCGTCGGGCATGATTCCTCCGGATCCGGTCTTGACTTACGCCGCCGCGGCGCCGAGCACGCTCTTCGAGACGAACTTGGCGAGCCAGCGCTTGCGCAGGATCAGGTTTTCCTGCCATGCCGCTTCGATGTTCGGAACGGTTGAAGCCTTGACGGCCGGGGTGGCGAGGAGCGCGTCACGCCAGGCCGCAAGGCGCGGAAATTTCTCCATCGCGCCGACCGGCTTCAGGTGGTCCATGAACGTGTAGCGCTGGAGAAACGGTGCATAGGCCGCGTCGACGAGCGAGAGTTTCGGGCCGTTGAAGTAGGGGCCGGAGTGGCCGCGTCTGACCAACTCTTCGTCCAGCTTGGCGAACGGCTTCGCGATCCCGGCCGCATTCTTGGCGAATTCTTCCTCTGAATTGGAATACGCCGTGGAGGAAATCGCCTCGGCGAAGTCCGGCACGTAGTCGGTCCACGCGCGATTGCGCGCCCGCGCGAGCGGATCCTCGGGGTGCAGCCGGGGCGGGACGGTCTCGTCCAGGTACTCGGCGATCGCGTTCGACTCGAAGAGCGACTCCTTGCCGTCGATCACCAGCACCGGCACCTTGGAGTGCGGCGAGACCTTGAGGAACCACTCCG
>Ga0180094_1000269_pt1 | contig 10852 bp, 11 predicted proteins | sample EasRivT47_16_1Da_FD_121786 | JGI IMG/M metagenome (GOLD analysis project Ga0180094, IMG submission 121786) | Soil microbial communities from meander-bound floodplain in the East River, Colorado, USA - East River metaG ERMLIBT47_16_1Da | ecosystem: Environmental > Terrestrial > Soil > Floodplain ... | reverse complement strand
GCGAGCGCGAGCGCGACGGCCGCGACCGCTGCGTACGCAGTAGCAACAAGGGCACGCCTGCCGATCGCGATAGTTTAATAAACACAGACGAACGCGACGAAGATAGCCAGCGCATGGAGCGTATAGAAACGCGCGAACACCGCCAGATCGATTGTCCAGGAATTGATCGCCAGCAATCCGCCGGCCGCGAAGCCCGCGAACAAACCTGCCCGTCGAGCGGTCCAGGCGCCGACCAATGCAACGAGTATGAGCGCCGCGAGCCAGGCCGGAGCGCGAGCCGCGACGAGTTCATCGCCAACGAAGCCCGTGGCGAGCGCCACCGCGCGCGTGTAAAACTCAGCCCGATCGTAGGTGCCATCGGCAATTGTCGGCTCACCGGTCTCAACTAATCCACGCGCCGCAAGAACGTGAAGCAGCTCGTCGTAGGTTGGCGGATGATGAAAGACGTTTCGCGTCAGAATGGCAAACATTGCCACCGCGAACGCCGCGACGATCAGCACAGCGGGCCAACGCCTGGTGTCGGACAAATAAGCAGTCATGCGACCGATCGTGCGTTATGGACGCCTCTTACGCCAGTTCTTGACGTTCGCATGCGTTGGAGCAGCCGAGTTTGTCGTCGGTCTTCCGCGCTCATTCGGAGCGCGCAGCAGGATCCGGGCCCACTCGAACGACAAAGACGCCACCGCTCTGAAAGACTACCCGCTCGGCGCTTGGCTCTTTCAATATGAAGCCCTTTCGCTTTCCGCGCGTACGGAGCTCGGAGACGAGTGCGTTGAAGGGTTCGTAGTAGCGTTCTTTCGACCACACGGCCGGTGCGGACAGCATGACGATGACGCCGTAAGGTGCCAGCGTCTTATCCAGCTCCGCCCAATTCGAGGCATATGCGGCGCGCAACGAAGCTTCCAGACGGGGCTTGATGCGCTGGTAATAGCCCTGCATGAACGACAGTGAAGTCTCGGTCGATGCCAGCACCGCGCGTTTCGAGCGGAGCGGAACGAAATCTGCCACATCAGGGTGAGCCGCAATGAGCGTATCGCGCGGTAGCGTCGCGAGATACGCATAAGCGCGCTCCATGTCGCGGTCTACGGGCGTTTGCCATGTTCGCTTGGCCGCCGGCAGGAACACTGCAACGACGATGAGAATTGCTGCCAGCGAGATCGCCGCGGACATCGCCTTGCCGCTGGCCGAGGCACGCGCCCCCACGTATCTCGTAATGCGCTCTAATACGACAACGCCCGCGCAAGCAAATGCCGCCACGGCGAATGCGGCGATCGTCCAGCGGGAATGGCGATTGGGCAGATACAGTTCGAACAGCGTGAAACGCGCCACCAGCCAGACGGCAAGACCGCAGAACAGAAAGATCCAAACGGCAGTCGGCAGCCGCGCCCGGCGATCCCCGATAAAGGTCAGTGTGGTAGCGACCCCGATCGTCAGCAGACTCGCCGAGGGCCAACCTAAACCGACGACCTGGCTGCTAATCCAATCGCCCCTGAAGGTACCAATGAACAGACGCACACGACCCTGCGATCCGAATTCAGGCAGCGAGAGCGCCTGACTGCCCGAGAGCGTCGGACCGATGTCCGGCGGCGTACCCGAACTCACCAACACGATCGCAAGTGCCGCGACACCGGCGATGCCGTTCCAGAACCACATCGGTGGAGGTCGGTGATCGCGGACGAAGTCACGCAGGAACACGACTGTCCCCGCAATTCCGAGGACGACAATGATCACTGGATAAATCAACGCGGCGAGTAACCAGGCGACCCCGACCCAAGCGTAACGCCGAGCCACCAGCGCCCAGAGAAAGAGCAGCATGATCGGCAAGGCAAAGCCACGTTGCAGGGCAAGCGGCGTCATCACATCGGCGTGCTGCGTGACGAGCCACAGCACCGTGACGGCGCTGATTAGCCCGCCGAGCTCGCGATGTTCCTCCGTAACCACGGTCCGCCCGATCAGCCACGCCAGCCACACGCTCAACAGCAAAAGAGCGGCAGCTAACACCTCGGCCGCAAACAGGACATCGACTAGCGGCGCGATCGTCGCATACAGGCCACGATAGCCCCACGCCGCGGAAGAAGGCAGACTGAAAAACCGGACGGTGAGATCGTTCGGAAATAGTCCGGGGTCCACGAAGCGGTAGAGCCAGAAAATATGTTGAGCGGCGTCGTTCGCGTAAAGATCGTCCCGGAGAATGAACGGTCCACTCCACAGCGCCGCACCGGCTACTGCACAAAGGACGGCAGCGAGTCTCATGGCGTAATCCGGCTTGGTACTGCTGCGCGTCATTCGGCGTCAGATGCTAGCATGTCGGACGTAGCTGACCGCCCGTTCGCCTCCGTTAGCCATAATGCATGAACGCACCGAACCAACCCGATATTGCTGTACTTATTCCGTGCCTCAATGAAGAGGTGGCGATCGGCAGGGTCGTTGCGGATTTCCATCGCGCACTTCCGGAGGCGACCGTATTCGTTTACGACAACGGCTCCACGGACGCCACGGTAACGGTGGCCCGCGACGCCGGTGCTGTGGTACGCATCGAGTCCCTGAGAGGCAAAGGCAACGTGGTCCGCCGCATGTTCGCGGATATCGAAGCCGACGTGTACATCCTCGTCGACGGTGACGACACCTACGATGCCACGAGCGCTCCAATGCTTGTGCGCAAGCTCATCGAGGATACGCTCGACGTGGTAAATGCCGCACGCATCGAAACCTCTCAGGAGGCATATCGCCGCGGTCACCGCTTCGGCAATCTCATGCTGAGTCGCCTGGTCGCATGGTTTTTCGGCGAGCGAATGAAAGACATGCTGTCGGGTTATCGCGTCATGTCACGCCGCTTCGTGAAGTCATTTCCAGCACTGGCGACCGGCTTCGAGATCGAGACCGAGCTCACCGTCCATTCTCTTCAGTTACGCGCGCCGATTGTGGAGATTCCGACACCATATCGCGAGCGCCCGGCTGCCTCTGCGAGCAAGCTCCGGACGATTCCGGACGGCATCCGCATCGCACGCCTCATCGCCCGGTTCATCCGCGAGGAGAAGCCTCTGGAATTCTTCTCTGCAGTTGCCTTGGTTCTTGCCGTGACATCGCTGATTCTCGCGGCACCCGTCTTGAATGAATACTTGAAAACAGGACTCGTGCCTCGACTCCCCACCGCAGTTCTTTCGATGGGCCTGATGCTGCTCAGCTTTCTCAGCCTGACGTGCGGCCTGATCCTTGCAACAGTTACGCGCGGGCGCAACGAGGCGAAAAGGCTCCAGTATCTGAGCGTGCCGATCCGATTCGGCCACAAGGGGAGATTGCCTCAGCGTGCAACGCCGCGATCACCTGGCGACAGAGACAGCTCAGACAGCATCGAGCATCGTTCTGGTGCATCCTAGGCTTTGTGCCTGCTCCTGCATGAGCTCGGCATAGTGTCGAAGATCGTTCTGGTGTGCCTCAGGGCGCCGACCCCGCCTCAAGTCGAGGCTACCCGGCAAAGCCTTGGACGCTTTCTTGAGACTCTGCGCCCCGACAATCTTCCCGACGTGCCTACGGCGATTGCCGACGACGGCCGCGGCCTTTTCCTCGGCATATTCAACCCGGTTGCGGGTACGTTGCGCGAATGCAGTGCCTATGCCGGCTGGCTGGCGGACAGCCGTGCGCAGTGGTGGCAACCGCGGAGCGAAGTTCCCGACGGATCATTCGTGCTCTTCCGCAGCGATGCCGAGCGAGTAGAAGTGCTCGCCGATTTCGTCGCCTCACGGACAATCTGGATCGCGAAGACCGACGATATTTTTGTCGCCTCCACTTCGCAGCGTGCCATTCCGTGGTTTCTGGGCAGCTTCAAACCGAATCGCCGCGCAATACTGTGGATGCTGTCCTCCGGTTCGCTGGGACCGGGCCACTCCTGGGACGAACGCGCGCATCCGCTCGGACCAGCCGGCCAGGCACTTCTCGATCGGAGGCGCTGGAACCTCCGCGTGGAAGAGCCACCCATATCGCTCCATGTCGACCCAGTCGAGGACGAAGTGCACAGGGGCCGCCTGCGTGCGGCCATGGACGACACGTGTGCCGGTCTGGATCTGGACCGATCCATGTGGGCATTGCCACTGTCTGGGGGCAGAGATTGCCGTGCGATTCTGCTTCGAATGCAGCACCGGGGGGCGGGTCTGCGATGCGTCACATGGGGGCTCCGCGAGGCATTGAACAAGCCCGGAACGGATGCCTTTGTCGCGCGCGAAGTTGCCCATTATCTCGGTCTGCCTCACGAGTATGTTGAAACGAATCCGTCGGACGATCCTCCAGAACGGATCCTTCGACGGTTTCTGGTCGCGGGAGAGGGCCGGATCGATCATGTCTCCGCTTACATGGACGGATTCGAGCTTTGGCGCTCGTTGTCAGCGCGTGGAATCACCGGGATCATCCGAGGCGATCAAGCGTTTGGCCAGAAACGTGCGTCCAGCGCCGACGAAGCGCGTCTGACAGTGGGTCTGGCGTTTTGGTCTGACTATCGAAACGTACCGGCCCTTGCGGACCTGAGCCTGCGACACCTTGGCGAACAAGAGCTCCCGCCGGCACTCAAGCGAAAACCGGGAGAATCGCCACCCGATTGGCGCGACCGCCTCGTGCATGCATTCCGTATCCCGTCGGTTTATGCGGCTCTGAGCGATCTGAAGTCGCCCTACGTCGAGATTGCCAATCCCTTGCTCGTGCGTCGAATTGTCGAGCTGGCCCGCTCACATCCAACGCACTTGCGAACGGAAAAGAAGATACTCCGCGATCTCGCTGCCGAGACGAACATCCCTGTGAATTACGCCGATGCGCGCGCAACTGCGGCGCCCGACAATGCCCTCGCACATCCATCGGTGACTGAGTTCTTACTCGACGAAATTTCATCCGACGGCACTCGCAAGATCCTGTCTGCCGACCTTGTCTCGCTCGTTGCTGAAAGACTGGCACACGCTTCCAGTCGTCGCGGCACTTCGGTCCGAAGGACAGCTGTGAAGCGCGCTTTAAAGCGCTTGCTGCCCACGCAGCTGAGCACCGCAGTGGCACGCAAGCCTGAACGACGCACGCTACTTGCACGACGGCTGGCGCTTCGGGCGTATTTGATTACGAGAATGGCCGAGCGCCTCAACAGGGACGCGCGTTCTATCCAATGAATACGATATCGAGCCAGCGAAAGGTTTCATTGCTGCCACGTAGCGTCGTTGTTGTGAGGCGGGGTCGCATGCCTCTCCGTGATTTAGGTTCTCACCATGCCGACGCTGCTAGCCATTAATAATTACTACTACTACCGCGGCGGCGCGGAGACAGTGTTTCTCGAACACAACAGAATGTTCGAAGCAGAAGGGTGGAAGGTCATTCCATTTGCAATGAAGCACCCGAACAACTTCGAAACACCTTGGTCGAAGTATTTCGTTGAGGAGATCGAGCTCGGCGCGGAGTATTCACTTCTCGGAAAGCTAAATCGGATACCTAAGGTGGTTTATTCTTTTGAGGCCAGACGCAATCTGAGCCGGCTGCTAGATAAAGCATCACCGGATGTGTGCCATGCACATAATGTCTACCACCATATTTCACCCTCTATACTGAGTCTCTTGAAGCGCCGCGGAATTCCGACGGTGTTGACCCTCCATGACCTGAAAATTGCGTGTCCTGCATACAACATGGTCACACATGACGGCATTTGTGAGCGTTGTCGCGGCGGACGACTGCACAACGTGGTCGTGCATCGTTGCATAAAGGGCTCGACCTGGCTCAGCACTGTCGTGATGGTGGAGGCGATATTGCATCGTCTGCTCGGTTCCTACCGTCGCTGCGTGAACCGGTTCGTCGTACCCAGCCGCTTTTATGTCGACAAGCTATCGGAGTGGGGAATGCCAGTATCCGTGTTTAGGCACGTTCCAAATTTTGTCAATGCGGCTAGCTACTGGCCGCGCTACGACTCGGGCAACTCATTTGTCTACTTCGGGCGAGTGTCGCGTGAAAAGGGCCTGGCAACGCTGATTCGCGCGGCCGCATCTGCCCGCTGCCGATTGTTAGTAGCAGGTACGGGACCGGAGCTTGAAAAGTTGCGCAGGTTGGTGGCGCAGCTGCATGCGGACGTCACTTTCCTGGGCTTTCTCACAGGAGAGACCCTGCACGAGACTGTCCGCTGCGCTCGCGCAGTGGTGTTGCCGTCTGAGTGGTATGAAAATGCGCCCATGAGCGTGCTCGAGGCGTACGCGTTGGGTAAGCCCGTCATCGGGGCGCGCATTGGTGGCATTCCGGAGCTTATTCGCGAGGATGAGACCGGGATAAGTTTCACAAGCGGTGACGAGGCATCACTGGCCGCGGCACTTAGGGACATGACCGAGCGATCGGGCGCACAAATCGAAGAGATGGGAAGACGTGCCAGACAATGGGTCGAGACGGAATTCTCTGCCCACGTGTATCGGGAGCGGATTCTTGAGATCTATCGTGAGCTTGGTGTCAAATTCAGCAACACGCACACTACACGCTAAAACTCAGGGGAAAGCAGCAAAGATGTTGCCAGCAGGCACGAAAGTCTACATCGCCGGATGCGGCGGAATGCTCGGTCGCGCGGTGTACGCGGAATTTGCGCGCGACTGCCAGGTCATGGCTACCGACATCGATCTCAATATCGACTGGCTCAAATACGCGGACGTGAGGGATTTCGCCCAATTTCAAGATTCGGTTCGATCCTTCAGTCCTGACGTCCTGATCAACCTGGCCGCCCTCACCGATCTTGAGCACTGCGAGCTCAATGCCGGTGATGCGTGGCTGACTAACGCCTTAGGGGCCGAGAATGCGGCAACGATCGCTCGCCGGCTCGACGTACCGATCATTCAGATCGGCACCGCCGGAATCGTCGATGGGACGCAAGAGCTCTACAATGACTTCGAGCAACCCAATCCCCTCGGAATCTACGCGAAGTCGAAGTACTACGGCGAGCTGGTCGTCCAACGTCTCAACCCCAAGCACTTTGTCTTTCGTGCCGGCTGGATGATGGGCGGCGGACCCGAGAAGGATAAGAAATTCGTCAACAAGATCTTCAGGCAGATTGCTGCGGGCAGTACCGAACTGAAAGTCGTCGGTGACAAGCTCGGCACTCCAACCTACACAGTCTCGTTTGCGCGGGGGTTGCGCATCGTCGCGGGAACGGACCTGTACGGCGTCTACAATCAGGTGTGTGAGGGTGACTGCTCCCGCTACGATGTCGCTGTCGAGTTCGTGCGACTGCTCGGACTCGAGAATCGAGTCAAGGTCACACAGGTTGGATCGGACTATTTCAAGCAAGAGTATTTCGCGCCCCGGCCCGCCTCTGAGAAGTTGGTCAACATGAAACTGCACGCTCGTGGGTTCAGGCACATGCCGCATTGGCGGGATGCGTTAGCCGACTACGCCAAGGAATTCAAAGCGGTTCTGCCCCGGCTCTAGTCCGTGCTGCGTCAGTAGTCCAATCATGCACATCGCGATCCTCGGTACCCGCGGTATTCCGGCGAACTACGGCGGGTTCGAGACCTGCGCCGAGCAGCTTTCGCAGCGGTGGGCAGCCTCGGGTCATGAAATTGTCGTTTATGCCCGCAGGCACCGCTATCAGCACCGCCCGGCCATGGTGAATGGCGTGCACGTGCGGTACACGACGTGCCTGCGGCGGTTCGGTCTCGAGACACCCTCAGCAACGGCCTTGTCTGTGATCAACCTCATAGTGCGTGGTCGCAGATTTCGCTGGGTCCACGTTTACAACACCGGTAACGCATTCCTGCTTCCGTTGCTTCGGCTCTTTGGATTCCGAGTTGTCATTTCGGTCGACGGGATCGAGTGGCGTCGAAAGAAATGGGGGCTGATCCAGAGGTGGAGCCACAGACTGGGCGCGCATCTCGCTGTTCGATTTGCAGACAAGGTGGTGGCGGACAACCAGGCCGTCGCCGACTTCTACGCTCAGCGATACAACTGCTCGGCAGCGACGATTGCCTATGGAGCGCAACCAATCAGGCGCTCGGATGGCGCCGACGAAATTCTCTCCCGGTTCGGTCTGCAGGCGGACCAGTATTGCATTTTCGTCGGCAGGATTGTGCCGGAAAAGGGGGTTCGAGAGCTCATCGATGCCTACGAGCGGCTCGACACACAGTTCGCTCTTGTGATTGTGGGCGATGACGCGCCGACGACTTACCGCAATGAGATCTGGGCTCGTCGGAGCGGCAAGGTTCGGCTTCTCGGTTACCAGTACGGGCCCATCTATGAACAACTCTTGGCCAATGCTCGGATGTACGTCTCCGCCAGCATGCTCGAGGGGACCTCACCCTCGCTTCTATCGGCCATGTCAGCCGGCGTGTGCTGCCTGGTGAATGGAATTCCGGAAAATCGGAGCACGGCAGAAGGCAGCGTGGCGTTTTACGAACAAGACGACAACGACGATCTGGTTCGCTGCTGGCAAGCGCTCCTCGACGATCCGGAGCGATCGGCCGCGATAGCCGCCGCTGGGCAAGCCCATCAGAGTCGTTTCTATGATTGGGACGTCATTGCCAAGCGCTACATTGAGCTATTCAGCAATGTTGAAGCGCAGCGGTCCCCCACACCAGAGGTCTTGACCTGAAGCACGTCATAGGAGGATGAGTCAGATGGCGATGCCAAATTTCTTGATCATTGGCGACGTCAAGTCCGGGTCGACTTCACTGTACAGTTACCTCAGGCAGCATCCAGAAGTGTATATGCCGTCTGAGCTGAAGGAGCTACGTTATTTCGCCTTTGACAAGGGCAATTCATACCATGTCCGAGCGAAGTCGACTCATGTGAGGACTCTGACTGAGTATCTGGGATACTTCGAGAAATGCGGAAACGCAAAGGCCATCGGCGAAGCTTCACCAAACTATCTGAGAAGTCCGGGAGCAGCACAAAGAATAAAAGAGCAAATACCCGACGCCAAACTCATTGTGTGCCTTCGACATCCGGCCGAGAGACTGCACTCGCTTTATCAGATGCACTACAGAGCGGGATTAACCAGACAGGCATTCGACGAATATCTCTTCGGTTTAAGCGCAACGCGGATCAAGGGAAACTTCTATTGGCCGGATTTGAATTGCTACTTTCAACTTTTCGATAGAGAGCAAATCAGCGTCATACTCTTCGATGATCTAAAGGCGAACGCGGAGAAGGTAGTCAAGAGCGTCTATAAGCATCTGGATGTTGATGCTTCGTTCTTGCCCGATCTGACCCCAATGAATACGGGGGGCATGCCGAAGAGCAAGTTCTTCTATGGGTTTGTCATGCGCAGCAAGGATCTCTTGAGGAAGTTCGGTACTCCACCTGTCGGGCTGAGGAATGCCTGGGCCGAGATGAGTAAGAAGCTCCTACTACGGACAGAGATCGATCCACAATTAAGGCGCAAGATACTTGAAGTGTGCCAGGACGACATTGGTAGGACTCAGGAATTGATTCGCCGCGATCTCTCGATGTGGTTCGAGTAAGTTAGTGTAATTGACCTGCAAGCTTCCCCGCCCCGCCGACGATTGAAAATTTCCTATCCGTCATGGCGCTTGCTATATAGTTAGAAGTGCTACCCATGACCTCTAGCGCAGGGTCGACATGATGTCGAGGATCGTTCTGGTGTGCCTCAGGGCGCCGACCCCGCCTCGAATGGAGGCTACCCAGCAAAGTCTGGGTCGCTTTCTAGAGTGTGTGCGCCCCGACAATCTTGTGGATGTGCCCACTGCGATTGCCGACAATGGACGCGGCCTTTTCCTCGGCATATTCAGCCCATTTCCGGGCGCCTTGCGCGAGTGCAGCGCGTACGCCGGCTGGCGGACGGACGTGACCGGTCGTGGCAAACGCGTACCGCGACCCCGGACGGGTCATTCGCCCTCATTCCCATCGATGCTCAGCGAATCGAGCTGCTCGCCGATTTCCTCGCCTCTCGCATGATTTGGATTGCGAAGACCGACGATGTGTTTGTCGCCTCGATGTCGCAGCGAGCTGTTCCTTGGTTTCTGCAAAGCTTCAAACCGAATCGCCGCGCAATTCTGTGGATGCTTTCATCGAGGTCGCTGGGGCCATGCCAGCCCTGGGACCGGCGCGCGCAACCATTAGGACCGGGGGCTTCGCGCCTCGATCGCATGGGCTGGAACCTCCAAGTGGAAGAGCCGCCCGTAATGTGTTGTGTCGACCCAAACGAGGACGAAGTACACAGGTGCGGCTTCTGTGCGGCCATGGACGTAACGTGTGTCGGGCTGGATGAAGTTACTCCCAGTTTCGCCGCCGAGGCGAACATCCTTGTGTTTTTCGCCGACACGCGCGCAGTTACAAAGCCGGATGATGCCTTCGCACATCCATCGGTGGCTGAAATCTTACTCGATGAGATCTCATCCGACCGCACCGGTGAGATCCTGCCTGCCGCCATTGAATCGTTCGTTGCCGAAAGACTGACAGAGTCTTCCGGTCATCGCGGCGCTTCGACCCGAAAGGCAGCTCTGAAGCGCGCTCTCAAGTGCTTGCTGCCCACGAGGCTGAGAGCGGCATTGGCACGCAAGCCTGGCCGATGCACGCTATCGGCAAGACGGCTGGCGCTTCGGACGTATTTGATAACGAGGTTGACCGAGCGCCTCCGCAGAGACGCGCGCACTATCCATTGAATACCATATCGACCCTGCGAAAGGTTTCATTGCTGGTAAGTAGGATCGTTGTTGTGAGGCGGGGTCGCACGCCTCTCCGTGGTTCAGACATGGAGTTCGCGTATGCTGCCTAATTTCCTTGTCATCGGTGCCCCGAGGTCTGGCACCTCATGGATTCACCAGAACCTTAGACAGCATCCGCAGGTGTTCATTCCGAAGACCAAGGAGCTGCACTACTTCGACAGACATTACGAAAGAAG
>Ga0180094_1000267_pt1 | contig 10884 bp, 11 predicted proteins | sample EasRivT47_16_1Da_FD_121786 | JGI IMG/M metagenome (GOLD analysis project Ga0180094, IMG submission 121786) | Soil microbial communities from meander-bound floodplain in the East River, Colorado, USA - East River metaG ERMLIBT47_16_1Da | ecosystem: Environmental > Terrestrial > Soil > Floodplain ... | reverse complement strand
GAACGAAAGCCTGCGCCGCGAGCTGCACGACGCGATCGAAGCGGGCTTGCCGGCCTACGCCGAATGCGGCGGGCTGATGTACCTGGCGCGCGGCATCGAGTGGAACGGGCGCGCCGCGCCGATGGTCGGCGTGCTGCCCGCGGATATCGTCATGCACCCCCGGCCGGTCGGGCGCGGCTACGTGCATCTGCGCGAGACCGGCCGCGGCCCGTGGCCTCGGTCGCCGGCGCCGCTCATCCACGCGCACGAATTCCACTACTCGAGCGTCGAGAACCTCGCGCCGGACGTGAGTTCGCCTACGAGGTGGAGCGCGGCCACGGCATCGACGGCCGGCACGACGGCATCGTGCACAAGAACCTGCTGGCGTCGTACGCGCACCTGCGCGACGTCGCGGGCAACCCGTGGGCGCGGCGCTTCGTCGATTTCGTGAGGAGCTGCAAGCATGCGGCTTGAACGACCTGTTCGTGCTCTTTCCCTACGGCTACGTCAAGCAGGCCTGCAAGATCGCCGGCATGCGCCGGCCGCGGGCCTGGAGCACCGGCTGACGCCATGATCACCGTCACGCCGCAGGCGGCAGCGCAGATCCTGAAGTCGGCGCCGCAAGCCGGCGCGGGGAACCCCTGCCTGCGCCTTGCCGCGCGCCTGGACGACAAGGGCGTGATCGAGTACGGCATGGGTTTCGACGACACGGCCGACGGGGACACGCAGGTGGCTGCGAACGGTGTCACGCTTCTGATTTCGCCCGGCAGCATCGAGCTGCTGACCGGCGCCACCCTGGACTTCGTCGAGATCAATCCCGGCGAGTGGCGCTTCATCTTCATCAACCCGAACGATCCGTCGCACAAGGCGCCGAAGGTGGCCGTCTAAAGGTTCGTACGGTATTGGGAACAGGGCCTCGGATCCTTATCCGGAACTTCGTGCACCCGCGAGTTTCGAAACCGATCACAATATCGGGTGCGCTCGGCGACGATGCAAAGCACTACCAGGTCCGCGCAGTGAAACGCGCTATCGAGGAGTCAAAGTCATGAAGGAAAGTGCAAGGTACGCAAAGATTGTCGAGTGGTCCGAAGAGGACCAGTGCTTTGTCGGGAGTTCACCGGGGCTGATCTACGGCGGGTGCCACGGTCCAGATGAAAAGGCCGTCTTCGAGGAGCTATGCCAAGTCGTTGAGGAAGCGATTGCGCTTTACCACCAAGACGGTAAACCTCTACCTCCGCCAACCTCGGGCCGCGACTACTCAAACAAAATGCAGAACGTCGCATAACAGCGCAGGATGGTTGAATGCCCGAACCCATCGTCCCCGGCCCGGACGCGAAAGCGGCTGACGCCTCGGCTGCGGCGCACGCGGAGTCGCGGGCACCGACCCCGGCGGTGCGTCTTGCGCGCAAGACGCAATCGCTCGACATCCTTTACGAGGTTGCCACCACGCTCAGCCAGCCCGGCAGCCTCGAGCAGCTGCTCGACGGCTTTCTCGAGGCCTTCATCGAGCTGGTGGACGCGCGCGCGGCGAGCGTGCGGCTCGTTGCCGGCGACGGCCAGACCCGGCTCATCGCCAGCCGCGGGCTCGCCCCGGAGGTGGCCGAGCGCGACCGGCTGATGCCGGCGCAGCGCTGCCCCTGCGGCTGGGCGGCGAGCGAGGGAGGGCTGCGCATCCAGCGCGGCACCGCGCCCTGCGCGGCGCTCCTCGGGCGGCCGATGCTCGAGCCCGACTGCGCCGAGCTCGTGGCGGTTCCGGTGCAGTACCAGGACCGCATCCTCGGGGTGTACAACCTGTTCCTCGACCGGCCGCTCGCGGCCATGGGAGAGGACATGCCCGACCTGCTGATCAGCGTCGGACGGCATCTCGGCCTCGCCATCGAGAAGGCGCACCTGGAGAGCGAGGCGCGCCGCCTCGCCATCATGGAGGAGCGCAACATCATCGGCAACGAGCTGCACGATTCCCTGGCGCAGTCGCTGATCGGCATGCGCCTGCAGCTCAAGCTGCTCGGCGAGTCGCTGGCGCGCAAGGACTTCGGCGCCGCCCAGTACGAGGCGAGCCGCCTGCGCCGCGCGATGACGCAGGCGAACGCCGACCTGCGCGAGCTGCTCACCAACTACCGCCTGAAGATCGACGACGCCGGGCTGGTGCCGACGATCGCCGGCCTGGTCGAGCGCTTCGGCCGGGAAACCGGCATCGCGGTGTTCTTCCAGAACGAATGCCGCTCGCTCGCGCTCACGCCGGCGCAGGAGATCCAGGTGTTCTTCATCATCCAGGAGGCGCTCACCAACATCCGCAGGCACAGCGGCGCGCGCAACGTGCGCATCCTGCTCAACAACCAGGACGAGCTGTACACGGTGCTGATCGAGGACGACGGCCTGGGCATGGCCGAAGACGCCGAGGCGGCCACGACCGAGCACGCGGGGCTCGCCATCATGCGCGAGCGCACCGAGCGGCTGCAGGGCCAGATCGTGATCGAGAGCGAGCCGGGCGAAGGCACGCGCATCGTGCTGATGTTCAACGCGCCGCCGCGCTGACATGCGCGTGCTGCTGATCGACGACCACGCCCTGGTGCGCAAGGGCATCGAGGGGCTGCTGCAGAGCCGCGGCGTGCAGGTGGTCGCCTCGGTCGGCTCGGGCGAGGAAGGCGTGCGCCGCGCGCGCGAGCTGCCCGCCGACCTGATCCTGCTCGACGTCAAGATGCCGGGCATGAGCGGCATCGACACCCTGCGCGCGCTGCGCGCCGCGGGCGTGCGCGCGCCGGTGGTCATGCTCACCATGAGCCGCGAGGACGCCGACCTCGGCGCGGCGCTGCGCGCCGGCGCGCAGGGCTACCTGCTGAAGGACATCGAGCCCGAGGAGCTCGTGCCCGCGCTGGAGGCGGCGCTCGAGGGCAACAACGTCGTGGCGCGCGAGCTGGTCGGCTCGCTCGCGCGGCTGGTGGGCGGCAAGAGCGGCCCGGCGCCGGCCGCGCCGCGCCCGGCGGCGCCGTTCGCCGAGCTCACCCCGCGCGAGCGCGAGATCCTCGAGTGCATCGCCGACGGCATGAGCAACAAGATGATCGCGCGCGCCCTGGACATCACCGACGGCACGGTGAAGCTGCACGTCAAGGCGATCCTGCGCAAGCTCGGCATGCGCTCGCGGGTCGAGGCCGCGGTGGCCGCGGTCGAGCACGGGCTGGGCCGCAAGCGCCGCGCGGCGGGTTGACCTAGATCAATCCGGCGGAGCGCCGGGCGGCAAGAATGCCCGGCATGACGCCGCTCGAAGCATCCCGCTCGCCCGACGCACGCGTCGCCGTGCGCGAGTTCGTCGCCCAGGCCGGGCGCGACGCCGCGTTCCAGCTCGAGGCCTGCGTGCATTGCGGCCAGTGCGCGGACGCCTGCCATTTCCACCTGACGAGCGGCGATCCGCGCCACACGCCGGTGTACAAGCTGCGGCCGATGCTGAAGGCCTACCAGCGCGACGCCGCGCCGTTCTCGGGGCTGCGAAAGCTCCTCGGCTTCGCGCCGGCCGAGCTCACGGCGGCGGAGCTGCACGCGTGGTCGGAGCTGCTCTACGACTCGTGCAACATGTGCGGGCGCTGCACGCTCGCCTGCCCGATGGGCATCGACATCGCGAGCCTCGTGCGCCGCGCGCGCGAGGCCATGGCGGCGGGCGGCTTCGCGCCGCCGGACCTGTACAAGGCGGCCGAGCGCGCGCTCGACACGGGCAGCCCCATCGGCGTGCGCTGGCCGGCGCTCAGGCGCCAGATCGAGCTGCAGCAAGAGGAGACCGGGCTGCCGGTGCCCGTGGACGCGGAAGGCGCCGAGTACATGGTGGTGCTCTCCTCGATCGAGATCATGGGCTACCCCGAGGTGATCGGGGCGCTCGCGCGCATCTTCCGCCACGCGGGCGCCACGTGGACGCTGCCGAGCGCCGGCTTCGAGGCGACCAACGTCGGCGTGCAGATCGGCTCGCGCGAGATCGCGGCCGAGCTCGTCTCGCGCATCGTCGCGGCGGCCGAGCGGCTGAAGGTGAAGTGCGTCGTCAGCCCGGAGTGCGGCCACGCTTACTCGGCGCTGCGCTGGGAGGGCCCCAACCTGCTCGGCCGGCGCTACGGTTTCGAGGTGGTGCAGGTGGACGAGCTGCTCGAGCGCTTCGTGCGCGAAGGGCGGTTGCGCCTGCGCGGCAAGGACGCGCGGCGCCTCACCTTCCACGATCCCTGCCAGCTGGTACGGCGCGGCGGCCTGGGCGAGGCGCCCCACCGGCTCGCGGCGGCGGTGAGCGCGAACCTCGTGGACATGCCGGGCGGCGGCGCGGCGAGCTTCTGCTGCGGCGGGGGCGGCGGCGTGAGCGCCATCCACCGCGCCGAAGGGCTGCGCTTCGCCGCGTTCGCGTGCAAGAAGGCGCAGATCGAGGCCACCGGCGCCGAGGCGCTGGTCACGGCCTGCGCCAACTGCCGCAACGTGCTCGAGGAGGCGATCGAGCACGAGGGGATGACGCTGCCGGTGCTCGGCCTCACCGAGCTCGTGGCGCAGTACCTCGACAATGACGGCCGTTGAACTTTTGCAGTTCGCACGCGGACCGGCGCTCTGGGCCTCGCTTGCCGTGCTGGTCGCCGGCAGCCTCTGGCGGATCGTCGGCATCCTCCGGCTCGGGAGCAAGCCGGATCTTTCCGAGCCGCGCAGCTCACGGCTGCTTGCCGGAGCCATGCGCGGCATCTTCGCGCGCATGGTGCCGAGGGCGGAGTTCCGGCTGCGCCGCAAGCTCGGTTTCTGGAACGGCTACCTGTACCACGTAGGCCTGGCGGTGATCGTCTTCGGCTACCTGCCGCACGTCTTCTTCATCGAGCGCCTGCTCGGCGTGCGCTGGCCGGCGCTGCCCGAGCCGGTGGTGTTCTTCTTCGTGGCCCTGACGTTCGTCTCCCTGTTCATCGCGCTGATGGAGCGCCTCGCCGATCCGGTGCGGCGCCTGCTCTCGGGTTTCGACGACTACTTCAGCTGGGCCGTGGTTTTCGCGCCGCTCGCCACCGGCATGATCGCGATCCACCAGTCCTACGCGCCGGGCGTGCCGCCCGCCGCGCCGCTGGATCCCTGGCCGCTCGCCCTGCACCTGCTCAGCGTGGAGCTGCTCTTCGTGTGGCTGCCCTTCGGCAAGCTCGCGCACGCCTTCCTCGTGTTCGCCTCGCGCGGCGTGACGGGCGCGGCGCTCGCGCGCAAGGGCGCCGCGCTGTGATCAGGCCTCGGGCGTGCCGAGCCTGAGCTGCGCGCGCGGCAGGCCGTGCTCGAGCAGCGCGAACTCGGCCGCGTGCACGGCCTGCGCCGGCCCCGCGACGTAGACGTCGCTGTCGTGCAGCCGCGCATGGCCGCGCAGCAGCGGTCGCAGGACGGATTCGTCGCGCAGCTCGGGCGCTGCGCCGCCGGCCGCCTTCAGCGGCACATAGTGGAAGTTGTCCAGCGCGTCGTTCCAGGAGCGGCAGAGATTGTCGAGGTAGTGCCCGCCTTCGCCGCCGGCGATCCAGTAAAGGTGCAGCGACTCCGACGCATCGAGCGCCATGGCGTGCTCGATCAGGCTCTTCACGGGCGCGAACCCCGTGTCGAAGGCGACGAAGACGAGCGGCCGGGCGGACGCTTCGTCCAGCACGAACTCGCCGCGCGGCCCCTCGACGCGCACCGTGTCCGCGTCCTTCAGGCCGGCGAACACGCGCTCGGCGAAGGCGTCCCCGGCGCGCCGGCGCACGTGGAAGTGGAGGTTGCGCTCGTCGCAGGGGCAGCTCGCGACCGGGAAGGACGCCGCCGCCCCCTCGCCGAGCGAGAGCCGCACCGACTGCCCGGCGAGGAAGCGCAGCCGGTTGCTGCGCGGAGTCTGCAGGTGCAGCAGGCGCATGTCCTCGCCCATCGGGCTCACCGCCTTGACGCGCGCGTCGATCGTCTGCAGCGGCATGTCGGCGGCGCCGTGCGCCTCGCGCGCCTCGATCACCAGGTCGGTCGCCGCGGTATGGCAGCACATGAGCACCACGCCTGCGGCCTTTTCGGCCGCGGTGAAGGCGTAGTCCGAGTGACGCAGGCGGTGCACCTGGCCCGAGACGATGCGCGCCTTGCACTTGCCGCAGCCGCCGATGCTGCAGCCGTAGTCGAGCGACAGCCCCGCGCGCAGCGCCGCCTCGAGCAGGCTGTCGTTGCCGTCGACGAAGAACTCGTGGCCGCTCGGCTTCACTTGGACGTGCGCGGACATGATCCTAAGCAGGCTCTCCTGGGCAAGAAGCGGGGCTCGGAGCGGCGCTCCGCCCGGGGCCGCGGCCGCGAGCCGCTCCTCCAGAATGGTGCAGTAGTGCTCGAGCTCGGCGAGGCGCGCCATCAGCACCTCGGCGCTCGGCAGCACGCGCTCGCGCACGCGGCGCGCAAAGGCCGCCTCCTTGATCGCCTCGAGCCGCTCCAGGAAGGCGTTGTCCTCGAGGTGCGCCTCCGGGTAGGCGCGCAAGAGGTCCTCTTCCGAGACCATGCCCTCGAACGCGGCGAGCTCCCCGCTGCGGATCTTCGCCTGCAGCGCGCCGCGGCGCACGCCGACCAGGCGCGCCGCGCGCGACAGTGTGAGATACCGGGGCATGCACCTTCCCGGTTGAATCTATCATAGGCCGGTGGAGTTCCTCCCCGTCTTCCTGAACGTTCGCGGCGCGCCCTGCCTGGTGGTCGGCACCGGCCGGGTGGCGTCGCGCAAGGCCGCGCTGCTGCGGCGCGCGGGGGCGCACGTCACGATGACGACGGAATTTCGCGAGGAAGAGCTGGACCGTTATGCGCTGGCGATCGCCGCCACCAGCGATCAGGAGGTCAACCGGGCCGTGGCCGCGGCGGCGAAGGCGCGGCACGTCCCGGTGAACGTCGTCGACCAGCCCGCGCTGTGCTCCTTCATCCTGCCTTCGATCGTCGAGCGCGCGCCGCTCGTCGTCGCGGTCTCGAGCGGCGGCGCCTCGCCCGTGCTCGCGCGGCTGCTGCGCGCGCGCCTGGAAAGCATGATCCCGGCGGCCTACGGGCGCCTCGCGGCGCTCGCCGCGGAGTTCCGCGACCGCGTCAAGGCGCGCTTCGAGGGCCCGGAGCGGCGCCGCTTCTGGGAGCGCGCGCTGCAGGGGCCGATCGCCGAGCTGGTGCTCGCCGGACGCGACGCCGAGGCACGCAAGGCGCTCGCGGCGGCGATCGACGACACGCGGCTCGCCTTCGGCGGCGGCGAGGTCGCGCTCGTCGGCGCGGGGCCGGGCGATCCGGACCTGCTCACCTTCCGCGCGCTGCGCCTCATGCAGCAGGCCGACGTCGTGGTCTACGACCGGCTGGTGTCGCAGCCGATCCTCGAGCTCGTGCGCCTGGAAGCCGAGCGCATCTACGCCGGCAAGGAGCGCGCGAAGCACACGCTGCCGCAGGAGGACATCAACGCGCTGCTGGCGCGGCTGGCGAAGGAAGGCAAGCGCGTCGTGCGCCTGAAAGGCGGCGACCCGTTCATCTTCGGGCGCGGCGGCGAGGAGATCGACACGCTCGCCGCCGAGGGCATCCCCTTCCAGGTGGTGCCCGGGATCACCGCGGCGGCGGGCTGCGCGTCCTACGCCGGCATCCCGCTCACGCACCGCGACTACGCGCAGTCGGTGGTGTTCGTTACCGGCCACCTGCAGGACGGCAGCCTCGAGCTCAACTGGCGCGCGCTCGCGCAGCCGCGCCAGACCATCGTGTTCTACATGGGGCTGCTCGCCCTGGACCAGCTCTGCGGCCGGCTCGTCGAGCACGGCCTGCCGGCCGGCACGCCGGCCGCCCTCGTGCAGGCGGGCACCACGCCGCAGCAGCGCGTGCTGACCGGGACGCTGGAGACGCTGCCCGGCATCGTGCGCTCGAGCGAGGTCAAGGCGCCCACCCTGATCATCATCGGCGAGGTGGTGCGGCTGCGCGAGCGCCTGAAATGGTTCGAGCCCGCGGCATGAAACAGGAATTCATCGAGGCGGCAAAAGCGAGCGAGCTTCGCCCCGGAACGATGAAGCGCATCGACATCCGGGGCCGGCGCATCCTGCTCGCCAACGTGGCGGGGCGGCTCTACGCCGTGGACGACACCTGCACGCACGAAGAGGCTTCCCTCTCCGCGGGCGTGCTGAAGGGCGAGCTCGTCAAGTGCCCGCTGCACAACAGCCGCTTCAACGTGCGCACGGGCGAGGCGCTGGAGGAGCCCGCCGAAGAACCTTTGCGCACCTATCCCGTGCGCGAGGAGAGCGGGCGCATCCTGGTCGGCGTGCCCGCGCGGGAGTCGCCATGAGCAGCGCGCTGATGGACTCCATCCTGAAGCGCATCGCCACCGGGCCGGAGCTGAGCAAGGACATCTCGCGCGAGGAGGCGCGCGAGGGCATGCGCCTCGTGCTCGACGGCGCGGTGGACCCGGTGCAGGCGGGCGTGTTCCTCATCGCGCTGCGCATGAAGCGCGAGACCGACGACGAGAACCGAGGGCTGCTCGAAGCGATCCGCGACGCGACGCACCGCGCCACCGCCCCGGTGGACGAGGTGCTCGACCTCGGCGATCCCTACGACGGCTACAACCGCACGCTGCCGGCGGCGCCCTTCCTGCCGGCGGTGCTCGCCGCCTGCGGCGCGGCGAGCGTCTCGCACGGCGTGCAGAGCATGGGGCCCAAATACGGCGTCACGCACCGCCAGGTGCTCGCCGCCGCGGGCGCGCCGGTGGACCTGACGCCCGAGCAGGCCGCCGCGCGCCTCGCCGATCCGCGCACCGGCTGGGCCTACGTGGACCAGAAGGCGTTCTGCCCGAAGCTCTACGCGCTCGCGCACCTGCGCACGCTCATCGTCAAGCGGCCCGCCATCACCACGGCCGAGGTGCTCGCCGGGCCGGTGCGCGGGCGGCGCAAGACCCATCTCGTCACCGGCTACGTGCACAAGCCCTATCCGCGCATCTACGCGCTGCTCGCGCGCCACGCGGGCTTCGACTCCGCGCTCATCGTGCGCGGGGTGGAAGGCGGCGTGATCCCCGGCCTCACGCAGACCGGCAAGGCGTTCCGCGTGCTCGGCGACGCCGAGGAGGTCCCGGTGGAGCTCAAGCCCGCCGAGCTCGGCATCGAGGCAGCCGTGCGCGCGCCGCGCATTCCCGGCGCGGGCGACGGGGAGGAAAGCGAGGCTCCGCTCGACACGGCAGCGGTCGCGAAGGCCGCGGCCGAGGCGGGCAAGGCGGCGCTGCAAGGGGAAGCGGGCCCCACGCGCGACTGCCTCGTGTACGGCGCAGCGCTCTGCCTGTGGCATCTCGGCCGCCACGGCTCGCTCGCGCAGGCCGCGGACGCGGTGCGCCGCGTGCTCGATGGAGGAAAATCACTGGAGCGCCTGCAATGAGCCAAATGGACCCCGCACAGCTCATTCCCTACGTCTCGGGCGGCGCCTTCGTGCTCGCCTTCATCTTCGGCGCCGTGGGCAACAAGACCAACTTCTGCACCATGGGCGCGGTCTCCGACTGGGTCAACATGGGCGACACCAGCCGCATGCGCATGTGGCTGCTCGCCATCGCGGTCGCCCTGCTGGGCTCCAGCGCGCTCCACCTCGCGGGGCTGGTCGACCTGTCGAAATCGATCTATCCCGGGCCGAACTTCACCTGGCTTTCCTACATCGTCGGCGGCTTCCTGTTCGGCGTCGGCATGACGCTCGGCTCGGGTTGCGGCTCGAAGACCCTGATCCGCGTCGGCGCCGGCAACCTCAAGTCGCTCATCGTCTACGTGTTCCTCGGCATCGCGGCGTACATGACGCTGCGCGGCCTGTTCGGCGCGTTCCGCGTCGGCGTGCTGGAGAAGGCCACGATCATCCTGCCACAGGGGCAGGATCTGCCGTCGTTGTCGGGGTTGAACCGGGGCATTCTCGCCGCGCTCATCGGCGGCGCGATGCTGGTCTTCGTCTACGCGAGCAAGGCGTTCCGCTCGAGCTTCGACTACACGCTGGGCGGCGTGGTCACCGGCCTCGTCGTCGTGGGCGGGTGGTACGTGAGCGGCGTCATCGGCCACGTGGCGGAGGATCCGCAGACTCTGCAGGAGGCTTTCGTCGCCACCAACACCGGGCGCATGGAGTCGTTCTCGTTCGTCTCGCCGATGGCCTTCACCCTCGAGTACCTGATGTTCTGGACCGACAAGTCGCGCATCGTCACCTACGGCATCGCCTCGGCGCTCGGCGTGATCGCCGGCTCGGCGGCCTATGCGCTCGCCACGCGCACTTTCCGTTGGGAAGGCTTCCGCGACGCCGAGGACACGGCGAACCACGTGGTCGGCGGCCTGCTGATGGGCTTCGGCGGGATTACGGCGCTCGGCTGCACCATCGGCCAGGCGATCACCGGGATCTCCACCCTCGCGCTCGGCTCGATCATCACTTTCGCCGCCATCGTCGCGGGCTCGGCGGCGACGATGAAATACCAGTACTGGCGCCTGTCGCGAGGCGGCTAAGAAAGGTCTGAAGAAGTCGTCCCCGCGAAGGCGGGGACCCAGTTAAGCCGTCATCCCCGCGAAGGCGGGGATCCAGTTAAGCCGTCATCCCCGCGAAGGCGGGGATCCAGTTAAGCCGTCATCCCCGCGAAGGCGGGGATCCAGCTTAGAAAATTAGAAAGCCTGCTCAGAAAGGTCTTTCCACTCGGGGTTCATCTCCTCGATCAGCCTGATCTTCCATGCGCGGTTCCACTTCTTGAGTCTCTTCTCCCTTTGAATCGCCTCGTACATGTCAGCGTGCACCTCGAAGTACACGAGCATATGTACGCCGTATTGCTTGGTGAATCCGTCTACGAAGTCGTTGCGATGCGCTTCGATGCGCTCGGCGAGTTTGCTTGTTACGCCTACGTATAGCGTTCCGTAGGGTTTGCTGGCGAGGATGTAGACCACGGGCTGCTTCACCCGGTGAGCAACGCGCTTGTACGAGCTTGCGTTG
>Ga0180094_1000264_pt1 | contig 10972 bp, 10 predicted proteins | sample EasRivT47_16_1Da_FD_121786 | JGI IMG/M metagenome (GOLD analysis project Ga0180094, IMG submission 121786) | Soil microbial communities from meander-bound floodplain in the East River, Colorado, USA - East River metaG ERMLIBT47_16_1Da | ecosystem: Environmental > Terrestrial > Soil > Floodplain ... | reverse complement strand
CCTGCGGACGATCCACATCTACCCCACGCTCGCGGAGGCCAACAAGTACGCCGCGGGCGCGTGGAAGCGCGCACACGCGCCCGCGGGTCTTCTCAAGTGGGTGCAGCGCTATCACGCGTGGATGCGCGGCTAGGAATCACGCTGCTAGCCCTGCTGGCGCTGCCGGCCGGCGGCGCGCAGGCCCAATTCAATCACGAGCACAAGGCCTGGGACGCGCTGCTGAAGAAGCACGTGGTGCTGGTCGACGGCGGCAAGGCCTCGCAAGTACGTTACGGCGGGTTCCAGCAGGACCGCGCGGCGCTTAAGGGATATCTACAGTCGCTTTCGAGCGTGACGCAGCAGGAATTCGACGGCTGGAACAAAGCGCAGCGCATGGCGTTCCTGATCAACGCCTACAATGCCTTCACCGTCGAGAAGATCCTCACCCGCTATCCAGACATCAAGTCCATCTGGGATTTCGGCAAGGTCTTCGGTAACCCCTTCCGGGACCGCTTCTTCACGCTGCTGGGGCGGAGGGCGACGCTCGACCAGATCGAGCACGAGACCCTGAGGAAGCCCGGCGCCTACGACGAGCCGCGCGTGCATTACGCGGTCAACTGCGCTTCCATCGGCTGCCCGATGCTTCGCGAGGAAGCCTATGTCGCGGAGCGCCTTGACGCCCAGCTCGAGGAGCAAGCCGTGCGATTTCTTTCCGACCGCTCGCGCAATCGCTACGATGCAGCGAGCGGCACGCTCGAGGTATCGAGGATATTCGACTGGTTCAAGGAGGACTGGCCATCGCGCGAGCAGTACTTCGCGCACTACGCCGCGCTCCTTGCGGACGACCCGGGACAGCGGAAGATGATCGCCAGCGGGAAGGCCCGGATCCGCTTTCTGGAATATGATTGGGCGCTCAATGCTTTCGATCATCGTTCCGTGCCTCAATGAGGCCGAAGGCATCGGCGCCGCACTTGCCGCGTTGGCGCCGCTCCGCGCACGCGGGGCCGAGGTGATCGTGGTGGATGGCGGGAGCAGCGACGCCACCGTCGAGCGCGCCGCTCCGCACGCGGATTGCGTAATCAGCGCACCGCGCGGACGCGCGTCACAGATGAACGCTGGAGCGGGACGGGCCCGCAACGAGATCCTGCTGTTCCTCCACGCCGACACGCTGCTTCCGGAATCCGCCGACGCGCTGATCGTCGAGGGACTGAAGCGCTCGCGCCGCGGCTGGGGACGCTTCGATGTCGCCATTTCCGGCAGCCACCCGCTGCTGCGCGTCGTGGCGTGGCTGATGAATGTCCGCTCGCGCCTGACTGGAATCGCCACCGGCGACCAGGCCATCTTCACCACCCGCTCGCTCTTCACGGCGGCCGGCGGCTACCCCTCCATCGCGCTGATGGAGGACATCGCGTTGTGCAAGCAGTTGAAGCGCTTCGGCCCGCCTCTGTGCCTGAGGCATCGGCTGACCGCGTCGGGGCGCCGCTGGGAGAAGCACGGCGTCGTGCGCACCATTCTGCTCATGTGGCGGCTGCGGCTCGCCTACTGGCTCGGCGCCGACCCGGGTAAGCTCGCCATCCGGTATGAGCGCGGCTGACGCAGGCACCGCCGTCATCGTGTTCGCCCGGGCTCCCTCCCCCGGTGCGGTCAAGACGCGCCTCATTCCCGTGCTCGGCGCGGAGGGCGCCGCCGCGCTGCATGCCCGGCTCACCGAGCAGACGCTGGAAACCGCACGCGCCGCCGCGTTGGCCCGGATCGAGCTCCACGGCACGCCCGATATCGATGACCCTTTCCTTCGCTCCTGTGCGCGGCGGTTCGCCGCGGCACTCGCGGCGCAGACGGGAGCCGACCTGGGCGCGCGCATGCGCGCGGCTTTCGAGCCCGTGCTGGCCCGCCATCCGCGCGCGCTCCTTGTCGGCTCGGACTGTCCCGCGCTTACCGCCCGCCACCTGCGGCAGGCGGACGAGGCTCTGCGCGATGGAGCTGATGCCGTGTTCGTCCCGTGCGAGGACGGCGGCTACGCGCTGATCGGGCTGCGTCGCAGCGACGCGCGCCTTTTCGAAAGCATTGCATGGGGGAGCGGAACCGTCATGGCGGATACCCGCGCTCAACTCGCGGCGCTCGGCTGGCGCTGGCGCGAGCTCGAAACGCTGTGGGACGTGGACCGCCCGGAGGACTACACGCGCCTCGTCACTTCCAGCTTGCTCGATAGGCGCGAAGCCGCGGCCTAATCACCCCCTTGCCGTCACTTCGTCACCGCGTCACTTCGTCACTCAAAATCAGACATGCCCTTCACCACAGTCATTGCAGTAGCGCCGCCGTGGTCCCAGCGGGCGAGGTCGGCGGCGACGTCCGGGGTGAGGGCGCCATGGCGGACGGCGGCGCGCAGAACCCGGCTGCGGATGTTCTCTTGAGATCGCCGCGGAGTCAGCCCCGAAGGAGATCCCGATAAGCCTCGAGGTGCTTCTCCATGACGTTGCCGAGCTCGAACCGATCTCTCACGTATTCGTAACCGGCCTCGCCTTTGTCCTTCCAGGTGTCCCCTTCCAGCAGGTGAACAAGGCCGGCGGCGAAATCGTCATCCTCGACATGGTAGCCGAATCGCGTCGCCACGTTATCGGGGTCAACCCGACTCAACAGTGCGCAACGATGTGCCATCGCCTCGAGGAATGACGTCGGTAGGCCTTCGCGGATCGAAGTGTTGACCAGTATCCAGCTCTGGTCCAGAAGGTCGGGTAGCGTCTGTGTATCGAACTGGTTGATGAAACCCACCAGCTCCAGATTCGGCAGCCGGCCATAGCGCAGGCGCAACGACGCATCCCATCTGCTGTCTTGTCCGCTGCCAATGGCGATGAACCTCACGCCGGGGAAATCCTTTGCGAGCGACAGAAATCGCTCGGGACGCTTGCGCCTATCCCAGCGCGCGAGGAAGCAGACCGTCGGATCGCTGCTCTTGTTCGGCCGCTGCTGCGGAACTATCACGGGAGTCGGCAGCAAGAGCGGTTCCCGCTGAAGGTGATAGTGACGCATCAACCTATCGGCCAGATGCGTCGCGCTGACTGCCAGCCTGTCTGCTCGTCTTATGGCGCGCCCCACCAAGTGATTGCGCTCGTAAATCCACGCCAGTAGCGTATGCAGGCGACCGCGGGAAGGATATCTCAGCTCGACTAGCCAGTCCCCCAGCAACTTGTGGTCACGGAAGGTTATCAAGTGCTTCTTGTCGGGCATGGCGTGCATAGCCAGATAGGAGCCCAGCGACGCCTCTTGGGAGTGATAGATATCCGCATTGCATTTTCGGTACAGCCGCAGTGATTCCCAGGGTCGGAACTGTGGAAACCCGAGGACGGTGATACCGTCCAAGTCTTCCTCGGGCCCCTGTCCGGATCTTAACGGCACTACCGCGAAGACCTCGATGCCGTGTTTGACCAGTTCCCGTCCGAGCATCCGGGTTGCCCGGCCGAACCCCCCATATTTGCCCCACGCAAATAGCTCCACACAAACGAGACACACTCTCATTGATGGGTTTTCGCCGATTGAGTGAGTAGACGACGATCGATCATTCCGGCGCCTTTCGCGGTGTCTTGTACATCCCTGGAGCGAGTAGCGCGCCGAGGCCTGCCACCAGCAGCAGACCAAGTGTCAGCAGAAACGAAAAGGCAACGGCCTGAGCCGACGATATGCCGAGCGGTGCCAACAACAAGATCAATGCACTTTCACGCACGCCAATGCCGCTGACCGTCAACGGCAAAAGGAACAACAGGTGGAGAACCGCACGCAGCCAGCCGCAGGCTGCGTAACTGAGCCCCAGGTCGAGAGCATTGGCAAGAAGAAAATATACCAAAGTCCCTAGCGCATGACTCAGCAGCGACAATCCGAGTAGTTGCAGTCGGACTCTCATGGAAAACTGACGGAAGCGATGCATTGAATCGATCAGATGCGTGATCAGGCCGTGTAGCCACGCCCACCGGTGCAGACCGACGCCTTCCGCAAGCCGCATTGTCAGGCGAGTTGTCCACTCGTTCCGCAACATCGCGTATACGACGAGCAGCGATGCCAATGTTCCGGTCAGAATCCAAAGCACGCCCGCAGGCACGGACGCTGCCGATCCGACCAGCATGCCTACACAGCCGAAAGACATTAGGACGATCGTGTCATTCACGCGATCGAATGCCATGGAAGCCAGCGCTTCCACTCCTCGATTGTTCTTGGATAACATGTGCCAACGAATTGCGCCGCCCGCTATGTACCCCGGGAGAAACAGGCCGAAGAAACTCGTAACGAGACTGATCTTGAAGATTTCGAAAGTGGACAGCGACATTCCCTGTAGTTGCGTGATCAGGCGCATGCGGTATGCCGATGGAACATGGATCGCAGGGAAGAGAGCGAACGCGCTGATTATCCATCCGGGCCGTGCCCGCGCCAGGTTGTTGCCGATCTCGTCAAGCGGGACACGCCAGAGCACCAGCGCCAACAAGGATGCGCTGAGAAGCCACTTGAGAGAAGTTTGTAAGCGGCGTCGGGCCACCGCTTTATCTGTCATTGTCTGCGGCCAAGTACTTGCTCAAACAGCGCGCAATAACTGTCGGCGATCGCTCCCCAAGTGAAATGCGATTCGAGCCGTCGGCGGGCCTGTCTACCCAACTCGTCACAGCGCACCGGGTCTTGCGTCAGCTGCTTCAGCGTGTCGAAGAGTTGAGCCGGCTGGTTATACGGTACGATGAGTGCGGCGTCGCCCACTACCTCTCTGGATCCGGGATCTTCAGAAATAACGATTGCCATCCCGGCGGTCATCGCCTCCAAGAGGTTTACGGGAAAATTCTCCTGCTGCGAAGTGAACACGAAAATCCTCGACGTTTCGTAGAGTTCTCTTAACTCCTCCGATTTGTTATCGAGCCAGCCCCAAAACCGAACATTGACCGGAGTGTCCCTGGCCATCCGTTTGAGTGTATCCAGATAAGGTCCGTCTCCTACGATGTTGATCTCGCAGGCCAGCATTCGGCCTCGCAGTGCTTCCAGCAGGTATTGAACGCCCTTTCTTTCGAACATACGCGAGACGACTAAGACGCGCATCTGTTTATCACGATCAGGACTGAATCGATCCGCGGACATGCCGTTTGGAATGACCGTTGATCGGACCGTGTTGTCGGTTTTCTCTATGAGGCTCTGCAAATGAGCGCTCGGGCAAATGACGCACTCTGCACCCCTCACGATATGGCGCCACAAGGGCGATAGCAGGGTGTGATGCGCTCGGAATCGATCCGGGTTGTAACCCGGGACGTCAGACCCATGGGCAGTTATCACGTACGGTAGTCCGGTGAGTCGATTCAGCATCCACGCCAGAACGCCATCCGGAAAAATGAAGTGCGTATGATTGATGTCGTACTTGCGCTCCGCGACCATTCGTTTGAGGCGCGGCAGCGCGGACAGCAAATACGGCACCATCTCATGCATGTGGCAGATGTCCGTGCGTTTTCTAATCGATGCATGCCTGTAGACATTGACACCATTCGCCGTTTCGAACTTCGGAAGGCCTCGAAAGCCCATGGTGGATATGTCTATTTCGTGCCCGAGCCTGGCCAGATGCCTCGCGAGGCCGTCGACAACCTTGGCGCCACCTCCCCCGAGCGGCGGGTACTCAAAGCTTAGTGTGAGAATTCGCATGCTTCCGGCGGGTTGGATCACTGGAGCGCAGATATTCGTGACCGCTCTTCATCGGTTAGCAGCGGCAACGAATAGGCGGCGACGATCTCGTGCAGATGATCGACGCTGCTGTATCCCACTACGCTCGTTGCAACTTCTTCCAACCCCCGGACGAACAGCAGCGCTGCTTGCGCTAGTGTCCGAGTGTCCGTCTCGAGAAAACGAAGCTGTTCCGTTTGTTTCTTTAGCTTGCTCAGGTGTGCTTTGTCGAATGTCCACCAGTCTGCCTTCGTTTGTGTCTTCGTTCCGGTCAACACACCCTGCTCGAGGACCTTTCTGGAAACGACCCCCACATTCTTTTTTCGGGCATGAGCCAGAAACGCCTCGAGTGGTTTTCGAGACAACATGCTGATGGAAAGCTGCACGACCTCGATATCGGGAATTTCCAGGCTCATCGTCGCCTGCTCGAGCGTATCCGCGGAGACGCCCCAGTGACGAATCTTGCCGGCCTTCTTGAGATCGATAAATGTGTCTCTGAAAGCCGGGAGTCCGAGCGCATCTACGGTCGGGTGGTGTAAGAGAAGAATGTCCAGGTAATCGGTCTTCAGTCTTGCGAGGCTCCTGTCCAGGCTGGCAACAATGAAATCACTGGAGAAGTCGAGTCGTTTCTGCGACTTGTAAAGCCGTGTTAAGGCGGTTCCGCGTGGATTGAACAACGATCTCAGGGGCCGCAAAAGATGCTTATAACGTTTCGCGAAGCGACCGATCAGCGTGTTGCTGACACCGACCTTGGATGTAATGATGATCTGATCACGCTTTCCCCTGAAAGCTTCGCCGATCAGGCGCTCGCTTTCTCCCTCGCTATAGCCGGGTGCGGTATCGAAAAAGTTCACCCCTCGTTCGAGAGATTCCCTCAGTGTGTCCACGGCGCCGGCATCATCTCTACGGTGCATGGTTCTGCCAATTCCGGAGCAGCCCATCCCCAGCTCGGAAACGCGCAGACCGGTTTTGCCCAGGATTCGGTAGTTCACGTTCCGCTTTCCGGCTGAATCCGCTTAGTGAGGTTCATCGCGTCATGCCGCCTCTTCCGACTGCAGGGCGGCGATGCGCGCCAACTCGGCCTCAGTGAGCGGCGGGGCGGTCAGCGATCCCAGGTTTTCGTCGAGCTCTTCGTGATTGACAGCGCGAGGAATCACCGACGCAATGCCAGGGATTCCGAGGGCGTATTGAATGGCCGCCTGGGCAAGCGTCCTATCTTGCCTGATCAGGAAGCGAAAAGCCTGCGCTTGCTTTTCCCGATCTTCATGCTGCTGATCGTAATACGACGTATCGCCCATGATGTCGCTCGCGGCGTTGGTCAGCAGTCCGATGGCTCTTGGGTGCCGAGCGATGACTGCGATTCGTCTTTCCACCGCACGAGGGATCAATGCGTCGAGGGCTTCCGGTTCGATCAGATTGACTGCCACTTGAACCGTGGAAATCCCGGATAGCGTGAGGCAATGAACGGCTTCTTCCACCCACTGGCAGGCAATGCCGTAGTGCCGAAGCTTTCCCTGCCGCTTGAGATCCTCGAGCGTCTCCAGCGTGTCGAGGAACTCGGCGCTCTTCATGATGGCGACACTCGGCTTATATAGCTGATAAAGGTCGATGTAGTCCGTTTGCAGGCGCCGCAGGCTTCTTTCCACGGCCTGCCTGATATAGTCGCCGGCGAAGTTGTAACGTCCCTGCGAGCTGCGCATCATGTGGAGCGATCGCTTGAATGGACGCAAGAGCGAGCTCAACGGCCGGACCAGATGCCTGATCTTGAGGCTCAGCGTTCCCAGGGGGGTGTAGTAATAGCCCGCTTTCGTCGTGATGATTGCCTCACGCCTGCGTCTCCGGAACGCTTTACCTAGAATCTGTTCTGCGACGCCTTGCGTATGATGATCCGATACATCAAAGAAGTTCACGCCCCGATCAATCGCCCGATGCAATGTACGGACTGCCTCTCGATCGTTGCGGTAGTACAAACCGCCGCCGAGAGACTGACAACCCAGCCCCAACTCTGAGACCTCGAGTGCCGTTGTTCCCAGCGTTCTGAACCGCATTGCTTACGGCGCTCCGAGATCGTCTTCGTGACGTGCAGCCAGTATCTTGTCGACCTCTTCCGAGGTCAGTGGTTGAGCCGTAAGCGCGCCGAGATTCTCCAATAATTGCGAGACATTGATTGCGCGCGGGATCGCCGTTGTAACGCCCGGCAGGCCGAGCACAAATTGCAGCGCGGCTTGCGCCAGTGTTCGGCTCTCATTTGCGAGAAAGGACAGCCGAATGGCGCGCCGTCTTTTTCGCTCGACTTCTGCGTTATTTCTTGCATACGTCTCGGCCATGATGTCGCCGTAGTCCGCCGTTAGATAGCCCTGAGCGCGCGGGTTGCGCGCGATGACGCTGACGGACCGCTCTCGCGCCCGTTCGAGGAGCCGCGGAAACGCTTCCAAGTCCAGCAGGCTAATGCCGATCTGAATCGATGCGAGCCCGCGCCGGTCGAGACAGAGCAGCGCATTCTCAACGTTGCTGCAGGAGATCCCATAGCTGCGTATTTTTCCCTGCTCCTTGAGCTTGTCTACGGCTTCCTGCCAATTGCCCGTGACCAGCTCGCTTGCCATGGGCTTATGCAGCTGGAACAGGTCCAGGTAGTCGGTATCCAGTCGTTTCAGGCTCGCTTCCACGGCATGCTGAAGGTAGGCGGGAGAAAAATCCTGCCGTTTCTGCGTGGCGCGCATTCGGTGAAAGGCCAGCTTTAGGGGGCGCAGCAGTGGACTTACGGTCCTCAACAGTGGACGGGCTCGACCGGCCACATCGCCCAGCGAGGTGTAACGCGTCCCGGCCTTTGTTGCCAGAACCACTTGGTGCCGTCGCCCCTTGAGCGCTTCGCCAAGCCATTGCTCGCTCAGTCCCTGACTGTAGTGATCCGACGTGTCAAAGAAGGTGATGCCTTCATCGAGGGCCTTGTGGACTACCGCTATCGATGCGTTCTTGGAGCGATGGTAGAGGCCTCCACCCAACGATTGACATCCCAGTCCAATTTCCGAAACTCGTATGTCTGTTTGCCCCAGACTCCTGTATTTCATTCGGTCGGCTCAAATATCTCTTGAATGACCCTGCCCTCGAGAGATGCCGGTATGGGTTGTCTGAACGCGCGAAGCATGGTTGGGGTGAGATCCAGGATGCTTGCGCCTTCGATCCTTCGCCCATGGCGAATACCCGGTCCCTTGGCAAACAGTATTCCATGAGGATTGTGTCCACCCGTGGTCGGCCAGTTCATGTACTCGCGCCATCGCTTGACGAAGATTGAAGTATCCTCACGCCGCCCTTCATGCGGGCTGTACAAACCGTCTCTCCAGAAAACGGTCACATCCGGGGCGATGCGCTGTAAGGGTCCTCGATACAGCTCATCTGACAGGTAGACTCGTTCGACAGCCGGCTTTCCGGTCGCGGGATCGACTAGCGCGTACAACTTCTCCGCGATGTTCTTGCACAGCTCGTCGTAGTTTTGCTGCTCGACGATACCGTGCGGGTCACGTCCCCTCATGTTGACGAAGATGTTGCCTTCCTTGCCACGGGAGAAAGCTCGTGTTCTCTTCCAATCGATGTCTGAATTCACTACGTATGACTGCATCAATGCCTTCGCATTCCGGAGATACCGATTGGCCAGGTAGTATAGTGACCGTGGTAATCGCTGTAGAAGACCCTGCGCGTGCGTCCGCGCGCCAGCCACCATGGTACGCATTCTGTTGTCCGTCGCTGATCCGTTGCCGGATCGTCCTTTCGAGCGGTAGACGAGAAACCCTTCCTGTGCAAGCCAGGCATTGAGATTTACGCCCGATTGCAGCGGCCCGGCTCCGCATTCGGAAATGACAAATACCTGAGCATCGGGACCGGCCGCCTTCATCAGTCGATCGATGGATGTGTCCAGCGTACGGTAGGCCTTTTCGACCACTTGACGATACGGATTGTCTGCATCGCTTGATTCCATATCCGACCAAAAATAGTGCTGGCAGATCGCCGTCACACTGTAGAACGTGAAGAGTAAATCAGTCGGATGGTTTCTTATCAGGTACTCCAAAACGTCGGTCTGTTTCGTTACATCCTCTTCGACCAGCGTGAGATAATCCGATTTCTTTCTGCCCCCTGGAAAGATATCCTTCAGGCGATACCGTCCAAGCGTTGCGGTCAATTCGTCATAGAGGCCGGGCGGATTCGCAATCGACCGATGCGCACCGGGCGCGTCTTCGCCCGAGATCACGTAGCCATTAATAGCTGGGGGAGGGTAGGTGAACGGAATGTTGACGACGCCGCTGCTATAGCCGGCGGCACCCAACATCTCCCATACGGGTTTTGTCCTCAGATGAGATCCGTTTATTTCCCGGAACTTTCCGTCTTCGCCACGTTGCCAAAAATCGAGGGCGCCATGCTGGCCGGCGGAAGTGCCCGTATAAATCGTTCCCCACATCTGCGGGGTAATGAACGGAACCCTGGATCTCAAAGGTCCGTATATACCTTCTTCCATCAGGCGCTTGAAGGTCGGCAGCAATCCGGCTTCGACCCACGGGAGGATCAGATCGAGCGTGGCCTCGGCGAGGCCGATGACGAGTACGCGCGGTCTTGAAGCAGCAGTGCTCATGGATGTTGGAAACGAGGTTGCCGTCGGATCGAAAGGCAACCCGGACATACTGCCCGCTTACCGGTCCATCCGCCAGACCCGTGACCGTGCGGGCGCTGCGGCGGGCGGCGCGAGGTGATCGCGAGCATCGAGGAGCCCGAGCTGATCGAGCGGATTCTTGTGCACGTGCATCAGGCCTCTGCCGCCGGCGTGGCGCCGTTCGTGCCGCGCGACATGGGCCGCACCGCCGGCGTGGCGGGCACGGCCACCGGAACGCGCGAATAGCTTTTCAAAGCAGTCGCTGAACTCGGCATCGCCCAGCACCTCGTAGGCCTCGTTCACTTCTTTCATACGCTCGGTGGCATTCGTCTCCAACGACAGGAAAATCAATCCAGCCGCGATCCCGCCGTGCCGAGCCGAAGCGCGGGGAGTGGGGGCGGAAGAGCTGCCGCAATACGCATAACGGGTCCTATGTTCATGCTGGCTTCTCCCTCCCCGGCAGACGACCGCGAGTCCCGCGTGAGTCATGAGCGGGATCAGCGGTGGAAAGCCGGTACTTGCCTGACCTGAGCTTGCGGATCATTCGAGAGAATGCGCGGCGTCCAGATTCGCGTGGGCCGGGGCCCGCGCGATTGGACAAGGAATACTCAGGGCTTCAGTTGCCCGCGCACCTCACCGCCCTTGTAGGCGGCGCTGTGGACATTGACGTAGAGATTG
>Ga0180094_1000263_pt1 | contig 10983 bp, 8 predicted proteins | sample EasRivT47_16_1Da_FD_121786 | JGI IMG/M metagenome (GOLD analysis project Ga0180094, IMG submission 121786) | Soil microbial communities from meander-bound floodplain in the East River, Colorado, USA - East River metaG ERMLIBT47_16_1Da | ecosystem: Environmental > Terrestrial > Soil > Floodplain ... | reverse complement strand
GCCGCGTTCCCCTCTACCTGTTGGATACCAACACCGAGGCGAACCGGCCCGAAGATCGTGGGATCACCGACCAGCTCTACGGCGGGGACAACGAGGTTCGGCTGCGCCAGGAGATGGTCTTGGGCATGGGAGGCCTGAAGGCGCTCCTGGCGCTGGGTCTGCGGCCCACGGTCTGCCACATGAACGAGGGACACTCGGCGTTTCTCGCGCTCGAGCGGACCCGCTGCCTGATGGCGGAGTACGGACTGTCCTTCCACGAAGCGCGCGACGTCGCAGCCGCCGGGCACGTCTTCACGACGCACACCGCCGTGCCTGCCGGCAGCGATTATTTCCCGCCGGACCTGATCGAACGATACCTGGGCCGGCTCTACCGCGACCTCGGTCTTTCGCGGAAGGAATTCTTCGCGTTGGGGCGGCAGAATCAGGATGACGACCACGAGCCATTCTGTATGACCGTCCTCGCGATGCGGCTCTCCGCCCACCTCAACGCGGTGAGCCGTCTCCACGAAACCGTGTCGCGGAGGATTTGGGGCGGGGTCTGGCCGCACGTGCCCGTCGATGAATACCCGCTCTCCCACGTGACGAACGGGATTCACGTGCGATCGTGGATTTCGCGCGATCTGGACGAGTTGTTCGACCTCTACCTGGGTGAGGACTGGGTGGAGCGGGCCGGAGAGGCGGCCGTCTGGCAGGGAGTGGAGCACATCCCGCCGGTGGAGCTGTGGCGGGCATACGAACGACGGCGGGAACGGCTGGTGGCGTTCGCGCGGCGGCGTCTTCGCGGGCAGATCCAGGCCAGGGGCGCGATCGAGTCCGACCTGTCGCGGGCCGACGAGGCCCTCAACCCCGACGTCCTGACCATCGGATTCGCCCGCCGCTTCGTCTCCTACAAGCGCGCGACCCTCCTGCTGCGCGATCCGGACCGGTTGGCCGCCCTCCTCAATGACCCGCACCGGCCCGTTCAGATCATCTACGCCGGCAAGGCGCACCCCCGCGACGACGCCGGCAAGGAATTGATCCGCGAGATCGTCCACCTGGCTCGGCAGGAACGGTTCAGGAACCGCATCGTCTTTTTGGAGAATTACGACATGGAGGTGGCGCGGTACATGGTCCAGGGGGTGGACGTCTGGCTCAATACGCCGCGTCGGGGCCTGGAGGCGAGCGGGACAAGCGGGATGAAAGCGGCGGCCAACGGGGTGCTGAACCTGAGTATCCTCGACGGCTGGTGGGATGAGGCCTACCTGCCTGAGCTCGGCTGGGCCATCGGTCGCGGGGAGGAGGACGGCCACGAAGCCAACCGGGACGAGGTCGAGTCTCACGCCCTGTACGACCTCCTGGAGAAGGAAGTCGTCCCGATGTTCTATGAGCGGGGTTCCGACCATCTCCCGCGGCGGTGGATCGCCCGCATGAAGCGAGCGATGACGACGCTGTGCCCCGCGTTCAACACCCACCGGATGGTGCGCGAGTACGCCGAACGTTTCTACTTTCCGGCCGCTGAGCACTTCGAACGGCTCTTCGCCACGGGGTTCACGCGGGCGAAGAACCTGGCGGCGTGGAAGTCGAAGATCAGATCCAACTGGTCCGAACTCCGGATCGAGAGAATCGAGGCGCCGGGCCCTCTCCAATTGAAGGTCGGCGACAAGACCGACGTGAAGGCCTGGGTTCGGCTGGGCGCGCTGGCGCCGGGAGATGTGTCGGTGCAACTGTACCTGGGACGTCTGGACGCGCGGGGTGAGATCGGGAATGTGGAGGTGACCCGAATGGAGGTCAAGGAACGATCGAGCGACGGCCTGTCCCTGTTCGAGGCCTGGGCGGTCCCGTGCAAAATAAGCGGTCTGCACGGGTACACGGTCCGGATTGTGCCGTGGCACGAGGATCTGTGGAATCCGTGGGAGCTGGGCCTGGTCCTGTGGGCTTAAGAGCCTGTCCATGGACGGCCATCTGCGGCGTTGTCGGTCGGTCTTGCGTGCTCACGTACGCATCGTAGGGGCGGGTTTCAAACCCGCCCCTACCGCGCAAGGCAATGTCAATGGCGATTTTCCAACCGGAGCGCCTTGCATCTGGCTATTGCTGCGCCACCTACGGTTCCTGAACAGGCTCCATCACGCGAATACCTGGACACAGTCCTAGGCCGAAAGAGTCAGACGGAGACGATGCAGATCGTTGAACGATCCGCGTTCGCCGGGCTGTGTGAGGCGCTGCAGCGGCGCGGCTACGAGTTGGTTGGGCCCACCCTCCGTGACGGCGCGATCGTTTACGATCGGCTTGCGTCGGCCGCCGATTTGCCGATCGGGTGGACGGACGAGCAACAGGGCGGCGTGTATCGTCTCAAGGAACGAGATGACGACGCGCTCTTCGGTTACGCCGTCGGACCGCACTCGTGGAAGAAATATTTTCTCCCGCCGGAGCAGTCGCTCTGGAGCGCCGAGCGCGAGGAGAACGGGTTTCGCATCATCGAAGACCGGACGGAGACTCCGAAACTCGCGCTGATCGGCGTCCGCTCGTGCGAATTGCACGCCATCGCCATCCAAGACAAGGTCTTGATGGGCGGGGCGTGTGTCGATCCCCGTTACGCGTCCCAACGAGAGCGCGTGTTTATCGTGGCGGTGAACTGCGGACAGGCGGGGGGTACGTGTTTTTGCACGTCGATGAACACGGGGCCGAAGGCGACGTTCGGGTTCGATCTGGCGCTGACCGAGGTCTTGGAGGGCGACCGCCACTATTTTGTTGCGGAGGCCGGAACGGAACGGGGCCAGGAACTCCTTCGCGACGTCCCGCACCAAGCGGCGGGCGATGAGGAGGCGAAGGCCGCCGAGCAGGTGGTAGCGAAGACCGCGAGTGCGATGGGCCGGGCCATGGACACGACGGGCATCAAGAAGCTGCTCTACGCCAATCTGGAGCATCCCCGTTGGGAGCGTGTCGCGGCCCGCTGCCTGGCCTGTGGGAACTGCACGATGGTCTGCCCGACGTGTTACTGCACCACGGTGGAGGACGTGACGGATCTCGCGGGCGAGCACACCGAGCGGCGGCGGACGTGGGACTCGTGTTTCACGATGGACTTCTCTTTCCTCCACGGCGCCGGCAGCGTGCGATCGTCGACCAAGGGCCGTTACCGACAGTGGATGACCCACAAGCTCGCGACCTGGTTCGACCAGTTCGGCACGAGCGGCTGCGTGGGGTGCGGCCGCTGCATCACGTGGTGCCCGGTCGGGATCGACATCACCGAAGAAGTTCGGGCGATCCGCGAGGGCACGTCGTGAACGGGCAGGCGAGCGTTGAGTCCACCGTACCGAACCCGTACGTTCCTCACCTGGCCGAGATCGTCGAGAAGCGGTGGGAGGCGCCTCGGATCTTTACCTATCGCCTCCGCTTTCGCGACGAGGCGCGTCGTCGCGGGTTTCGATTCGCCCCCGGCCAGTTCAATATGATCTACACCTTCGGCGTGGGGGAAGTGCCAATCTCGATCGTGTCCGACCCCGAGGACGCCGACCTGCTCGACCATACGATCCGAGTGGCGGGAGACGTCACGGGCGCGCTGGATCGCCTCGATGCGGGCGACGTGGTGGGGCTTCGCGGACCGTACGGCAGCGGTTGGCCGCTGGAAGAGGCCCGAGGCAAGGATGTGATCCTGGTGACGGGAGGGCTCGGCTGCGCTCCGGTGGTCTCGGTGATCAACTACATCGTCAAGCGGCGCGAATCCTACGGCGCGCTCAAGATCCTCCACGGGATCAAGACGCCGAAGGATCTCTTGTATCGGGAGCGATTCCAGGCGTGGGGCCGCATTCCGAACACCGAGGTGCACCTGACCTCCGATCAGGGCGATGGGCAATGGCGCTACCACATCGGGGTGGTGACCAACCTCTTTCGCCGGATCGCGATCGACACGGCCAAGAGCCTCGTCATGATGTGCGGCCCGGAGACGATGATGCGCTTCGCCGTGCGCGATCTGCTGACGCAGGGGTTGTCCGCCGACCGGATCTTTCTCTCGTTGGAGCGGAACATGAAGTGCGCCGTGGTGCTGTGCGGGCACTGTCAATACGGCCCCACGTTCGTCTGCCGGGAGGGCCCGGTCTATCGCTACGATCGCATCAGGCCGTGGTTCGACCTCAAGGAGATCTGAGGTGGCGCCCGCGCCGAAACCCAAATTGGCCGTCTGGAAGTTCGCGTCGTGCGACGGGTGTCAGTTGACCCTCCTCAATTGCGAGGACGAGCTGCTGGCGGTCGCCGAGGCCGTGGACATCGCCGAGTTTCGCGAGGCGTCGCGGGCGGTGGTGCAGGGGCCGTACGATCTCTCCTTGGTCGAAGGGTCGATCACCACCGCCCGGGACGCCGAGCGGATCGGCGAGATCCGAAGGGCGTCGAAGGTCCTCGTGACGATCGGCGCCTGCGCCACGGCGGGGGGGATCCAGGCGCTGCGCAACTTCAAGGACGTGAACGAGTTCATCTCGCTGGTGTACGCCTCGCCGCAATACATCGACGCGCTGGCCACCTCGACGGCGATCTCGGCCCATGTCCGGGTCGATTTCGAGTTGCGCGGGTGTCCCATCGACGCGCGCCAGTTGCTCGACGTCATCGGCGCCTATCTGCAGGGACACCGGCCGCGCACGCCGTCTCACAGCGTGTGCATCGAGTGCAAGCGGAAGGGCGCCGTCTGCGTGATGGTCGCGCACGGCACGCCGTGCATGGGCCCCGTGACCCACTCCGGGTGCGGCGCGCTCTGCCCCACCTACGACCGCGGCTGTTACGGGTGCTTCGGACCGATGGAGACGCCGAACACGGGCTCGCTGAGCCACTGGTGGGGCCGTCTCGGCGTGAAGGAGGCGGACGTCGTGCGCGCGTTCCGCACGTTCACCGCCGACGCCGAGGCGTTTCGCCGCGAGGCCCAAACCCATGAACACTAGGACGATCACGGTCGATTCTCTCGCCCGCGTTGAAGGCGAAGGCGCCCTTACCCTGACGATCAAGGACAACGCGGTGACCGACGTCAAGCTCAAACTCGTCGATCCGCCGCGCTTCTTTGAGGCGCTCCTGCGCGGGCGGCGGTTCGACGAGGCCCCGGATATCACGTCGCGCATCTGCGGGATCTGTCCGGTGGCCTATCAGATGAGCGCGGCGCACGCGATGGAAGACGCGTGCGCCGTGAGGGTCGACGGCGCCCTCCGCGCGCTGCGGCGGCTGATCTACTGCGGCGAATGGATCGAGAGCCACACGCTGCACGTCTACATGCTGCACGCCCCCGACTTCCTTGGGTACGAGAGCGCGATCCACATGGCCAAAGACCATCCGGGCGTCGTGGAGCGCGGACTACAATTGAAGAAGGTGGGGAACGAGGTGATCGCCATCCTCGGCGGGCGATCCGTTCACCCGGTCAACGTGCGGCTGGGCGGGTTCTATAAAGTGCCGACCACGCGCGATCTTGCCCCGTTGGCGGAGAGACTCCGGTGGGCCCGGGACGCCGCGATCGAGACCGTGCGCTGGGTCGCGACCCTTCCCATTCCGGAGTTCGAGCAGGACTACGAGTTTGTCGCGCTCCGCCATCCCGACGAGTACCCATTCAACGAGGGGCGGCTGGTGTCGAATCGCGGGCTCGACATCGCAGTTCGTGAGTACGACGCGCACTTCGCCGAAGAGCAGGTCGCGCATTCCAACGCGTTGCACTCCGGGCTGAGAGGGCGGGGCGCGTACGCCGTCGGTCCCCTGGCGCGGTACAGCCTCAATTTCGACCGCCTGTCTCCGGTTGCGCAAGAGGCCGCGCGCGCGGCGGGTCTCGGCCCGGTCTGCCGGAATCCGTTTCAAAGTATCGTCGTGCGCAGCGTGGAAATTCTCTACGCCTGCGACGAGGCCCTGCGCCTCATCGAAGGCTACGAGATGCCGGAGCGGCCCGCGATGGAGGTTCGGCCGCGCGCGGCGGTCGGGTACGCGTGCACCGAAGCGCCGCGCGGGATCCTCTACCACCGCTATCAAATCGACGAGCACGGGGTGATCCTCGACGCGAAGATCGTCCCGCCCACGTCGCAAAATCAGAAGACGATCGAACGCGACCTCGCTCAGGTCGTGCCTCAGTACATCGGCCTTCCCGACGAACAATTGACGTGGCGGTGCGAGCAGGTGATTCGCAACTACGACCCGTGTATCTCGTGCGCAACGCATTTTCTGAGACTCACGATCACGCAGGGATGAAAGTGCATTGTGAGCGCATACCCCGCAGCTTGCTGCGGGGTATGCGAGCAAGATGGAAACCGTGCTTCTTCATTTCCATGCACTTCGAAGATTGCTGCGCGACGCACAAATCGCGTTCCCTGCAGCTTGCTGCAGGGAGCTTCAATCTGGCCGCCACGAACCTGGAGGTCCAAAATGGACGTTCGCAGCAAGAGCTATCGGTACCAAACCACGGTTCGGTGGACCGGCCAGAAAATCGGCACGAGTTCGGTTGCGGGGAAGCCCAACCTTCAAGTGGCCACCCCGCCCGAGTTCAAAGGGCACGAGGGCATCTGGTCGCCCGAGGATCTCTTCGTGGCGGCCGCGAACTCCTGTCTCATGACCACGTTTCTCTCGTTTGCCGACCGGGCGGGTCTCGGGTTCACCGCCTATGAGAGCGACGCGGAGGGCGTCTTGGAATTGGTCGATGGCAAGTTCATGTTCACGACCATCATCTTAAAGCCCAAGGTCACACTCAAGCCGGGCGAGGATGCCGGCAAGGCCAAGGAGCTGGTCATGAAGGCGGAGGCGAACTGTCTGATCTCGAATTCGATGAAGACGAGAGTGACGGTCGAGCCGATCGTTTCGTAACCCGACGGAGGGCGTATGGCGCGGATTGTGATTATCGGGGCGTCGATCGGCGGGCTTCCGGCGGCCTACGAGTGCCGGAAGGCGCTGGGCACGAGCCATCGGATCACCATCGTCTCGAACGTGGATTTTTTCCACTTCGTGCCGTCCAACCCCTGGGTTGCCGTGGGGTGGCGGACCAGGAAGGACATCAGCTTCCAGTTGGCGCCGGTCCTAAAGAAGAAAGGGATCGAGTTCGTGCAGGCCGCGGCGGAGCGGATCGAGCCGGCGCAGAATCGAGTGATCACCGCGAAGGGTGAGGTGCCGTACGACTACCTCATCATCGCGACCGGGCCCAAACTCAATTTTCCCGCCGTCCCGGGCCTGGGACCCAGCGGCCACACCCAGTCGATCTGTACCGTGGATCATGCGGAGCAAGCCTGGGGGACCTATCAGGCCTTTTTGAAGGATCCGGGCCCGATCGTGGTCGGCGCGGCGCAGGGCGCGTCCTGTTTCGGCCCCGCGTACGAGATGGCGTTTATCCTGGACGCCGATTTGCGCAAGAAGCGGATGCGACGAAAAGTGCCGATTACGTTCGTCACGCCGGAGCCCTACGTCGGCCACATGGGGCTGGCCGGGGTCGGAAAATCCCGCCGGTTAATGGAAGACGAGTTCGCGGACCACAACATCACGCCGATCACCAACGCGACGATTAAAGAGGTGCAACCAGGCAAACTCGGGCTGGCGAGTGGACACGAGATTCCGTTTCGGTACGCGATGTTCATCCCTCCCTTCGCGGGCGTCGACGTCGTGGCCGGCACGTCGGGGCTGTGCAACCCCAAGGGGTTCGTGAACATCGATCCCTACCAGGCCAATCCCACCTATAAGAATATTTACGCCGTGGGCGTGTGCGTCGCGATCGCGCCCGTCGAACAGACGCAGGTGCCGACCGGCGCGCCCAAGACCGGTTACATGATCGAGTCGATGGTGGCGGCCGCCGTGCAGAACATCAAGGCGGACATCGAGAACAACCCCAAGCGGCAGACCGCGACCTGGAACGCCATCTGCCTCGCCGACATGGGAGACACCGGCATCGCGTTCGTCGCTCTGCCGCAAATGGCGCCACGGAACCTGAACTGGGCCAAGAAGGGGAAGTGGGTGCATCTGTCCAAGATCGCGCTCGAAAAGTATTTCCTGCACAAGATGAAGCGCGGGATGAGCGAGCCGTTTTACGAGCGGGCGATCCTGAATACGCTGGGGATCACCAAGTTGGAACGTTCGGTATGAGGGGCGTGAACGGCATGAAATCCCCCCATCCCCCCTTTTGCAAAGGGGGGCAAGGGGGGATTTTCTCGCAGGAGGCGGAGCGATGGCGAATCGGGATACGGCGCGAACCCTCGTGATCGGAATCGGCAACCCCGACCGCGGCGACGATGGCGTCGGACCGCTGGTCGTTGAGCTGCTGCGGGAGCGAAAAAACCGGCGCCTGATGTTCCTCGATCATCACGGGGAGGGAACGGCGTTGATCGAGGCCTGGGACGGCTCAGCGGCCGTCTTCCTGGTGGACGCGGTTCGTTCCGGGGCCGCGCTGGGGGCCATTCACCGCATCGACGCCCGCGTGCGGCCGGTTCCGGTGCAGATCTTTCACACGTCGTCCCACGCGTTCAACGTGGCGGAGGCCATCGAGCTGGCGCGCGTCCTGAACCGTCTCCCGCCTCGTCTGGTCGTATACGGCGTTGAAGGCCGGCGGTTCGACGTCGGGGCCGGGATGTCTCCCGAGGTGGCGCGGGCGACCGACGAGGTGATTCAACGCCTGTTCAACGAAGTAGGGGCGGGTTTTAAACCCGCCCCTACGGATTCGTAGGGGAACGCGATCATGCACGAATGGTCCATCATCATTCCTCTCCTCCGCGCGATTGAATCCGCCGCGGAGGCGCACCACGCCACGCGGGTCGTCGGCGCGACGGTCGCGATCGGCCCCTTGTCCGGTCTCTCGGAGGAGCACCTTCGCGAGCACTTTGCGCTGGCGTCGCGCGGGTCGATCGCGGAGGGCGCGAGGTTGACCATCGACATTCGTCGCGATGCGGACGATCCGGGCGCGCGGGCGATCGTGCTGGAGCGCATCGAGGTGGCGGAATGAGCGGGACGACCCTCGGCGAGTCCGAGCGGCACGCCGTCGCGGATCGCGCGGTCCCGGTCGCGCGGCTCAGGCTCCTCGTCCGCGGCGCGGTGCAGGGTGTCGGCTTTCGTCCGTTCGTCTACCGGTTGGCGACCGAACTGGGGTTGGCCGGGTGGGTGAGCAATTCCCTGCAAGGCGTGTCGATCGAGGTGGAGGGCGGCCGGGACCGATTGGAGGATTTTATTCGACGGGTCGACCGGGAGCGCCCACCCCGGGCGGTGATCCAGGAACTGGAATACGCCCGGGTCGATCCGACCGGTGAGGCCGGTTTTGCGATTCGCCGCGGCGAGGCATCGGGGATCGCGACGGCCGTGATTCTCCCCGACCTCGGCCCGTGCCGGGACTGTCTGCGCGAGATCGATGACCCCGCGAACCGCCGATACCGCTATCCTTTCACGAACTGCGTGCACTGCGGGCCGCGTTTTTCCATCATCGAGTCACTCCCGTACGACCGGGCGAACACGACCATGCGCCGATTCTCCCTGTGCGCCTCGTGTCGGTGCGAATACGAGAACCCGCTCGATCGGCGGTTCCACGCCCAGCCCAACGCCTGCCCCGGTTGCGGCCCCCACCTGGAACTCTGGGACGACACGGGGGCCGTCCAATCCGCGCGCCACGACGCGCTGCTGCACGCCGCCGACGCCATCCGGGACGGGAGCATCGTGGCGATCAAGGGGGTGGGAGGATTCCATCTCGTCGTCGACGCCCGCGATGAGCGTGCGGTCGCCCGGTTGCGAGCGCGCAAGCACCGCCCCGAGAAACCGCTCGCGCTCCTCTTCCCCTCGCTCGAAACGGTCGTGGCGCACTGCGAGGTTTCCGACGCCGAGGCCCGTCTGCTCCAGTCGCCCGCCGCACCCATTGTCCTGCTGCGCGCCCGGAGAGGGCCGTCGCTCGTCTGCGCATCCGTCGCGCCCCGCAATCCCTGCCTTGGGGTGATGCTTCCCCCCACACCGCTCCATCACCTTCTGATGAACGAGCTAGGCTTCCCCGTCGTGGCCACCAGCGGGAATCGGGCGGACGAGCCGATCTGTATTCGTGAAGACGACGGGCTGGAGCGGTTCTCGGGGCTGGCCGACTGCCTGCTGGTCCACGACCGTCCCATCGCCCGGCACGCGGACGATTCCGTGGTGAGGGTGGTCATGGGGGATGAACTGGTGCTGCGGCGGGCGCGTGGGTACGCGCCGCTTCCGATCCCGATCAAGACGAGGGCGCGGCGGGTGCTGGCGGTCGGTGGCCATCTGAAGAACGCGGTGGCGCTGACCGTGGGCGACCACGCGGTGCTCAGCCAATATGTCGGCAACTTGGATGCCTCCCGTGCGCGCGACACGTTCCAGAGCGTGATCCATGATCTGGCGGAGCTTTACGGTGCGCCGCCCTCGTCTGTTGCGTGCGATCTGCACCCGGATGACGCCGCCGCGCGCTACGCGAGGGAGTTGGGGATTCCGGTGGTCGGCGTGCAGCACCACTATGCGCACGTGCTGTCGTGCATGGCGGAGCACGGCGTGGACGGTCCGGTGCTCGGCGTGGCGTGGGATGGGACCGGCTACGGGCTGGATGGGACGATCTGGGGCGGAGAGTTCCTCCTGGCCACCCGGACGTCGTTCCAACGCGTCGGGCACTTCCGCACGTTCCGGCTGCCGGGCGGGAACCTGGCGGTCAGGGAGCCGAAACGCGCGGCCCTCGGCGTGCTGTTCGAGATCTTCGGGAGCCAGGCTCTCGGGATGGCCCACCTTGCGCCGATCAAGGCGTGTTCGGTTGCCGAGGCGCGCATCATCGGCCAGATGCTTGCGCGGGGCGTGAACGCGCCGATCACCTCGAGCGCGGGGAGGCTGTTCGACGCGGTCTCGTCGCTGGCGGGCGTGTGTCACGGCGTGACGTTCGAGGGGCAGGCCGCCATGGCGTTGGAGTTTGCAGCCGACAGCGACGAGCAATCGCCCTATCCATTGCCCTTCACCGGCGCAGACCCTATCGTCTTGGACTGGGATCCGCTGCTCGTTGCGCTTCTCGAAGACTTGCGAGACGGCGCGTCCACAGCTATC
>Ga0180094_1000261_pt1 | contig 11020 bp, 10 predicted proteins | sample EasRivT47_16_1Da_FD_121786 | JGI IMG/M metagenome (GOLD analysis project Ga0180094, IMG submission 121786) | Soil microbial communities from meander-bound floodplain in the East River, Colorado, USA - East River metaG ERMLIBT47_16_1Da | ecosystem: Environmental > Terrestrial > Soil > Floodplain ... | reverse complement strand
GGCTCGCGCTGCCACCGCTATTCGTTCCAGTGGGCGGCGAGCCCCTACACCGCGGCGAAGACCGTGGTCGACAACTTCATGAAGGCGAACCCCAAGGCGAAGCGCTGGCACCTGCTGGTCGCGGACTACGCCTTCGGCTGGTCGGTCGAGAAGTACATCAAGGAAGTCGGCAAGAACCACGGCCTCGAGTTCGTCGGCGCCGACCGCCATCCGCTCGGCGAGCGCGAGTTCTCGAACTACGTGCAGAAGGCGGCGGCGAACCGTCCCGACGTCGTGGCGATGATCAATTTCGGCGGCGACGCGGTCGCCGGCGCGCGCGAGATCTTCAACTTCGGCCTCACGCCGAAGGTGCCGCTCATCATGTGCTGGTCCTCGGGCGTCGAGGAGCTGATCCAGCTCTCCCCCGAGATCCGCGAGAACATGTGGGTCGGCACGAACTTCTACTACACCGCCGACACGCCGGTGGCGAGGGAGTTCGTGAAGAACTACCGCGCGAAGTTCAAGACGCCGCCCGGATACGCGCCGTCGGCCGCCTACTCGATGACGCGGCTGATGCTCGCCGGCTTCGACAAGGCGAAGTCCGTCGAGGTGCAGGACGTCATCAAGGCGCTCGAGGGCATCGAGGTGAACGACCTCCTCGGCCGCATGCGCGTCGACGCGGCGACCCACCAGACGCTGCGGCCCTACTTCTTCCTGCGCTGCAAGCCGAAGTCGCAGATGAAGGAGGAGCTCGACTTCGCGACGGTGATCGCCACGGGGGACACCCCGCTGCCCAAGGAATACGCCGCCTGTAAAGATATCGGCGGCTTCTAGCTTTTGAATTTGCTCCTCGGCCAGATCCTCAACGGGATCGCGACCGGGATGCTGTACGCCCTGATGGGCCTCGGCCTGTCGCTCATCACGGGCGTGCTCAACATCCCCAACTTCGCCCACGGCGCGCTGTTCGCCGTGGGCGCCTATCTTCTCGTCTCTTCAGCAAACCTGGTGGGGAATTTCTGGGTCGCGCTGCTCGTGGCGCCGCTGGGGGTCGCCCTTCTCGGACTGATCATCGAATACGCGGGCGTTCGCCGGCTCTATGCAGCCGGGCACGACTACCAGCTGCTCTTCACCTTCGGCCTCGCGCTCATCCTCAACGAGCTGATCATCGTCATCTGGGGGCCGGTCGGCATCAGCCACCTGCCGCCGGCGATCCTGCGCGGCGGCGTGGACCTCGGCTTCACCTTCTATCCGAAGTACAGGCTCTTTGTAATGGGGATGGCCGGGCTGCTGGTGCTCGCGACGTGGCTGTTCCTCGAGAAGACGCGCTACGGCGCGGTCATGCGCGCCGGCATCGAGAACAAGGAGATGGTGTCGCTCCTCGGCATCGACATCCATCGCCTGTTCACCGTGGCGTTCGGCATCGGGGCCTTCCTCGCGGGAATCGCCGGCGCGCTCACGGCGCCGATACGCGGCCTGTCGCCCGGCATGGGCGTGGACATGCTCGGCATCGCCTTCGTCGTGGTCGCGCTCGGCGGCCTGGGCAACCTGCTCGGCGCCATCGCCGCCGGCTTGCTCATCGGCATTGCGCAGGCGGTGGTCGCGGCCTACTGGACCGAGGCCTCGACCGCAGTGATCTTCGCCGTCATGGCGCTCGTGCTGCTAATCCGCCCGCAGGGCATGTTCGGCATCCGATGAAGAAGGAAACCATAGTCTTATTGGTTTCAATCATTGCCCTTCCTTTCGTGGTGCGCCCCGCGATCGCGACCGAGATCTGGATCTTCGCCATCTTCGGCCTGGGGCTGAACCTGCTGCTGGGCTACACAGGACTGCTGTCCTTCGGCCAGTCGACCTTCTTCGGCTCGGCGGCGTACGTGGCGGGCTGGCTCCTCAAGAACTACGGCATCAACGTGTTCTTCGCGCTCGGCATCGGCGTCGGCGTGGGCGCGCTCTCCGCTCTTCTCGTCGGCTACCTGTGCGTGCAGCGCTCGGGCCTCTACTTCATCATGCTCACCTTCGCGCTGAACCAGCTCTTCTACTTCATCGCCTACCAGTGGACTACGGTCACCGGCGGCGAGGACGGCATGCCGGGGATCCCGCGGCCCGATTTTCTGGGCTTGAACTTCAAGGATCCTCTGCTCTACTACGCATTCGTCTCGCTCCTCTTCCTGCTCTCGCTGTGGCTGATGAAGCGCATCGTCGAATCGCCGCTCGGCAGGATCCTGCAGGCGATCCGCGAGAACGAGGTGCGCGCCGAGGCGGTCGGCTACCACGTGCCGCGCTTCAAGCTGCTCGCGTTCGTCATCGGCGGGGCGTTCAGCGGCCTGGCCGGCGTGCTCTACGCGATGCTCTTCGGCATCGTGCCGCTCGAGGCGATCAGCTTCGTGTTCTCCGGCAACGTGGTGTTCGCCACCCTGATCGGCGGCTCGGGCTCGCTCTACGGGCCGATCATCGGCTCGTTCGTGTTCATCTGGCTGTCGGAGTCGATGAGCGTGATGTGGGCGCGCTGGCCGCTGCTCCTCGGCGTCGCGTTCGTGATCGTGGTGCTCTTCTTCCGCGGCGGCGTCGTGGAGGCGTGGTCCCGCCTAGGGGAAAAAGTCAGGCTATGGCGATCCTCAAGACAGAAAACCTGAGCAAATCCTTCGGCGCCCTCGCGGCCGTGAAGGACGTGAGCCTCGGCATCGAGGCCGGCAGCCTGCACTCCATCATCGGGCCGAACGGCGCCGGCAAGACCACGCTTTTCAACCTGCTCACCGGCACGTTTCCGCCGACGTCGGGAAGAATTATTTTCGACCAAAAGGACATTACCGGCACACCGGCGCACCGCATCGCCCACCTCGGCCTCGCGCGCTCCTACCAGCGCACCAGCGTCTTCCCCGCCTTCTCGCTCTTCGACAACGTCTGGGTCGCCGCTTTCGCTTGTGGTTCCTCCTGGAAGGGTTTTCTCTGGAAAAGAACCGACGGCTATCCCGAGGCCACCGAGCGCGCCCGCCAGGCACTCTCGGACGTGGGCTTGGAGAAAAAATCTCATCAGTTGGCCCGCGAAATCTCGCACGGCGAGCAGCGCCAGCTCGAGCTCGCGATCGCGCTCGCCGCCGCGCCGCGCGTGCTGCTGCTCGACGAGCCGGCGGCCGGCCTCTCGCCCGAGGAAACGCGCAACATGGTGGCGCTGGTGAGGGGGCTGAAGGGGCGCTACACGATCGTGCTGATCGAGCACAAGATCGACATCATCATGAGCGTCTCCGACCGCATCTCGGTCATGCACTTCGGCTCGCTGATCGCCGAAGGCTCGCCCGAGGAGATCCAGCGCAATCCCGAGGTGCGCCGCGCTTATCTTGGCGGCATCGCCGCATGATCGAACTCAGAAAAATAAACACCTTCTACGGCCTGGGGCACATCCTGCACGATCTTTCGCTGACCGTGGCCGAAGGCGAAGTCGTCGCGCTGCTCGGACGCAACGGCGCGGGCAAGACGACCACCCTGCGCTCGATCGCCGGCCTCACGCCGCCCCGCGCCGGCGAGATCCGCTACAAGGGCCGCGACATCGTCGGCCTCGGCGCCCACCAGGTCTCGCGCCTCGGCATCGCCCTCGTCCCGGAGACCCGCGACATCTTCAGCTTTTTGACAGCCAAGGAGAATCTTTCGATCGCGCAGCGCAAGAGCTCGCGTTGGCAGATCGACAGCGTGCTCGAGCGCTTCCCGAGCCTGAAGGAACGCCTGAACAACAAGGGACGCCAGCTCTCGGGCGGAGAGCAGCAGATGCTCGCCATCGCCCGCGCTCTCCTGACGGGCCCCGACCTCCTGCTCCTCGACGAGCCCTCGCAGGGCCTCGCGCCGCTGGTGGTGAACGCGGTGATGAGCACCATCCAGGAGCTGAAGAAAGAGCGCGTGAGCATGCTGCTCGTCGAGCAGAACGCCGAGATGGCCCTGCGCCTCGCCGACCGCGTCTACGTCATCGACCACGGCACCGTGGTCTTCGAAGGCACCCCCGCCGCGCTGCGCGCCGACCGGCAGGTGACGACGACCTACCTGGGCGTCGGCGGCTGAGTCAAATGCGCTCCGCGGTGACAATTCTCACGAACGCGACCGCCACTATTGCCTGCGGCGGACACAACTGCGTTCTGGCCGTCCCGCCGTCCACCTAAAATTGTTCCAGCGATCCGGTTCGTTCCCCTGGCGGGAGGACGCCGATGCTGGAAATGCTGGAGTGGGTGAAGAAGCGCTTGGACGAGCCGACCGGCTCCCAATCCAAAGGGCCGGCGGAAGAGGGCTTGCTGCCCGATCTGCGGGCAGCCGACCCGGTCACGGCGCTCGACGAGCTGAACGGCTGGCTGGAGCCCGGCCGCGACACCGGTGCCGCCGATCCGAAATCCAAAAGCGAATTCGTCGCGCGTGTCCAGGAAGCGGGCGCCGCGCACGTGTCCGCGCTGTTCTCGCAATATCTCTCCAGCGCGGAGAAAAGACAGGCCGCGCGCGACTGGGCCTGGAAATCACTGCTGGAGTACCAGTCGCGACTGACGCAGGCGATGGGCGCGTTGGCCGAAGCGCTGCTGAAAACCGCGGAGGCGGACGCGACGCACGTGCCAGCGGCCACGCTCGCGGCGGCGCGCGCCCTGCGCGAGTGCCGCACGTTCGCCAAGGCTTGCCACGTCCACTACTCGAGCGTGCCGCGGCCGCTGTGGAGCATGGCGTACGCGATTCACGCACGCGCGGAAAGGACGGGCTGCGCGACCAGCCCGGTCAACTTGCACGCCGATCACAGGACGGTGGCAACCGTGGAGCAGGAGCTGCTTCGGCTGCTGCTCCTTCAGGTGTGCGCGCCGGACATGATGGCGCCCGAGCAGATCGAGACCGCCGACCGCATGCTCGATCGGCTCGGCGACTTCACGCTGCGCCCGGCGGGCGCCACCGATAATCCCTTCTACTTCGACCCGGCGGGCGATGCGCCCCCGCGGCGCGCGGCCGGCTCGCCCGCGCAGCCGGGCCCCGCCGCGCGCTATTTCGGCCCCGGCCTGGGATTCGCCGCCCTGGAGCGCGTCCACAAGCAATGGGCTGCGGCCAGGAAACCCGGCGAGGCCAAGCTGTTCGGCGCGGACATCGCGCCGGGCGCGCAATCGGGCACCTTGCAGCACCTGATGCTCTTCTGGCGCGCGGAAAACCCCTACCTGCCGCCGCCTCACGCGCCCGCCTCCGGCAGCTTGAAAGTCATCCACGGCTACGAGCAGATCTGGTCCCAGCTTTGCGCCGCGCTGCCCGGCGCGGGCGGGCTGTCGCTCGCCGACCCCAACGCCGCCGCCCCACGTGCGCCGGAAACCTGGACGCTGTGCGACGCCGGCGGCAACGAGCTCGGCACGGAGCTGCCCCAGGCGAGCGGCGGCTGGACCAAGTGCGGTGGGCTGGTGGGCCTGCAGGCGCCGGGCGGAGAAAACTGGGTCGGCGTGATCCGGCGCATGCATGCCGACAGCAGCCTTCACGCCGACCTCGCCGTCGTGAGCCGCAGGCCCCTCGGAGTGACGCTGCGCGAAGTGCGGGAAAACAGCGAGGACAGCGTATTCACCGAGGCCTCGTCCAAGCAGTTCGGCATGAGCACCGTGCACGCGCTGATCCTCGCCGACGGCAGCGACGGCGCGCAGCCGGCGAACTTCGTGCTGCCGCCGGAGAGCTGGAAAGAGGGAAGGGTCTACGAGCTCCAGGGCGAGGAGCCGCTGCGCTACCTGCGCGGCGTGCAGCTCGTGCGGCGCGGCGACGACTACGTGCGCGCGACCTTTCAGTGGCTACCCAAGCCGGGCTAGAGCAGCGAGCGAGCGCGACTCATGCAACGGCGGCGGAGCCCCCTCCGGCCGCTGTAGTCCGATCCGGTTATGCCAGTAGGTATCCAGCCCAACGCGGGACGTGCCGATGAGATCGAATCCCGAGCCGGCGACGAACAGACTTCACTGGGTTTCAGGTTCAGTTCGGACAATGCCAGCCGGTACGGCGCCGGATCCGGTTTGTAGAAGCCCGCGCGCTCGGACGTGACGATCACGTCGAACGGCACCCCGAGCCCGCTGGCCGCCGCGCGGCCAAGTCGTTCCGAGCAATTCGTGACGACTCCGAGGCGATGCGTCTTCTTCAGCTCCCGAAGGATTCCGGGCGCTTCATCCCACGGCGCGATGCTGTCCCATTCGTCTCTTAACGAAGCTGCAACAGTCTCAGGCAAGCCGATGGCGCGAGCTGCCTCGGCGACGAGTACCGCGTAAGGCCGGTACGCGCCGCAGCCGTACGTCAGCTCCAGATAGGCTGCTCTCCATCGCCTGCCCGCCACCTCGCCGCCGGCGACGCGGTTCCAGACGCTCCAGGAATCGAGAAGCCCGGTGAGCAGGTCGAACAGGACCGCCTTGTACTTCAAGGCGCCTGCTTGCCGTCCGAGGGCCCCTTGAGCTCGACGGTGTTGCCTTCCGGGTCGGTCAGGTAGATCGAGACGCCGTTGCCTTCGGCGCCGAAGCGGTTCTTGATGTCGCCGACCGCGACGCCTTTGGATTTCAAATAGGAAACAATTTGCTTTTCGTCGAACGGCTCGACGCGCAGGCACAAGTGGTCCATGTTGCAGCCGGTCGGTCCATCGCCCTTCACCAGGTCGATCAGCGCGGCACCGACGCGGAGATGCGACATGCCGTACTCGGGCCGGTAGGCCACGTGGTGCGCGCCGAGAACGTCGCAGTAGAACTTCCGCATGCGCTCGATGTCGCGCACGCGCAGGACGACGTGATCGATGCCACGAATGGTCAGCATGGCATAAGGATTTTGCCCCAATTGGCCGCGTAGAATCGGAGCGATGGCGCGGGGCAAGAAACTCTGGAAATTCCTGCGATTCGCGGCCCTCGCGACGGTGCTCGCGGTGGCGGGATTCACGCTCTATCTCGACATCCGCGTGAGGAGCGAATTCGAGGGCCGGCGCTTCGCGCTGCCCGCGCGCATCTATGCGCGCCCGCTCGAGCTGCACGCGGGGCTGCGCATCGCGCAGGCGGACGTCGAGGACGAGCTGCGCCAGCTCGGCTACCGCGAGGCTCCGCCGGAGGGTGAGTCGGGGTGGTTTTCCAGAAAGGATGATTCGCTGGAGGTCGCGCTGCGCCCATTCGTCTTCTGGGACGGGCGGCAACCGGCGAAGCGGGTCAGTGTTTCTTTTGATCAAGGAAAAGTCGCTGCGCTGCGCGACGCCGCCGGCGCCGAGCTCGCGCTCGCGCGCCTCGAGCCGCTGCCGATCGGCGGCATCTACCCGGCGGGCAACGAGGACCGCGTGCTCGTGCGCCTCGGCGAGGTGCCGAAGCACTTCGTGCAGACGCTGATCGCCGTGGAGGACCGCCAGTTCTTCACGCACCACGGCTTCGACCTGCGCGGAATGGCGCGCGCGGCGCGCAGCATCTTTTCGGACCGGGTGCAGGGCGGCAGCACGATCACGCAGCAGCTCGTGAAGAATTTCTTCCTCACCCCGGAGCGCACGCTGCAGCGCAAGTTCACCGAGCTGCTGATGGCGGTGCTGCTCGAGCTCCACTACGACAAGAACGAGATCCTCGAGACCTACCTGAACGAGATCTATTTCGGCCAGGACCGCGACCGCGCCATCCACGGCGTGGGGCTCGCCGCGCAGTTCTACTTCGGCAAGGAGGTGCAGCACCTCGGCGTCGCCGAGTCGGCGCTGCTCGTCGCCATGGTGAGGGGCCCCGCGCACTACGACCCCTACCGCCACCCGCAGCGCGCGCTCGAGCGGCGCAACCTCGTGCTGCGCGAGGCGCGCGATCAGAAGGGCATTACGCTCGACGAGTACGCCGCCGCGCGCGCCAATGCCCTGAACGTAAGCAAGAAAACCGGCACGGGCACGACGCCCTACCCGGCCTTCCTGCAGCTCGTGCACCGGCAGCTGCGCCGGGACTACGACGAGGCGGACCTGCGCTCCGAGGGCCTGCGCATCTTCACCACGCTCGACCCTCGCGTACAGGGTGCCGCGGAGACTGCGCTCGCCAAGCGCCTGGCTCAGTTCGACAAGGAGAAGCGCTTCGGGCAGCCCGGGCTCGAGGGAGCGGTGGTGGTCACCGATCCTCAGAGCGGCGAGGTGCAGGCGCTGGTCGGCGGGCGCGACCCGCGTTACCGCGGCTACAACCGCGCGCTCGACGCCGCGCGCCCGGTCGGCTCGCTCCTCAAGCCGGCCATCTATCTGACCGCGCTGTCGGAGCCCGCGCGCTACACGCTGCTCACGCAGATCGACGACGGGCCGTTCGTGTGGAAGAGCCGCGGCGCGCCCGACTGGCAGCCGGCGAACTACGACAAGAAGTTCCACGGGATGGTGCCGCTGCGCACCGCGCTGGCGCAGTCGTACAACGCCGCGGCGGCGCGCCTGGGCACGGATCTCGGCATCGAGCGCGTGCTCGACAACGTGCGCCGGCTGGGCGTCGAGCGCCCGCTGCGGCCCTTCGCCTCGACGCTGCTCGGCGCGGTGGAGCTCTCGCCGTTCGAGGTGGCGCAGATGTACCAGACCATCGCGAGCGGCGGTTTTCGCTCGCCGCTGCGCGCCATCCGCGAGGTGACGACGCAGGAGGGCCGGCCGCTGACGCGCTATCCGCTCGCGGTCGAGCAGGTGTTCGCGCCCGAGCCGATCTACCTCCTCTCGGCGGCGATGCAGGACGTGGTGCGCGAAGGCACCGCGCGAGGTTTGGAAAAATTTCTTTCGATGGAGCTTGGCGTGGCGGGAAAAACGGGTACCACCGACGAGCAGCGCGATGCGTGGTTCGCCGGCTTCACCGGCGACCGGCTCGGCATCGTGTGGCTCGGCTACGACGACAACCGTCCCGCGCGCCTCTCCGGGGCCGCCGCCGCGCTGCCGATCTGGGGCGACATGATGGCCGCGCTCGCGCCCGAGCCGCTCGCCCTCGCCAGGCCCGAGCGCATCGAGCTGGTGTGGATCGATCCGCAGACCGGATTGCGCGGCGGCACGAGCTGCCCGGGCTCCACCGAAGTGCCGTTCGTGCAGGGCTCGGCGCCGAGCGAGCGCGCGCCCTGCTCCGGCGCCATGGATGCCGCGGTCGAGGCGGTCGAGAAAGGCGTCGAGCGCGCCAAGAGCTGGTTCGAGCGGCTGTTCGGCCGATGAGGCTCCTTCTTGTCTTGACCATCCTGCTGGCAAGCTGCGCGACCCCGCCCGCCCCTGAGCCGCAGCCCGAGCCGCCGCCGCCCACGGTTGTTCCCCCTAAAGAGAACATCGCCATCGCCGGCCTGATGGAAACGGCGCGCACCGAAGCCGCCGCGGGAAATCTCGCCAGCGCGGCCGCCTCCCTCGAGCGCGCCCTGCGCATCGAGCCGCGCAACCCGCGCCTTTGGCACGAGCTGGCGCGCGTGCGCCTGAAGCAGGGCCAGTTCGCCCAGGCCGAGAACGTGGCTGCGCGCTCCAATTCGTGGGCCGGGGACGACAAGGCGTTGCGCGCCGAGAACTGGCGCCTGATCGCGGAGTCCCGCCGCGCGCGCGGCGACGACGAAGGCGCCCGGGCGGCAGAGGAAGCTGCCGGGCGGATCGCCCAGTAACGGCAGCCGGAAATGAAAAGGCCGGCCAGGACGCCGGCGGAGCTGCACTCGCCCAAGCGTCTGGCCGGCCGCGGAACCCGGGCCGAGGCTTGCGCCGGCCCTCCCTCCAGTTAGTTCTTAACTACGTGTTAGAGGTACTTAATTTTACTACGTTTTATGCCGTCGCACATGTGTAAAAAAGCACAAAAAAACGGCCGCCTCCGCCGTTCTTCTGCCTGGGAATGCCGTTAATCGTTTTGCTTGCAAATGCGGGCGACCAGCGCCTTCAACTCGGCGAGCTCGCTCTCGATCCGGGCGACGTTGGCTTTCAGGGCTGCGAGCTCGGGGGTGGGGGTGGAAACATCCCTGGTCTCGACGGCCGGTGCTTCCATTTTTGGAGAACCGCTCAACAGGTGAGCCCAGCGGTTCTCCCGCGAGCCCGGCAGCCGCGGCAGCTCCACCACCAGCGCCCCGGCCGGGCGCGCGGCGAGCTCGTCGAGAAACCCCTGCACCGCGGAGATGTCGGAAAAGCTGTGCAGCCGCTCGCAGTTGATGCGCAGCTCGCCCGCGGTCTGCGGGCCGCGAAGCATCAGCACCGTGAGGATGGCGGCGGATTGCGACGGCGCCTGGAGCACGCGCTCGAGGTTGTGCGAGTAGCGCGACACGCGCCCACCGCTCGTCTCCATCACGAAGTTGGCGCTCTTCAGGCTGTCGAGCGCCGCCTGGACCTCGGCCTCGGCCGCCTCCATCACCGGCGAGCGGCTGGTCTTCTGGTTGCAGCCGGAGACGAGCGCGTTGAGCGTCAGCGGATAGCTGTCGGGGACGGTGTGCTGTTTCTCGTACAAAGTGCCGAGAACGCGGGTTTCGAGAAGGGAGAGGGTGCGTGTCATGGTGAGCGCTCGAAGAGCCAGGAGGCGGCGAGGCCGAGCACCAGCCCCCAGAATGGCGCGCCGATATGCAGGATCGGCACGTCGGCGACGGTTACCAGGAAGCATACCAGCGCGCCGAAGCTGAAACGCCCGCCGAAGGAAGCCGTGAACGCGGTCTGAAGGACGCGCAGCATCGCGAGGCCCGCGAGCGTGGCGACGAAGGCCGGCGGCGTGGCGAGCAGCAGGCGCGTGAAGAAGGGCGCCAGCGCGCCGAAGGCGACGGCAAGCAGGCAGAAGAAAAGCGCACCCGTGTATTGCCGGTGCTTCTCGCCCGTGCTCGAAAGCACCGCGTTCACCGGGCCGGTCAGGCAGGTCGAGACCGCGCCGAAGAGTCCCGTGACGATGGAACCCGCGCCGCAGGCCGCGGTGATGGCATTGACCGGCGCCTGGTGTCCATTGGTGGCGAGGATGGCGACACCCTGCGCGTTCTGCACGGCGAGCACCGTGATCGCGAGCGGCACCACGAGCTCCACCATTGCCGCCCAGGAAAACTGCGGCACGTACAGGTTCGGCGCCGCGAACGCTAACATCGCGCCCGCAGGCGGCTTGAATGTGCCGAGGACGCCGATGGCGACGGCGCCCGCGAT
>Ga0180094_1000257_pt1 | contig 11106 bp, 6 predicted proteins | sample EasRivT47_16_1Da_FD_121786 | JGI IMG/M metagenome (GOLD analysis project Ga0180094, IMG submission 121786) | Soil microbial communities from meander-bound floodplain in the East River, Colorado, USA - East River metaG ERMLIBT47_16_1Da | ecosystem: Environmental > Terrestrial > Soil > Floodplain ... | reverse complement strand
ATCGCGATGTTCACCGAAAGCGCGAAATCATTGCTGTCGCCCAAAAAGGAGCCCGAAGCGAGATAGTGCCTGACCTCTGGTTCCAAAAACATCTGAGGCGTCAGAAGGCCTACAGTGAGATTGACTAGAACCATCGTCTTCAATACTCCTTTAAGCCTGCCGAGACTGCCGATCTCTTTTCGGATGACGAAGTACATGAGCAAGTAGCCCAAAACCGCCTTAAAGACGTTGAAAGCGTAGAGGGTAACGTCAGCGGTAAGCCCTGAGAGCATGATCAACGAAAGAAAGAAGACAAACAGACGTGTATTTGTGCTGCGGAAGACGTCTGATGTTTTGATCACTCCACTCGCTTGAATTGAGGCGACGAACATACCAAACAAGACGACAAGCGGCAGATGAAGGGCGTTGAGAACTGGAAAGTAATTGCCGGGCCGAATATACTCGATGGCAAGAAAGAGAATGAGTCCGTAGTACGCCATAGAGTTATGAAGCCTTGGCCAGTTCCGTGTAAATCGCTTCCAACTTCCGCGTCCGCGCGCGAAAGTCGAAGTTCGCCTCCACATGGAGACGCCCGCGTTGCGCCATCTGCCGCCATGGCGCGGGGTTCGACAGAAACTCGATAATCGCGTCCGCCAGCGCGATCGGCGAGCGCGGCGGGACCAGTCGGCCAGTTTCCCCGTCGGAGATGACTTCCGGCGTGCCGCCAACTCGGGTGGCCAGCACTGGCACCTCCATTGCCAGAGCTTCCAGTGCGGCGTTCGGAAGCCCCTCGGTGTGGGATGGGAGCACCAGGAGGTCGACGTCCTCAAGAATCCGCTCGGGTTGACTCCCGTACCCTGGCAGATGCACCCACGCATCGAGTCCTTTGGCGCGGACCATCTCAAGGAGCTTCCGGCGATCGGGACCGTCTCCCACGAGGACGGTCGAGAGTTTGTAGCCCCGCTTCACGGCGATCCCAACTGCCTCGATCAAATCCGCATGCCCCTTTTCCGGGCTCAAGCGCCCGATACTCGCCAGCACCGGGCTGGTGAGCGGTCGGCCAACCATTTCGCTGAGTACGCCGCGTCGGCCGGTCCGACGATATCGCTCGACGACGATGGCATTGTGCAGCAGCCGAAGCCGATCCCGTCGAACGCCGGCCGCAAGGCACGCTCGCTCAATCGGGGAGGAAACCGCAATCACTCGATCGAAGGCGCGCACGATTCGCCTATCCATCGCCGTCAGGACACGCTGTTTGATGCCGTTGCCAATCCAGCCGTGGAGCGTGGTGACGATCGGCACCCGGTGGAGCCGAGACGCCAGATAGGTGATCACGTCGGATTTGACCTCGTGCGCATGCACAATGTCGATCCCGAGAGTCTTGACCAGCTCCACCACCCGCCTCACAATCCGTGGGTCATACTGATTGAACCCACGAATGAGATGGACCGGAAGATCGCAGCGCCGGGCCTCCACGGTAAACGGCGTGTCTCCCGACTCGTGCCTGGTTAAGAACACCCCGAGGTGCAGGTGGAATCGCGCGCCGTCAATCGCCCGGTGGGTCTCCAAGATGGTCTTCCCGGGTCCCCCGATCTCGTGAGTATCCCGAAGATGTAGAATGCCGATTGGTTTCATGGGGCGACCCGGCGAGCTGGATGAGGGGATCTTTCGACTCTTCCCTCCCTCAAATCAGCGTCATGCTTGACGAGGAGGCTGGCCGTGGGTGACTCGCGCGCAGGCTGCGGCCATCTCCCGGTTCTGAAGGATTCGGAACGCAGATGTCAGGTAGGTCTCTCCCCACTCCTCCTGAAACACCCGCGTGGGATCGAAGACGCTGGTCAGCAGAAGCACCCCTTTCCGATGGACGTTATTGTAGAAATCCACCGTGAGGGGATCCCGCGTTCCTCCCGCAAGCATCATCCGGCCCCAGCGTGGCAAGACCTCCAAGAACAGGTCGATAACCTCGGGGCGTCCGCTGAGGTCGATGGCCGCGAATCCCGGCTTCTCCTTGATGCGGTCACGAAGCTCCCTCGTCACCCCTTCCAGGTCCGACGTGGGGAGAACGTCGATCCCTGCCAGAGGACCGTGATCGGCGTCCCCGGACAACCTGACAACTGGACACCCTCCACGCCACAGCCCAACCTGCCCAACGAGGGGGGAAAAGAAATCGCCATCAGTGTACACCGCCAGCTCTCCCAGTTCGAGCCGCAGCCGGTCCCACATCCACAGCGCAAGCGCCAGCGGCGGTGCCAAGAGAGCCGCACCGGCCTCTAGCGCCGTCGGAACCGCCACACACTGGCTTTCGTCGAGGAGCACCTCGGACTGCTGAGGATCATTGAGTTTCGCGAGAACAACGCGCATCCCGTTCGAGCCCGACTCGGCGAGCCCGCGGCCCACCAGCCGCCCGATCCCGTAGGTCGGAACATTTCGCCGCGAGGGGTAACGGGTAGCGGACGTGCACTCAATCACGGCTTCGATCATCCGTGGCTCCATTCCCTGACGCTCTCTCTCACCGATCTGCGGCAAAGCCCGAGACCTCCATCGGCGCGTGTTTCTCCATGGATTGGTAGGCAGCCGTGATGAACGCGAGGTTTTCCCACCCTTCCTTGAAGGAAATCTCAGGTTCTTTCCCCTGCCGAACCGCCTCAGTGAATCGTCTCACCCACTCCGCAGTCCAACTGACCGGCGCAAACTTCTCATATCGAGCCATCTTGCCTGGACGCTTGCCGTTGATCGGTCTTGTGGAGTAGAGGGAGAACCCTTCCGCATTCAGGATCAAGGTCCCTTTGGTGCCCCAGATCCGCTCTTCCGACTGGTCAGCGCCACGCATAATCGAACTCGCGCTGATGGTCGCGATGGCCCCGTTTGAGAGACGGGAGGTCACGCTAATAATATCCTCGACATCCGCCGGCGATCCGAGCGTGGCATATTCACTGTAGACGCGGGAGCCCTTCAAGCCTGTCAAGAAATAGATGTAATAGATCACATGACACACGTTCATGATCAGAAACCCGCCGCCGCATTTCTCCTTCGAAGCTCGCCAGTCATCGGGCGAGTTGCTCCGGGCCCAGCTCCAATACCCTCGGTCTTTGAACTGGTGGGCGATGATCTGTACGCCGGTGATGTCTCCCAGCGCCCCATCTTCGATGAGCTGTTTGGCCTGCTGAATCTTCGGTAGATACCGAAAACTATAGTTGACCGTCAGGAGCACCCCATGCTGCCTGCACGCGGCAATCATATCCCTCGCCTCGTCGAGCGTATTGGCCATCGGCTTCTCAACGAGCACGTGTTTGCCGCTCGCTGCGGCCTCAACGGTCATCGACTTATGCAGATGGTGCGGAACTGAAAGAAGCACCGCCTCCAAACCCGGCGTCGCGAGCAACTCTTGGTAGCTCGCGCAGAACGGTGCGGACAAGGCCTTGGCCATATCCCGCGCAACCTTGTGGTTGATGTCGAACACCCCAACAATTTTCGCCGCCCCCGACTTCGCGGCCTCGGACGCGTTCCGCTGCGCGATCGCACCCGCGCCGACAATCCCGATCTTTAGCGCTTCCATACCATCCTCCATACCATCACCCCCACGTCAACGGACCCTCACGCCCCAACCGCTTCCGCCTTCCAGTTGAACGTGATCCCGACGTGTTCGCGCCCGCCTTCAGCCAGCACCTCGTAGACCGCATTACACTCGTCGGGGCGCGCGCGCCACGTTACCAGATCCGACACACGCAGCCGCCCCTTGTCGAGAAGCTCAAGAAACAGCCGTCCCTCCTGCTCGTAGGTCCACCGCTGGGGGCTCTCGTCCCGATCAGGCATCGCACTGATGTGCGCGCCCACGATCTCCAGATTCCGTCGCTGCGCCAATCCCCAGATATCAAGATCCCGCGTCAACCCTCTGGAACTACCCAACAGGACGACGCGGCCGCCGTCCCGAGCGCAGTTCATCGCCACAGCGACTGCCTGCGGAGTCCCAACGGCCTCAATGACGATGTCCGCCTGAAGCGTATGCACGCGATCTGGAGTGTCGGAGACCGCCACATAGTCATCGGCTCCCCCCGGAAGCCGGGCCGATCGCTCCCGGTTCCGGCTGGACGCAACCGCGACCAACGATGTCGTCCCGAGCAGCCGCGCGAGTCGGTTGGCCAGTTGGCCAATGAGTCCCTGCCCCACAACCACAACGCGATCACCGGGTTTGATTCCGGCCTTCCGGATCCCCTGCAGGACTATGATGCCGAGTTCGATAAAACTGGCATCCTCGAAGGAGACGCCATTGGGAATCTTGAAGAGTCGATTGACGCCGATCGTTTCACGATCCGCGTGGTGGACCCTTCCCGTAACACGGTCCCCGATCGCGAGCCCTGTCACACCCTGCCCGAGTTTGTCAACGACGCCGGCCGTGGAGTACCCCGGCACGTACGGGAAACTCCTCCGTGCCCCGGGTAACCCGCACAATACGGCCCGTTCGGTGCCAGGACTCACGAGGCTGTAATGCGACTCCACCAGCACTTCGCCTCTCCCGGGACCGAGAAACTCATAGGCCTCAAGATTGGCGATCTCGGAATTCACGAACTCAACGTGGTGTCCGTGAAAGATGCGTCGGCACCCCGCAACCGCTTGAACTCGAATGAAGAGATACTGAAAGATCTTCTTCGCCGATGGTCGAAGAAACACCGGTATCCGCGAATTAACCCAGATCAACAGCTCCGTCAACCAGATTGGCATTTCAGAATCGCCTCCAGGTATGACGCACCGGCCCTCGACTCAGCAGCCGCAAGCGAGCGGAGACCGTGTGTGGACGGCCCATGATCATATGACCTGTTCGCTTCGTGAGCTGGAATCGTGAGCCACAATGGCCTGCCGTGCGGTCTCTTCGTAAAGCGCCTGATATAGCGTCTCGGTGTCACCAACCATCTTCGCGTCCGTAAACTGCTGTCTGACCCGTTCGTGACCCCGATTCCCCATCTCGCGCCGAAGGCGTTCGTCCGCCAACAGTCTATTCACGGCCCCCGCCAACTCATCGTGGTCCCGGGGGTTCACCAGCAGGCCCGTGTGGTCCGGCATGACGATTTCAGACAGCGGCCGGATGTCTGAGGCCACAACCGGAAGTCTGGCCGCCATTGCCTCCAGCACGGCGATTCCCAATCCCTCGCTGAGCGAGGGGAACACGAAGACGTCCATCAGCCCCAACAACTGCGGGACATCGCCTCGGAGTCCCAAGAACGAGACACGGTCCCGATACGGTTTGTCTTTGACCGCATCGAGCAACCGCTCACGGAGCGGACCGTCCCCTACAACCATGAACTGCGTATCAGGATGTCGGGCCAACACCGCCGGGATCGCTTCCAAGAAATAAATTTGCCCTTTGACGTCAATCATTCTCCCGACCGTGCCGACAGTGCGCAGACCCGGATCCAAGCCCACCGTCTTCGCATAAGCGGTCCGGTCTTCCAGCGGCATAAATCGTTCAAGGTCAACGCCATGGTAGATCGTCACCACGTCGTCCGCCGACAGCTTCTCTTGTCGGATCGCGGCCTCACGTTGATACGCCGAACAGCAGATCACCTTCGCCGTTCGTGCTGAGAGGAGCCGGTCTACCATTCGGTGTCGGCTCGTCTTCCACGCCCCCATGTTGTGAAGCGACTTCACCACCTTGGGGACACCTGCCATCACGGCGGCCACACGTCCGATCACATCCGCTTGATACAGGTGCGTGTGGACAATGTCGTATCGCCCACGTTTGAGTTCTCGCACCAATTCCAGGGTCTTCGAGACGCTGTACGGGAACAATCGCCGGTGGTCGTATGCCCCCTCCAGGATCTTTATCTTAAACCCCATCCGTTCGATGTCCGGTGCCAATTCTCCCCCGCCGATAACGCAGTAGATGTCCATGTCGAACCGGGTCCGGTCGATCTTCCGTGCGATCGTCCACATGACCTGGCCACCCCCTCCGAAGACGAGCCCGGTGATGATTTGCGCCACGCGGATTTTTCTGGGCATCAACGTAGGATCAATACGCCTCGATCTCCGCCAAACCCGTACTCCACCCCTGTGCGGACGTGATTTGGAGGGTAAGCGATGTCACCGTTTTGGACGCAAAGGCCAACCGATAGGCTGCCCCGTCATTAGGAAGCGCTCCGACCGGCAGCGACGACCCGTCACTGAACACGAGTGTGCCCCCGAGAATCCGATCCGACGTATTGATGCGATCGTGCAGGACTACCTCTGAGATAGTCTGCGGTGCGCTCCACGTCAACGTGAACGTCGCGGTCAGTCGACCACCCGTCGCAGCCCACTCTTTGGTCGAGTCCACTGGATACCCGCTGACCACGCCGTCGATCGCTTTGGATGCCCCCTGCCCACGGCTCGTATTCTGCGATGATGCCGTGGCCACGGCGGTCAGCGCGAGATTGACCGGAGCGCCGGAAGGGGTGACCGAAATATCGACAAAACCGATCGCGCTCCCACCGCGTCCGTCACTCACGACCACCGTCACCCGATAATTCGTGGTCGTGGTCACCCGAGGGGGTGCAAACGTCACCGTCGTTCCCGACCCCGTGACCGTCCCTCCGCTTGCCGCCCAACTGTAACTCAGCACATCGCCATCCGCGTCGGACGCCGTCACGCTCACGCCGCTCGTCTGGATATCCGTGATCGTTCCCAACGTGGCCGTTGGTCCCAGCGTAATCTGAGGCGGCGTGTTTGGCGCCGTCACCGTGATAGACACCGACCCCGTCGTGCTTCCGCCACGGCCGTCGGTTACCGTAACGCTCACCTGATAGACCGTGTTCGCGGTCACGGTGGGCGGCGTGTAGACCGCCGCTGCTCCCGTTCCCGTCACCGCGCCTCCGGTCGCCGACCAACTATACGCCAGCACATCGCCGTCCACGTCGGTTGCCGCCACCGTAAGCGCGCTCGTCTGGCCACCCGCAATCGTTGTCGGACTCGCCGTGGGTCCTGCCGTCACCACCGGCGCCGTATTCGAGTTTTGCCCCAAGGTATCGAACACCCGAATTTCCGCGAGCCCCGTGCTCCACCCCTGTGCCGCCGTGATCTGCAAGGTCAGTGAGGTGATGGTCTTGGCGGGGAAGCTCAGGCCGTAGGGAGCCCCATCATTGGGTAACGCTCCGACCGCCAGTGACGTTCCGTCGCTAAAGAGGATCGTCCCGCCCAAGATTCGGTCCGTCGTATTGATGCGGTCATACAGCACAACCCGTGAAACGAGCTGCGGAACGCTCCACGTCAGAGTGAACCAGGTTCCAGCCAACTGGCCACCCTGTGCAGCCCACTCGGCGATTGAGTTCGTTGGGTACCCGCTGATAATTCCATCAATGGCCTTGGCAGCGGATTGTCCATCGCCGGTATTTGCCGACGAGGCCGTCGCCACGGCCAGAGGGGCAACATTAAGAGACACCGGAGATGGATTCACCATGATATCCACGCTACCCGTCACGCTCCCACCCCACCCGTCCGTCACTGACAGCGTCACCCGGTGCACGGTCGTGACCGCGACCCTGGGCGGCGTGTACACGGCGGTGGCACCGCTCGGTATGAGCGTACCTCCGGTGGCGGACCAGGCGTACGTCAATACATCGCCATCGGAATCCGTCGCCGTCACACTCAAATTGCTCAGTTCATCGGATGTAATCATCGCCGGAATTGCAGACGGGCCCGCAGTCAGCACCGGCGCTGAATTCGGCCGCGGATTCACCGTGATCGTCACCGTTCCGGTCGCGCTGCCGCCGAAACCATCCGACACAACCACCGAGACCTCCACCGTGGTCGGCACGCTCACTAAGGCTGGCGTGTAGACAGCGGTCACTCCGCTCCCCGCCACCGACCCACTGGTCGCCGTCCACACGTACGTGAGCGGATCGCCTTCCGGATCGTTCGCCGTGACACTCAAACTACTCGTCTCTTTCGAGACGATCGTGCCCGGGCTTGCCGTCGGTCCGGCGGTCAAGATCGGCGGGCCGTTCGGAGGAACCACCGTGATTGTTACCGCCGCAGTCGCGCTCCCGCCGCGCCCGTCAGAGACAACCACAGTCACTTGCGTGGCCGTCGGCGCGGTCACGGTCGGAGGCGTATAGACGGCCGTGGCCCCGCTGCCCAAAACCGTTCCGCTGGTCGCCGTCCACACGTAGCTCAGCGAGTCTCCGTCGGCATCCGTGGCCGTCACCGAAAGCCCGCTGGTCTGAGCCACGGTGATCGTCGCCGGAGTTGCCGTCGGTCCTGCTGTGATTTGTGGTGGCGTGTTCAGAGTCCCACCGGGCAAATCATAGACCTCGATTTCTGCCAAGCCCGTGCTCCACCCCTGTGCGGACGTAATCTGGAGGGTCAACGAGGTCACGCTCTTTGGCGCAAAGGCCAGGCGATAGGGAGCCCCGTCATTGGGTAGCGTCCCAACGGGCAGTGAGGATCCATCGCTAAAGACAAGCGTGCCCGAAAGGATCCGATCCGACGTATTGATACGATCGTGCAGCACCACCTCTGAGATCGTCTGCGGCGCGCCCCACGTTAGGGTGAACCACGTCCCGTCCCGTTGTCCACCCGCCGCGGCCCACTCGGCGCTCGAGTTTACCGGGTACCCGCTCATCACCCCGTCGATCGCCTTAGCCGCGCCTTGGCCCGATCCCAGGTTCTGCGACGACGCGGTTGCCGTCGCATTGCGCGCCACGTTGATCGGCACGCCGGATGCCGTAACTGTGATATCCAGCCCACTCGTCACACTACCGCCCCAGCCATCCGTCACCATGACCGTCACGTGCTGTACCACGGTCGAGGTCACTCGCGGCGGCGTATACACGACCGCTGCTCCGGTCCCGGTAATCGTTCCACCAGTCGCCGCCCACCCATAGCTCAGGGGATCCCCATCGGCGTCGGTGGCACTTACGCTCACGCTCGTCGTCTCGATATCGGAGATGGTCGCCGGCGACGCCGTCGGCCCCGCCGTAATCTGGGGATTCGAATTGGGACGGAGATTGACCGTCACGTCCACCGAACCCGTCACAGATCCTCCCCTTCCGTCGATCACCACAACGTCCACCCGGTAGATAGTGGTGGCTATCACCCGCGGCGGCGTGAATTCCACCGTCGCCCCAGATCCCGTCAACGCGCCACCGGTCGCCGACCAGTAATAAGTCAACCCATCCCCATCGATGTCCGTCGCCGTCACGCCCACACTACTCGTCTGATTATCTATGATCGTTGCCGGATCCGCCGTCGGTCCCACCTCAATTTGCGGCGCCGTGTTGCCAGGATCCGAAACTAAAAAGGCTTCGAGTTCCGCTAACCCGGCCTCTCCAACCACACTGTCCACGGTGAACCGAACCCACGACACGATCTTGGTCGGGAAATCGATCGTAAGGCCGGCACCGTTGTTGGATAACGCTCCGACCACGATACTTGTTCCATCACTAAAGGTCAGAGTCCCAGCGGTGACATTGTCCGTGAGGCTCGGACGATCATAGAGCGTCACGCGGTTGATCACCTGATCCTGTGTCCAGTTCAATTCCACCCAGGCCCCCGTCGACTGGGAATTACTCGCCCATTCGCCATCAGGCTTTATGGGCTTGCCCATCGCGAAACCGTCGTTGACCTTGTTCGCGAACGCGCCCGATGACGCCCGCTCGGAGGATGCCGCTACAGAGGCCTGCAACGCCTTATTCGAGAACAAATCTTTCTTCCAAAAAATCTCGTCTTTTTTGACGAATGAAAAAAACCAATCGCTTACCTGAGTCTGATATCGACTGAGTCCCTGATACTTGACATTGGTATCAGTATTCGGATCCTGCATCGCGGGAGGTACCTCCACACTCTGAACGTCCAGCCAGCGTAAGGGCGTGGTATACAGATAAGGCAGCTCCGGAAAGTACTGATCTGGCGTGAATACCGGATCGGGCCAGCGATACTCCGGGTTACAGGCTTCGCAGGGATCATGGACGAATCCTTCATACAAGATTGGCCGGAAAGACGGCTGCTCTCTGACCAGCGCTACCATCGCCTCGACGACAAAGAAGTAGAGGGCGAAGTGGTCACTGTGATTGTCGTACCCGCTCGTGACATACACCTCATCAGGATTCATGGTTCTGAGCAGCGTCGTGATGTCATCGAGCATTGCCGGCTTGTTGTAGAGAGCGGGAACTCCATACAGATAGCGATGATAGTCCGTCCGGCCCAATCCTTCGAAGGCATAGGTTTCGGTGAACCCTGCCGCGGACGTATAGACTGACGTGGGGGATGTGTAGGTGGTGTAGATTCGCTTCAGGCCGCAATCCGGATACCCGAGGAAAATCACATCATCATCCGATAGCCCCAACACATCCCGCATTGCCGCCATTGTTTCGAGTTCCCGCGTATGCGGAGACAAAGACAACTTGCAGTCGCCGTTGGTCGCGACCACGACCTTCACGGTATCTCCAGCCTGTTTGGCGCCATAAATGATTCCACTCGCCAGCAGCGCTTCGTCGTCGGGATGCGCCGCAAAGACGACGATCGTACGTGCGAACGCTGGTGGAGCGTATAGGGTTCCGAGGAGCAACACGATTAACGACACCAGCAATCGGATGGGGCCACACATGACTAGGTTCCTCTCACCGTTAACGGGGTCCATCGTAAATACCGATGGAAATAATCTCGTCTTTCAGATTCCGAGAAAGATAAAAAATACGCTGCGATCACATACAGTGTCAATGCCAACAACACTTCGGCGAAGAAAGAAAACAAGTGTGTCGGCGTGAAAAATACCTCCAACAGGAAAAGCGCGCCGGCGAACGGAATGCCCGATAGGAACGGGCCGATGTACGCTTCGCGAAAGTAGTGCCGCGGAGAAAGCTCAAGAACCTTTATGACGTACGATACCATAAACACTTGCGAAATGACCAATGCCAGTGACGTCCCAACCGCCACACCGATTAGCCCAAAATGCTGTATCAGAAGAACACCAAATACAATACTTGCGACACCCGTCGCGATGTTCACGGAGGTGAGGACCTTGTGTTTTCCGATCCCCAGCAGCACGTTTCCCGTACTGGATTGGGACAGCCACGCAATCCTCCCCACAGCGGCAATCATCAAAATGGCGCCTGATGTCTCCGCGTAGGATTGTCCCATCCACAAACCGATAAACGTTTT
>Ga0180094_1000256_pt1 | contig 11144 bp, 9 predicted proteins | sample EasRivT47_16_1Da_FD_121786 | JGI IMG/M metagenome (GOLD analysis project Ga0180094, IMG submission 121786) | Soil microbial communities from meander-bound floodplain in the East River, Colorado, USA - East River metaG ERMLIBT47_16_1Da | ecosystem: Environmental > Terrestrial > Soil > Floodplain ... | reverse complement strand
GGAGTCGGCACGCTCAGCCTCACGGTCCAAACCTGGACTCTCGCCCAAGCCAAGGGGACCTGGACCGGGGTAATTACAACAGACCCTCACCCTCTCAACGGAAAGCGACTGAGCCTCCTCTTCAACGATCAAGGCGTCGTCCAGCAGGGCACGATGGACGCCACGGTTCTGGCGACGTCTACTCAGCCGCTCTCATTCACCCTCGACAGCGGCAAACTCAATGGACAGATTCCCATTCTGGGGTGGCACCTCGTGTGCGATCCCACGTCATCCGGTGATCTCGGTTGCGTCGGCCATGATTCAAGCGGAGTAACCCCGAGTGGGGATGTCACCCTCAGGAAAATCAACGCAAACAACCAGGATATCGTTGCCCCAACGGTTGTGAGCGGCGTCTTTGCAGCCGCCGCAGCGGATGGCACGGGTGGGCCTCGCGTGACCGTCACCTTCAGCGAACTGATGTCCGGCGCCGGCGTCGCCGGCACATCGATCACGCTGAGCGGAGGTTCCGGAACGGTCGGAACGCCGACGTTCGCCGCCACCGATCCCACCGCCCTCGACGCCCGAACGCTGACGATTCTGCTGTCACAGCTTCAAAGCAGCACGAACTATACCCTGACACTGAATCCTTCGGGGCAGACCGGCTTTCGGGACATCGCCGGGAACGCCCTCGCCACCAAGGCCATCCCCTTCGGCACCGGTGCCGTGAACGTGAACCAGCGGCCCACAGCCGCATCTCTCACCCTCAGCGCAACCGTGAACACACCGAGAACGATCACCCTCGCGGGTTCCGATCCTGAGAACGGCGCGTTAGCGTTCACCGTGGTGACCCAGCCCACCGCAGGCACACTGACCGGCATCGCCCCGAATCTCACGTATACCTCGAACGTCATAGGCCGAGATAGTTTTACGTTTACTGTCACCGATCCGGCCTTCAATACGTCGGCCCCGGCCACGATCACCATTGATACTCGGGCGGCCAATCGACCTCCGACGGCTACGTCACAAACCGTGTCCGTCGTCCACGACCGGCCGCTCGTCATCACGTTGACCGGCAGCGATCCCGATGTGGGCGACACGCTTGCCGCCTACACGATCTCCAGCAATCCCACGAACGGGACGCTTGCGGGAACCGGCGCCGCCAAGACCTATACTCCGAATGCGAGGTTCATCGGCCCAGATAGCTTTGATTTCACGGTGACCGACTCGACTGGCGCGGTTTCCGCTCCGGCCACCGTGGCCATCGCCGTCACAAATCGGTTGCCGACGGCCTCCCCGCAAGCGATCACGGTCCTGAAATCCGATCTCAGCTCATCGAGCGCAGTCACGTTGACGGGCGCCGACCCGGACGGCGACACCCTGACGTACACCGTGGTGGCTGGCGTCCCAAGCGAGACCCACGGAGCGATCACCGGAGGGAGCGGCGCAGCCCGTATGTATTACCCACCCGGCCCGCCCGTCTACCCCGTCTACTCGGGACCCGACAGTTTCTCCTTCACCGTCAGCGACGGAGTCAGCACCTCCGCGGCGGCCACCCTGACCATTACGGTCTCGCCCAACCCGCCGCCGACGGCCAATCCTCAGACGCTTTCGTTGTACCTACGGCAATCGACGACACCGCTTTATCTGGCCCAGGTCACCATTACCCTCACCGGCAGCGCAGACGCCGTAAGATTCAGAATCATCACGTGGCCGTCCTACCAAGACACCGCATATCCAATGGGCGCTGATCCCACGACGGGGGAGACCACGACAGGAGTGATTATCTATACCCCTCTACTCTGCCATACTTACTTCAGCCAGGACAGCTTGTCCTTTGTCGCGATCGCCGCGGACGGTCTGGCCTCCGCACCGGCCACCGTGACGATGAATTTTGTGAACGCTGGCGACTGCCGGCATTTTTGACGGCATACGCCACCCAGCCACACCGCAATAAAAAAGGGCGATCCCGAGGATCGCCCTTTTCGCGCCACTTCACGGTCGTTGCGTGTCCTACCTCCGGCCGTTGACCGCCACCCCCTGAGCCGCGAGTTTCGCGGCGATTTGCCCGGCGCCTTTACGCCCCGAGAGCAGCATGGAGCCGAACGCCGGGCCCATCCGGGGCGTGCCGTAGGCCGCGGCCACCGATAAACCGACGACGAAGAGATTAGGATAGACCTCCCCGGTCTTTTCGATCACCAGCTCTTCCGATTGATCCACCCACATCGCGCCGTTGCCGGACACGGGGGCGTGCAAGCCGCGCTTGGCCAGCAACGCGACCGCCACCGCGTCGTGGCCGGTGGCGTCCACCACCACCCGTGATTCGAGCGCGATGGGATCGACGTGCGCGACGTCGTGGCCCAGCATTTCCAGCGGCGTCCAGTTGATCACGACGCCTTCCAGCCGATTCGCCCGATAGACCAGATCCACGACCTTGGTGAAGTTGAGCACCTTCACCCCGGCATCGTAGGCCGACCCGATCAATTTCGCGGTCGCGTGCGGCGGATCGACGATGTACATGTCCGGTCCCACCTCGACGCAGGGCACGCCCACCTCTTCAAGCACCGTCTGGGCGGGCGAGGCGATCGTGGCCTTCGTCATCAGATAGCCGCCGTTCCAGAATCCGCCGCCGAGGTGATTCATCTGCTCGACGATCACGACCTTGAAACCGGCCAGCGCCAGATCCCGCGCGCAGACCAGGCCCGACGGCCCCGATCCGATGATGAGCGCGTCCGATTCGATCATCTCGTCGAACTGGCGGAAGTATTCGCGGGCGATCGCCCGGGTGATGTCCCGCTCGCGGGTTGGTGCGATTGCGCGTGTCGTGTCCATGTCGTGTCCTATCACCCACTCCCTTACCCTCCCCCATTGAGGGGGAGGGCTGGGTGGGGGGTTACCGGTAAATTTCCAATCCCGTTTTCTTGAACTCTTCAGCCTTCTCGGATAATCCCGCCTCCAGCGCCCTCGTCTCATCCAGCGCCTTCTGCGCGGCGTAGTCGCGGACATCCTGGGTGATCTTCATCGAACAGAAGCGCGGCCCGCACATCGAACAGAAGTGCGCAACCTTCGCGCCCTCGGTCGGGAGCGTCTCGTCGTGGAACGCGCGGGCGGTCTCCGGGTCGAGCGAGAGATTGAACTGGTCGTCCCACCGGAATTCGAACCGCGCCTTCGACAGCGCGTTGTCCCGCCACTGCGCGCCGGGGTGTCCCTTCGCCAGATCCGCGGCGTGGGCGGCGATCTTGTACGTGATCACGCCCGTTTTGACGTCCTCTTTGGTCGGCAAGCCGAGGTGCTCCTTCGGCGTCACGTAACAGAGCATCGCGCACCCGAACCACCCGATCATCGCCGCCCCGATACCCGAGGTGATGTGGTCGTACCCGGGCGCGATATCGGTGGTCAGCGGCCCCAGCGTGTAAAACGGCGCCTCCTGACACTCCTTGAGCTGCTTCTCCATGTTCACCTGGACCAAGTGCATGGGCACGTGACCGGGCCCTTCGATCATCGTCTGCACCTCGTGGCGCCATGCGATCTTGGTGAGTTCGCCGAGGGTTTCGAGCTCACCGAACTGCGCCTCGTCGTTCGCGTCGGCGACCGCGCCGGGACGCAGACCGTCGCCCAGGCTGAAGGAGACGTCGTAGGCCTTCATGATCTCGCAGATCTCTTCGAAGTGCGTGTAGAGGAAATTCTCTTGATGGTGCGCCAAACACCACTTGGCCATGATCGCGCCCCCGCGCGAGACGATGCCCGCGGCGCGCGCCGCGGTGAGCGGCACATAGCGGAGCAGCACCCCCGCGTGGATCGTGAAGTAATCCACCCCCTGCTCGGCCTGCTCGATCAACGTGTCGCGGTACATCTCCCAGGTCAGCTCTTCCGCCTTCCCGTCGACCTTTTCCAGCGCCTGATAGATGGGGACGGTCCCGATCGGCACGGGGGCGTTGCGGATGATCCACTCCCGCGTCTCGTGGATGTTCTTGCCGGTGGAGAGGTCCATCACCGTGTCGGCGCCCCAACGCGTGGCCCAGATCATCTTCTCGACCTCTTCATCGATCGAGGACGCCACCACCGAGTTCCCGATGTTGGCGTTGATCTTCACGAGGAAGTTGCGGCCGATGATCATCGGCTCCAACTCGGGGTGGTTGACGTTGGCCGGGATGATCGCACGCCCCCGCGCGACCTCGTCGCGCACGAACTCGGGCGTGATCACGTCCGGGATGCTCGCGCCCCACGCCTGGCCGGGATGCTGGTGGGCGAGGCTCGAGGCCCCTGCCTTGCCGTTCCCATTGTGCCCGTGGACGAGCGCCAGCATCTGGTTTTCGCGGATCGCGATGTACTCCATTTCAGGCGTCACCATGCCCCGGCGCGCGTAGTGCATCTGACTGACGTTCATGCCACTCTTGGCGCGGAGCGGCTTGCGCAGATGCTCGAAGCGGAGCCCGGCCAACCGGAGATCCCCGGCCCGCTGACGGCCGTACTCGGACGAGACGCCGGACAACTCGTCGACGTCGCCGCGTCCGAGGATCCAGGATCGGCGAAGCGGGGCCAACCCTTTGTGAATATCGATGGTCGCCTGCGGGTCGGTGTACGGACCCGACGTGTCGTACGCCACGACCGGCTCGTTCTGCTCCACCGCCCCGTCCTTCGCGTGGCGGGTGGGCGAGAGGCTGATTTCGCGCATGGCGACGCGCACGCCCGGTTGAGTCCCCTCGACGTAAATTTTTCGCGACGCGGGAAACGGGGCGGTGGTCAGCGCGTTCGCCCCATTCCCGTTCTGATCGGCCTTCCCGGTACCGTTGCCGTTCATGCTCATCGTTCACCCCACCCCTGTGATGGCGTGCCGGCGCGGCGCACCGTGCACGGCCGGATTAGACGAAAAAAAACCGCGACCCCAACGGGGTGCGGTTCCATGAAGGCCTCGACCGCTTCCCTTCGCTGGCATGATCCAGATCAGGTTCAGAGGGTTGTCCGCATCTCCACACGGACTCTCAGCCCCAAGGGCTCCCCTAGCGCATATCGTGCGCCGATTCTACCCAGGTTCGTCTGACGCTGTCAATGGCTCGTGAACACGATTGGAGTCTTTACCAAAATCATCTCGGTCGTTATGATAGAGAGCACGATGCGGCCGTTTTCCACGTTTCGACGTCTCTCGGGCCTCCTCACCCTCGTCCTTATCAAAGGATGTGCGGCCCCCATGAAGGTCGTGCCGTTCGGATCGGATATGACCCCGCCACGCACCACCAACGAGCGGCTCTCCCAAGCGTCGGTCGTGTCGGGACAAGGGTTCCAATCGGGCGACGTCGTCAAGCCCATACCGTAACCGGATGGGAGAAGCCGCCCCGCAACGCGTCCCCGCCTCGCCTGTTCCGCCGCCGAATGACCACGGTCGAACGGCGGTCGTGGCGTGGTTGGCAGTGCTCGGGGTGGCGGGTCTGGTAGCGGTCCTGATCGCGGCGGACCTGGTACGAAAAGCCTCTCACGCGCCGCTGCGCCCCGCGCTTGCGGAGGGGGCGACGTTCTGGCTCTTCCTCCTCGCGGCAGGTGGGGTGGGTCTCTTCCTCTACGGATTTAAGGTCCGCGCGATGCAACGGGTGATCGAAAACACGCCCACGTCGACTGTCCGTTCACTCCCGCTGGGATTCGTCGAGGTCGCGGGAACGGCCCTGCCCGATGGCCAGCCGATCCTCAGCCCCCTCACCAACCAACCCTGCGTGTTTTTCCGCTATCGGATCGAGGAGCGACGCGGCAGCCGCAACTCGCGCCGCTGGGTCACGGTCGCGGAGGATCGCTCCACCGAACCGTTCTACGTGGAAGACTCGACCGGCCGCGTCCTGGTCATGCCCATGGGCGCGGACGCGCGCCTGTCTAAAGAACAGGTGTTCTCCAATCGCTGGCTGGGCACGCTGCCGGACCACGTGGCCCATACCCTTCGCACGATCGGCGAGCCCACCGCGAGCTGGCTGGGGCCGCGCGCGCTGCGGTGCCGCGAAGCCTTCGTCGCCCCCGGCGACCCGCTTTACGTCCTCGGTACGGCCCAGGAAAACCCCGCGGTCTCCGGCGTCACGGACAACGCCGCGCGGATCTATATCGGCGCCCACCCCGACAACCCGCGCTATCTGATTTCGGATCGGAGCGAAAAAGCCCTGTTGGCCCGTCTCCGACTGATCGCCGCGGGATGCCTGTTCGGGGGACCGCTCCTCACCGCGCTCGCACTTGCATTCTGGGCAATGCGTGGTATTTAAGAAGGCGGGCGTCTCACGACGCGCCACGACAAACCGGAGATGACCATGTCCACCACGCTCATCGTCTTCACGCTGTTCACGTTCGCGCTCGCCGGTCTGGCGATCTGGGTCGTCAGCCTCTACAACGAACTCGTGCGGATGCGCAACGCCGTTGATCAGTCCTGGGCCAACATCGACGTGATTCTCAAACAGCGCCACGATGAATTGCCCAAGCTCGTCGAAGTCTGCAACGCCTACATGACGCACGAGCGCGAGACGTTGGAAGCCGTCACCGCTGCGCGCTCGGCCTCGCTCGGCGGCCGCGGGATCGGCGACAAGACCCAGGCGGAAAACCAGATCACCGCGGCCCTGGGACATCTCTTCGCCGTGGCCGAATCATACCCCCAGTTGCAGGCCAATCAGAACTTCATCCAGTTACAGCAGCGAGTCTCGGCGATCGAAAGTCAGATCGCGGATCGGCGCGAGTTCTTCAACGACAGCGTCACCCTCTTCAACACGCGCATCCAACAAATCCCCGACGCCTTCGTCGCCCAGATCCTCAACTACACCCCGAGGCCACTTCTGGAAATCCCCAAAACGGAGACCCAGGATGCGGCTCTTAACTTCGCAAATCGGCGCAAGGCAGCATAACGTCGCCCTATTCGTTCATCGAACCAACCGAAGCGACGGCGTTTCCGGGCTGAGCGACGGGACACTCCCCTTCACCAGCGGCGCCAAGTACCGTTCCAAGTCGTCCAAGAACCGATCCATGTCTAGCCCCATCCACACCGTCCCTCGAAACGCATTCAACCGATCCAACGCAGCCCGCCAAACCGTGTGGGCCGCCGTCGCTTCCCGCATGTGAAGCTTCAACAGCGCGGCCGCCACACCAATCAACCCTTGGATGAACCGCGCAGCTTCCGAATCAGCCGGCTGGGCCCGCCACAACGGCTCCCACGCCTCGTGCGCCTCCCAGAAGTACCAGCGGTTGAATAGATCGACGCCGCGAAGGTAGGTTTGAATCGCCGGCCACTGCTCGGGCGTCCACGGCGGATGCGCGTCGGGAACCGGCCCGCCATAACTGTGGCCTTCAGGGCTGCGCGTGGGATGAGGGAAAAGACCGGGGACGAATCGATACGCCGGAAGCGCGTGGTCGAGGCCATACCACGGGAGGGTCGCAAGAGCCGGCGGATCAGGGATCGGTTCGAATCGATTCAAGAAAATGAATCCGTTCCGTTAATGCCTCAGAATAAAATCCCACTTTGCCAAGGGGGCGAGAGGGGATTTTTCGGCAACCAACGGTAGTACCGACCCAGGTAGACGTAGTTAGACCCTCAAGAGCGACCAACGAATGAGTGAAAACAGAAAGGAAGAACCACTGCCGAACCTCTCGACAACAACTGAACAATTGAACAACGTCCCCAACGGGTTTCCGTAGCGGGTTCCCATCGCGTCAGGGTTCCCTCAACTTCTTCTCTGCACTTTTCGAAAAAGGTGGCCGTAATCCAAAATCCTGTCGCGTTCTTTTCTTTTGCGGCAATAACCAAAACACGCATCATAAAGCACGACCAATATCAACAAAGCACCTGTAACCTCTGATAAATCAGACTCAGCATGGAAACTACTACTAAGTGCAAAGTTCCACTCAGGATCGTGGACGTTGGCCGCATAAAGCTCAAGCCTCTTGAAAGCGTTCGTTCCTGTGTAGCGATCAATGTTTTCAAAACAACAGGTAGTTAAGAACTCAAATTCATGCTTGGCTAGGCCGAGCTCTATCAACCGCCGATAGTCGGCAAGAAGTTCGCAGAAGGCACCACGCTCGCGTTCCCCCCATATTCTAAATTCGATAGATAGAACCGGGGAATGCTTAGCGGCTCTACTTTCAAAACCGCGAAGCAACGATAGAGTGACTGCAATCCCAGTTGCGTGAGGGCCGGAAGAGTTTTCCGGTGAAGGAATTGGCTTGCCCACATTGCTGTAGTACGAGCTATGTGGACGTAGTCTGTACTCCGAAATGGAAATAGTTCGTTCTGTGGTTGCCAAAAGTTCAAATTTCGACTCAGAAAACACCCGCCTTGGGACGGTAGCGCGTACCACTTCGAAACACGAGTTTCCAATGGCAGAAATCGTCTCCGAAAAACGAGGAATGTTCTTATCCCAAATGATTTGAGGGATTTCCCTCTGCGTTGTTGGGAAGGCCTTTTCAAGTTCCGCGAGTGTAGTTTTCAACATGGCTAAAAAAGCAAAAGGTGAGTCCCCTTTTTTACCTTCTTGGAACAGCGTCATAAAGACGGCGGCATCACGTCCGGGTAAGGACCGAGAAAACGCTCGCCGTCGAAATGAATGAGGTGGTCCGGGTCCTCCGCGACCCAGACTTCGGTCTCCCAAGAAATCTGGGGCAGAAAACTGCGCATCGCTTCCCGGCTTGCGAAGGCCGTCACAAACACGAGACCTGCATGACAACCCGCGAAGAGGTTTTTCAACTCCTTCCGCCGTTTGCCATCGACCGGGCCGGCGCTTGTCACGGCTTCGATCAGCAGCAGCCAGTGACGCGCTGTGTCGTGAATGACGATGTCCGGCATCTTGGCCGGCGCCGGAACTGCCACGCCCAGCCGTTGAAGGTATTCAGCGTCCAGGTGGAGGAATTTGTCTTCAGCATCCCCGATGTATACAACGGTTCCACCTTGCACGAAACGCGGGCAGAACCCCTCAATGACCGTTTTGATGAGCGGGTTCTGTCCGCCCGGTGACAGCGTGACCGTCTTGCCGGAGGGAAGCTTCACGGGAATACGCGTGAGACTCCGTTGGCGATCCAATTCACAACGGATGCGTTCACGGCTTGCGAGATACGTCGTCAGTTTCGAGGCCCATTTCAAGGTGTCGAACGAGCGCAGCAGTTCGAGCGCGTGCGGTTCAACCTGATACACGGTTTTTCCACTGTTGGTCGGTCGCCCCGGCTCATCGGGATTCCGAATGAGCATTCCGGACTCGACGAAGTATTTGACTGCTTCATCTCGAATGGTCTCGCGGGTGTTGGGCGCGTAGCGGATACGATACGCCTTGCCTACGAACTCGATGATGGGAGTAATGCCGCGAAGAGGGGCTACACCTTCGCTCCACGATTGCGTCGGTTGCAGGTCGAGCAACGCGAGTAGCGTGTATCCAGCGACTTCGTTGCTCTGCTTGGGACCGAAACCGAGAGCTCGCAAGATTTCCGTGGCCTCGGTCAGTTTTCGCCCGCGCGCTTTTCCGAGTGCAGTGCGTTTGGGGGACGCCATCAGAAAAGTGCTTGCTCGACGAGGCCATCCAAATCCGGCTGTGGCATGCCGGGGTCATCAATCCTGCCCCCGAGGTGCTCTAGCGCCGGTTTGGTCGGGTAGGTCAGCATTCGCAGGTCCGTTGCATTCACTTGTGTATGTCCGCTGAATTGTCGGAAATAGACGTCCACGACCGTCGAGTTCAGGAAGGCCGCAAGCCCTTTCGCCAGACTCATCGACATGCCGTGGCCTTGGATATGGAAGTAGTTGAGATGGTTTTCAAACCCGACCAACGGCGCGCGGATGCGCTCCGGGTCATAGATGCACGCAACGACACGCCGGCGCTCTTCCTTCGCGGTGAATCGCTTGACCAGGACATACACACCCGCGGGAACGAGCAACTCGCACGTTCGTTCGTCGCTGATGATGGCGTTGGGCTTGCGAGAATTGTCCTTGGGCCAGTGCACGAATCCCCCGTTGAAATGGCACGGGTAGATAAGCGGCGCCGTATCTTTACTCGGCTCTTGGCGAAGGTACGGCTCCGCTCGGAAGTCCACGACGCGGCCCGTCGAAACGCTAAGGCCCAAATCGGTCAGCCCAGCGGGGAGCCGGTTCATCGCTGACTTTGCCCTCGTTTGCCCCTCATCAACGAGTAGATGGACGAACTGCTCTGCGTCGTCAGGGGAAACGACATCCCGATAATCGACCGAGTGCTCCGTAACGGAACTGCCGGCCGCGCCGCTGCTGCTCGAAATGATGACGCGCTTCGGCTTCGGTTCTCCCTTCAATGCGTGGACAATCACGTTCTCTTGCAATACATCGTCGTCACAAAAAGCTGCGCAACGTGACTCAAAGACGTGGAGACGGCGCAGCGACATCGTTTCCAGAAAATCCGTCCTGAAAGGTTTGAAGTACGGACCATTGCAAAAGCTACGAGGCGTAATAGCAACCAACTCGCCTCCCGGGACCAGCAGCTTCGTGATCAACGCGACGAAACCGGTGTAAAGGTTGCTCGTTTCGATACGAGCGGACCGCAATAGAAGGCGTGTGGACGAATCGCTTGGAATCTTGCGATACGGCGGATTGACAATAGCGGCGTTGAAACGCGGCGACTGAGGCGCAAAGATGTCTCCGCGAACCATCGGGACCGCCGCAGCGATGAAGTCCTCATTGAACACGGTCGATGAGAATGCAATCCCTGCTTGTTCGCAGTCCCTCCGGCACTCAGAGAAAGTTGCTCTCAACTGCTCCATCAATGCGGAGTCGAGTTCGTAGGCAGTGACTGAAATTCGCTTTGGCTTGCTGCGCCCGCGACAAAGCCGCCGCACAAGGGCCGCCGTCAACGCGCCCGCACCCGCACCGGCATCCAGCAGTTCGAGTTCGTTCCATCGAGCATCGAACAGCGAGGCCATAAACTCCGCAACTGGCTCCGGCGTCAGAAACTGGCCCAGCACCGATTTTCGTTTTCGGTCGAGCTGTTTTCGCACTTCGCCCTCGGACCCGTTCACGGGTTCGACCAACGAGGAGCAAGTCGTGCTTGTTAGGTTGTCCGTTCTCGCCATTCGTGGGGAAGGGGGAGTGGCACTCTGACCCCGCCATGGAACGGCCCGACTATATCAAACCGCGCCATGCGGTACAACCGCACGGGCCTGAGGACGGTTTGTGAGCTACCCCCGTTGCATGGACACTCAAAAAG
>Ga0180094_1000255_pt1 | contig 11308 bp, 12 predicted proteins | sample EasRivT47_16_1Da_FD_121786 | JGI IMG/M metagenome (GOLD analysis project Ga0180094, IMG submission 121786) | Soil microbial communities from meander-bound floodplain in the East River, Colorado, USA - East River metaG ERMLIBT47_16_1Da | ecosystem: Environmental > Terrestrial > Soil > Floodplain ... | reverse complement strand
CACTGCTCATGCGTCAACTCAAGCCGGCGACATACGAATCGCGACGACGGCTGCTTTGGGTGGTGGAACGGTAACTGCTGATGCCATTCCTTTTCTGGACAAAGTTCTATGGGAACTGGTTGGTGCCGCCACTGTTCAACGCAATAATTTGGAGATTGAGCGAGAGTTCACTGCAGCGGGCGAACATCCAATTGTGCTGGCGCAGAACGAAGGTCTCTTGTTTCGTAATAGTGTACTAACAGCAGCCACAATGACGTACACTGCGATAATTGAAATCGAGTGGCTCGAAGTCGATCAACTGGACGTGTAACCATGAAGAATGTTCTCTTTTCAGTTGTTGTAAATCATCTGCTAGAAATGGGTGAACAACTCCCGTTTCTAGGGATTCCGTTTGGCACCGCCTTGTTAAGCAAAGCAGTTGTCGTTGCCCATCGAACTGATCCTGGATTGGGAAACATTTTCACCCTTCGGGTGCATTTCCTGTTGCCCTTTCTGATTACTGAATACGTGTTTGTCAACAATCACACCGGCGACGGCGAAATTTGGCTGAAAGACCGGAAAGTCAACTACATTGATTTTGAAGTCAATTGGGTCTCAGGTCTTTTTGTGACCACCCAATATGACGTTGCTCTCATCGGCATCTAGGAGTGTAGCATGTACGGTACTCTCACTGATGGAAACACCTATTTCTCGACTCGGCTTCACGCCGAAGCGTGGACCGGTGCCAGTGACCCGGATAAGACCGCAGCCCTGACCGAAGCCTCAGAGGCTATCGACCGGCTCCGCTTCGCAGGTATGAGACATTCTGTCTGGTTGGTTAGTGAGGAGAATGGCGACAAACAAGCTCTGCTTGATGCCGTCAATGACCAAGCTAACGAATTCCCCCGCGGCTCGGACGAGGCTGTGCCGACGGATATTGAAACTGCGTGTTACGAGGAAGCCCTTTCTCGACTTGACGGGAAAGGCCCTGACGAGGAGCTAGAGGACCTCGCAGTTGTGGCTCAAGGGTACAGCAGCGTTCGGACCACCTACGACCGATCGTTCGCTCAAGAACATTTGAACGCGGGAATTGTTTCTCCGCGGGCATGGCGATACATCAAGCCATTCCTGGCGGGACCGCGTGATTTCAAAATCAGTAGGGTCTAAGGAATCTCCGATGAATCTCCGAGCGTTTGCGACTTGCTATGAAAATGAACCCGGTGCGGATGACGCGGCTGCGAAAGCGGCTGCCGATGCTGCTGCCAAAGCTGCCGCCGATGCAGCCGCAGGAAAAGGTGGCGATGACGCCATCCGCGACCAGAATCATTTGAACTCTGTCCTCAAGCGAGAGAAGGAAAAGATCAAGGCCGAGCGTGAGGCTCAGGCCAAGAAACTCGAACAATTCCAGGCCACGATGAAACTGACCGAGGAGCAGAACGCTGCCTTCGCTCAGCAAATCGAGGAACTGCGCGCAGCGAACCTGACCGTCGAGGAACAAGCTCGTCGGAACAAGGACAAGCTGGATCGTGAGTGGGGCGACAAGGTCAAGGGTGCGCAGGATGAAGCGGCCCTCTGGCAGCGCAACTACACCGATTTCAGGATTGGCTACGAAATCACCGCCGGCGGAACTTCGTCAGGCGTGATTCCGCAACAGATGAAGTTTGCGGAAGCCTTCCTCAAACCCAATACTCGACTCGTCGAGGACGTTGATGAAGATGGGAAAAAGACCGGCACCTTTACGGCTAAGGTGAAGCTGGTCAGCAAGGACAGCAAAACTGGAAAGCCCATCGTCTTGGACTTGCCTGTGCCCGATGCATTCAAGGCCATGAAAGAACAGCCGGAAGAATATGGGTACCTCTTTGAGGCCCACACCAAAGGTGGACTCGGCAGCCAGTCTGGCACGCCCGGCAAGAAGCCGAACGTCTCTAAGATGTCAACTGCGGAGTACATCGAGGCCCGTCGCAAGAACCCGAATCTTGTGTACGGCGAGTAGTTGTTCGGGGTTGCGTCTGATTTCAACATCAAACTCCCAACTAAGGGAAACGACATGAACCGTTTGTACAATCTGTTCGTCGCGTGCTATGAAAACAGCATCGACGCCTTCATCCCGGAGCAGTGGGCGAACGAAAGCATCGCCTTGCTGACCGAGCGGATGGTGGCGGCCAATCTCGTCCATCGAGACTTCGAGCCGCTGTTCGCCAAGTACGGCGACGTGGTCAACACCCGGCAGCCGGCTGACCTGGAAGCCTACCGGAAGAATAACAGCGACGACGTGACCGTCCAAGACGTGTCGGCCACGAACGTGCCGGTCCCGCTGGACCAGCATATTCACACGTCGTTCCTGATCCGCGACGGCGAGGAAACCCGCAGCTTCAAGTCCCTGGTGGACGAGTATCTGCGCCCCGCCGCCATCGCCCTGGCTCGCAAGATCGACCGCGTGGTCCTCGGCCAGTACGCGCAGTTCCTCAACAACCACGCTGGTTCCTTGGGTGGCCTGACCAACGCAAATGCGGTCGAGTACCTGACCTACACCGGCGAAGTGATGGACCTGAACCTGGCGCACGAGGAAGGCCGCAACGTCGTTCTGACGCCGCGGGCCAAGACCTTGTTCACGCAGAACCCGACCTTCCACCAAGCCGATCGGCTGGGTGACGACGGAACGGCCATGCGGGAAGCCAGCCTCGGCCGTAAGTTCGCGTTCGACATTTGGTCGGGCCAGAACATGCGGAGCATCACGCCTGACGCCGGCACCGGCCTGGGCGAAGTCAACAATGCTGCTGGTTATCCCATCGGGACGACCGTGCTGACCGTTGACGGCTTCGCGGCGGGCGAGTTGCTGCCGGGCCAGTGGGTCACGATCAACGGCCGTCCGTATCGCGTGAGCGCTACGGGTGCCGATCCGGCCGTCGCCATGACGCTGGAATACGGTCTGACCCAGGCTGTCGCCGACAACGACGACATCACGGTCCACGGTTGGGGTGAGGTCAACAACGGTGCGGGTTATCCGGTCAACCATGCCAAGACCATTGTGGTCGATGGCTTCGCTGGCGGAGAGACCCCGAAGGTCGGACGTATTGTCACCTTCGGCACGACCTCGACTCGTTACGTCATCATCAAAACCAACGGTACCACGGAAATCGAACTCGATCGTCCGCTGGTGGCTGCCCTGGCTGACAATGACGACGTGTTCCTTGGCCCGACGGGCGACTTCAACCTCGCGTTCCACCGGAATGCGATGACCCTGGCCATCCGGCCCCTGGCTTTGCCGCGGGCTGGCGCTGGCGCGATCAGCGGTTTGGCGAACTACAACAACCTGTCCATCCGGACGGTCATCACCTATGACGGCAACAAGCAGGGCCACCTTGTGACCCTGGACTTCTTGGCCGGCATCAAGGTGCTGGACACGGACCTGGGCGCTGTGTTGCTGACCTAAGCCATCCGATTGATTCGGAAATCAAAGCCGCCCCGGCTCGCAAGGGCCGGGGCGGCCCTTTTCTCAGGGACGACGCCCATGACGCAGAAAGAGCAACTTGCCGCAATGGGAGTGCAGCTTACGGCGATGGAAAAGCAACTCACCGAACTGCATCACACCATCATTGGCAATGGAAAACCCGGATTGAAAATTGAAGTGGATCGCCTCAATCAGAGGCAACGATTGCGTGATTGGGTCATGACCATTGTTCTGGCTCCGCTGGTTATCACGGTCATTGGGTTCCTTCTCACACTGGTGTTCTAATGGCTAACCGTCTCGCCTTTATATCGAAAGTGCTGTACCGCCTCAAGCGGCGCTACGGCGCGCCCGTCGATGTTTTGCGACGGCTTTCAAGCGTGGTAAATCGGGAAACCGGCTTGAAAGATGTCCAGACTCGGCTAATTCGACTCCGGCGAGTCATTGTTTTGCCTGCTCAGCTTTCGCGAGAGTTCTCGTACGACTTGGCCTACATCGCGGCGGCCAAAAATTTCACCTACGGTGGATTCTTCGATACAACTGAACGGCGTTTTATTGTCGATACGAAGGACTTGCCGACTGATTTTGAAATCGAAATCGGCGACTACTTCGTGTACGATCAGGTGCGATATGACGTGAAAACATCGGAAAGATTTGAGGATGCGAGAGCTTTCTTCGTGCAAGCGAAGCAGTCTATTGCCTCTGATCTTGACAACGAAATCATGGTTGAAATCGTCGATGAACTTAGCCTCACCAGCGAGGCGGAGGCCGAAATCCAATGAGAACACACTGGCCACGCTGGGCCTTCGCGTCATTTAGTAAGCACTTCGCAAACCAGTTCGCCGCGGACCCGCCCCTTCATCTGTTTGTGGAGGGTGACGACCGCGACACAGCGAGGAAGAAGGATTTCGCTGAATTTCGCATGGACGGGCCACGCATCCGAGAAATGAGCAAGGGCTACTTCCGGTTGTATATCCCCGTCAATATCTTGGTTCAATCCACGATGGACAGCCGAGATACCCACCGAATTTATCGTAGTGTCGGAAAAGCCGTTGCGGCGTTCACCGACACAATCGCGATTTACAAGTTGGGAACTGATCCTGTAATCGACGATTCGACGCAGTTGGTTTGCATGACACTCATCAAGGACAAATTGAATGAGTTGAAAGTGAACCACTTCGGCCAAGTTGATACGACGACCCGTTTGCAACAGGCGACTGTTGAGGGTCATTACGAAGGCTTTATCACGGAGTAACTTGACATGGCTCAACTTGAGTTGCGTCATGCTACCATCCGTATCGTGGATGGATATGATAACGGCGCACTTGTCAATGACACGATCATAAGCGGTGACAATACCGTAGCGATCGACACACTTGACGTGTCCGAAATCATTTCCATCGGCACTCGATTTACGGTTGTTGGCAGTTCTGAGACGCACTATGTTACCGACGAGGACAGCGATGAACGTCAGCTTGTGACGGTCGATGCCACGGCTGGTAACTTCACCCTCGGATTTATCGGGACGATCGCAAACCCGATTGCTACACAAACTACGGCTAACATTTCAGAAAGTGCGACGGCTGCTACTGTGCAGACCGAACTCGAAGCACTTGCTGCGATCTTGCCGGGTGACGTGTTGGTATCCGGCGCGGCCGGCGGGCCGTGGACCGTTAGGTTCACCGGCCAGTACGCGAAGCAGAATATCGGACTACTTGTCGGGACCGACGTGGACCTGACTGGTGGTGGCGATACAATCGTGGTGACTACGCCCTTGCCGGGCGGAGTGACCAGCACTCTGACTGTTACCCCGTCATTCCTGACGGCGACGGGTATTCCTGCCGATAACGCGGTCATCACCTTTAGCGGCCACACGGTTGAGGCCAAAATCGGTGATGGGAACCTGACTTACAACGAGCAGCGGGAATTGGAATACCGCCTGGATCGTGGCGAACTGGACACCGTCCGAGAGGGCGATGATCAGCCGATGGAAGTCAGCCTCGACTTCGTTTGGGAATTCTTGACCGCCGGAGATACGGATACGATTCCGACTCTGGAAGATGCGATCAAGCAACGTGGCCTAGCTTCGGCTTGGGTGTCGTCTGACACCGCCGATCCGTGCGCTCCGTATGCTGTTGATATTGAAATCGAACACGACCCCGGATGCGGGGCGGAGCAACGGGAAATCATTTTGCTGCCTGATTTCCGCTGGGAGTCACTGGATCATAATTCCAGCGACGCTCAGATTTCCATGAGCGGCCGTTGTAACTCGAAAGAGGCCGTCATCAGCCGGGCGGATTAACCTATGGCTCAACTTGAGCTTCGTCATGCGACCATCCGGATTTTGGACGGCCACTCGAATACGGGTGCCGTCAATGATGGGGCCATCATGGCCGGAGACACTTCTCTCATTGTCAACATGATCGTCGGGATTATCCCTGACGGTGCGAAGATGACGATTGTGGGTGTCACGCAGGTTTACCGGGTCACTTCCACCGTTGGAAGTCCGAACACGACCACGGTGAACTTCGAGCCGGCCCTGGCAACCGTCGATGGTATTCCGGCCAACATGGCCGCGATCACCTTTGGCGGACGATTCGTCGAGGCTAAGCTCGGCGACGGAAACCTGACCTACAACGAACAGCGGGAATTGGAATACCGTCTGGATCGTGGCGAACTGGACACCGTCCGAGAGGGCGATGACCAGCCGATGGAGGTCAGCCTCGATTTTGTTTGGGAGTTTCTACGAGCCTCGGTGGGTGAGACGCCCACTCTCGAAGATGCCCTCAAGCAGCGAGGCGAGGCGAGCGATTGGGTTTCCAGCGATACCGCTGATCCCTGCGCTCCCTACGCGGTTGATATTGAAATCGAACACGATCCTGGCTGCGGAGCCGAGCAGCGTGAGTTCATCCTTCTGCCGGACTTCCGGTGGGAGTCGCTGGACCACAACGCAAGCGACGCCCAGATTTCGATGTCCGGTCGGTGCAACACCAAGGAAGCGGTTCTCAGCCGCGTCGATTAGTCTGATTTTGAAATCAACGGGGCGGTTGCGCCCGCAACCGCCCCGTCTTTTGTTTTATCTCCATCCGAGGAACTACAATGAAACTGAATGGCAAGAAAGTGCAAGGCTCGAACATCGAGCTTATCGTGATCCCCCGCGGTGGCGACGAACCGGACGTGGTCCTACAGGCCACGGCGGTTCTCGACTACACCCCGTTTAACACGATGTGCCCCGAACCAAAACCGCCGGGTAAGGTGGTCAAGGGCGGCGCAAAGGAATACAACTTGGAGGACCCCGGCTACAAAGAGGCCGTCGCCCTCTACCACCAGCGGAAAACGTCATGGATGATTTTGCAATCACTCAAGGCCACGCCGGGCTTGGAGTGGGAGACAGTCAAGGAAGGCGAGTTCCGTACCTGGACGAACTATGAGCAGGAACTCAAGGATTCGGGTTTCAGCCACGTCGAAATCCAGCGAATCGTTATTGGCGTTCTCAATGCGAACTGCCTCAACGAGGCGCGTATTGAGGAGGCCCGCGCAAATTTTCTACGCGGGCAACAGGCGCTGTCCGAAAACTCCTCTGGCCCGCCCACCGATCAACCGAGTACGTGATCTGGTGTTCGTGCCAGGAATTTGACATCACCCCACCCAACTTCCCCGATCGACCGGGGAAGTTGTCGTGGGACGATTTGGCAAACGTCCACCAAGCTGCCTTAATTGCGTTCTTGCAAACAAAGCAGCATGAGGAGGCCAAGCAACAGGCCGAAGTGATGAAAGCGATGGTGCCGCGTGCGCCTGCGATGGGCAAGGGCAAGGGTCGCAAAGGACGGAAATGATGCCAAAAATCACCGGCACGTTGGCTCTTATTGAGCTAGACCTCGCAGGAGTCCTGCAAACTTTGGATCGTCAATGCACCGACATCCTTTTGGACGGTGCGAAAGAATGGACCAAGACGGTCGTGGATATTGTCCCCACTTGGTCCGGTATGTCGCAAGCGTCGATTCAGCCGATTGCCGATCTGGTTGGCGTCCCTGTATTCACCAGTCCGGTGAGCGGTGCGCCAGACCGAGCAGCGCTAGGACGGGCAAAAGGCTCGGCTACGCTGACTTTGGGCGATAATGGACAATACGCTTTTGAATGGAAAAGCACGGTATTCCATTTCATTTATAACGAATCGAATGATGCGAACGCGACGGGGTTTTTCAATTTGAGACACCCTGGCCCGTATCAGTCGCAGCGTTTGGCCTCGTCGGCCTTTTTCCGTGTAGTCAATCCTCGGTTACGGCAAATCCAGTTGAACCTGGGTACGCATATCCGAGTGATTCGCAAAATCAAACTAGGGTGACGCATGGCAGAAGAACTTGGCTCAAAACTAGGATTTGACGTAAGCCAAGCTGTCACGGCGCTTAACCTTCTCAAGCGACAGCTTGACTCATATTCGACTTCGTTGGCTGAGTCGGCCGGCGGAGCAACGAAATTCAATGCCTCGCAGTCGAAGGTTGACAAGGCTCTTATTAGTGGAGCCGCAACTGCTGAGCGTGCTGCGAAGGAACTGAAAGAGTTTGGGGTAGCAGAAGGGTCTCTCGGTAAGCAATCCGACAATCTTTCTCAAAAACTTGACAGGTTGATCGACCGCTTCACGAAGCTCTCTGTCATCAGTAGGCAAGGTGCTACCTCGGTTGGAAAGGCCGGTTTGCCAGGCGCTGGTCCGCTTACTGGAGCCTTGGACGCCCGCCAAACGAAAATCAACGCAGACGCGGAATTGCTGCAAACTAAGCAACTCCAAGCAGGCTCGGCCGCTATCGCGGAGAGGATTCGATTCGCTCAGCAGCTTGCTAATGTTGAGAAGCAAGCAAGGGTCGAACGATTCAAGCAGGCAGATACGAGAGTACGAGACGCTTTCCGTCCGCCTCCGGCTCCGCCACTTGGGCCGACTGCCGATAGCTTCGATAAAGATGGGGAGCGGATCGGTAGCAGAATTCAGCGTCTTTCAATTTCTTGGGCCGGACTGGTCAAAATCTTTGCGACGCAACTCGTCTTTAACGGGCTGTCGCAGATTACTAGCCAGTTGACTCAGGCAATTGGTGCCGCAATCAAATTTGAGACGCAACTAGCTCAGATTCAGACGATCAGCCAAGAGTTCAAAGGCAGGGGCCTGGATGCTACGGCTGAGGCGGTTCGGAATCTGTCCGATCAATTTGGCTTGCCGATTGAGGACGTTGCCGCTGGCTTGTACGAGACGTTGTCGAACCAAGTTGGAAACGCGGCAGAGTCCACGTTCTTCTTGGGCGAAGCGTTGCAGTTCAGCCGGGCTTCGGTCACAAGTGCAGCGGATTCAGTTGACTTGCTGTCTGGTGTTATTAACAGCTACGGCTTGACGGCCGCGAGCGCTGGAAACATCAGTGACCAGTTGTTTGTGACGATTGATAAAGGTCGCGTGAAGGGCGAGGACTTGGCCAATACGATTGGTCGAATCTTACCCCTGTCGTCGGCCTTGGGTATAGAGCTTTCGGAAGTCAATACCGCGATGGCGGAGTTGACGATCCAGGGCGTCAGTTCGTCGGACGCGATGACCCAGCTAACTAACGTGATGCTGAAATTGGTCAAGCCGACGGAAGCGTTGCAGGGCGTGTTTGATAAGTTGGGTATCTCGTCGGCTGAGGCTGGCATTGCTGCGTTTGGTTTCGACGGCTTCCTACGGAAGATCATCGAGACTGGCGGATCGACGACCACCGAAATCGGCAAGTTGTTCAACCAGATTCGCGGTACTCGCGGTGTCATCGGCATCGTGACTCGCGATTCGGCTGCATACGCCGAAACCTTGCGACAGATCGAGGACGCGAGTAAGAACGCGGCAGCGGCAGTTGCGGCTCAAACCGTACTTGAAACGCCGGCCCAACAGTTGACTATCGAGTTGACTAAGCTGCGTAACTTCCTGGTAAATGATTTCGGAAGATCAGCCGTTGAGACGTTCGCGTTTCTGACGCAGAATGTAATCAGCGCTAAGAACGCTTTTGTTCTATTGACGGCAGCCGGTTCAGCTTTGGCTATAGCTCTCGGCACCGCCGGGTTGCTGGCCTTAGCTAATCAGGCTGTATCGGGATTGAAGGCTTTGGGATTGCAAGCCAGCCTGACGGCTGGACAAGTGAACTTCCTAACTGCGTCGATTTCCCGTCTGGCCCTCTTGGCTGGAACGGCAATCACGATAGTCATTGCAGTTCAACTAATTAAGCATTTCTCTGACATCAGTGGCATCCTGGATGAGGCTGCTGAGGCTCAGAAGAATTTTGAGAAGCAGACGACGGACGCGGCCAAAGAGGAAATTAAGGCCATCCAGTCAACGGTCGATGCTCGCAAGAAAGCGATCAACGCAGCGTTTAGCGAGTCTGGCAAGTTGTTCGCCGGTTTACGGCAGAACTACTTGAAAGATAAGGAAGCTGCGTTCTCTGCACAGCGGGACATCACTGCTCAACTCGGCGATCAATTGAAGGAACGTCAGGGCCTGATTCAGAAGGCTCTCTCGACCTTTAAGCAGATTCAAACCGACGCTAGTAAGAATGTCGAGCAGATCGGTGAGAATCAGACGCTCCGTGATTTTGACATCAATAGGAATCGCTTCGAGCGTGACTTAAAAGCCGCCGAAGGAAATCCGAACCTGCTGGCAGATGCGTTGTTAGCTCGGTCTAACAAGGTGCTGGACGCCGCCCGGAAAGCCTTCCAAGAGGGCAACACCGAGTTCGGCCAGAAGTTGTTGGACGAGAGCTTTGATTTGGCAAATCGAGTCGCGGACACGCAAGGACAGCGGGCACGCGGCGAGGGCCAGATCAATCGCTTGCTGCAAGAGCAGAAGTCGATCAACGATGAACTGATCCGTCAGGAACAGTCGAAGGCAGCCCAAGCGAAGTCCGCAGAAGATGCGACTCGCAAGACGTTGCTCAAGACTTCGTCGCAGATTGACGAAATCCAGTCTATCAATGAGACACTCCTCAAAGAGCGGCCGGATGATCCGACTGAGTTGCTGGCGCGTCGGCAGGAACTGATTGCGTCGGTAGAAACCCAACTGAAAGCGCTCAGCCCTGGCAACCTGTCAGCGCTGCGTGATCTGCGTGGGGTATTCGATGATTTGAAGGCCGGGTTCCAAGACCCGATCACTGGTACTATCAATTCTCTGCAAAATGCGTTTGCTAATGCATCAACCAATCTGGTTGCAACAATGAACCGTAGCTTTGCTGCGGCACCCGTTGATGTTAAAATCAGGTTCACTGCTCTCACTGGAGAACAGTTGAGCAGTGCCACGGTCGGCCAAGCTGGAGACGCGGAGGCAGCACTGCGAAAGCAGTTGCTTGCAGAGAACGAAAATACGAAAGCAATTGCGCTTACTCGAAAGGAAGTCACTGATTCGGCTACGGCGTTCGACCGGTACATCAGCACCTTGATAAGGGGTGCTGGCGAAATCACTGGTTTCGGCACTGAACTGGACACGATCAAGAGTCACTCTGATCCGGCCAGGGAGTCCTTCCAGCGATTCATTGCTACCGTGCGAGAGTTGGAGACGAAAGGTCTGAAAGCGGCCGCCGTTGGTGACATCAAGGCGGTTGAGGAAGTTGCTAAGCAGTTCGAGGCTTTGCAGGCGACTGCTCAAGCAGCGACCGGGGCGAAGGGTTTCTTCGGAGACGCCGGAGCCGCTAAGGTCTTTGCTGAGACGACCAGGACGGCGGCTGAACAGATTCGACTCTTGGCTGAGGCGCAAGCCAAACTCAAGAACGAGCAGGTTCAGGCTAGCGGTCTGGAAAAGATCGTCGGAGCATTACAGGCAGGCGATCAGGCTCAACTGTTGTTCCTTCGGAAGCAGGATGAAATCCGAACGAAGAACGAGGAAGT
>Ga0180094_1000254_pt1 | contig 11392 bp, 14 predicted proteins | sample EasRivT47_16_1Da_FD_121786 | JGI IMG/M metagenome (GOLD analysis project Ga0180094, IMG submission 121786) | Soil microbial communities from meander-bound floodplain in the East River, Colorado, USA - East River metaG ERMLIBT47_16_1Da | ecosystem: Environmental > Terrestrial > Soil > Floodplain ... | reverse complement strand
TGCCCGCGGCAACCTTCTTGGCGACTTCCACGGTGATGTCCGACCCGTACGATTGCGCCTGCGACAGGCCGGCAGTCAGGGCGAAAACCCCGATTGCGGAAGCCTGGGCAAATCTGCTCAGTATTGACATGAAACCTCCCTTGGGTAGTTGGTGTGAAGAGCGCCGGGTACCATACCCGACTGCCACGGCGAACGCTACAACTGCTCCAGGTATTCCACCATGCGCCGGCGCGTCTTCGCGTCGGGCAGGCGGCCGATTCCCCCCTTGAGGTTGTCCTTGAGGTGCGCCACGCGGCGCGTCCCCGGTATGGCGCAGGTGACCGCGGAATGGGACAGGATGTACTTGAGGAAGAACTGCGCCCAGCTCGCGCAGTCGAATTGCGCGGCCCACGCCGGCAGCGCCTTCCCTTTGACCTTGGGAAAGAGCGCGCCCATGGAAAACGGCCGGTTGGCGATCACCGCGACGCCGGCCTCGGCACACGCCGGCAGCAGCCGCGACTCGGCCTCTCGCTCGGCCATCGAGTAGTTGAACTGCACAAAATCCCATTCGCGCGACCGCACGAGCCGCTCGAGGTCGCCGTATGCGCCCGAGTGGTAATGCGTGATGCCGGCGTAGCGGATTCGGCCGTCCGCCTTCCATTCCTTCAGTGTTCCCGCGTGAACGCCGACGTCCTGGAGGTTGTGGACCTGCATCAGGTCCATGCGCCGCGTGCGCATCAGCTTGAGCGAGCTCTCCATCTGCCGGATGCCGGCGTCGCGCCCCCGGGTCCAGACCTTGGTGGCGAAAAAGAGCTTGTCGCGCAATCCGAGCTCGGCGGTGAGGTCGCCCACCACGCGCTCCGCCTCGCCGTACATGGGCGAGGAGTCCACCACGGATCCGCCGCCCGCGACGAGGAGCCGCAGCACCTCCTTCAACTCCGCGCGCTCGGGCGCCTGCGGGCCGACGTCGAAGGTCTGCCAGGTGCCAACGCCCACCGCCGGCAGCATCTCGCCCGAGCGCGGAATGGGCCGCATCAGAAGCGCGGGGGATTGCGCGAGAGCTTTCTTCTTGTTCATGACGGCGAGCGCGGCGCTGCCCACGGCGAGCTGCAGCATCCTGCGCCGCATGGGGTAGACTATCACGCGCCGCGAATCCTTCAATTGAGTCATATGACGCTCCATCCTGACGGCCTCGTCGTCTTCTCCAAGCATGCCTGCCCGACCTGTGCGCTGATCGAGCCGGTGATGCAGCGAGTCGCGAAGGCGCTGCCCGCATTCAAGGTAGTCTCGCAGGACGATCCGAAGTTCCCGTCCGGCGTCGCCAATCTGGTGGACGACCGCGAGCTCGATCATTCCTGGAAGAACAACATCGAGTCCACGCCCACCCTGATCCGTTATCAAGGCGGTCGCGAGACTGAGCGCGTCGTCGGCTGGGACCGCGACGGCTGGCGCCGGCTGACTGGAATTCGCGATCTCGGCGAAGGACTGCCCGCTTTCCGCCCGGGGTGAGGCTCGCTGTCACTCACGCCCGGGGTGGCGGAGCGGCTGGAAGCAAAGCACAAGGGCGGAACGCTCGTCTCGCGCAAGATTGAATACGCCGAGACGACCGATCCGGTGGAAGTCTGCTACGAGCGCGGCTGGAGCGACGGATTGCCGGTCACGCCGCCGACCGACGAGCGCGTGCTCGCCATGCTGCAGGGCACGCGACGCCGCCCCGACGAGATCGTGGGCAAGATTCCTCCGTACCTCGGCACCTGCACGGTAGAGAAGGTCGCGATCAACGCGGTGCTCGCCGGCTGCAAGCCGGAATACATGCCGGTGCTCCTCGCGGCGCTCGAGGCGGCGCTGGAGCCGGTTTTCACGCTGCACGGGGTGCTGGCGACAACCTATTTCTCGAGCCCAATCATCATCGTCAACGGCCCGGTCGCCCGCGCGATCGGCATGAACTGCGGCCTCAATGTGCTGGGGCAGGGCAACCGGGCGAACGCGACGATCGGGCGGGCGTTGAACCTCATCGTGCAGAACGTGGGCGGTGGCCGGCCGGGAGAAGCGGACCGCTCGACGCTGGGTGCGCCCAGCAAGTACACGCTGTGCTTCGCCGAGGACGAGTCGGACCCGGAATGGGAGCCGCTGTCGGTCGCGCGCGGTTTCCCGCGCGGCGTGTCCACCGTGACGCTCTTCCAGGGTCATGGTCCGGAAGCGATCGTGGACCAGAAGACGCGCACGGCGGAAGGGCTCACGCTCTCGATCGCGTCCTCGCTCGTGAAGATGGGGCACCCAAAGCTGGTGCAGTCCGCGCGCGCGGTCCTGGTGCTCTCGCCGGAGCACTACGCGATCTACCGCGAGGCGGGATGGAACCGCAGGAAGATCGAGCACGCCCTCTACGAGGCGACGATGCGGCCGGGTAAGGAGCTGGTTGCGGGCGCTGACGGAGTGGGCGAAGGGGTGCCCGCGAGCCGCGCCGAGGAGATGGTCCCGAAGTTCCACGACGACGGCCTGATGGTCGTGCGCGCGGGCGGGCCGGCGGGATTGTTCTCAGCGGTCCTCCCCGGCTGGCTCGCCGGCCGCAACAAGCTGGAGCTACAACCGGTCACGAAGGAAATCAAGAACTGATCCGCCACGCTGCCAAGAACGTAGGAAATTTTGAGTGTCAATCAAATTGTCAACTAATAAGTCAACCAGTCTGTCACCTAATTGAAGTTAGGCTTGCACGAAGAACCCGAGACGCGTGACACAGCGCGCAAGTTATCGCATGACACAGTCACCGAAGGAGACCGGCATGAAGTTAATCGAGACTCTTGGTTGGGTAATTCGGACTCTGGTGTTCGCGTTGGCTGCTCTTCCGGGCCTCGCCGCGGACCACGCAACGCCCAGAGAAGGCACCTGGGTCGTGCGCGACTTCCGCTTTCACACCGGCGAGGTTCTGCCCGAACTGCGACTTCACTACACCACCGTCGGCGCGCCGACCGGCGAGCCGGTGCTGATCCTGCACGGTACGACGGGATCAGGCACCGGGATGCTGTCGCCCGCGTTCGGCGGCGAGCTGTTCGGTCCGGGACAACCGTTGGATGCGAGCCGCTACTTCATCATCCTGCCGGACGCCATTGGCACCGGTAAGTCAAGCAAGCCTTCGGACGGCCTGCGCACGAAGTTCCCGCGATACAACTACGACGACATGGTCGATGCGCAATACCGTCTAGTCAGGGAGCACCTCGGCGTGCGCCACCTGCGCCTCGTGCTCGGCAACTCGATGGGCGGCATGCAGACCTGGATCTGGGCGCAGAAATATCCGGATTTCATGGAGATCGCCGTGCCTATGGCCTCTCTGCCGACACAGATGTCCGGCCGCAACTGGTTAATGCGACGGCTGATCATCGATTCGATCCGCAATGACCCCGAGTGGATGAACGGCAACTACACCAAGCAGCCGCGCAGCGTTCAGTTCGCTACGGTGTTTTTCCAGATCGGTACCAACGGCGGCAACCAAGGCCTCTACAAGCTCGCGCCGACGCGCGACCAGGCTGACGCGCTGCTTAACAAGCGCTTGAGCACGTCGTTCCGCGGCGATGCGAACGACCACCTGTACCAATGGGAGTCGTCGCGAGACTACAACCCCTCGCCAGGCCTTGAGCGTATCCGGGCGACATTGCTCGCGATCAATTCAGCGGACGACGAACGCAATCCGCCCGAGCTCGGAGTGCTCGACCGCGAGATTAAGCGAGTGAAGAATGGCCGCGTGCTGCTGATTCCCGGCAGCGAAGAGACCTTCGGCCACGGCACCACGGGGCGAGCGAAATTCTGGAAGCAGGCATTGGCTGACCTGCTGCAAAGCGCGCCGCGGAGGACGCCGTAAACGATCGCACGCGAGACTCGACGTCGTGTCTCCAGCGGCAAAGTCCTTAGAAATGGAAGTGCGGTTATTGTGGCAAAGCGCGAAGCCTAACTTTAGTTCGAGTGGACGCGAGTCAGCGTGAGTGGTTTGCCTGTAACGGTGTCGGTTTGCATGCGGTGTCGCGCGCGCCGCTCAACAACGCGTTGGGCTGCAGGGGGATGAAAGAAGCCCGAAGAGTCGTTGTAAACGATCTCATGCAGAGGAATTGCATCTATTTCTTGACTGAGCCGATAGGCAAGAACTTTGACGCTGACTTCCGGCCGGAGATAACGCCGAAGCAGATGCTGGCGCTGGGTGTTTTCGGCGGGAAATATATGACGGACTGTACCGACGAGTTCCCGGAGGACTGGTTTGTACGCGCCAAACTGAATCACGAGCGCCATGTGCCCGAACTGAATTTCTTCGGTGTCAACGCCTCGCAGCCATTGTCAGAATGGAAAAAAAACGGCTGGATCTATGCCGAAGATCCGCGTGGGTGGTTTCAGTGGTATTGCAGGTACTACATGGGCAGGCGCAGCCCCGATGACGAGCGCCAGATCAAGCGGTGGAAAGCCATGAAAAGGCATATTGCGCAGATCAGGGCAAATTGCGCGAAAGGTGACCTGAATTGCCGGCGGAAACAGAGGCAGGCGTTATTGCATTGGGCGTATGACAGTCGAAAAATCTGATTGGCCGAACCACGCGTTGGAAGGGACGCGCATGAAGCCGCGCGCCCTTCAGCGCGGACGTTAGAACTCAGACCTCCAGCCACAGCACAGGGAGATCCCATGTCCTACATCGAGCAGTCGCTGTCCGCTGGCGAGAGGGTCGAAGGGCTCTTCAAGCTTCATTGGTTCGCTTGGGTCCCAATGGCGATGTGGATCATCCTTGGGATTCCCACGCTGGGGCTGACGTGGCTTATCGCCCTATACGAGTTTTTGAGGCTAAAGTTCTTAGAGCAAGGTGTCACAAACAAACGAGTGATCCTCAAGCGAGGCATCATCAGTCGCAAGACTGAAGAGATGAAGCTCACGTCCATCGAGACTGTTGAGATTGACCAAGGAATATTCGGCCGCATGTTCGGGTTCGGGACGGTGAAGATCACGGGGCGAGGCGTCAGCGATTTTGTGTTCAAAGGAATAGACGATCCCATGTCTGTGAAACGACAGATCGAAAGTGTGAGCAACCCGGTAGGGTGAGTTCTAACTTTAGCTGGTGCGGACGGGCCGCCGGCGCCTCGCCACGTTCAACTACCGTGCTGGCCCGCCGCACAGCAGGACGTCAGACGAGAGAACGCGAACGTAAGCATCGCTGAAGAGCTTGGAAGAATGGCGGCCTTCTTCCTCGTCGCAACACCACTTTCCGACCGCCCGTGTACTCCACTCACTGAAGGAGAAGGACTATGGCAACCTACGTCACCCTTGCCAACTTCACAGATCAGGGAATCCGTAACGTCAAGGACTCACCGGACCGGCTCGCAGCATTCAGGGCAATGGCGGAGAAGGCTGGGATCACAATAAAAAGCGTCCATTACACCGTGGGGGCTTACGACGTCGTTACAGTCATCGAGGGGTCCGATGAAGCCGTTACGTCCGCCCTCTTGAAGCTAGGCTCCCTTGGTAACATTCGAACGCAAACAATGCGCGCCTTTTCCCCAGACGAGATTAAGGCGATCATCAAAAAGATGCCGTGAGCTGGTGGGCAGTCGGCGTACGGCCGCTCTCCGATCTGAGCGCTCAACTGACGCCGAGCCACCGCTTGCACCGGACGACAGCGGGCTTGCGCCCGCTGTCTGCACGCCGTTGAGGCGGGGTGTTAAGCCTATTTGTGCTTCTTGGCGTCTTGGCGGTTTAATATGATTCTGGTTTTCTTGACAGGAGGCAGGCCATGAGCTGGATGCGGGATCCCACCGCGGAAACATCGGCCGTGAAGCGGGCACGGCGTGCACCGCCGAAGTCGCTCGAAGGGCTGACCATCGGACTCTTCGACATCGGCAAGACGCGCACGCCCGAATTCCTCGACCGGGTCGAGCAGCGCTTCAAGGAGCGGGGGTTGAAAACCTACCGCTGCGGCAAGCCAACCAACGCCAAGGTCGCGACCACGGAGAATCTCCAGAAGATCTCGTCGGAGGTGGACGTCATCTTGATCGGGCTATCCGACTGAGGGTCCTGCACGTCGTGCAGTCTGCACGACCTCATGAACTTCGACAGCCGGGGCATTCCCGGCATCTCGGTCGTCACCACCGGCTTCACCGACGCGGTGGAGGCGCAGTCGAAAGCGCTCGGCTTCGAGCCGGCGGTGCTCTTCGTCCCGCACCCGATCCAGAACCGCACTGCGGAGGAACTGAAGAAGATCGCCGACGATGTGATCGAACCGGCGCTCAGGATGCTGATAGCATCCAAGTGATGTGGTCACCTGGAACGGTGGGCAGATCCATCAAGAAACAATCCCGCCGAAGCGGGTCCTGTTCGAGGGCGGGACGTGTTACGCGGCTTGTTTCCCGAGGTGCGGCTCAGCGGGTTCGGAAATGGGAATCTGTCCCCGATCAACTCAGGCCGTGCTGAGCCACTTGATGACGTAATCGCCCCAGTATTTCCACAATACCCAGAAGAACGCCATCCACAGCAACACGATCACCACAGCGGCGGTGATGCTCCTGGGTGTCGGCTTATTCTGGGCGATCCAGTTCTTGGCGTCGGCACGGCATTCGATCAATACCGGGTCGGGCACCATCTTGAGAATGATATGGATGCAGATCGGCAGCAGGATGAGTTCGTCGAGGTAACCCAGCACCGGGATGAAGTCGGGGATAAGGTCGATCGGGCTCAGAAAGTAGCCGACGACCAGCAACGCGAGTATTTTCGGCAGCAGCGGCATGCCTGGGTGCCGGCAGCAGAACCACAGCGTGAGCCCGTCGCTCACCAGTTCACGCGCCCAGCGCCTAGGACGTTCCCACATCAGTCCACCTAACATCGCAAGTCATGCGCGTCTGGACCTGAGAAATGGTGTCAGACCCCACTTGCTACGAACCCATTTACCACGCGTACGCCCGCAGTGTCAGCCGAGCGAGTCGACAAAATCGACCATCTTGCGGCGCATCGCCGCATCGGGCAGCCGGCTGCGCCCGGCATTCAGGTTGTCCAGCATGTACTCGGGCTTGTCCGTGCCGGGTATCACCGCGTTTACCGCCTCGCTCGCCAGGATGTACTTGAGGAAGAACTGACCCCAGGTCGTCGCGTCGAATTCCGCGGCCCATACGGGAACCGGCTTGCCGCGCACCGCGCGGAAGAGCCGGGCGCGGGCGAAGGGGAGATTCACCAGGACGGCGGTCCCGGTGTCGGCGGCCGCGGCGAGCAGGCCCTGTTCCACGCTGCGTTCCGCCATCGAGTAGTTGACCTGGATGAAATCGAGCTTCTCGGTGCGCATGATCTCGATCAGGCGGTCGTTCGCCCGCTCCTGGTTCTGGGAGTGCGTGACACCGATGTAGCGGAACACGCCGCGCTCCTTCCACTCCCGCAGCAGCGCGAGCTGCGCGGCGATCTCGCCGCGGTCCACGAAGCCGACGTTGTGGATCTGCATGAGATCGATCTTCTCGGAGCGCAGCCGGCGCTGCGATTGCTGCATCTCCGTGATCGCGCGGTCGCGGCTCGCCGCACGCACCTTCGTCGCCATAAAGATCTTGTCGCGCGTCTTCATGTCGGCGAGGAGGTCGCCGACCACGGTTTCCGCGGCGCCGTAGGACGGGGCGGTGTCGATCAGGCGCGCGCCCCCTTGCAGCAGGGTGTCGATCACGGCGCGGCGCTCTGCGCGCTGCGCTGCGTCGCTCCCGATATCGAACACGATCGCGGTGCCGAGCCCGATTACCGCGAGCCGCTCGCCGGTGCGTGGTATCGGCCGGGTAAGCACGGCGTTCGCGGGCGCGGTTGCCGCCCGCACAGGTGAGATTCCGAGTGCAGCGGCCGCTCCGAGGCCGGCCGTCATCGCCAGTGCTTCGCGGCGCGTGAAGAGGCGGGGGGTGCGCTCGTTGGTGTCGCTCACGTCATGCTCCTTGAGAGTTGGGTCTAAGGGTGCGGCGCTCGTGCGTGCGGCCAAGCGCAAGCGCGAGCGCGAGCCACGCGGCAGTGACCGGCACGGTGGCAAGCGAGATTGTGCCAGCTTCCAGCCCGGCGCCGCGCAGTGCCGCGAACAGCCAGCCGCTTACCGCGTCGCCGCCGCGGAATACAACGATGTCGATCACGTTCTTGGCCTTGTACTTCTCCTCGCGCTCGAGAACCGTAAACAGCACCTCGCGCGCCGGATTTGAGATCGCAAAGTTGGCTGCGCGCTGGGCGGCCTGGAAGGCGATGACGACCCATAATACCGGCGCGAGCCACAGCGCGATGAAGCCCAGGCAGAAAACCGCGGGCAGAAACGCCGCCGCCGGGCCAGCGCCGAAGCGGGTGATCAGCCTGCCCGTCGCCAGGAACTGAACGAGGATGGTCAGGATCGCGATTGCCAGGTCGATCGTGGCGAAGATGCGCGTGCGCACTGCGGGATCGTCGGACGCGGCGGCCACGATGCTCGCCTGCTGGAAATACAGGAACGTGCCGGCCAGGGAAAGCAGCGCCACCCAGAGCGCGATGCCCGCGAGGTAGCGCGAGCGCAGCACCATTGTAATGCCCGCAAGCCAGCCGCCGCCCATTCCCGCAGTCTCCGGCTTCGTGACGGGAACGGCTGCAGGCACCTGCGCTTTCAAGCCCGCTGCCGCGGCCTCGAGGCGCAGCGCGCAGAGGACGGCCACCTCGAGCAACAGGGCGGCGATGATCAAGAGGTTGACGTGGCCAAGGGGTACTGCGAGCCCGACGGTCACCGCGGGCCCCAGCAGCGCGCCGGCCGAGCCGCCTGCCGCTATGAAGCCGAACAGCCGCTTGCCTTGCTCGGAGGCGTAAAGATCGGCCATGAACGACCAGAACACCGACACGGCGAACAGGTTGAATACGCTGATCCAGACGAAGAACACCCGCGCGACGTGGACGGTGCCGATGTCGAGCGCGAGCAGCAGCCAGAAGATTGCGATGTTGAAGACGAAAAAATGGTAGACGAGCGGAACGAATCGACGGCGCGGCAGTTTGGCGACGAGCGCGCCGAACACCGGCACCACGGCGAGCATCACGAAAAAGGTTGCGGTGAAGAGCCAGGGCAGGTTGCGCACGCCGCCCGCGATGCCCATCTCGTCGCGCAGCGGGCGCAGCACGTAGTAGCCGGCAAGCAGGCAGAAGAAATAGGCGAACGACCAGAGCAGCGCGCGCGCCTCGCCCGGGCGCACGTTGACGATCCGCGCGAGCCAGCGTTGCAGCGGGTCGTCAGCCGTCACCAGGCGGTCCCCCTCACCCTATCCCTCTCCCAAGGGGAGAGGGAAATCAAGGTTTCAGGCCGAGCGCCTGGCGCAGCTCGGCGGCGGTCATCGGCCGGCCGAACACCGCCGAGCCGTAGTCGAACTCACGGGCGCGCGCGAGCCCTCCGACAATGACCGGCTCGTGCCCGGCGTCCCGGACCAGTCGAACGGCGGTCTTCAGCGCTTGCGCGTCGTCGCCGGCAATCGGGATGCCGAGGCGCTCCCCTGCGCGATGCGCGTCCTCGCGCATGCGGACGTAGCTCACTTCGTTGTAGGCGCGCACGATGCGCGCCCCGGGCAGGAACTCCGGAGAGGCGACGCCCGTGCCCTTGGCGAGCGCGTCCTTTGCCATGGCGCCGTCGCGGCCGGGAATGGGGTTGCTGGCATCGAGCACGATCTTGCCCTTGATCTCCGCCGCGAGCTCGCGCCCAAGGCCCGGCAGCGCCGAGTAGGGCACCGCGAAGAACAGCACTTCGCCGAACGCCGCGGCTTCCTTGGGTGTGCCCGCGCGCGCGCCGGCGCCGATGCTCGCGGCGAGCTTGCGGTCATGCTCGAGGTCGAGCGAGGAGAACATGACCTCGTGCCCGGCCTTGACCCACAGCGCTCCCAACGTTCCGCCTACCCGGCCCGAGCCGATGACGCCGATCCTCAATCCCTTACGGGCTTCGGCAGCCCGCAAACCCATGGGCAGCGAGAAAAGGAGCAGGCCGGCAGCGGAGCGCAGCACGCGGCGGCGGTTTGGTCGCATTGCGTCATCTGACTTCATCGAGTAGACCTCGCGGCATGTCTGTGTGGAGCCGCAGCATACCGCAACTGTGCTTCCTGTCAGGAGCGCGCGGATGGTTGACCTTGCCAGTGGCGCACAGGATACTCACTCTTTTTCGTCGGGGGAGGACGTTACCATGACCAAAACTAAAATGGCGCGCTGCGCGCTGCTTGCCTGCGCAACTGCAATTGGCATTCATTCACAGGGTCTGTCTGCACAGGCTTATCCGGCAAAACCGATCCGCGTCATCGTGCCCTTTGGCGCCGGCGGTCCGGCCGATATCTACGCCCGCTATCTGGGACAGCACATGCAGGCGCCGCTGGGGCAGCCGTTCGTGGTCGAGAACCGGCCGGGCGCGGGCTCCATCATCGGCAGCGACCTGGTGGCCAAGTCGCAGCCGGACGGATACACGCTGCTTGTCATGTCCAACACCCATACGGTCAACGAGTCGCTCATCCCGAAGAAGCCGTTCGTGCTGATGCGTGACTTCGTGCCGGTCGCGCCGATCAACTACTCCGACATCCTGCTGGTGGTGCATCCCTCCGTTCCCGCGCAATCCGTGAAGACCCTGGTCCAGCTCGCCAAGAGTAACCGCATGAGCTATGCCTCCTCCGGCAACGGCACGCCGTACCACATGGCCGGCGAGCTGTTCAAGGCGCTCGCGGGCGTGGACATCCTGCATGTTCCCCACAAGGGCAGCGGCGAAGCGCGCACCAGCGTCATGAGCGGGCAGACCGAGATGATGCTCGATGCCATCACCACGATGCTGCCGATCGCGAAGGCCGGCAAGGTGCGGGCGCTCGCCACTTCGGGGCGGACGCGCTCCGCGGTCGCGCCGGATCTCCCGACCATCGCGGAAGCGGGCGTGAAGGGCTACGAGACGACGATCTGGATCGGCATCATGGCGCCGGCCGGCACGCCTCGCGCGGTGGTCGAGCGGCTCAATGCCGAGATCACCAAGGTCACGAGCCGGCCCGACGTCAGGAAGACCTGGGGCGACCAGGGTGCGGTGCCGCTGACGATGACGGTGCCCGAGTACGAGAAGTACCTGCATGCCGACATCGCCAAGTGGGCGAAGGTGGTCAAGATCTCCGGCGCACGCGCGGATCAATAGGTCTCACGAGAATTGGTATGGACCTGGTAAATGAGACTGGTCACATTCTCTGACGCCACGGGCGCGCGCGTCGGCGTGCATGACATCGCTACCAGCACGATTATCGACCTCTCGGCCGGCACGCGGCTGCCGCGCTCGATGACGGAATTCGTCGCGCTGGGCAAGAACGGGCTTTCCCGCGCCCGGCGCGCGGTGCGAAGCGGGGAGGGTCGGATACCGGCGGCAGGCGTGAAGCTGCTTGCGCCGATTCCCCGGCAGGCGAAGAATATCCTGTGCGTCGGCAAGAAC
>Ga0180094_1000253_pt1 | contig 11449 bp, 14 predicted proteins | sample EasRivT47_16_1Da_FD_121786 | JGI IMG/M metagenome (GOLD analysis project Ga0180094, IMG submission 121786) | Soil microbial communities from meander-bound floodplain in the East River, Colorado, USA - East River metaG ERMLIBT47_16_1Da | ecosystem: Environmental > Terrestrial > Soil > Floodplain ... | reverse complement strand
TTCGGCGATCTGGTCGGGCATGTTGGCGCCGGCGATGAGCAGCACCACCGCGATGAACAGCCCGGTCTTGAGATACAGGAACAGCCCGATGATCACCGCGATGCCGAGGCAGGCGACCAGGGTGGCGCGGCTCACGCCGAGCGTTTCGTCGACGTATTCCTCCGGCAGGTTGGCCATTACCGCGGTGATCAAGATGAGACCCATCAGGATCAGCTCGCGGATGCGCATCCGCGTGAGGAAATCCAGCCCTTCCTTCTTCTTCTGCGCCATCTCCCCTTCCCCTAATTCCTTCCCCGAGCGCAATTCTGAAAGAGCGAGGGCCCCCTTGCAAGCGATAAAATCGCTCGATGTCCAAAGCTTTTGTCAAGGAAGAAGGCGCGCCCGAGGACGAGGCGCATTTGTCATCCCCGGCAACGCCGACGCTTCCGGCGGCAGGAAAAAATTACATCACGCCGGCGGGCTACGCGCGGCTCGAGGCCGAGCTGCGCAAGCTCGTCGAGGCCGAGCGCCCGGAGGTGGTCAAGACCGTGGCGTGGGCGGCCTCGCTCGGCGACCGCTCGGAGAACGCCGACTACATCTACGGCAAGCGGCGCCTGCGCGAAATCGACCGGCGGATCCGCTTCCTCATCAAGCGGCTCGAGAGCGCGCAGGTCGTGCGTTCGGCGGGCAGGGAGAGCGACCAGGTGTTTTTCGGCGCAACGGTGAAGATCAGGACAGAAAGAGAAATTCGGGAAATCACGATCGTCGGCGTCGACGAGGCCGATCCCGCCCAGGGCCGCGTATCCTGGATATCCCCGATTGCAAAGGCGCTGCTCAAAGCGCGCGAGGGCGACAGCGTGACGCTGCGCAGCCCCTCGGGCGAGGAGCAGCTCGAGATCCTGGAGGTCCGTTACCTATGAAAATCCTGCAGGAATTTCGCGAGTTCGCGGTGAAGGGGAACATCGTCGACCTCGCGGTCGCGGTGATCATCGGCGGCGCCTTCGGCAAGATCGTGTCCTCGCTCGTCGAGGACATCGTCATGCCCGCGATCGGAGCGCTCGGGCGCGCCGACTTCAAGAGCCTCGCGGTCCAGATCGGCGACGCGAAGATCCTTTACGGCAGGTTCATCCAGACCTGCGTCGACTTCGTGATCATCGCCGCTTCGATCTTCCTCGCCATCAAGCTCCTGAATCACATCAGAAGAAAACAGGAGCAGAAGCCCGCGGAGCCGCCGCGGCAGGAAAAGCTGCTCGAGGAGATCCGCGACCTGCTGAAGAAGCGCTAGTTTTTCTTCAGGTCGCCCGCGACGACGACCGACAGCCGCGCCGGATCGATGTGCCGCCGCAGCGCGGCGTTGACTTGCTGGGGCGTGAGGGCGGCGATCCTGGCCTCGAACTCGGCGTCCCAGGCGAAGGTGCGCTTGACGAAGAGGTAGTGGCCGAGCCGGCTGGCGAGCGCGCGGTCGTGCGAGCGCACGAGGCGCCGCGCCTCGAGCACCGAGCGCTTGCCGGCCTCGACCTCGTCGGCGCTGAAGCCCTCGCGCACCGCGCGGCCGAGCTCCTCCCGGATCGCGCGCTCGACGCGCGAGCGGTTCTGCGGCGCGAAGATCGAAGCCACGCGGAAGGCGGCGGCCTCGTCGAGCGCGCTCGAGGTGAAGGTGGTGTACGTGCTGTAGGAGAGGCCTTCCTTCTCGCGCACGCGCGCCGGGACGCGCGCGGTCGAGCTGCCGCCGAGCAGGTGGTTGGCGAGCACCAGGGCAGGGAAGTCGGGGTGGTCGTCGCGCATGCGCACGTTGAGCCCCGCGCGCAGCGCCGCGTTCGCCTTGTCAGGGGTCAACAGCGCATCCTCGAAACGTGGACGATCGAAATGATGGGACGGCACGCGCCCGAAGGGATGCGGCGTCTTCCACGAGCCGAAGAGCTCGTCCACCGCGCGCGCCACGGCCTCGGGCTCGAAGTCGCCGACGGCGGCGAACTCGGCGCCGGTCGCGCCGAAAAGCTCGCGGTAGCACGCCGCCGCGTCCTCGAGCGTCGCCTTGCGCATCAGCTCGATGCGCTCGTCGACGGTCGGCGTGTAGTGCGGATGTCCCGGCGCGTATTCGTGCAGGTGGCGGGCGAGCCGCACGCCGGCGAGCGAGGAGGGCTCGTTGCGCTGCGCCTCTGCGCCCGTCAGCGCGGCGCGTTTCATTTCTTCGAACTCCTGCGGCGAGAACGCCGGCTCGCGCAGCGCCTCGGCGACGAGCCGCAGCGTCGCAATCAGGTTCTCGCCGCGCACCTCGATGCTCGCGCCTTCGCCGCCGACGGACACGCTGGCGTTCAGGCGCTCGAAGGCTTCCTTCAGCCCGGCGCGGCTGCGCTGGCGCGTGCCGCGCATGAGCATGGCCCCGGCGAAGTTGCACGCCGTCTCGCGGTTCATCAGGCTCTTCTCGTCGCCCCAGTGCAGCGTGAGCGTCGCCACGACGCGGCCGCCGCGCGTCTGTTTCGGCAGCAAGGCGACCCGGATTCCATTCGACAACGGCTTCTTGATGGTTCGTTTATCGATGTTCTGCGGCGAGGGATCGAACGCCTCGCCGGCCCGGACCGTCTCTCCGCCCTTGTAGCCCAGGAGCGCAGCCTGCAGGTCGGGCGCCGGCGGGATCTCGGCGCGGTCGGGGCGCTCGGTGGGGACGAACTCGCCCAGCACGCGGTTGGCGGGCTTGAGGTACTGCTCGGCGACGCGCTGCACGTCCGCGAGGGTCACCTTGCGCAGCCGGTCGCGGTACAGGAAAAAGAGCCGCCAGTCGCCCAGCGCGACGAACTCGGAAAGCGAGCGCACCAGCGTCGGAGTGTCCAGCTGGACTTTCTCGAAGTCGTTGAGCAGCGCAGTCCTCGCGCGCTCGAGCTCTTCGGCGCGCAGCTTGTCCTGCTTCACGCCCTCGACGATCTCGATCAGCCGGTCGCGCGCCTCCCCGGGCTTTCCGTCCCGGCCGAGGGTGGCGCCGAAGTACATGTAGCCCGGGTCATGCATCTCGCGCGCCGCGCCCCAGGTGGAGGAGGCGAGCCCCTTCTGCACGATGGCGCGGTGCAGCCTGCCGGCGGGAACGTCGCCGAGGATGTTCGCCAGCACGTCGATCGCCGGAAAGTCCGGATGGCTGCCCGCCGGCGTGCGGTAGAGCGCCAGCACGAGGTGGTTGTCGCCGACGCGCTCGAGCCGCACGCGGCGCTCGCCGTCCTGGGTCGGCTCGTCGGTGTAGTAAGCGGGGAGCACACGCGTGGGCCTCGGCAGCGCGCCGAAGTGCTTTCCCACCAGGGAAACGGCGCGTGTCTCCTCGAAACGTCCCGAGATGATCAGCACCGCGTTGTCGGGCTGGTACCAGGTCCGGTAGAAGGCCTGCAGCTTGTCGATCGGCACGCGCTCGATGTCCGAGCGCTGGCCGATGATCGGGTTGCCGTAGTTGTGCCAGGGGAAGGCGAGCTGCTGCATGCGCTGGAAGAGGACGCCGCCCGGGCTGTTCTCGCCCATCTCGAACTCGTTGCGCACCACGGTCATCTCGGCTTCGAGGTCCTGCTTCGACACGAACGAGTTCACCATGCGGTCGGCCTCCATGGCGATCGCCCACTCGAGGTTGTCGTCGGTCGCGGCCAGGGTCTCGAAGTAGGTGGTGCGGTCGTTCGACGTGGTGCCGTTCCAGCGCCCGCCGCGGCGCGTGAACTCCTCCTTCAGGTTCGGGTGGCGCTTCGAGCCCTTGAACAGCAGGTGCTCGAGGAGGTGCGCCATGCCCTTCTCGCCGTAGCCCTCGTGGCGCGAGCCGACGAGGTACACGATGTGCACGGTGATGGTGTCGGCGCCCGGGTCGGGGAGGGTGAGGAGCTTCAGGCCGTTGGACAGGCGCCACTCCGTGACGCCTTCGATGCTCTGGTGTTCTTGCGGCAGGGACGCGGCCGCGCATCCCGCGGCGAACAGCAGCAGGAAAGCGAAAAAACGTCTCACGTCAGCCATGCGAAGAAATGCAATGCCAGGAGTCCCGCGATTATCGCAGCGAAGGTCATGCGCCAGCGCCACGCTACAGCAATTGCGACAGCGCCGGCGGGCAGTTGTTCATTTTGCACCCGCACTTCCGGCGCCCAGATCGCGGTCAGCGGCGCACTCGAGGTGATGACGCCGAAGGGAACGATGCCGAGGAGCACGGGCAGGGTCGCCCGCGCCCCGGCATAAAAGCTACGTCTTGCCGCGCTCGTTACGGAGGCAGGCCCTATATTCGTCGCCTTTCTTGTCCTTGCAGGCCTCGCGGATCTTCTCGCGCTTCGCCGCGGCTTCCTTGATGCGCGCTTCGCACCGCGCCGGATCCTTGGCCTGCGCGCAAACCTCGCGCCGCATGCAGTCGCGGTGCTCGGCCTCCTTGCCCTTGCTCGCTTCGCAGGCCTTGGCCGCCTTGTCGCGCGCCGCTCTCGCCGCGTCCGCCTTGGCGAAGCGCTCCTGGCAGGCCTTGGGGTCCTTCGCCTGCGCGCACATTTCGCTCCGGACGCAGGCGCGGCGCTCCGCCTCCGGCTTTGCTTCGCAGGCCTTGACGGCCTTGGCGTGCGCGTCCCTGGCCTTCTGACGATCAACCTGGGCATGAAGCGCCGTGCTGGCCGCCAGCAAGGCGGCGCCGATCAAAAGTGACAGTCTCATGAGCTCTCCTTGGGGGAATTCCCGTCCCAAGAAACGCCCGGCGCGCCGTTCCGCCGACAGGTCCTTGGCAACTGTTTTGTAACCGATTGTTATCAGAGCTGCTTGAGCATCGTCGCGGCGTCGGAGACCTCGAACTTGCCCGGCGCCTCCACGTTGAGCTGCTTGACCACGCCGTTGTCCACCAGCATCGAGAAGCGCTGCATGCGCGTGCCCATGCCGCGGGCGTTCAGGTCGAGCTCCAGGCCGAGGGCCTTGGTCCAGGCGCCGCTGCCGTCGCCCAGGAAGCGGATCTTGCCGAGCGCCTTCTGGTCGCGGCCCCAGTGCGCCATGACGAAGGCGTCGTTGGTCGCCACGCACCAGATCTCGCTGACGCCCTTCTTCTTCAGCTGGTCGTTGTTCTGCGCGTAGCTCGGCACGTGCTTGGCGGAGCAGGTCGGCGTGTAGGCGCCCGGCAGGCCGAAGATCGCGATCTTCTTTCCTTTCGCGGCCTCGGCGACGTTCACTTCCTTCGGCGCCATCGCGCACTGCGTCGCCGAGTCGAATTCGGTGGATTCCATCAGCTTGCCGTCGGGCAGCCGGTCGCCGACTTTGATCGCCATGACAGGTCTCCTGTGGTGTCTTTGGGGGGAGCGGGAATGATACCAAGGCGATAGCATCACGCCCGTGACGACCGACCCGCAGCTCGCGCTCGACGAGGAGGGGCGCGCCGGTCAGGATGAGACCACCCTGCGGCCGGCGCTCGAGCAGCGCCATATCTCCCGCGAGACGGCGTGGACCGCTGGCGAAATGCGGCTTTCCGGGCGGGAATCGCTGCCGATCCTGGTGTGCATCGGCCTGATCGAGCCGCCCAACGAAGTGGCGGTGTTCTTCCAGCGGCGCTGGCTCATCCTGCGCTGCCCGTTCTTCGAGCGCCGGTCGTGGCGCTTCCGGGTCCAAGCGTGATTGCCCGCGTGCTTATCGGCGGGGCCGTGCTCGTCGGCGCGCTGGGAATTTTCATCTTCTTCACCGAGCGCGGCGCGGCGAACGAGATCAAGGGCTTCGTGCTCCTGCTGATCGCCGCGGTGCTCCTCGTCGGCGGCTGCCTGCTCCGGGAGCTCAGCGCGATCCGCCGCGCCCTGGAACAGAAGAATTCACAATAAAGGCGAAACTCGCAGACGCCTCGAGCGCCTGGCGTGGCTGCTCGACAGCTCGATTCCCATCCCGGGCACGCGCCGGTCGATCGGGATCGAGGCGCTCATCGGGCTGGTGCCGTTTCTCGGCGACCTGGTGGGGATCCTCTTGTCGAGCATCATCCTCGGCGAGGCGGCGCGGCTCGGCGCGAGCCGCAGCGTCCTCGCGCGCATGGCGTTCAACATCGCGCTCGATGGGCTGGTGGGCGCGATCCCCTTCGCGGGCGACGTGTTCGACGCGGCGTGGAAAGCCAACCAGCGCAACGTGCGGCTCCTGGGCGCGTGGCTGGATCGCCCGGCGCGGGAAGAGCGCTCGAGCCGCCTTTTCATTCTGGGGCTCGGAACGGCGATCTTCGCGGTCGTGATTCTCGGCCTGCTGCTGACATCCTTGTTGCTACGCTGGCTCGTGTCCTAGCCACCCGGGCGCAGCGCTTGCTTCGCAAACAGGATGCTGCACAAGATCAGGGACCTGCAGGGCGACTGGATCCACGCCGCGGACGGCGAGGTCGGGTCGGTCGACGACCTGTACTTCGACGACCAGGGCTGGGACGTGCGCTACCTCCTGGTGAACACGCGCCGCTGGATTCCCGGCCGCAAGTATCTCGTCTCGCCGATCGCGATCGACCGCGAGCGCCCGCTCGACGAGGGCGACATCCGCGTCGAGCTCACGCGCGAGCAGATCAGCCGCTGTCCCACGGTCCCGGGTGACTCGCGCCAGTGGCTCCCGGGCAAGCTGCTCCTCATCTCGCCGGAAGTGATCGCGCGCATCGACTGGCCGGAGAAGAAAGTGCACCTGCGCCTGGCGCGCGAAGACATCCTGCAGGCGCCGGAGGTTCCGCTGTAACGGAAAAGGGGTCAGAACAAATTTCCGGTTTGCCGTCGTCATCGGCGGGAAATTCGTTCTGACCCCTTTTCCTGTAGCCTCAAGCCATGTGGCACAGGCGCATCGCGCTGGCGCTTGCCGTGCTCGCCGCCGCGCTCCTCGTTGCGTCAGGGCTCGGCGTGCGCGCCGGGCTGTGGCCGTTCCGCGTCGGATTCGGCATGTTCGCCGGCGCGCTTTTCGCAGGCCTTGCCGCCGCCGGAACCGCCGCGGTCGCGCTCGCGATTGCGCGGCTGCGCGGGGAGTCGGTTTTGGGATTGATTGCCGCTTTTTTGCTGGGAGCTGCGAGCGCCGCAGTGCCGCTCGAGCACGTGCGCCGCGTGAAGACGCTTCCGTACATCAACGACATCACGACGGATACGCAGACGCCGCCGCAGTTCTCGCCGCCTCGGCCCTATGAGGTCCATTTCGCCGAGCTGCAGCGCATCGGCTACCCGGATCTGCAGCCGCTGCAGCTCGCCCTGCCGCCGGCGCAGGCGTTCGCGCGCGCGCGAGCGGCGGCGCACGCGCTCGGCTGGGAGATCGTGGCCGCCGACGAAAGCGCGGGCCGGATCGAAGCCGTGGCGACCACGCGCTGGTTCGGCTTCAAGGACGATATCGTCATGCGCGTCGCGCCCGCGGGCAGCGGCAGCCGCATCGACGTGCGCTCCAAATCGCGCGTCGGGCGAAGCGACCTTGGCGCCAACGCGAAGCGGATTCAAGATTTCCTTACAGCGGTGAACGCGGCGCCATAGTTATCATCCGTGCAGATGAGCACGGACTTCAAGCTGACGCCGCACCCGGAATACATCCACGTCCAGCTTGCGCCCGGCTACGAGATCAGGCCCGAAGGAACCACGCAGCTCACGCTCGCGCTGTCGGACGTGTGCACGCGGCAAGGCCAGCGGCGCTTCCTGATCGAAGGCACGATCGCCCGCCGGGAGATGGGCACGATGGATTCTTTCGGTTTCGGGTCGCTGCTGGGCAGCATGCTGACCGGCACGTCGCTCGCCTGCTGCCTGTACGGCTACGCGCCCGACCAGCAGACCCAGTTCTTCAGGGACGTGGCGCAGAACCGGGGCGTGCGCGTCGAGTTCTTCGGCGACCGCGACGCCGCGCTGCGCTGGTTGGGGGTGCAGCTTTGAGGGAAAAGGGGTATTCTTCAGGTATCGTTTCATGAAAACGGGGTAGCTCCATGAAACTGCTCATCTTTTTAGCGATCAGCATTCTCGCCGTGCCGGCGTGGGCTCAAGATAAGCCGGCACCGAAAGAACCCGCCAAAGAAGAAGCCGCCAGGCCTGCGGCAGAGCCGAAAAAGCAGGCGGCCGCCGGCCCCCGCAAGCAGCGCCGCTGGAACGAGGACGCGCGCCACTGCCTTGAGCGCCCCTCGAACACCGAGATCATCAAGTGCGCAGAAGAGTATCTCTAGGCGCGGGCATGCCCTTGGGCGCCCCGTGCGGCGCGCCGCCCGCGAGCTCGACCGCGACGTAGAAGTCGCTGCGCCCCCGGCGCACCAGCAAGCCCAGCCTGCCTCCCGGCTGCTGCGCCAGCAGCCGGTTGAACTCCTCCACCGGAACATAAACCGTCGCCAGGCGTCCGCAGTCGACATGGACCTGTCCCAGCCCTAGAAGTACGGGGCGTTGTACGGGAAGGGCGAGGCCGCGGGCTGGACGCGCATGCCCGCGCCCCCGGTCGTGACGCACGAGGCGGTCAGCGACAGGATCGTCACGGCAAGAAGGAGTGCGGCGAGCGCGCGGTGGCGATTCATATCAGGTCCAATGCCGCTTTACGCCCGCGCTCGGTGTCCAACCCCCTGAGCAGCGCGAGGCCGATCACGAAGTATAAGCCGGTGACGAAGATGCCGAGGCGGTGATTGCCGGGGAAGACCAGGGTCACCGCGCCGTAGGTGAGCGGGCCGAAGATCGACGCCGCCTTGACCGCCAGCCCCCACAGGCCGAAGAACTCCGCGAGACGCGCCGGCGGCGCGAGGTAGCCGACCACTGCGCGCCCCGCGGCCTGCGACGACCCCATGCACAGGCCGGCGAGATTTGCAGCGACCCAGAAGGCGTTTGCACTCTGAGCGCTTCCTGCGATCAGGACCATGACGATCCATCCCACCAGCGTGATCGTCTGCTGCGTGGTGAACTTCATCGCCTGCTCGGCGTAGATCGCCGCGAGCGACACCACCGCCGTGATGCCCGCCTGGTAGAAGATCAGGCAGACGAGGAATCGCCTCAGGTCTCGGTATTTTTCAGAACCTTTGATTGTTTCTTTGACTCTCTGCCAGGGGTTTTCCATGCGCGGCTGCGGCACGGCGCGCTCGCGCAGGAAGAGAAAGGTCGGCACCGCGGCGAGCGCGAAGAACGCCGCGGTGATCAGCATCGTGACGGGGACGGTCGCACTCGCCGGCAGTTCAGAGTTTTGAGTTATATAGAAGAGGCAAAGGCCTAGTGCGGCGAGGCCGCCCAGGTAGCCGAAGCTCCAGCCCCAGCCGGAGACGCGCCCCATCGCGCGCGAGTCGGCGAGCTCGGGCAGGAAGGCGGCGATCAGGTTCTCGCCGGCGCCGAAGAAGTAGTTGGAGAGAATCAGCAAAACGAGGGAAAGAGCGACGCCGCCCGGGCTGGCGTAGTAGAGCAAGACGGTGAACAGCACGCAGCCGAGCGTGGTCGCGAGGAGCAGCGGCTTCTTCGCCGCATGCGCGTCGGCCCAGGCGCCGATGAGCGGCCCGGTGAAAAGGATCGCGGCATAAGACACCGAGAGCGCCGCGGTCCACGCGAATGTCGCCCAGGGCGCGTTGCCCGCGATTCCTGCGACAAAGTACGCACTGAAGACCGCCGTGATGACGACGGTCGTGTAAGCCGAGTTCGCGAAGTCGTACATGCTCCACGCCCAGACTTCACGAAGCTTCACATCAGGGGCCAAAACCTTAACTTCAGGGGCCAGCGCTCGGGGCATGGGTCCGGCAGTTTGCGGTATAGTCTTTCGCCTATGCAACAAGCAGTTAAGAGAGGGGAGACGAAGCCGCCGGAGGGGCAGCGGCTGACGCTGGCGGAGGTCCTCGATTGGCTGGTCGAGGACAAGATGGTCGAAGCCGAGCCGGCGGCGCAGCTCAAGAAGGAGCGGCGCTACTACCGCGGCACGATGCACCCGCTGGTGGTCGTCGCCGAGCAAAAGTGGAAGAAGGGGAACGCCTCGGGAAGCGCTTCGGGCGCGACTCCCCTCACGCTCGACGCGCTCACCGAGTGGCTGGCTAAGCGCGCCGGCCTGGAATACCTGCACATCGATCCGCTGAAGATCGACTTCACCGGCGTCACCGAGATCATGTCGTCGGCATACGCGACGCGCTTCCGCATCCTGCCGGTGGCCACTTCCCCGAAGGAAGCCGTGATCGCCACCGCCGAGCCCGGCGTGCGCGAATGGGAGCCCGAGCTCGCGCGCATGATCAAGCGCGAGATCAGGCGCGTGATCGCGAATCCGCTCGACATCGAGCGCTATCAGGTCGAGTTCTACAACCTCGCCAAGTCGATCAAGGGCGCCGGGCAAAAGGCCACCGGCCAGTCGGGGCTGTCGAATTTCGAGCAGCTGGTCGAGCTGGGCAAGACGGAGAAGCAGCTCGACGCCAACGACGCGCACGTGGTGCGCGTGGTCGACTGGCTGTGGCAATACGCGTTCGAGCAGCGCGCGAGCGACATCCACATCGAGCCGCGGCGCGAGCTGGGCATCGTGCGCTTTCGCATCGACGGCGTGCTGCACCAGGTCTACCAGATCCCGGCGGCGGTGCTCGCGGCGATGACGAGCCGCATCAAGATCCTCGCGCGCATGGACGTGGTCGAGAAGCGCCGCCCGCAGGACGGCCGCATCAAGACGCGCAGCGGCGAGCAGGACATCGAGCTGCGCATCTCGACGCTGCCGACCGCGTTCGGCGAGAAGCTCGTGATGCGCATCTTCGACCCCGAGGTGCTGGTGCGCGATTTCTCCGAGCTGGGCTTCTCGGAGGAGGACCAGAAGCGCTGGAAGGAGATGACCGACCGGCCGAACGGCATCGTGCTGGTGACCGGGCCGACGGGATCGGGCAAGACGACCACCCTGTATTCCACGCTCAAGAGCCTCGCGACCAGCGAGGTGAACGTGTGCACCATCGAGGACCCGATCGAGATGATCGAGCCGGCGTTCAACCAGATGCAGGTGGTGAGCGCGATCGATCTCGGGTTCGCCGAAGGCGTGCGCGCGCTGATGCGCCAGGACCCCGACATCATCATGGTGGGCGAGATCCGCGACCTGGAGACCGCCGAGATGGCGGTCCAGTCGGCGCTGACCGGCCATCTCGTGCTGTCGACCCTGCACACCAACGACGCGCCGAGCGCGCTCGCGCGCCTCCTCGAGCTCGGCGTCGCGCCGTACCTCCTGAACGCGACGCTGAACGGCGTGATGGCGCAGCGCCTGGTGCGCACGCTTTGCCCGCACTGCAAGCGGACGGTCGAGCTCAACCGCGCCGAGGACCAGGACGCCTGGGACGCGCTCGTCGCCCCCTGGAAGTCGAAGCACCCGGCGCGGCTCTACAAGCCCGTCGGCTGCCTCGAGTGCCGCATGACGGGCTATATGGGGCGGGTGGGCATCTACGAGACTTTGCTTTTCAGCGCTTCGTTGAAGGGCATGGTTTCCGCGGGCGCCGACTTGGTGGCTCTTCGTGAACAAGCCTTCAAGGAAGGGATGAAGCCGCTGCGCATCTCCGGCGCGATGAAGGTCGGCGCCGGCCTCACCACGATCGACGAAGTGCTGAAGGTCGCGCCCC
>Ga0180094_1000250_pt1 | contig 11492 bp, 10 predicted proteins | sample EasRivT47_16_1Da_FD_121786 | JGI IMG/M metagenome (GOLD analysis project Ga0180094, IMG submission 121786) | Soil microbial communities from meander-bound floodplain in the East River, Colorado, USA - East River metaG ERMLIBT47_16_1Da | ecosystem: Environmental > Terrestrial > Soil > Floodplain ... | reverse complement strand
GGCGTTGATCTGTACGGGGCACAATCTGCTGAAGCTGTGGAAAGCGGCCCCGGCGTGAGCGCGTGCACCTCCCTCGGCTCGTCGTTGAGGCCCTCCGGCTGCTCGGACGGCGCACGCCTTCAAGATAGTACCCGATCCGGGCCCATGACCGCTTTCACGCCCTGCGTATCGAGGTTACCCACCATTACTCGGACAGGCTCCTAGGGCGAGCGAATGCTCCGTGACCTACGGATTCAAGATTTCGCTCTCATCGATCAGATTCATCTGACGTTCGGATCACGCCTCAACGTGCTCACCGGGGAAACCGGGGCGGGGAAATCCATCCTCATCGACGCGGTCACGATGATCCTCGGCGGCCGAAGCTCGCCTGAGTTGGTCAGGAGCGGCAAAGACGAGGCGGTGATCGAGGCCTCCTTTCTCCTTGAAGAAGGCTCCCCTGCCGTGTCCGAAGTGCGGTCGATGGGCTACGAGCTCGATGATGAGCTCGTCATCCGTCGCGTGGTCACGGCGAGCGGCAAAGGCCGGGTATACCTCAACGGCCGGCCGATCACGGTCGGCATGCTGGCCCAAGTCACCAGACATCTCGTCGATCTGCATGGGCAGCACGATCATCAGTCGTTACTGCGAGCCGACACTCCGCTCAATGTTCTCGATGCGTATGGTCGACTTGACGACCTCATTGCTCAGTACGCCCTCACTTGGTCGGCCTGGACGTCGTCTCGTCACCAATTCCATGCGCTCGAAACTCAAAGGGCCACCAGGGATCGCGAGTTGGCATTGCTCACCCACGAGATCAACGAACTGGCCGAAGCCAACGTCCGGGTCGGAGAATCCGAGGAACTGGATCGGGAACGCGTCATCCTCAGTCAGACCGAACGTCTCACGGAAACCGCACGCCGGGCCTATGAGCGTCTGTACCAACGGGATGGGTGTCTTCTCGGGGAAGCTCGCACGACGTGTGAAGAGTTGGATGGCCTTTCCGGCGTTGACGGGCGACTCCGCGAAACCGCCGAACTCGCCCGCGCCGCATGGGTGCAGCTCCAAGAGGTGGCCGAGCGATTGCGTGGGTATACGGACGGCCTGATCCACGACGAGGGACGGCTTGGCGCTGTCGAAACCCGCATCCACGAACTCCAGCGCTTACAGCGAAAGTATGAGGTGTCTGGCGACGATCTCGCGTCCGTGCTGGCAACCAAGCAGGCCAGGCACGAGGCGCTTCAGGCGGAGGTGGAGAATACCGTCAATTTGGCTTCGCAGGTCGACGAGCATCGGAGCCGCCTCGAAATGTTGGGGGCGGAGTTACATGATCAGCGGCTCTCGGCGGCGGCCCGGCTCGAAACTGCTGTGGACGCCGAACTGGATCGACTGAAGATGTCCGCGCGCTTTCAGGTGATGATGGAAGACGGCGACCAGCCTGGAGAGTTTGGGCAACGGGGCAAGGATCGAGTGGAGTTTTTCATTCGGACCAACCCCGGGGAACCGTCCAAGCCGCTGAGAAAGATCGCTTCGGGGGGAGAGCTGTCGCGGTTCATGCTCGCGCTGAAGACCGTGTTGGCCCAGATTGACCAGGTGCCGACGCTGATTTTTGACGAGGTTGACGCGGGGGTCGGTGGCGCGGTTGCCGAGATTGTCGGGCGGCGCCTGCAGGGGATTGCTGAGCGCCGCCAAGTCTTGTGTGTGACGCACCTCCCTCAGGTGGCGAGCGGCGCCGACACGCACATTCTGGTCGAGAAATCGACCGCTCGGAGTCGGACGACAACTCGTGCGCGCCAGTTAGCTCCCAAGGAACGCGTCCGAGAGATTGCGAGAATGTTGGCGGGCGAGGAGGTGACACCGACCGCGATTCGGCACGCCGAAGAGATGATCCGCCTCGTCTCAACCCCCCCATCGGATCAGGCAGATCTCTCCCTGGACCGTTCACGCGCGCCCCCTTAAGACGCGTTTCCCTTATGGTGTGAGGGACTAGGCCGTACCCGTCTCGGGTTGCGGCGACGCCCGGCGGTCAAGGACACGCCGAATCGTGGTCAGCATTTCGGTGATATTGAAGGGTTTGAGCAGGTAATCGGACGCTCCGAAGCGGATGCCATCCACCGCCGTCTTAAGTCCTCCGAAACCCGTGACGATGACGACTTCGGTACCCTGATGGTCGCGCTTAATGGCTTGTAAGACCTCGGTGCCGTGTAGGCCTGGCATCTTCAGGTCGAGGGTCACGAGGTCGATTTTGTTGGCCTTCATCAGATTGAGGGCGTCGGTCCCGTTGTCCGCCGTGTACACGTGATAAAACGGTTTCAGGATCATCTTGAGGGACTCCCGAGGCCCGATCTCATCATCGACGACCAGGACGTTGATATTTTCACGGACGGCTTTTTCCATGGATCTCTCCTTTTCTCTCTTCGCGTTCGAGGCCAGTCGATTCGGGTGCTGTTCGGGATGAAGGATAGCAGAGGCAGGAAAAACGTCGAGAGACTGCGGTGGCGCACGTTGTTTCGGGGCCAGGTACCGCGGTCACCAGTTGCGAGGGGCGACCAATGCCCGTACCTTCTTGACGGTCTCCGGGAAAATCCGTACAATCCCGGCCCATGATACAGCGAAGGACGGCGTTGAAGCTCCCTGCAGCAAGCTGCAGGGAACGCGACTTGTGCGTCGCGCAGCAATCTTCGAAGTGCAAGGAAGTGAAAAAGCACAATTTCCATTTTGCTCGCTCCACCCGCAGCAAGCTGCGGGGAATGCGCTCGCAATGCACTTTCATCGGAGTTGTCGCGGCCAGCCTGATCGTTGGGACAGCGGCCCTGGTTCAGGCCGAGCGGCCCTTTGTTTCAGCGGAACGAGGCCCGACACTCGACCATGGGGTGTCGAAGTTGGAGTTCGGGGTGGAGTCGGCTCGGTTTTCTTCTCAGACCACGCGCTACACGTCAATGACCGAATTGACCTACGGTCTCTTAGACCACCTCAACTTTGAGGTGGAGGCCCCGTATTTCTTCATCACCGGGCCGGGCGGCACGCAAGGCGAGGTCGGGGACGTCACCCTACGGCCGAAGGTTCTTTTCTTAAAGGGCCGGGAAGCGAATCCTCTCTTCCTGTCGGGTGAACTGGTTGTGAAATTCCCCAGTTGTGAAGAAACCGGCACGGCGGGCACCGCCAATTCTTCGGTCAACGTCGCTTGTACGGGTGAGGCAGATCTGGGGTTGATCGGCATCGCGACAAAAGAATTTCTGCCGGTGACCGTTCACTTAAACCTCGGCTACACCTTCGTGGGGAATCCTCCGGGACAGACGCTGGACAACGTCATCAGCTACGCGCTCGCTTTTGAATACGGGACGATCCTCCCGGCGATCGTTCTCGTCGGCGAAGTGGCTGGAGAAACCAACCGGGACCCCAGCGTTGGGGACAACCCGTCGACGCTGTTGGTGGGGGTGATGTATCGAGTGAATCAGCGGGTGAGCGTGGATAGTTCGCTGACCGCGGGGTTGACGTCTCTCAGTCCAGACTACGGAGCGTCGCTGGGAGTTTCGTATACCTTCTAAGGGTCAGACCGCTTTTTGGACCCGTTGCGATCTCAGACAGCGGGTACAGACCTTCAGGCCACGGGTCGCCCCGCCGATCAGGGCGCGCACCTTGTGGAGGTTTGGCTCCCAGACCTTCTTCGTTTTGTTGTTGGCGTGGCTGACATTAAATCCGACCTGTCGGCCCTTTCCACAGACTTCACAAACCCGTGCCATGGCGGAGGCTCCTTTCGAGGCATAAAAATCCCGCTAGATTACCATGCCGTCCGGTAAAACTCAAGAGAGGCTCGGTCGTCACGGTCTGTCTCCCCAATCACCTGTGGAGCCCGGGCTGACCGCGTACCTCAAACGCCTCAAACGGCCGGTCGAGTTCGCATGCCGGGCAAACGCCGCAAAGCTGGACGTGATTCGGAATCTGGGGGCGTTTCTTTCCCAATGTGCCCGGGACGGGTTGCGGACGCCTCAACTTCTCCCGATTCATCCCCATTTGCGTCAGTTGGACGCGTTGCTCGACGGCTACGATGATCTGCCGGTCGAGAACCGCATGGCTCGTCTGCGCCTCGTTCGGAGTCTCTTGGAAGTCGTGAGCCGACAATCTGATGGGCGTGCCGAAGAGATATCCGAGGCGGGACCGGGATCCGCAGCGAGTGCAGACGGTCTTGATCTATCGGCGCCGATCGGCAGCCTCCCCGGAGTTGGCAGTCGAAAGACCGAACTGTTGCACCGGCTGGGCATCGAGTGGATCGGAGACCTGCTGTGGATGATCCCATGGCGGTACGTCGATCGGGGTCATCCCATTCCGCTCGGCGCGGTGCGAGCGGGCGACGACGCGACCGTCTGTGGCGAACTCCGATCGGTTGAAGTCGTGGTGACCGCGCGTCGGAGATTTCGTATTGTCCAGGCGGTGCTTGCCGACGCGACCGGAGCGCTCACGCTCAAATGGTTCAATCAGGCGTATCTTCAGAATCAACTGGTGTCCGGTCAAACCCTGATGTGCAGCGGCCGGGTCAGACAGGGGGGGCTCCTGGATTGTCGCGTCATGGAAAATCCCCAGTTCGAGATCGTCGCGCCATCCGACACGGCGTCGCTTCACACCGGTCGTATTGTCCCCGTCTATCATGAGACCCGAGGGCTCAACTCTCGTGCGCTGCGAGTCCTGATGAATCGGGCGCTGGGTGTGGCACGAGGGATCGAGGCCGACTGTCTTCCCGACGATGTCCGAACGCGGTGTCGGCTTGTGCCCCGTGGTGACGCGTTCCGGGCCGTGCACTTTCCCCCGCCGGAGATCGATCTGGCTGAGTACAACGCGGGAACCAGCCCCGCCCATCGGCGGTTGGTGTTTGAAGAGTGTTTTCTCCTCGAACTGGGCCTGGCGGCGAGGCGTCACGAAACGATTCAGGAAACGGGCGTGAGTTTCCGGTGCGAGCCACGCCGCCTTCAGGCGTTTTGGGCGTCGGTACCGTTCCAACCCACTGCGGCTCAGCGAAAAGTGGTCGACGAGGTGCTGGCCGACATGGCGGCGTCGCGTCCGATGAACCGGCTCCTTCAGGGCGACGTGGGGTGCGGCAAGACCTTGGTGGCGGCGGCGGCAATCTGGATGGCGGTGGGAGATGGATGCCAGGCGGCGATGATGGCGCCCACCGAGTTGCTGGCCGAGCAGCACCATCGTGAACTCACCAAGCTGCTTGGGAACTTAGGGGTGCGGGTTGCGAGTGTCACCGGCGATCTGCCGAGGCGCGCACGCACGAGCCTCCTCCGTCGGCTGGCGGGTGGCGAGATCGATTGTGTGGTCGGAACCCACGCGCTGGTGCAGCCTGATGTCCGGTTCGCTCGGTTCGGGCTGGCCGTGATCGACGAACAACATAAGTTCGGGGTGCTCCAGCGGTCCCACCTGGTGGGGAAGGGATACCATCCCGATGTGCTCATCATGACCGCCACTCCCATCCCTCGCACGCTGGCGCTCAGCGTCTATGGGGATCTCGATGTCTCGGTGATTGACGAGATGCCCGCTGGACGGCACCCGGTCGAAACGCTCTGGTACAGTGAGCGACAGCGCGTCCTCGCGAACGAACTGGTCCTCCGGGAGCTGCGGGCCGGGCATCAGGCGTTCGTGGTCGCACCGCGGGTCGACGAGTCGCCTGAAGGCGACGTGCGGTCGGCGGTTGAACTGGCCACGCGACTCCAGCGCGAGGTGTTCCCGGAGGCGCGCGTTGGGCTCTTACACGGCCGACTGAGCCGGAGCGAGAAGGACGGGGTCATGGGTGAGTTCTTGCGAGGAGCCGTCCACGTTCTTGCCGCGACGACGGTGGTCGAGGTCGGCCTCGACGTTCCCAACGCGACGGTGATGATGATTGAACATGCTGATCGCTACGGGCTGGCCCAACTCCACCAACTCCGGGGCCGGGTCGGGCGAGGGGGGCATCGTTCGGTGTGTGTCTTGATGGCTGGAGGTCGGCTGTCCCGCGAGGCGCGCGAACGGCTCGAGACGATGGTGGCGGTCCAAGACGGTTTCATTCTCGCCGAGCGGGACCTGGCGCTTCGCGGCCCCGGGGAGCTGATGGGCACGCGGCAGTCCGGGTTGCCCGATCTGAAGGTGGCCAATCTGGTCCGGGATGCGCGGGTGCTGGAGCAGGCCCGCGCCGAGGCCTTCGAGGTGTTCCGCCAAGATCCCGCGCTGACCGATCCACGACATCGAGCCCTGAAGTCGGCGTTACTCATGACGTGGGGGACGCGGCTCTCGCTGGGGAAGATCGGGTAACGGTTTTCGATCGTGAGGCGACAATGGATGTGTGGAAGAAAATACGCGAGGATGGCTCACTCGGCCTCTATACGGTGTTGGGAGGACTGGGTACGGTCGTCCGACGTGGAGGCGCGATGCCGGAGTTCATCCGGCTCCAGTGGCGTCTCCGCCAAACCAGCGCGGACGTGGAGGCGGCCTACGAAGCGCTCGGACGGCACATCGCGTCTCAGCTCACGGCCGGGGGGGTGACCGATCCGTCGGACGAGGAGACTCAGCGGTATTGCCGTCGTGTCGAAGCCCTGCGGGCGGAAGAACGGCGTCTTCAAGAGGAACTCGCCGCATGGACCTGGAGATAATATGGCCGCCTCCGATGCTTCCGTGCTCGTGGCGGCGATCGATCTGGGGACCAATGCGTTCCGACTGTTGATCGCTGAGGCGACGCCAGACCGGCGTGTTGTCCCGCGCCATATCCAACGCGCCGTCCCGCGCCTGGGCGAAGGGATGAGCGCGACAGGCAGGTTGTGCGCCGCGGCGGTCGAACGGGCTCTTGATGCGCTGCGGGAGTTCCGCGACGTGATGCGCCGGTATCCTGTCCAGGCCGTTGTGGTCGTGGCAACGAGTGCGGTGCGCGAAGCGGCCAACGCGAAGGACTTCCTCGACCGGGTACAGACCGAATTCGGGTTTGGCGTTGAGGTGATCTCAGGAGAGGAAGAAGCTCGGCGCACCTGGTTGGGGGTCCAGGCCGGGTTTTCTCAGCTCACCGATTCCTTGACCGAGGGGGTCGTTCTCGACATCGGGGGCGGCAGCACCGAAGTCATCCGGATCCGGCACGGTCGCTTCGATCGTGCTCTGAGCCTCGATCTGGGTGTCGTCAAGCTGAGAGAGCGATTCATTCACCATGATCCGCCGTTGCAGACGGAACTGTTCAACCTGGAGTCCGAGATCCGGCGCACGATTGAACCGGTCGCTTCGCTGTGTGTCGGCATGGGTCCGTGCGCGGTCATCGGGACGGCGGGGACGGTGACCACCGCGGCCACCCTGTACCTCAAGCTGGGGAGCTACGACCCGTCCCGGCTGCACGGGACCGTGGTGCCTCGTGCCGCCCTCGAGGACATCGCCGCACGGCTGGCCACGATGACCACCGAGGAACGGCGGAATCTGCCAACCCTGGAGCGGGGACGCGAGGACGTGATTGTGGCGGGCATGGCCATCCTGCGGCTGGTATTGGACACATGTGGTGCCGAGGCGATTCAGGTCAGCGAGAATGGCCTGCGCGAAGGGTTGATCGTGGATTGGATGGCACGCCGGAGAGCCTCCCTCCTCGGCTAGGCGAACGATTCACCTGAGGCGGGCTTGAGTCATCCACCACGCTGTGGCATAATCCCACGATCCCGCGTGAGGGAGTCAGCAGCGTTTTGTTGGAGGAGACCGAGTGCCGTATCGTATTAAGACCCCAGCCAAAAAGGCCGTCCTGGAACCAGAAGAGTTGATCGATCGGTACGAGCGACTCAGCGATTGGGTCGTAGGGCATCTCAAGCCGATCGCGGTCGTCACGGCAGTGCTCGTGCTCCTCGGTGTGTTATGGGGAGGGATGGCGTGGTGGGGCCATCGCTCGGAGGAGCACGCGGCACGCCTCCAGGCCGAGGCCTTCAAGGCGTATCAGGGGGCGCTTGAAACCGGGAAGCAGCAACGATTATTGGCGCCGGAGACGAAGACCAGTTACGAGCAAGCCATTGCGGGCTTTCAGCGCGTCCGAGATGAATATCCCCGCACGACCCACGCCGCGTTCGCCCTCTATTATCTCGGAAATGCTCACGCGGCGCTCGAGCAGTACGACCAGGCGATCGCCGCCTACACCACGTGGATCGAGAAATACCAGACGGTGGAGCTCGTCCCGCTCGTCATCCAGCGTCTGGCCTACGCCTATTGGTCCAAAGGGCTCCCCCAGGATGCGCTTGGTCAATTTGACCGGATCCTGAAAATGCCCGATGCGCCGAATCGAGATCAGGCGTATTTTGAGACGGGACGGTTGTTGGAACAGCAGGGCCAAAAAGACAAAGCGCTCGAGACCTTCAACAAAGTGGCGACGGACTTCCCCTCGTCACCCTGGACCAGCGAGGCGGTCGCCCGCATTATCGCCCTCGGAGGGACGCCCCCAGCGCGTGAGCCCAAGCCGCCCCAGGCGACCGAAGGCGCCAGCGATCCGTCACAAGCCGCGCCGCCGTCGCCGGCATCCCCGTAATCTCTGCAATCTTTAGGCGGTGCCTGATGAGGCACCGCGAAGCCGTCGAGTCTCGGCGGTCGGTGGAGGGAACGCGGTTAAGACTGCTCGGCGGCGATGTGTAGGACAAGCCGCTGACCCGCCCGGATGGCGCTGGTTCGGCCCAAGCCGTTCCACTTTCGGATGCGATTGACGGTGGTGTTGAATCGCTTGGCGATATTCCAGAGAGTATCGCCCCGCTTGACGCGGTAGGTAAATGGTTTCGGCGCGCTCTCGATCGGGTCCACGATCGTGAGCGACGCGCTGGTGACGCCGGACGGCATCGCCGCCTCTTCAACCTGGGGGCCCCGGTTGCCGGTCGGGACCAGAATGGTGCTGCCCACCCGGAGCGTCGACCGCTTCAGATTGTTGATATCGCGGAGCGTGGCGGTGGTCGTGCCGAACTTCCTGGCGACCGACGACAGGGTCTCTCCCCGCCGAACGATGTGCTTCAGCCACACCGTCTTCTCCCACTCAGGTATCTTGGAGAAGTTTTCCTCGAACACCGCTTTCGTGCCGATGGGGAGTTTCAAACGGTAGTTCTCGTAACGGAGCGGCGTGATGCCCTGTTTGAGCTCGGGGTTCAGGTTTTTCAGATCTTCATACGTCACGCTGGCTACTTTCGCGATCAGACGGAGGTCGGTGGGGCGATCAATGATGACCTCGTCGTATTGCATTGGCTCGTCGTAGGTCAGGGTGAAGCCGTATTTTTCGGGATTCTTGGCGATGATGGTGGCGGCCATAAACTTCGGGACGTAATTTCGAGTCTCAGGATGCAGGTACCGCGTGGAACGCAGATCCCAAAAATCGTCGGCTTTTGATTTCGCCATCGCCCGGCCCACACGCCCTTCGCCACCGTTATATGAGGCGAGAGCAAGAGGCCACGAATTGAACAGGGCATAGAGGTCTTTGAGATAATTGGCCGCCGCGGCCGTCGATTTGACGGGGTCGCGTCGTTCGTCGATCCATTCATCGATCCGCAGGCCGTATTTGAGGCCGGTCCCCCTCATAAATTGCCAGGGACCCACGGCTCGAGACCGTGAGTACGCGTAGGGGTTGAACCCGCTTTCGATCAACGAGACGAACACGAGATCTTCCGGCAGGTTGTTCTTCTTAAAAATCTCCTTCATCAATGGGAGATAACGGCCAGACCGGCTGAGCCACAACTCGAACTTATCCCGAATCCGCGTGTTGAAGTAGTCGATGTGGCTCTCGACGCTCGAGTTGAGAATGATCGGAACGTCGTAGGTCGGGAGCTCGTCCTCATCGGGTTCCGGCGGGGGTTCCTCGATGATGGAGACCAGGGGCGGAATCGTGGCTTCAATGGCAGTAGCCTGCGCCGGCACGGGCACTTCGATGGCCGCGGCGTCCGCCGCCGGCAGGGGTTCTGAATGCGGGCGTGCGATGTGTGGGGCCGGGGCGGGACGAACCGGCTGAGCAGCGATGGCTGGGGCCGGGGCGACGTGCGCGTGCTGACGGGGAGGGGGGGCCGAGGCACAGGCGACAAGACCAACCGAGACTCCCAGCAGCATTGTCATCAGACGGACCAACCTCATAGGTTCTCCTTAAGATAGGCCTTCAAAATAGCGGGTTTCGGGAGGCGCTGTCAACCGGAAAGTCGTTCGGCGATCAAGTATAGAGGGGGCTTCCCTGCTGTCAATGAGGGGCGTGGGTGCCGCTTGACACGCCGCGGCGCCGCGTGCTACATCCAGCGGGTTTTTCGTGGCCAGGGGTGCCGGGAGTGACGAAAGTGCATTGCGAGCGCATTCATCGCAGCTTGCTGCGGGGTAAGCGAGCAAAATGGAAATTGTGCTTCCTTACCTCCTTGTACTTCGAAGATTGCTGCGCGACGCACAAGTCGCGTTCCCTGCAGCTTGTTGCAGGGAGCTTCAATCCAGCCAGTGGGCCGCGTCGGATGGCCGTGTTCATCGCTGACCACCCGCTCGACGATTGCATGGACCAATCCCAGCCTCCTTCGGCGATCACGTGAGGCGGGCGGGCCTCGCCCGCGTTCTCTGTTCCGCCGCGCTCGCGGCGGTTCTGGGTGCGGCGCAGGCACCACCGGCGTTGTCAGCGCAAGTCGCCTTCCTCCCCGGCGAGTCGGCGTTTCGGCCGTTGTTGGCTGATCCCCGGGAAGCCCAATACCTGATGCGCTATATGCACGGCAGCGGACGGGCTCGTGGCGAGGTCGCGTTCGGCGACACGTTCGGGCTGGTTCGAGCAGGGAACATCCGATCGGTGCAATTCGGCCTCCAGGCGTCGGTGTACACCCGCTTCAATCGAGATGTGAATTCCGTGGGATTTCTGGATGTCAACACCGCCGATTACGCGATCTTCTTCCCCTTCGATCTCCATCAAAAGCCGGTTGGTCTGCGCGTGGGGTTTGGCCACCTCAGCTCCCATTTTGGCGAGAGCGAGGCTCAGCGCAGGATCGCTTTCGGTGGCGCACTCTTGTTCGATCGGGCGTTCCTCTACCGACGGGACTTCATCCGGAGCCTCGTTTCGTTCGACGCGACCGATGCGGTCCGCGTCTATGTCGGGGGGAGCTACGGGGTCCATCTGACGCCGAAACGCCCGCGCGGATCCGGCCAGGTCGGCGCGGAGCTGCTGTCGACGCCGCAGCCCCTCGGCCGTCTCCACCGCCAATGGTATGTGTCGGTGGACCTCCAGTCGTGGGCCGAAGCCAATTGGGCCCTCAACGCCAATCTGCAGGCGGGCGTACGCATGAGTCGTCCCGATTCATCGCGACGTCTGCGGGTGGCGCTCGACGTCTACCACGGGCGGTCGCTCCAGCGGATCCTGGCCCAGGACCACGAGCGCTACGAGAGCGTGGGGCTGTACTTCGAGTTCTAGCAGGCTGCTGAAAAAGTCCATTTGCTGCGTTGCTTCGCGATCTGCAAGGAAGTTGATTTCATGCTGCACCTGCGGTGCAGGGCAGATTCTCGGTCGTCGGAAATTGCTGCGCCACGCACAGATCGCGTTCTCACGT
>Ga0180094_1000249_pt1 | contig 11534 bp, 21 predicted proteins | sample EasRivT47_16_1Da_FD_121786 | JGI IMG/M metagenome (GOLD analysis project Ga0180094, IMG submission 121786) | Soil microbial communities from meander-bound floodplain in the East River, Colorado, USA - East River metaG ERMLIBT47_16_1Da | ecosystem: Environmental > Terrestrial > Soil > Floodplain ... | reverse complement strand
TGAAGAAGCCGCGTTGATCCAATGCGCCGATGTAGTCAGCGTCTGGCACGCGCTTCTGCAGCTCGAGCAGCATGCGAGCAAGCTTGCGCGCCGTGAGCCTCCAGCCTTCGACGAGCCACGGGTCGCGCGGGTACGTGACCGTCCGCATGTTGGCGTGGAGTGGCCCACACTCAGCGTAGGGGACGCCATGGGTAGGGCATTTTCTTTTTGGGTCAGAAGGAAGTTTTTTAAACTCGAGCGCGTTGACGATGGCGCCGAGCACCGGCAGGCCCGTCGTCTAGGCCGCCGCCCAGGTATAGCCAGTGAGCTGCGCGTCGAGCCGGAACTTCTTGAGCCACCAGTCCGTCACCGAGCCGGTCGTCTTGTGATCGACGACGTAGAGGGCGCCGTCGGCCATGTTCGTTACTATGGCGTCTAACCTTCCAGCGAAGACGACCGCGGCTTGGTAAGCTAGACAGCCGCAGTCGCGCGTGCAGTGGCCGTCGTCGGGGTGGTGGTTCCAGCTATGCCCACAGACGCAGTCGTCGATCAAAGGCAGCGTGAACTTGATCTCGACCAGGTCAGGGTTGATCTTCGTCAAGCTTGTGAGGCTTTGCCGGTCGAACCAGCTTCGCAAAATGGTTGCTGTATTCTCATACGTCAAACGAGCCAGAGGGCCTTCGGGGTCGATGGCTTCTGCCGGACCACGCCAGACAGCCTCGAACACGGCTTCGGCCTCCTGGCGGGCCTGGGGAGTGGCGTTGCCGCGCAGGAAGGCAGCAAGCGCCGTGTGCGTCGCCGTGCCGCAGTCGGCGGCGATCTTCTCTTCTTCGGTGCTCCAGTTGCCGGCGGCGAGCCAGGCACGGGTATCGCAGGTCGCGAGGGCGGTCAGGGAGGCAGGGGCGGTGCCGCCGGAGTTCGACAGGACGATGGGGGCGGGGAAGGTCGTAGTCATCCGGTGATGCCTCGCCCTACGCGGTTTGCACGCCATGAGTCGTGCTCGACTTCGTCTTTGAGCGCGACCCAGGCCCACAGCGCGCGGTCGAAGAAGTACGCTGTGCCATCGGTGCCAAGCCCGTAGATGGAGAACGTGCGGCCGATCGCGCCGCCGCCGTCCCGCGGGGCGACGTAGAGCTGTTGAAAGCGAGGCGCTGTTCCGTCTTCTGGCACTAGCTTGCCCTCCGGCGCTTCGCCGCGCGCTCGAGCAACGGCAGCCCTCGTTCGATCGCTGCGACGAGCACATGCTCGATCGTCTGATTCGTGAACGTCGCCACGATGCGGAGCCGCGCGAGCAGCCTCACGGGCATGTTTCTAGTCGAATAGGCTTGCGTCATGCTGTGCGAGCGAATCATGCGACCCAGCCGAAATCCCCAACGGCGTTGCCGTTCCGGTCGCGCACGAGAGCGTCGCTGCAGCCGGATTCGACAGAGTCTGCGATCTCGCGCAGGCAGCGGACGAGTTCGACGTCGCCCGGCTCGAGGAATGCCTCGTTGTCCGTGTCGATCAGCACGCGAAACTTGGCCATTGGTGCTTTACTCCTCTCGTACGGTGACGTGGTCCGCGCACTCCTCGCAGAGCGGCCCTGCTCGGTCCGTGTCGGCGCCGCAGCGCGCGCACGGCGCGAGGGTGTCGTCGTACTCGCAATCTTCTGGGTCTTCGTCCCACACCACGCGCGCAGCGTCGATCATCGCTCTGGATCAATGCTCGGCGACCCGTCTGGCTCGAGGTCGGCTTCCTCGTGCAGGTTCTCGAGGTCGTCGGCGACGGCTTCGCGTGCCCACGTCTCTGGTGTCTTTTCCCAGACGTCGCGCAGCCCTTGGACCTCGGCCGGCGTCAGGACAACCGACACCGCCACGATGACTTCGCCGTTTGGGCTCTTGCTCGTCCCCACCAAAACCCGCGCCTCGCGCAGCGCTTCGTCGTCGGTCATGCAGGTTCTCCAAGCAGCTCGACTTCCGTCGCCGGGCTGACTTCTTTCACGACCTGCCGTCGCACCGTCACGGTCTTTGGCGCGCCGTCCTTGTCGTGGACGGTGAAGCTCTCCATCCGCACGCGATCCAGCTCGACGACGGCGCGGCAGGCGTTCGAGAGCACGAGCGTCCCGGTGTCGTCGCCGAGACGCACGTAGCTGCCGACAGCAAGCGTCTCCAGCGCACGGAGCGTCTTGACCCTTTCACCCATGGTGCGGCGCCGTTGTCGCAGAGTGCTCAGCAGATGTCAAGCCCTGAGTGCTCAGCATGCTCAGCATGCTCAGCTCTCGGCCTCGATCTTCGTTGCCGTCCGTTTCCAGAGCTGGTCCACAAGCTTACGTCGCAGCCGGCGCAGCCGCTCAGCGTCTTGCGCCAGCTCGCGGAGCCGCGTGTCGATGGCGGCGAGGCGGCGCTCGAGTTCGTCGTGGGGGCGGGGCATAAGCTTAGTCGTCTCCTTCGTACTGCCGACGCGCCCGCGCCTCGCGCCGTGCCTTCGTCATCATCTGCGCCCAGGACTTCGTATGTGTTCGGAAGTGCTCAGGGTGGTGCTTCCGCGTGTGGAATAGCAGAATGCTGAAAGCGTTCACTGGTAGCTCGCCGTCTTTGCGAAGCGCGACAACGAAATCGCACCAGCGGCATTTCATGGCAGCATCCCCGCGGCGCGGAGGGCGTAACGGAGGGCCTCATGTCGATGTCCGCTTGCGCCATCGAGGTATTCACGCGCCGCCTCCGCGACCCGCCGCAGCGCGGCGTTTGCCTGCACAAGGTACGTGATCGCGTCTAGTTCTGCGTTTCCCTCGTCGTGACCAGAAAGCGAGAGCCGCGTGCTAACTTCGGTGCGGAAGGCTCGCAGCGTGGTGTTCTGCGCTTCGAGGGCGGCAAGGCGCTCCCATCTTTCCCGCGTCGCCACGATTTGCAGGCACCCAGCCGCACAGCGTGGATCGGCGCCGCTACAGCAATCGCCCGTCACGTGGAGCACCTGTGCGAGCCGGTGCCGCTCCCCCACCACCCGCGCGTGTTCCTCGGGGGTCACGTAGCCGGCGCCGGGGGTGGGGGCAGTGAGGGCGTCGCCGATGACGTTCCGGACTGTCGATTCGAGGACATCCGCGGTCGGGCTGCCAATGATCCAGTCATAGGCGAACTGGGCCACCTCTCGCAGCGCTGCGCATGCCCGCTCGGCCGCCTCGGCGCGCTCGCGGGTTTCGACTAAGGCTTGCGCAGTCGCCTCAGACCATGTGGCCTCGATAGCACGCTCGCGGAGCCGCCACCGGGCCTCAGCGATGGCTCTCGTCAGCCGGTCTGCCGCTTCACCCTTCGTCAGCCCCACCCCTGGCACGAGCCGCCAGCGTTGCAGCATGTTCTTCTGTGCTGCCGACGCGGGATCACGGCGCCAGCTAGCAACCCTCTTCGCAAGCTTGTCTGCGCCTCTTCCACGGCAGAACTCTTCGGCCGCGCCTTGGGCGTAGCCGAGACTCTGCCCCTCCCATACTCGAAGCCATCCGGCTTCTCGATCTGGCTGGTGATACACCTTCCAGCCGCCAGCGTCAGCGACCAGGAAGAGCAGCCCGGCATCACCGAGCGCCAAGACCCAGCCGAAATGCGTCTGTACCCACGCGAACGGCCGCGTCGCCCAGAGGTCGATCGGCTCAAGCTTGCGCTCGCGGAGCCTCGTGACCTCCGCCTCAGCCGCCTCGGCGCGGTTTCTCCAGATTGCTATCAAGTCTAGGTCTTCCATATCTTTCCCTCCCTTAGCGTCCGCCGAGTCGCCGCCACCGGGCCTCAGCAATCGCCCTTGTTAGTCGGTCTGCAGCTTCGCCTTTGGTCATGCCTACGCCTGGCACGAGCCGCCACCGCTGCAACATGCCCTTCTGGGCTTCCGATGCCGGGTCGCGTCTCCAACTGGCCACTCGCTTTGCAAGCTTGTCGGCGCCTCTCCCACGGCAGAAGTCCTCAGCAGCGCCCTGTGCGTAGCCGAGACTCTGCCCCTCCCACACGCGAAGCCAGCCAGCGTCACGGTCGGGCTGGTGGTACACGCGCCAGCCACTCGCGTCAGCGACCAGAAACAGCAGCCCTGCATCGCCCAGCGCCAACACCCAGCCGAAATGCGTCTGTACCCACGCGAACGGCCGCGTCGCCCAGAGGTCGATCGGCTCAAGCTTGCGCTCGCGGTCGTCGTCTTCGTCGCGCTTCAGCGCTTCGACGACGCTCTCCTCGTCGCGCAGCTCAAGCCCCTCGTCGCGCATCAGGCTGGCGAGGGTCAAGAGGTCATGTTGTCGGGCGGCGCCAACTAAATCGAGAATCAAGCAGTCTTCTTTGCCTGGCGCTGTTCTAGTTCCTCGGCCGATCATCTGCGTGTAGAAGGGTGCGGAGAGCGTCGGCCTGGCGATCACGACGCAGCTCACCGCAGGGTTGTCGTAGCCTTCGGTCAGGACGGCGCAGTTCGACACCGCCTCCGTCGTCCCGTCTCCGAAGCGTTCGAGGACAGCTCGCCGCTCATCGAGGTCTTGAGCCCCCCACACGGCCTCCGCTCTCAGGCCGCGAGTCGCTAGTGCCACGGCTGCCGCCCTGGCACTTTCGACGCCCGGCGTGAAGATGAGCGTGCGGCGCCCAGCAGCATGCTCGACGACCGCCTGCGCGATGGCTTCGGGGCCAGCCGCGGCCAGCAGCGCTCGCTCGAGGTCGTCATCGCGGTAGTCTCCAGCTCGCTTGCGCACGTCGCCAAGCTTGAAAGCGTCGAGGACGACGGTCTTCGCTTTCAAATTGCAGAGAAATCCCAGGCGAATGCCGTCGAGGATCGTCAGCTTGTGGATGACGTCATCCCACGTCTCCAGCAGGTCCCTCGAATCGCTCCGGGCGGGTGTTGCGGTCACGCCCAACGTCTGCGGGCCTTCGGCCGAGAAGCTGCCTAAGTACGCCAAAACACGCTGGTAGGAGTCCGCCGCCGCGTGATGGGCTTCATCGACGACCACGTGCGTGATACGCCCGCGGTCGAGCTTGCGGAGTCGCTCAAGGCGTTGGACGGTCTGGACTGATGCCAGGACGACTTGTCGATCGACTTCGTTCGCCTCGGCCTTCACGAGCCCGACGTCAGCCTCCGGCCAGATGTCCTTGAGCTTGCTGCGCGCTTGTGTCAGCAGCTCATCACGGTGGGCGAGAATCACGGCTTGCCCGCCTCCGTTCTTCTCCGCGGAGTCGCGCAGCCAGTGGGCGAAGAGCACGGTCTTGCCGAGCCCGGTCGCCCAAGCCACCAAGGGGCGGCGGTGCGGCGTGGCTACGAGCGCGGCGAGGCCGTCGTGCTGGTAGGGACGGAGGGGGATCATGCGGTGCTGTCTTGCCAGCTTCGCCAGCCTTCTCCAGAAAACTTGCCGCCGAGTTCATGTTCGATCACCGTACACACGTCGGCAGAGATATCTGTCCACACGCCCTCACCGCAGCGATTATAGATCGTCTTCGCGTGCCATTCTGGCGCGAGGTCGTCATCCTCCGCATAGTCACCGACCAGCGCAACCCGGTCTCCGGCCCACCGGCCGATGGTCCGCCGGGCAACGGTAGCATACTCGGTCGGCATAGGCCCTGGCGTCGTGTTGTACTTCGGAAACGTCCGCTCGGGCCCGTGCCAGTTGTCCGTGAGGTCGAAGTCCCCGCCGCCGCGCACTTGGCGCTCTGCTGCGCAAAGGACGACCAGCGCGGCGCCCGTCCCAGGGTGCGCGGCGAGCTGCTCCCACAGCTTAAGGCCGGCGCCGAGCTGGTGTGGGTGGACGAACTCTTGTTTGTCAAGGTTTACAACATACCAGTATTGACCCATCGTTTCTCCTTCTTCAGCGCGTCGAGTAGCCGTCCGCATAGCCGTCGTCTTCAGCTCGTCGCTTTCTCGCCTGCGCTTGTGTCGCCGCGGCTGCTTGGCGGCAGAGCCGCCGATTCGTCTCCGCAGGCGTCTCGCGCGCGACGTTCTCCACCGCGGCCGGGATGCGCGGTAGCGGCCCGTCCCATTGCCACCAGAGCCGCCACGGGTAGATCGAGGCCGTGTGCAGCCACGCAGCCTCGGGCATGCGCGGCGCGAGGTAGGCTTTGTGCCCTTTCAGGTGCGGCCCGGTCGGCGTCTGTAGACACTGGCCGTCAAGGTCTTTCTCTGCTCCGCAGCGACACCAGGAGTGGCCGTAACAGCGCGCCATCACGCGGCCCGCCACGCGGCGCAGCGCGGACACCCGTCCGTCACGCACGGCGGGATCACCGCGTCCGCTGGCGTGCAACGCACACAGTAGTACGCTTTGAAGCTGGGCCCGTCGCGGTCGCTTACGACTTCTGAGAGCTTCTTCATCCGGCCGCACCCGTAGCACGGCACGCTCACGGCAGCCGCGGCAATCGAATGGTCGAAAAGCAGCCTCATACCCTACCACCCTTCCGTTTCGGCCAAGCTAACATACGCCCCGCCTTCGCCGAGCACGACATGATCGAGCACGCGAATTCCGATCAGCTCGCCGACCTCGCGGAGTCGCTTCGTCAGCGCTTGGTCTTCTGCGCTCGGCGCAGGGTCGCCGCTCGGGTGATTGTGGACCAGGATCACCGCGGCGGCGCCTTGCACGATGGCCACGCGAAAGACCTCGCGCGGGTGAACGAGGGCCGCGGTCAGGCTGCCGATGCTCACGACATGCACGCCGCGCACGCGATTCTTGCCGTCGAGCAGGACCACGGCGAACTCTTCGCGGTCCTCTTCTTCGGCTACAAGCTTGAAGATCGCCGCGACGTCAGCGGCTGCCGTGATCGGTTGCCCGGCGCGGCCCTGCAGGCGCGGAGCTTTCTCCCGGACGAGTCTGACGTGATACATTGATGCTTACTCTCCTCTCTTGTTTGTCGAGTCGTCTTCTCTGCCATCCGTCTCCGGCCCTGGAGTGGCCCCGTCGGGGTACGCGACCAGCCCGACCAGCCGGCCCCACCGTTCGAGCACGTACTCCAGGGCCGCGACCTCCGCCTCGACGAATCGCCGGGCGCCGCTCTCCGGCCGGTCGTCGAAGTTGGCAAGCTTGTCCCGCAGGTAGGCGTACCGGCGGGCGAGAGCGGCGCGGGCGCGGCTTTGCGAGGTCACGCCGGCACGTCCCGTGTCAGCAACGCCCGCGGCGCCGGCAGCGCTTTCGCTGCCGCTCGGCGTTGCCACGCCCGCACGAGCGCCGCGGCGTAGGCCCGGACCGCTCGCGCCTCGCCGGCGTGCGCCGTGCAGACGGAGCGAACGCGGGCGATCCGGCCGTGGCCGGCGGGATCGGTGTAGCTCAGGAACGTCGTTCGACAATCGCAGGTCATGTGCGCCTTTCTTGTGGGCTGCTCACGCCCACGCCACGCCCTTTGCGGGCTTGATCCCGAGAACCCAACGGGCCGCCTGCCAGCCTTCCCATACGGCCGCTCGCAAGGCGTCTGGGTGGGCAGCTTGAGCCCAGTGTGCCAAGTATGCGACATGCGCCGGCCACGTCTCGAAACCTAAGTAATCAGTCAGATAGGCGGCGCCGGCCTCGGCGACCAGTTCTTCCTCAGGCCGATAGGTGGCCGTTGTCCGCAATAATTCCATGCGCCGGCCAAGCCGCGCGCCGTGGCCGGTGGCGTGGCAGGCTTCATGAAACGCGAGCCGATACCACGTCGCGGCATCCGGACACCACGCGCGCGGAAGTAGAAAGATCGTATCCGTGTCAACGCTGTAGTAGGGCACGGTGGGCGCGTCGGGGAAGCCCGCGGGCGGCGTCGTCGTCTCTTCGACGTGCCAGCCTTCGGTGCGCTGCGCGGCTTGCCAGCGTAGCTCGGCGGCGCGTATCGGGTCCCAGCGATAGCTGCCGCCCGGCGTCCAAGGTGCCTGCCACGCGGTCGACTTGTGCCTAGCCAGGGCGGCGTCAAGCCGCCGGCCGAAGGCTTCCGGAGCGATCAGAGCAATCATGCCGCGGCCTCTTCGTCCCGGAAAAGAACCCCTTGCGCTGCTAGTTGCGTGCGCACCCATCGCCTAACGGCTTCCGTGTCTTGCCAATGGGGATCGCCTGACATGCCGTGCTGCACGACCATGGCCCCGGCCGGCGCTCGGGTAAAGGGCATCGGCCTTCCGTAGTTTTTCCCGATAAGCTGTAAGACGTCGGGGCGTTGCTCTTTTAAGCCGAAGCCTAAACGGCGAAAGCACGCCGGATGCGCGAGCGCAAAAATCATGCGGCCCACGTCCAAGGGTTGCGCCGCAGGCTTGACGCGCGCCAGGGCCGAGAAGCGTGTGCTTGACATAGCAATTGAGACGTCGCAACGAACATTTGCGAACTCAAGCAATTCTATCAAGGCGACAAGCGCGGCACCGCGGGCGATCATGATGGCAGGGTCAATGTCGTGTGATACCGAGAGGTTATTAATAATCGCGACAGTGCGAGGGTCAGGGCGACGGCGCGGCGCGGGCTGCAACCAGCATTCCGGCTCGCCGCTCATGACGCGGCCGATGTCGTAATCTAGCCCCTCAGTTCCCCACGCGACGTCATCCACGATGATGGCGGGGGCGATCTTGTGCAAGAGCGCATCCCGGATCGGTCGCAGATGCTCGCGGCCTTCTGGCCAGCCTTGCCACGCCAGGCGCACGGCGTCGGAGAAGCTCGCGCACCCGCCGTTGAATTTCGTCCTGTATTCGCTCTCTTGACGGCTTGAATCCATCCAATCTTGCCAATTGGTGTGTGTCATCGGTAGGGGACGGTCAGTGTCGGCGAGGAAATCCCCCCACGTTTCAAATGTCAGATGCGCTTCTTTCTTGGCTGCTGCCATTAGCGACGGCTAGCGTAGCTCCGGCATCGGCACGGCGTCTGTCAAGCCGCGCACGGTATCGGCGTCTAAGCCTTTCCACAGCGCGGCCGTGGCGACACGCTCCGCTGACCACGCGGTACGCGCGAGCAACCGGGCGCCGGCCTTGGCTTCGCGCATGCCACAGACGAGACGGGGCGCGCGATCGACGGCGATCTCGCGCACGTCGCGCAACCACGCTAGCCACGCGGTCCCCGCTTCGGCACCCTCGGCAGCGACGACGGCCGCTTCTAGCGCTTCGTCTAGCTGCCATGCAATGTACTGGAAACGAGACCTAAACGCGGGGTCGAGGGCGCGGCGCTCGGCATAGTGTGCGTCTCCACCCATGCCTGCGGTATTTCCGGCCACGGCGAGCACAAAGCGCGCGTGCATGTCGCGCGTGCCGAGCACGGGAAACGAACACTTGCCGTTCTCGATCGCGCAATTCAAGCTTGCCAGCAAGGCAGGATTGGCGAGGTCAACCTCATCTAGGAGCAAGCCGCCGCCGTCGCGATAGCAGAGCGCGAAATCCGCATCGACTAACTCTCCGTACACGGTCGGATGACCATACAGCCGAGACTCGGGCGTGAACTGTGAGAGCGAGAGGACCGAGAGGCGCGGCAGGTCGAGCTCGGGCAAGGCGAACGCCTGCAGCACGGCATGAGTCTTCCCGCAGCCTGGCGAGCCGTGCAGGTACGGCCAGAGACCGGCATTGAGGACGTCGAGCAGCTCGGGAAGCTGCTTGTGAACGAGGCCCGGCACGGTGCGCGGCTCGCCGTCGCGCGTCACGATTTCGACCCGCACGGGCGGCGGCGTTGCTTCTGCCAGCGCGACGGCGATCGCACGCTGGATTTGCTCGCTGCTCACGCCGGCCTCGGCCAGCGCGTCGGCGACGGCTCGAGCAATCTGCTCGCGCGTCGCGCCGGCGTCTCGCAGGGCATCGGCCACGCGCGCTTGGACGAGCGGTGCGACGCGCGCGGCGATCGTTTCCTCTAAGCTTGCGGGCGCGGCCGGCGCGTGGTCCGGCGCGGCGTCCGGCCGTCCGGCTCGGCTCGGCTCGCTGTCGTCGTCGTCGTCGGGCGTGGTCGTCGGGACGGGCGCCGCCTTGGGCCCTGCGGTCGGCGCCGGGACGCGGGCGCGGCTGCCAGGCGCCCCCACGGGCGGATGGTCGTCGGCCGTCCACCGATCCTCGCACGACGGCGCGCAGTAGATCATGCCCGTGCCGCGCTTTGACCACGTGATGTAATGGTGCTCGGCGCGAAGCTCGGCGCCGCAGCGTTTGCAGGTCCCCGTGAATCGCGCCAGGAACACGGCTAGCAGCTCCGGCGCGGCGCCCCGCAGGTAGGGCACGGGGTTGGGTCATGTGGGAGCACCGCGACATGCGCGACCCGGGCGTCGTCGCCGTAGAAGTCTCGTACCCAGGCAAGGAGCACGTCGCGCGCCTCGCGGCGGGACGCCGCTTCGATGACCTGGTAATCTTCACCCGCGGCGTTGACAGTGTACCTGACGTTGTAGAGCATTGGCCTAGCCTTTCTGCCGCACCGTCGTGGCGTTCGCGTTCGTTGCGCGCACGTAGACCACGAACCAGCAACGGCTGTCAAGTAACCCGTGCTTAGCAGCGCGTCGCAGCCAGCCTAACCTGCCTTAATCGTTAGCCTTTCGTGCAGAGCTAACAGTCGCCTTTCTTTCGCTCGATAGCCGCTTTTTGACGCGGTGCGGTGTATTCGTGCATTAAGCCAGCCGTCCGACGCAAACGTAGCAATATCAGCTAGTTAGCGTCTGACGGCTTATCGCCGACGGGCTTATGAGCTTATTTCGCATGCCTCGTAACCTCGCGTAATCGTTGTCTTTCCCTGAGCTTATAGTGGCTTATCTTTTCGCTTTTCGCCTGTAAGCTTGCGTAATCGCTAGCCTTTCTGCTTATTGCTTATCCCCTTGCAGCTTATCCTCTCACCGAGCGGCCCTTTCTGTCCTTTTGTTCTAAAAGAGAGAGAGAGTTGAGAGAGACTAGAACAGGCTCTGACGCGCTGCGTCGCCGGCTTGGTGGGGGTCATAAGGATAAGCAACTAAGATCGGCGAAAGCTGTGTGTTATCACAAGCTTACGAGCGAAACCTCAAGTACGGGTTATGCATAAGGTTAAGCAATATCAAGGGGTTACGAGCGATACCTCACATAAGGGCCCTTGGGGGGGGGGGGGGCGCAGGCACGGCACTGGCTAGGTTAGCTAGAGCGTGGCGAGGTTAGCTTGGCGCAGGGATTGCTAGCTGTGGGCGCGCGAGACCCCCTAGACCCCCGCCCCACCCCCATGCAAGAGGACGTGAAGGTCCGCAGAAAAATCCGCAGAAAAATCCGGCCCAAAATTTTTTGGTGTCACGGCACGAAGCGCCGCGCCTCGACTTCGCGCTGGAAGCCTGGTAGCAGCCCCGGAGGGGGAGGCACACGCCGATGGGCAAGCACGGGACGGCGGTCATGGGGACGACAGCGCTGCACGCGGCGGCGCAGGCCCGTTGTGCTGGTGGCGAAGAAGCCGCCGCGAAGCGGCAAGGCTTCCAGACCGCGAAGCTGCCGAGCTTCCTCGCCGACGGCGCCCTCGTCTGGCTCGAGCGCCTCTTCGGCAGCGAGCAGCTCCTCCCGTCACAGGCGCTCGAGCACGCCCCGGCGCTGGCACCGACGCAGGCCCTCTGGTTCGCGGTCCTCGGCGACGCGCTCCGCGATCTGCGCTACGCGGCCGGGACGGCCCGTCGCCTCGACGCCGAGGCGTGGTTCAGCTCAGCGCAGACGACGCTCGGCAGCTTCTGCTG
>Ga0180094_1000248_pt1 | contig 11569 bp, 13 predicted proteins | sample EasRivT47_16_1Da_FD_121786 | JGI IMG/M metagenome (GOLD analysis project Ga0180094, IMG submission 121786) | Soil microbial communities from meander-bound floodplain in the East River, Colorado, USA - East River metaG ERMLIBT47_16_1Da | ecosystem: Environmental > Terrestrial > Soil > Floodplain ... | reverse complement strand
CGGTCGTCCATTCCATCTATCGTCACGCAGCGAATCCGTGAGCCGAAGAGCCGGATGCGCGAATCGCGCACGTCCGGATCTGTGGGGGACCCGGGTGGCAACACCCGGGTCTACCCGACAATCTTTAGCCGACATGACTCAGCGCCGGCCGCTCGCCCCTCTCCGATCTTTACCCGCACTCTCGGCCTGTGCTATAAGCGCTGTAACGGTGGGCCACGATGGTCTTGCACATGATGCGCGTTCCGAAAAGCCAACGAGCGCCCTCTTCTCAGCGCTTCCTGAGAACGCAGCAGACGATGGCTACAGGTTAACGCTTTGACCCTGCGATTCCCCCACACAACTCAATCTCACTCGTTGTGATGATCACTTCAGCGTCTTCGCAAAAGCCTCAGCGACTTTATCGCATCGACAAATTCAACGTGCCGTAATCGGTCCGTGATGAATTCCTCGAGAAAGTTCGCTACACTCATCAATTTCTCAGAACCCTACCTGGGTTTGTGAGAGATGCCCTCTTCGAGCAAACGAGCGGGCCCGGTGCCTTCAACTTTGTCACGCTGGTTGAATGGGAGAGCGCTGAAGCGCTCGAAGCGGCCAAGAAAGCGGTCATGGCAAAACATGAAGAGGAGGGATTTCATCCAGAAGAAATGTTCGCCCGGTTGGAAATCGATGCCGACCTTGCAAACTATGTACAGTTCGATGAGCGGTCGGGGACATCGGTAACAGAATAGTCCGGAGACATGGGTTACCGTTGGCGCTGCAGTCTACTAAAGGCATTCTCAAGTTTCATGTGACGTTCGAGCAGCCGTAGCCACGGAAGCGCCACTGATGAGTGAGGAACCGTCCGAACGCGTGCGCGAGAAGGTGGACGCCGTCTACCGCGCCGAGTCGCGCCGCGTCCTCGCCACCCTGATCCGCCTCCTCGGCGACTTCGACCTCGCGGAGGAGGCGCTGCACGATGCCTTCAGGGCGGCGCTGGAGCAGTGGCCGCGCGACGGTGTGCCCGCCAATCCCCGGGCGTGGCTGGTGTCGGCCGGACGGTTCAAGGCCATCGACAGTCTGCGCCGGCGCGCGCGGTTCGAGTCGCTGGACGATGTCGCCGAGCCGGTCGACGCCGCGATCCATGACGCCGCGGCGTGGGAAGACGAGAGCGTCGAGGACGACCGGCTGCGGCTCATCTTCACCTGCTGCCACCCGGCCCTGTCGCCGGACGCACAGATTGCCCTCACACTGCGCGAGGTGTGCGGTCTCACGACCGAGGAGATCGCCCGCGCGTTCCTCACCCCTGCGCCCACGCTGGCGCAGCGCATCGTGCGCGCCAAGGCGAAGATCCGCGACGCGCGCATTCCGTATCAAGTGCCCGCGCAGGCCGAGCTGCCGGACCGGCTCGACGCGGTGCTGCGGGTGATCTATCTCGTGTTCAACGAGGGCTACGCCGCGTCGTCGGGTACGTCGCTGACCCGGCACGACCTGTCGGGCGAAGCGATACGCCTCGGCCGGCTGCTGGTCGAGTTGCTGCCCGAGCCCGAGGCGGTTGGACTGCTGGCGCTGACGTTGTTGCAGGAATCTCGACGCAGCGCGCGCACCTCGCCGACCGGAGACCTGGTTTTGCTGGAGGATCAGGACCGCTCGCTGTGGAATCAGGGCCAGATCACCGAGGGGTTGGCGCTGGTGGAACGCGCGCTCACGTCGCGCCGGTTCGGCCCCTACACCCTACAGGCGGCGCTCGCCGCGGTGCATGCCCAGGCACCCACCGCCGCGGCAACGGACTGGGCTCAGATCGTCGCCCTGTATGACCTGCTAGCCCGGGTGGAGTCGTCACCCGTAGTAGAGCTGAACCGCGCCGTGGCGGTGGCGATGCGCGACGGCCCGTTGGCGGGTCTTGCCCTCATCGACGCCATCCTCGGCCGAGGCGATCTGGGGAAGTATCACCTTGCGCATGCGGCGCGGGCGGATCTCTGCCGGCGACTGGGGCGAACCGCTGAAGCCCGCACCTCCTACGAACGGGCCCTCGCGCTCACGCAGCAGGAGCCGGAGCAACGGTTTCTCAACCGACGGCTGGCCGAATTGTCGGACTGAACCGGCCAACGCAATTTTTTCAGTCTGCTGTCGATTTTGGCCTCCTCCGAACGACTATGGGGTGTAGACGGCAATTCGCGGTAAATATCAAATCCGGGAGGACCCTATGAAATACGTGTGCCTTGGGTACATGGATCCGAAAAAGTGGCAAGCCCTGTCCGAAGCCGAGATCAACGCGTTCGTCGACGAGTGTTTTGCGTACGACGACGTGCTGCGAGGCAACGGGCACTTCGCTGGTGGGGACGCGCTCCAAGGCCCTGAGAGCGCCGTGACCCTGCGTTTTCAAGGCGGAAAAGTGTCGGTCACTGATGGCCCTTACGCGGAGACCAAGGAGCAATTGGGCGGGATTTTGATCCTCGAGGCCAAGGACCTCAATCACGCCATCCAGTTGATGTCGAAGCACCCGGGCGTGCGCGGAGGGCCATTCGAGATTCGGCCGGCCGCGGACTTGACCGACATGGTCCGTGCAAGTCGTGAGCGACGTTCAACGAAGGGAAAGTAAACGGAAAGAGAGGAGACCCTACCATGCGATTCATGATCATTGTCAAAGCCACCAAGGATTCGGAAGCCGGCATCATGCCGGAGGGAAAAGTCATGGAAAAGCTCATTGCCGCCATGGCAACGTACCACGAGGAGCTGGCGAAAGCCGGCGCGCTGCTCGATGGCTCGGGGCTCGAACCGAGCTCGACGGGTTGGCGCATCACGTACGCCGGAGGAAAACGCACCGTGATCGACGGGCCTTTTGCCGAGACCAAGGAACTGATCGCCGGTTACACGATCATCAAAGTGAAATCGCGGGAAGAAGCGCTGGAGTGGACCAGGCGCTTTCCCAATCCAGCCGGCGAGGGTAAAGAGGGCGCGATCGAGGTGCGCCAACTGTCCGAACTCGAGGATTTCCTGCCCAGCGAGGCGGTTGAACGCTTTCGCGAGATCGGGGTGGGGAAGAAGGAGTAGACCTTATGCAAAAAATCACGCCATTCTTGTGGTTCGATACCCAAGCCGAGACGGCGGCGAAGTTTTATGTCTCGATTTTCAAGAATTCACGGATTGTGGATATCACACGCTATGGAGAAGCCGGGCCCGGCCCAAAAGGCAGCGTGATGATTGTGCGCTTTGAGCTCGACGGGCGGGAATTCATCGGATTGAACGGTGGGCCGCAATTCAGATTCACGGAGGCGGTGTCGTTTTCCGTAGATTGCGACACGCAGGAAGAAGTCGACGAGTTTTGGAACAAGCTCTCTGAAGGTGGAGAACAAGGGCCGTGCGGGTGGCTCAAAGACAAATATGGTTTGTCGTGGCAGATCAATCCCAATATCTTGGGTCGGATGCTGAATGATCCCGATCCTGAGAAATCGAAACGGGTCATGGAAGCCATGCTGACGATGGGCAAAATTGATATCAACACGTTACAACAAGCGTATGAGAAATCCTGAGGAGAATGCCGTGACAATGAATCCCGTTATTCATTTTGAAATGCCCGGGGAAGACAAAACGCGTATGGCCGGCTTCTATACGAACGTGTTTGGGTGGAAAACCCACATGTTGGGTGAAGAGATGGGGAATTATGTTGTCGTCACGACAACCGAGTCTAATGAAAAAGGCCGCCCCAAGAATCCCGGCGCAATCAATGGGGGCTTTTTCCAGAAAACAGATGATAACGCGCTGCAATATCCGCTGGTGGTTATTCAGGTGGATGATATGAAGGAACACATGAAGAAAGTGAAAGAAGCAGGTGGCAACGTGCTGGGTCAGCCCATGGATATACCTGGAGTCGGTTTGTATGTCTCGTTTTTTGATACGGAAGGCAACCGGGTCTGCATGCTCCAACCACGCATGTGACGCCGTTGACAGAGGCATCCAGATGAAATATATGTTGCTGATCTACCTTGATGAACAGGCGTTGAGCGAGACCGAGCGGCAAGCGTGTTACGGGGAATCCACGCAGCTCGCGCACGATTTACAATCGACCGGGCAATACCTGGCCGCCAACCCGTTGCACCCGACAGCCCTGGCGACCAGCGTCCGGGTGCGAGACGGCAAACGGTTGGTGACCGACGGTCCATTCGCGGAGACGCGCGAACAACTGGGCGGCTACTTCCTCATTGACGCCAGACATCTCGACGAGGCCATCGCCATTGCCGCACGGATTCCCATGGCGCGCGAGGGAACCGTCGAGGTGAGGCCGGTGATCGAGATACCCGGCTTGCCAACGGAGTAGTGCCCGCGGCGGGGGCAGAGCCCTTTCTGGCTGTAGGGCCATAGGCGGTGGGCCTGGCCTCTCCGGCGGCTCGGCGTGTCGAGCACGTAGCCGCGCTGCAAAAAAGATCGTTCAACATGTCGATTTCACGGACTCTCGATCGACAAATAAGCAGAGTCGGGTCAAACCATCTGGAACCCCGGCTGTTCGCCTTAACCCAAACGGAGGTGTTACCATGCGATTCATGATTATTGTCAAGGCCACCAAGGATTCGGAAGCGGGCGTCATGCCGAGCGAGCAGCTTCTCGGCGAGATGGAGAAGTTCAACGAAGAACTGGCGAAAGCCGGTGTCCTGCTTGCGGCCGATGGACTCCACCCGAGTTCGAAGGGCGCGCGCGTTCGGTTCTCTGGAGCGAAGCGGACCGTGATCGACGGGCCGTTTGCCGAAACGAAGGAGCTGATCGCCGGCTTCTGGCTGTGGCAGGTGAAGTCGAAGAAAGAAGCGGTCGAATGGGTCAAGCGATGCCCCAATCCCATGAAGGGGGAGTCCGAGATCGAGATCCGCCAGGTGTTCGAGGCGGAAGACTTCGGAGCCGAGTTCACGCCCGAGCTTAGAGAACAAGAGGAACGCGTGCGTGCGCAGGTGGCCAAGAAGAAATAGTCACAGCGCGCTTCGGGCGAAACCCTGAACAGGAGACTGTCATGACCGGAGAAGAAAATACTCCCACGTTGGGTGCTCAACCCATCCCTGGCTCCAAGACGATGCTCTGGGCCGGACGCATCATGAGCGCTCTACCGGTGCTGATGCTGCTCTTCAGCAGCGTCATGAAATTGATGAAGTCGGCTCCTGTCGTGGAGGGATTCACTCACCTGGGATATCCCGAGAGCCTCGCTCTCGGCCTCGGGATCGTCGAGCTCACCTGCGCCGTCGTCTATGTCATTCCGCGTACCTCTGTTCTCGGTGCGATCTTGCTGACAGGCTATCTTGGCGGCGCAACCGCCACCCACCTGCGGATTGGCGAGCCATTTTTCATGCCGATCATTCTGGGCGTGCTGGTATGGGGAGGGCTTTTTTTACGCGATGACCGTCTGCGCGCACTCCTTCCTCTGCGAAGGTAGCTTGCGCAGTGGTAAAAGTACTCCGGCCCTGATGTCCTACAAGAGTTTTCCCGGGTGGTGTACGACGAGTCTCACTTGGTCACACAGAGGAGGTGCGATTCATGGCGCGCACGACTAAGAAGTCGGCAACCCGAACGCAGGGACCAACTGCTCGCGCAACGCGAGCCCCACGCCGACGCCCGGCGCGGCGGGTGCTGGTACTCGTCGCCACGCGCAAGGGCGCGTGGCTGTTTCACGGCGATGCGACACGAAGGACGTGGCGGGTCGACGGACCGCACTTTCTCGGCCACATCGTCAATCACCTCGTGCTCGACCCGCGCGACGGGCGGACGCTCCTGGCCGCGGCGAAAACCGGTCACCTCGGCCCGACCGTGTTTCGCTCCACGGATCTCGGCCGTACCTGGAAGGAAGCCGCGCGGCCGCCCGCGTTCGCCAAGGCGCCCGACGGCGGACAGGGCCGCGTGGTCGACCACACGTTCTGGCTCACGCCTTGCCACGCGAACGAACCGAACGCGTGGTATGCGGGGACGTCGCCGCAGGGACTGTTCCGCTCCGACGACGGAGGCGTCACGTGGGAACCGTTCTCCGTCATTAATGACGATTCGCAGTACCGGACGTGGATGGGCAGCGTGCAGGACGGCACGCCCGATGGACCGAAACTCCACTCGATCATCGTCGACCCACGCGATCCCGCTCATCTCTACATGGCCATGTCGGGCGGAGGCGTGCACGAATCGGTCGACCGCGGCCGAACCTTTGCGCCGATCGTGAAAGGGATGGAAGTAGTCGAGGATTTCGACCCGGCCAATATCGCGTTCCACGACCCCCATTGCGTCCGGCTCTGTCCCAGCAACCCGGACCGACTGTATCAACAGAATCACTGCGGCATTTACCGACTCGATCGGCCGTCGAACCAGTGGACGCGGATTGGGAGGAGCATGCCGAAGCGGGTCGGCGACATCGGCTTCCCAATGGTGGTGCACCCGCGCAATGCGGACACCGCGTGGGTGTTCCCGATGGATGGCACCACCGTGTGGCCGCGCACCAGCCCAGAAGGCATGCCCGGCGCCTATGTGACACGCAATGGCGGAAAGACCTGGCAGCGTCTCGATTCCGGCCTGCCCAAGAGTCAGGCATGGTGGACGGTGAAGCGCCAAGCCATGACAGCGGACGCGCAAGATCCCGTGGGGTTGTACTTCGGGACGACGAGTGGCGAGCTATGGATGAGCCGCGACGAAGGCAGTCGGTGGACGTGCATCGCGCGAAATCTTCCAGAAATCTACGCGGTGGAGGCCGCCGAGGTGTGAGGACACTGCCGTCTCAGCACGGGCGAAAGTGCATTGCGAGTGCATTCCCTGCAGCTTGCTGCAGGGTAAGCGAGCAAGATGGAAATCGTGCTTCTTCTGTTCCTTGCACTTCGAAGATTGCTTCGCGATGCACAAATCGCATTCCCTGCAGCAAGCTGCAGGGAGCTTCAATGTCGTCGCATCGAGATTGAATCAATGAAGGTGCTGATTCCCAACCCGCTGCTCTCCTACACCAACGAGCGGGAGGTCGAAGCCATCGGCGCGACCATCACCGAACTGCTCGCCGACCTGGACCGTCAGTACCCCGGCCTGCGATTCCGCGTGATTGACGAGCAGGACAAGATGCGGGCGCACATGCGGTTCTTCGTCAATGGCGAGCAGGTGTTCGACATGACGCACTCGCTTCGCCCGACCGATGCGGTGCAGATCGTGCAGGCGTTGAGCGGCGGGTGAGGCCCGGTCAGTTCAGCCGCTCGGTCAGGGCAACTGCGCCTCGGGCGATTCCTGGACAATCCTGCTGAAGCACGTGAGCGCGCCTACGGCTGGCTGGCGCGGGTCTCCGTCAGTGCGCAGGACTCCGCTCGATAACAACCCATCGTCTGGCGCACGACATTCACAACCACGGGTCCGTGGTGCGGAAATGACCCCGTCGGCCATCTTTACCAGCGAGACCGGTTTGTGATATATACGCGGGATACGATGCCCCGTACGAGACTGATCTTTACCCCGCGACTTTTTGTTGTTGTCAAACGGCACCGGGTGATCCAACCCGTCTTGTCCACGCGCTGCCGATACACCGTTTCTTCCCGCTCTCAGAGCCGCTGATGGACATGTGATGGAGTGGCTGACGGACCCCCAGGTGTGGATCGCACTCGCGACGCTGACGGCGCTCGAGATCGTGCTCGGGATCGACAACATCGTCTTTATCTCGATCCTGGCTGGAAAGCTGCCGGCGGAACGGCAACGGTCGGCGCGGATGATCGGTCTGGGCCTGGCGATGTTCATCCGGATTGCGCTGCTGTTCTCGCTCGTCTGGATGATGCGCCTCACGGCGCCGCTGTTTCAGGTGATCGGCGAGGAAATCTCCGGCCGCGACCTGATCCTGATCGGTGGCGGGCTGTTTCTCCTGGCCAAGAGCACCCGCGAAATCCACGAGCGGCTCGAAGGCGAGGAAGGCGATGCGGTCGCCGGCGGCCGAGCGACGTTCGGCGGCGTGATCGTCCAAATCCTGCTCCTCGATATCGTGTTTTCGTTCGACTCGATCATTACCGCCATCGGCATGTCCAACCAGGTCGGCGTGATGGTCTCGGCGGTGATCGTCGCGGTGATTTTCATGATGGCGTTCTCGGGCGTGATCAGCGTGTTCATCGAACGCCACCCGACGATCAAGATGCTCGCCGTGAGTTTCCTGCTCCTGATCGGCATGGCCCTCGTCGCCGACGGTCTTGGGATGCACATCCCCAAGGGCTACATCTATTTCGCCATGGCGTTCTCGGTCTTCGTGGAGATGCTGAACCTGGGGGTCCGGCGCCGAGCCGCGCCCCCCGTCAAGCTCCGCCACCGATACACCGACGAACCGCCGCCTCCGGACCCGTGAGGCGACGCGCGCCTTGTCCTGCTCGATAGAGACTGATCGGGGGTTACGCGGTGCGAGATGTGACGAATGGTTCAGCGGTGATCGATAGGCCGCGACACTTCCGATGGTTCCCGCGATGACGACCCCACCGGAGTTTGATCGTTCCGCCGCCGGCGACCGCAAGGTGATCCACGATGTGAATACCTCGGGTTGGCACGTCGTGCAGGTGGCACCCCAGGGAGGGCATCATGGGTGGGCGTTTTCGATCGGCCTGTTTCACACCTTCCGGCATCCCGAAATCGTGGTCTTCGGCCTGCCCGATGACGTGATGGACACGCTGATCCACACTATCGGCAACGCCATCCGCAGGGGTGTGGCCTTTCAGGACGGCCATGAAAACCCCGACCTCATGCGCCCGTACCGGTGTGTCTTCAAAACCGTCGAGCCGCTCTGGTATGCCCGGGTGTTGGCGCATGCCACGTGGTTCTACGGCGGCCACGACTTCCCCGCCCTCCAACTGTTCTGGCCCGACCGCGAGCACCGATTTCCCTGGCACGAGGCCTTCGATCCCGAACTGGTCTCGTTTCAGCCCCTGCTCTTTCACCACGAGCCCCAACGGGCCGGAACCCAGCAGTGGCCATCGTCGCCGAGGAACGACGGCGGACCCTAAGCCACCGGCGGGCAACGCGGTGCTGTTGGACGCGCCCAATGTTTAATATCGCGGTCACGCAGCCAGCCACTTTCGACCGTTGAATACGCCCCAACATTCTTGGAGGTGGGGTAGTCCTAATACTTTTCGGTCTTGGATCACGGAAATAATCGTCTTCCCGACCCGGAACCAATCGGCGGGTGCCCACCACTTCCGGCGCATCATCAAGAGCGCGACCACGGCCATCACGAACAAGTCGGCCGCTTTTCCGGGGCCCGGTGGATCGCCGTCCCGCGGCGCGATCATGCCGCACCCCCCTGTGGGAACTTGGGGGTCCACGACGGCGGAGTCGGACATGGACGGGGTGGCGGAGGCAAAGACCGTATTCTGGTGGTTACCGGCGTTGTCGTACGTCGAGGCCGCATAGAAATAGGTGACGCCCTGGAGCAGATTCCCGTGCACCGTGTTCATGGCTTGGCCGGGCTGTCCCGAAAAATCACCCAGCAGCAATCCGTCGCCCGCGTCTGATGGGAAGCGATCGGTCCGGTATCGGATGCGAACCCCTATGAAGTCGGCGTCCGGCGGGTTCACCCAGGCTAACGTCACTTGACGGACTTTCCCGGTTGCGGAGAAATCCCGGAGGTCCTGAGGAGGCGTCGTGTCAGCCGTGGCCGTGGTCGTGAAGGTAAGCGATCCCGATTGCGCGGCATTGCCGGCGGTGTCGGTCGTGATGACCCGGTAGTTATACACGGTCGCCGGCGTCAGACCGGTGAGGAGCCGGCTGTGGTTCGTCACGGGGGTTGTGTTCAGTGGCGATGAAAGCGTGAACGAGAGATCGGTGCTGTACTGCACCACGGACGTGCCGGCTTCGTTTGTGGTCCAGGTGATCTCGGCCGAACTGAACGTGATGGCGGCAACCGTCACGGCCGAGATGGTCGGCGCGGTGGTATCGGGCGCGGCCGGGGTGGCGAAGGTGAAGTCCGAGGAGGTCGCGGCGTTGGCCGCTCCGTCGACGCTCCGGACCCGGTAATGGTAGGTCGTCGACGGCGCGAGATTGCTCAAGGTTCGACTGTGACTGGTGACGGGCGTGGTATTCAGGGCAGACGACGACCCATACGTGGTGCTCAGGCCGTAGTCCACCACGGACGTGGCGGGCTCGTTCGTGTTCCACGTAATGATCGCGCTGCTGGTCGTGATCGCGCTGGCGGTGATGATCGAGAGGACTGGGGCGGTTGTATCGGGGACCGCGGTCGTGGTGAAACTGAGATCGCCGGACGTGCCGAGATTGCCCGCCGCGTCGCGATTTCTGACCCGGTAATGATAGGTCGTGGATACCGACAGTCCCGTTAACACCCGGCTGTGTGTGGCGACGAAACTCGTGGTTTCGGGCAACGCCGACCCGTAGGCGGTGGTCGTGCCGTACTCGACAAGACTGGTTGCACCCTCGTTGGTCGTCCACGTCACCGTGGCACTGCTGCCCGTGATGCTGCCCACCGCGACGTTCGAAATGAGGGGGGCGGTCGTATCGGGCGCCGCGGACGTGGTGAAGGTGTTGTCGCTGGACACCGCCGCATTGCCGGCGGCATCGACACTCCTGACCCGGACATGGTAGGTCGTGGAGGGAGTGAGCCCGGTGAGCGTCCTGGTGTGGCTGGTCACGAGCGCGGCGTCGAGCGCCGATGATGCTCCGTACGCGGTGGTAGGTCCGTACTCCACCAGCGAGCTCGAAACCTCGTTGGTCGTCCAGGTCACCGTCGCACCGGCGTTTGTGATGCCGGTTGACGTGACGGCCGAGATGGTCGGGGCGGTGGTGTCGGGCGCGGCCGGGGTGGCGAAGCTGAAGTCCGAGGAGGTCGCGGCGTTGCCCGCTCCGTCGACGCTCCGGACCCGGTAGTGGTAGATCGTCGACGGCATGAGACTGCTCAAGGTTCGACTGTGGCTGGTGACGGGCGTGGTGTTCAGGACGGACGACGACCCATAGGTGGTGCTCAGGCCGTAGTCAACGACGGACGTGGCGGGCTCGCTCGTGCTCCAGGTGATGATGGCGCTGCCGCTCGTGATCCCGCTGGCGGTGATGCCGGAGAGAACCGGGGCGGTCGTATCGGGGGCCGCGGTCGTGGTGAAGGTGAGATCGCCGGACGTGCCGAGATTGCCCGCCGCGTCGCGGTTTTGAACGCGGTAGTGGTAGGTGGTCGCGCTCGAGAGTCCCGTGAGAGCGCGGCTATGGGTGGTGACGAAGCCGCTGGTTTCTGCCAGGGTGGATCCGTACGTCGTGGTCGTGCCGTAGTCGATAAAACTGGTTGAGCCCTCGTTCGTCGTCCACGTCACCGTGGCGCCGATGCTCGTGATGCTCCCGACCGCGATATTCGAAATGGCGGGGGCGACCGTGTCGGGCGCCGCGGAGGTGGTGACGGTGTTATCGGCGGAGACCGCCACATTGCCGGCGGCATCGGCACTCGTGACCCTGAAATGGTAGGTCGAAGCGGGAGCCAAGCCGGTCAGGGTCCTGGTGTGGCTGGTCACGAGGGTGGCGTCGAGCGCGGAGGATGCCCCGTATGCGGTGGTGAGGCCGTACTCCACCTGGGAGTTCGAGACTTCGTTGGTCGTCCAGGTCACCGTCGTGCCGGCGCTCGTGATGCCGCTGG
>Ga0180094_1000246_pt1 | contig 11611 bp, 13 predicted proteins | sample EasRivT47_16_1Da_FD_121786 | JGI IMG/M metagenome (GOLD analysis project Ga0180094, IMG submission 121786) | Soil microbial communities from meander-bound floodplain in the East River, Colorado, USA - East River metaG ERMLIBT47_16_1Da | ecosystem: Environmental > Terrestrial > Soil > Floodplain ... | reverse complement strand
GTCGGCAGCCGCGCTGATGCGCCGCAGCAACCCGATCACAGGATCACGTCGCGGGCGTTTCGGGAAGCAGTCGATCGGACTCCCGCTTGACCACCTCGTAGCACTCGCAGGCCCGGGCCTCCAGTCCCGCGCGATCTAGCACCGTGATGTGGCCACGGCTGTAGTGAATCAGCCCGGCGCTCTGCAGTTTCCCGGCGGCCTCCGTGACGCCTTCGCGGCGCACCCCGAGCATGTTGGCAATTAGTTCCTGCGTCATGGTGAGCTTGTTGGAGGGCAGCCGATCGAGACTCAGCAGCAGCCAGCGGCACAGCTGTTGATCCACCGAATGATGCCGGTTGCAGACCGCCGTCTGCGCCATCTGCGTCAGCAACGCCTGGGTGTAGCGCAGCAACAGATGCTGCGTCGGCCCGGCCCGAGTGAACTCGCGCTTCAGCAGCTGCCCCGAGAGCCGGAACGCCGCGCCGGCGCTCTGTACGATGGCCCGGCTGGGGGTGGTCTCACCGCCCATGAAGAGGGCAATGCCCACCATGCCCTCGTTGCCGACCACCGCAATCTCGGCGGACGAGCCGTCCTCCATGACGTAGAGCAGGGACACGATGGAGGTGGTGGGGAAGAAGACGTAATCCTGACGGCTGCCGGACTCGTAGACGACGTCACCGAGCGCCATCGAGATCGGCTCGAGGTGCGGATACAGGCGTTCGCGTTCGGCCGCCGGCAGGACGGCGAGCAGGCCGTTCGATTCGGGAATCTGCGCGGCAGGTATTGCTCGCATGTTCGGTTGAGGTTCGACGGTGCCGAAGAAAGTCTAGCCCGTCTGTATGCCTGGCTTTACCTCGGCCGCGTTATCGATCTGTCGTTCGGCTATGCGCACGAATCGAGGCACGGCGAGGTCGCGTTCGCCTTTTCGGCTGCTCGCTTCTCTTGGGTTTCAGAGGACCCTTGGCGAGACTTCCTCCCTGTATCAAGCCGCACATGCGTTTCAGTGTAGGCCGAAGCTCGAGCGGAAAATGTCAATCCAGGTCAAAACCACTTCATGCCTTTCATTGCCGAAGGATTCGGGACGGACGGCAGCCCGACAGCACCGCTCCGATCGCTCGCCTTGGCCGTCGGCACGCCTTAAACACAAGCGACGTGACTCACGATCCTTTGTAGGAATCTGGCGTAAAAGGTTGAGCGGTATAGTTCTACTGTCGGTTGGTACGACTCATGCCGCGTTGGCTGCGGGGAGGTCCGCCTGACATGTCCAAGACATTGCCGAAGGGGCACGCCTCATGCCTCGCACAGGGCTTCAAGTACACGCCCTCGGCGCACACGGATCTTGCGAAGACGTTCGCTCGAATCAGGCGACGACTGAAGCCGAAGCCGGATTCCGAACAAGGCAACGTTCGCCCACTGCACCAGAAGAAATCCGCGTAGCGGCGTCTCGCGCAACGAGCCCAGGCTGGGATCAAGGCTGCTCAGATCTCCACGATTGCTTACAGGATATTTGTTTGAATAGAGCGGTCGCCTGTGTCATGGCGCTTTTCATGGCGGCCCCCGTAGGGGGTCCTTAGAATTTATCCGTAAATAAACATGTACACTCTCCTTCCGTTCGCGCAGGTGCGCGTTACGGAGGGAGGCGATGGCAAAGGCAAGGCTGCAGTCATGGGAAGTCTCCGATGCATTCTGGGCGCGAGTCGAGCCGCTGATTCCGCAGCGCGCGCTGCGCCCAGCACGGCGGCGATTCGCGCGCAAGCCCGGCGGCGGACGCAAGCCGAAGGACCCGCGGCTGGTGTTCGAGGCGATCGTGTACGTGCTGCGTACCGGCTGCCAGTGGAAGGCGCTGCCACGCGAGCGCTTCGGCAGCGCGAGCGCGATCCACAAGCGGTTTCTGGAATGGGAGCGGGCGGGCGTGTTCTTGGCGCTGTGGCAGGCGGGGCTGGCCGAGTACGACGAAATGGAGGGCATCGTCTGGCGATGGCAAAGCATCGACGGGGCATTACTGAAGGCACCCCTGGCGCAAGAGTCGGTGGGTCCCAACCCCACCGACCGGGGGAAAAAATGGGAGCAAGCGGATGCTGCTCGTCGACGCCCGTGGCGTCCCGCTGTCGATCATCGTGACCGCGGCCAATCGAAATGACATCACCCAACTGGTCCCCACGCTGGATGCGGTGGTGGCCCCTCGGCCGCCCGTGGGCCCGTACGCGCGCCAGCACCTGTGCGCTGACGCCGGCTTCGTCGGTGCGGCCGCAGCCCAAGACATGCTCGATCGCCACTACACCCCGCATGTGCGCCCGCGCGGCAAGGAGCGACAAGCGCGCGCCAAGGGCAAGCGCCCGCGACGCTGGGTGGTCGAAGTTGCGCACGCCTGGTTTACCCGCTTTCGCAAGCTTCTGGTTCGCTACGAGAAGACCCATCGCGCCTTCATGGCCCTGCACATGCTGGCCGCAGCGATCATCAGCTTCCGGCACGTGCCAACGAAGCAAAACATTATTTACGGATACGTTCTTAGGGAGGGCGCCCCGTTCGATGCCATGCACGAAGGCGAGGCTCGCGTCGACAAGCATCGTCGCGCCGCCTGTGCGGGCCGACCGCATCGCGCGGCGCGTTCCGGCCAGCGCCGTGCGGGCGAGCCCTTTCCAAGCGTGGCCGTCGTGCAACAGCGTCCTGGCCCGCTGCCCGGCAAGTTTATTTGGATGTCGCCGGTGCCATCCGTCCCGGACCGTTGCGCGAGTACGCGACCCAGTTCGGAGCGGCTTCCGATGATTGACACGTTCATGGCCCGGAGAGCGCGTCATCCAGCAGCCGGGGGACAGTCTGCGTCATAGGTAGTTCCTGCCGGAGTCATTCGCGCATCGTGTCGACGTGCTGCCGACAGCTCAAAGATCGGAGAGTCAAAGGCACAGGGGGTTCCATCTTCCCGGTTAAACATCGGCGCCGTAAGAGGATCTCGTCCTCCGATCGTACCTGCGGACATCCTGCCGAGGATCGAGAGAGCTACCAGGCGGACCCACACGACGCCGAAATCGACGGCCTCGGTCTGGTAGCGCACGGAGCAGCCGGGCGCGGTGGGGGAGAATGCGCGGATCGAGCTTCAACACCTCAAGCCGAACGCAGAGGAGATTCCATGAAAGTCAACGAAGCAATGACGCGCGACGTGCGCGTCGCGAACCACGGCCAAAGCATCCGCGAGGCGGCCCAGATGATGGTCGACCTTGACGCGGGAGCGCGGCGCGCGCCTCACCCTACCCCAGGGGAAAGCCCCTCTCATACATTACGGGTGTGATGATGCGGCAGTTTCCGATTACGGCGGGTCCGCAGATTTTCTCTAGTAAGATCTCCACTTTTCGTACCACGTCATCAACGGCGTCACTGAAACGCCGTGAGCGACGACCGACGCGACCACGACCGCGATGACGATCGAGAGGAGTTGTTTGGCAAGCGCTGGTTCGATGTCGTGACTGATCGCGTACATGAGATAGTAGACTGACCCAATGCCGCGCATACCGAACCACCCCATCAGTGCCCGCGCCGTCCCTGTGACTTTCGTGCCGAGCAATCCCACGTACACCGCCAACGGACGAATGATCAGGAACAACGCAAGGACGAACCACAGCACGTCGCGACGGAACTCGACTACGGCGAGCAGGGTACCGACCGTCAATACAATCCCCACCTCCGCGAAGCGCTCGAGTTGAGAGTTGAAGCGCTGCACCGCTTGCATCATGTTGACCGGCACGTCTGCGTGACGTGCCGCCGTCGCACTATCTGCCGACGTTTCGACGGGCGAATCTAGAGGTTGCGCCACGATGGCTTGGGGAGACGACCTGTCGTCGATCCTGCGCAGCGCAAGCCCGGCCGCGAATACCGCAAGAAAGCCGTAGGTCTGGCAGAGCAGCGCCATTCCGTAGGCCAGGGCGATCAGCCCGAACGCAATGAATTCGTCGGCCCCGAGCGCCTCCCGGTGGCGGGTGCGTAGATAGAGAACTGAGCGGCCGACCAGCATGCCAAGAACGTAGCCGATCGCTAATCCACCCACGACCGCCCATACCACGTCCAGCGCCCACCACCGCCACCAGCCTGCGCCCAATTCGTGCAGCGAGAGCAAACCCAATCCAAGCATTACGAAGGGGAACGCCGTGCCGTCGTTAAGGCCCCCTTCGCCGGTCAGTCCGAAACGCAGGCGATCGCGGTCGCCGGGATTGGCGACCTGCACATCTGACGCGAGCACCGGGTCGGTCGGGGCGAGGATCGCCCCCAGCAACACCGAGGCGCCCAACGACAGATCCATCACGAGCACGCCGAGGGCTGCAATCGCGGCCACGGTGATCAACATGGACACCGAAGCGAGCTGGACAGGGATTCGCCATCGCGCGTCGCTCAACGGAAGCTCGAGTTTGAATCCAACGGTGAACAGGGAAATCAGCACGGCGATCTCGGTCAGCCGTTCGAGCAGCGCGGCGTCGCGCAATGGGTGCAGCGTCACCAGCCCGAGTCCCGCCGGGCCTATCCCGTAGCCGACGGCCAGATACAGCATGGCCGCGCTCAGCGGCAGACGAGCGATGAACGATCCGCCCATTGTCATCGCAATCAACAGCACGCCGACCACGATGCACGACAAAGTGAACACCATTGAGTCGCTCACGACGGTACTTGGCGAGACGCTCCAACGTCCCGCGACGAACGTGTGTCACCTCGTAGAGTGAGCATAGATTCAGTCAACAGCCTTCCCCAATCGAGCGTCGGCTTAGCCGCCGAACAGCCAGGAGACAGATCGGATGGCTTGTTCGCGTCGGTCCCGCAGCAGTATTGTCAACGTGAGCTGTGAGTGGTGCAATGGCCGTATGGACCCCTCAACAGCCCCGAGCGACCGCGACTACCGCTTCCCGTGCGAGATCATTGCCCACTGCGTTGGGCTCTATTTTCGCTTCAGCCTACGTTTTCGCGACCATCCAGGAGCTGATGCTTGAGCGTGCTAACGAAGTCTCACACGAGGCCATCCGGCTCTGGTGCCTGAAGTTCGGAGCCGAGTATGCAAGACGCCTTCGTCGTCGACGGGGCCGTCCCGGGGACACCTGGCATTTCGACGAAGTATTCTGCAAGATGAATGGCGAGCTCGTCTATCTGCGGCGCGCGGTCGACCAGAGCGGCGAAGTGCTCGGTATTCTCGTGCATCAACCCACTCGCGAGCGAGAACGCGCAATGCGACGATTCAAGTCGATGCGACACGCCCAGCGCTCCATCTCAGTGCATGCACGGGTCTCGAATCACTGCCGGCCGGGGCGACACCTAATGCAGCCGTGCAACGATCGGGCATCGATGACTGGGCGGTTCGCATCGTGGTCTGAGATCACGGGCGTGCCGAGCTCGAAGGCGATCTCTGTGTGAAAATGAGGGCTCGATGCGGTGAGCGAAGGCGGGCAGTGCACAGGGGTTTGCCGGCGCCAATCAGTCCGACAACTTGACAATACCCGGGGCAGATCTTAGTCAACGTCACCCGGACCAACGATTCGCCGCACAATTCAGTTGCAAGCTGTCCGCAAAGCCGCTGCCGCTGCCAGTGCGATGCTTGGCTTGGTCATCGTGTGTCTCCTCGGTTCGGGTTGTTGGCTCGCACCACAACCTTATCGAAGAACCACGGTGACCCCCCTTCGGGGGCGGCCCGCCGGGATCAGCGCTTCGCTTCGCCTACGGCTCCGCTACGCGCCGATCCCGACGATCCTTCGTACACCACGTCCAGGGACGCAAACGCGGCCGCTCACCGGCAACCGCCGACCAGTTCCCTCCTCGTCAGGCCCGGTCGTGTTGACCTGCTCCGCGGATGCTTAGTGGGCTTGGATTTCCTATCCGTCGGCGAAGCGAATGACCATCGACCGGGCCGCGTTTGCGTGCTCAAATTACCCACACGAATTCTAGAACTGGCTCCATTTTCAGTGCAGCCGGGCTGGTGTATGCTGACATTCCGAAAGCGCTCTTGGTATTTTCGGCGACAAGAAAAATCGGGGAACGCGGCTCACGCCAGCCCGTTGCGGCAGGCTCTTCGGTTCCTTCGATTCATCAAGGAGAATACGAATGCATAGGTCCAGATCATTGCGAATTGGGCTGTTGGCTTCCTCGTTGGTGCTTGCACTTCCGATTACCGCAACGGCCCAGCAAAATATCGAAAATCTCAAGCAAATGAAGGTATCCGGCGTGGATCCGAGCATGCCGCCGGTGCCCCAGACCGGCAAGAATGCAGACGCCCTCCGCGAAAACCTAAAGCGCATCAAGCTGCCGCCAGGGTTCAAGATTGAACTCTATGCGGTGGTGCCGGATGCGCGTCATATGGCCGTGGCGCCGTCCACCAACATGCTCTTTGTCGGCACCCGCAAGAACACAGTCTGGGCTGTTACCGACCGCAACAGCGACGGCGTCGCCGACGAGGTCAAGCCATTTGCGCCATCGGTAAAGTTCCATGTGCCCAATGGGGTTTGCTGGACCAAGGACGGTTTCCTCGTGGTGGTCGAGCACAACCGGGTCCTCAATTTCCCGGCCGCCGAATTCTTCTATGAAGGCGGGGACGTTGCGGTAATCGAGGTGGTGCCGCAGGGGAAGCTGATCCCCGTCGAAGAGGAGTCGTACAACCATCACGCACGCACCTGCAGGGTTGGCGCGGACGGCATGCTCTACATCACTCTCGGCCAGCCTTACAACGTTCAGCCGCGTGACAAGCTGGCGCTGTTCAACAAGGTGGGCATCGGCGGCATCGTGCGCATGAATCCCTTCGACGGCAGCAAGCGCGAGGTCTACGCCACCGGCATCCGCAACTCGGTGGGGCTTGAATTCAACCCGAAAGATAACACGCTGTGGTTCACTGACAACCAGACCGACGGCATGGGAGACGACATCCCCGCCGGCGAAATCAACCGCGCGACCAAACCCGGCATGTTCTTTGGGTACCCGTGGAAGCAGGGCAAGACGCGCATCACCGAGTTCGGTTACGACAAGGACCCGCTGCCACCGAACATCACGGACCCGCAGGTCTACATGGACGCGCACGCGGCTGACCTCGGCCTCGCTTTCTACACCCGCAAAGCGTTCCCGGCGAAATACCAGGGAGGTTTGTTCTCGGCGCAGCACGGCTCGTGGAACCGCACTACGCCGATCGGCGCGCGCATCATGTTTACGAGCCTGAAGAGCGACGGCACGGCCGACAAGACCGAGGTCTTTGCCGAAGGCTGGCTCGACGCCGACACGGGCATGTACCGTGGCCGCCCGGTCGATGTGGCAATGATGAAGGACGGCTCGATGCTGATCAGCGACGACTTTGCGGGCGCGTTGTACCGTGTGACCTACGTGGGCAACTAGGGGAAGTATTGACGACGGCTTGGCGCGGTTGCTGAAGCCTGACGGGCCGGGATTCCCGGCCCGTTTTCGTTTGGCGAAGGAAGCCTTCATGACGGGACAACTGATTCGGACTGCGCTCGCGTGCGTGCTCGTTTTCGGGATGAGCGCCGTGCAGGCTGACGTCGAGACCGGCCGTGCCAAGGCAAAGATGTGTGTCGTCTGCCACGGGGAGTTCGGCATCAGCATGCTTCCCAATGCGCCGAACCTCGCGGGGCAACCGGAGATCTATCTGGCTGAGCAATTGAAGGCCTATCGTAGTGGCAAGCGCTCCAACGAAATCATGAGCGTCATCGCCAAGCCGCTGACCGATGCCGAGATAACGGACCTGTCTGCCTGGTTCGCGTCCATCGCGATCGAGGTGAAACCGCCGAAGTAACGGGCGCTCGTTGTGATGCCCGTATGCCAGCTGCCGGCGGGCCTTCGGCTGGGCCGGGACGGCGGGTCAACTACGTTCGTTGAACGTCGGCTATCGCGATATCCGAATGTCTGAAGTGGGTCGTTAGCGCCGTCGAACGACCGCTTTCAGCGACGGGGCCGTACAGCCGCTCCTGGCCGACCCTCGCCGGTGGCGTTCCCCAATAACGGACTTTTTGTGTGTGTGTCTGCTTTCCGGATCAGCAATAGGCTAGACGCGACGCACTCCGGAAGTTCAGCTCAGTACTTGCGACCCCGAGATTCGTCCGCATTTTCCAGGAGCCTCGGGGAGGCTCATAATTAAAGAACTGCTTCGCAGCCTTAATGATGCAACGGGTTCCGGCGCAGACTATCGGAAAATGGGACCTTCGCATACTGACCCTCACGGGGAGACAACCTGTGAAAACCGCGGCCGATATTCTCAAGTCGAAACCCGACCAAATCGTCCACTCCATTGCGCCCACGGCGTCGGTGTTCGACGCCGTCAAGTCGATGGCCGATAAGAGCATCGGCGCGCTCCTGGTCATGGAGGGTAAGCGAATCGTCGGGATCATTACCGAACGCGACTACGCGCGAAAAACCATACTCATGGGACGTGCGTCAAAGGAAACACCCGTGAGCGAAATCATGACGTCCGAAGTGATGTACGTCCGCCCCAACCAGACCAGCGAGGAATGCATGGCGCTGATGACGCAGAACCGAACACGCCACCTGCCTATTGTCGACAACGGCACGCTTCTTGGCCTTATCTCCATCGGGGACCTGGTGAAGGACATCATCTCCGAGCAGCGTTTCATCATCGACCAACTCGAGCATTACATCAGAGGGGAACGGTATTGAGTGAGTGCGACCCCAAGTTGCTCGCAAACGAGGTCGATCACCAGACGGGAGTTTCACGCACGCCACTCAACGATCCGGACGTCGGGTCTTGGCCGCGAACCGCGCGTCGACCAGAAGGCGCAAAGCGACCCGTTCCAGCCGCTCGCGCTTCCCGAAAGCAGCCGTTCAACGCATCGCCTGGTTCATGCAGTTGTTAGCCCGCCCACGTCCTGTCTCGGAGAGCTTCGTCCGGCTTCCAGGTTCCCTGCTTACGGGGGAGCCAGCAGTGGTTGGTAGTTGGCTCGATACGTTCGATCCGCCAGCAGGCGCAGGAAGGCGTCGCGGAGGACGGGCGGAAGGCTTCTCAAGCGATCCCGGCCGTTGGTTTGCCGCCGTACCCACCCTACGCGCGCCGATCGGCGGCGAATGAACTCGGGGACGATCCCGGAGACGGCGCCATTCTGCGCGATGAGGTCCGCCAGCACGAGCGCGTCCTCGAATGCCATCGCAGCGCCGCACGCCATGTTTGGGGACATCGCATGAGCCGCATCACCGATCAGCATGACTCTTCCTCGTCCCCAGGGTTCGTACACCACTTCCTCGATGGCCGAGAAATGAAGCTGCTCGGGGGAGTCGATTTGAGCGAGAACCTCGCGCACTGGCCTGGCGAAGTGGCGGAAGATCTCCCGGAGGCGCTCGACCCGTCCCTCCGGAGGATCCGCGATCGGCCGGGGAGCGATCCGATCGGCGTAGCAATACACCCGGTCGCCCCCTAACGGGAGGAGGAGAAACGCGCTTCCGGAGCCTAGAAAGACCGTCCACCCGTCGATCCCCGCCGGGCGACGAGCGATGAAGCGCCAACCCACCTGACCACGGAACTGCGGATCCGACTCCCCGAACTCGAGCCGCCGGATGGATGATCGGATCCCATCGGCGCCGACGACCAGATCGTACGTGTCGCCCGAGCCGTCAGTGAAGCGCACCGAGACCTGTTCCTGCTCCTGCCGGAGCGCCCCGACCGTGACGCCAAAACGAATCTGCAGGCTCGCCACTTTCTCCGCGAGCAGGCGGTGGAGGACCGCACGCTGCAGCCCCAGGCACGGCCCGCAGCTCGCCCAGTACGCCTCAACATCAAGCTCGGCCAAGCGCGCTCCGCGCTGGTTTCGGAACGTTTGCGTGCGATTGAGGTAGGCCTCGCGCAGGGCGGCGTCGGCGAGTCCGAGAGCGCCTAAGGCGCGCGTCCCGAGTCCGACCAGATAGAGACCGGCGCCGGTCCCCGCGCCTTCGTCGGCGCGCTCGACGATTTCGGCCGACAGTCCTCGCTGGCGCAGAGCGATCGCGAGCGAGAGCCCCGCCATCCCGCCACCGACGATCAGCACGCGCTCTACTCTCGCCACCGCGCTCCTCTTGGCGTGTGCAGGCTAATGATCCCCGTAATCGGCGCGCGATGCCTTTCCGCGCGTCCTTGTTGGGTGACGGGATGGACTCCCCCGGCCTCTCGGCATCATTCGCATTCGTGAAAGCTGACATTCCCGAGGTTCGCTGACGAAGGCTGTCGCCGGCGCGACCGACGTTCGTACTCGCGAACTGCCCTTCACCACCCCTCTAGTGAAGGCGGCACCGGCGGCACTAGGCCTTGCGAGTGCGGCCCGCCGGGCCGCGATACGCCGGCAATGGCCTGGGCGGCGGCGGCGCGGGGCTTAACCGCCGCGATGTCCCCGATCGACACGATGCCGACCAGTCTCTTATCGCGGTTTACGACCAGCAGGCGGCGCACTCGGATATCCCCCATGTTCGACGCGACGTGCTCAAGGTCTTCATCCTCGTAGCAGTACTTCACTTCCTTCGTCATCACGTCGCGTATAGGCGTATCCGGCCCTTTCCGAGTCGCCACCGCTCGCAATGCAATATCGCGGTCAGTCAGTATTCCTACAACACGGTCTTTGTCGGCTACCGGCAGGACGCCTGCGTCGAGCGCCGCCATCGCTCTCGCCGCATCGCAGATCGTCTCATCCGGGCTAGCAATGCGCACGTCCCGAGTCATCGCTTCGCTGACTTTCATGGAGGGGATCTCCTGGGTGAGCGTTATTGGTACGCAAGCGGCATGCCTGACGCGGAACGCCGCAGCATCAGCGCACGCCACACCCCTGTTCGCGAGTAGCCGGATTTTGTGGCGAGGTCGCGCACAAACTGCAGGCCGTTCGCTGCGGCACACGTCGGTGCTACCGGGTACGAGGCGCTTTGCGGCTCCGGTCCTCGCCTGTTCGCGGTTCCGTGCCCGGCGCGCACGCATGCGAGCCAAGCCTGGTACGGGTCACGCCGCCCCGACGATACGGCACCCGGGCTCGCACGCAGACGTGCGCTACGCAGTGACGACAGAACCCTCAGGCGCTAGGATCTCCCACGCGCACTCCGTGTCGCCGAACCAATTCTCCAGCTTGACAAGCGCTCCTCCGTCCATCGCGGCCCGCGCATTGGCATAGGAGGTCGCTTCTTCCCGAGCGCCGAAGAAGACGGGGGAATCGTCATGCTCTTTTACGACTTCCCATCCGTCGAAGAGCGCCGCCGGGTACACGACATAAACCTGCTTCCCAGATTTCCTCATTGCGTTCCTTTCCGCGCAAGGCTGATTGCTTCGCGCCTACCCTCCTGAATGTCCCCTGCCGAAGCGTGGCAGGCCAGTTGGTCCGCACGCGCTCCGGTCACCAAAGGACCTTGCAATGCGCGTACCCAGGCGGAGGAAACCTCAACGGAATCAAACTTCTTTCATCATTCGGCCCGCGATTCCTCACCCGCACATCGCTGTCGCCGCGCGGCGACGTCGCAAGAGGATGGGATCTGCCGGCAACGGCTGCAGCCGCGCGCCGTCCCAGTGCCCGCGGCAGTCGCCATTCACCACCAGCTCGATCCGACGCTGCGGATACGCGGCACGCAGCTGAGCCAGTTCTTCCGCGAACAGCTTGGCAACGTCGACCTCGGCCGGGGTTACCTTGATGCCCAAACCCAGTCTCGT
>Ga0180094_1000242_pt1 | contig 11796 bp, 9 predicted proteins | sample EasRivT47_16_1Da_FD_121786 | JGI IMG/M metagenome (GOLD analysis project Ga0180094, IMG submission 121786) | Soil microbial communities from meander-bound floodplain in the East River, Colorado, USA - East River metaG ERMLIBT47_16_1Da | ecosystem: Environmental > Terrestrial > Soil > Floodplain ... | reverse complement strand
TCACAACGGGCGAGTCTGGGTGGGGAACTTTACCAACAATCCGTTTGAGTTCGACACGTCGGATCGAGCGGGTCCAGCAACGAGCGACGGTCTGAGAAGCGAGATTCAGACCATCACTATCGAGTTCGAGGGAGTAGAGCAATGAGGAACATTTCGGCCGGCGGACTTGCTAAGCTGGCCCAGTCGAAAGGCACTGAGCCGATCGTCATCGTCGAGGTTGATTGGTCGCCGAACGCGACTCTGGCTTATGCGGACCGTGACATTGGAAACAGTGTCAAGGGGCGCATTCTGGAGGTCGGCGATCTGGACAACGTGATTGACGTTTTGAATGCCAACAGTTCACAAGAAATCAGTTTGGTGCTAGATGACACAGACGGAACCATCAAAGGAATCATGGACACCCAAGACATCCATCAACGGGATGTCCGTGTTTTCCAGTGGTTCGAGGGGCTGGACCTTAGCGACAAGTTCCTGCTCTTCGCCGGCAAGCTCTCCAGCCCAGTCGGCTGGTCGGAAGCGGACCGTACCGTCTCGTTCTCCGTCATCTCGCAACTCGAAGACAAAGAGTTCGGGTTCTCGGCCGAAGAAGGCCAGTTCCCGTTCATCCCGAAAGACCTCGTAGGCGAGCCTTGGCCCGCGATCTTCGGGAAGGTGCTCGATTGCCCGGCCCTTCAGGTCAATAAGGCGGTGTCCGGGAGCACGCTCTGCGGCATCGGCATCCTCAGCGGCGAAGACTTGCACAATCAAGTCGCCCTGGGCGGCGAGGACTGCGGGCTGGGCATGAGCCTCGCCAGCATGTCTCAGAACATCAGCTTCCTAAACGTCTGCCACTTTGCTTGGTCGTCTGTGCAAACCGACAAGGCGCAGGCCAAGGCGGCTGAACTGCTGGATCAGATCAACTCGCTGCAAGCTCAGATTTCTCAGGCGGTCGGGAGCAAGACGCAACAGCAAGGTTGCGCCACCACGCAGCGAAAACTCAAGATGGACAACGCCAAAGAGGGTGGCCTGGGTTGTAACCCGGTCCGCATTCTCGGCGGCGAAGACTTTCCGCAGAACACGACCATCAAGTTGAACATCAACGGTGGTCTGTTCACCGGGATCATGCACGACGATAAGTTCACGATCTCACTTCGGGAGCATCCCGAGAACGATGACAAGGCCGCCGAGATTTTCGGCGGGATCGAAGGCGAACGCTGCGAGACTCCGACGCCTGCGCAATTCTTTGACTATCAGATGCCCGTGCCGCCCGGCACTGGCGACTTGTTCGGCGACACTGTTCGTCGCCACGGGTTTACCTTCTGTAGCACGCCGCATCTGTCCCGGCCAGCGACCGCGCAGGTCGCTCAGCACTTCTGGGCGGACGCCGGTGCTCGCGTCGTAATGCACAGCGATGAGCCGATCACCTACATCGTCTCGATCACTCCGGGCACCGTGCTTGCAGTGAAGGCGTACAAGACGCTAAACGGCGAGCGACGGCTGGTCAACGTGCCGAACAACCTGTGGTTCACTCAGACCAAGGTTTACGGGACCATCACGGCCGTCCAGGTCGTGACGAACAAGCCGTTGTCGAGCATCGTCGATCAAGGCTGGTCGGACGAACTGTACGTCACGTTTCAGTCCACGATCGGGCCGAACACCGTTGAAATCCTGGAGTACATTATTGACCGTTGGACCGACCTGACCTTCGATGCGACCAGCTTCAACTACGTGAAGACCAAGCTGACTAACTTCCCCAGCAACTTCCCCGTGCTCGACCGAAAGAACACGCTGGAGCTTATTCGGGAAATCGCGTTCCAGGCTAGGTGCGCAGTGTGGATCAGCAACGGCGTCTTCTACCTGAAGTACCTGCCCGAAGAGCCGTCGTCCGATCAAGCCGTCACGGTCAGCGACCTGGAGTCGGCTTCAGTGGAAGTCAACCTGACGCCCACTGAAGACCTGATGACGAAGATGCGTGTTACGTGGCATCTCAGTTGGGCGGCCGACGAACCCGAGGTCTTCATCCTACGGCACAACGTCAACAAGTACGGCACCAAGGAAGAAGAGTTCGACTGGTACATCTACAACCAGCCCGACATCATCCTGAAGTGCGCCACGTTCTGGCTGATCCGCAAGTGCAACACCTGGAAGAAGATCAGGTTTCGAGGATTCCTCAACCTGTTGAGGCTTGAGACATTCGACACGGTGAACCTACAACTGCCGAGCTACATCGCCGTGGGCGATGTGAAAGCGATCGTTGAGCAGGCCAGCTACAACTCGGAAGAGAACACGCTGGACTTCGAGTGCCTTGTCCCAGTTCGCTCGGGCGAGATGGCGAAGTACGACTTCTTCTGGCCCAGCGCCCTACCTGTCGTTCAGACTTGGCCCACCCAGGCCGAGATTCTCGCCGGCCATGCTGGCGGCAACGGGATCGGTGCCGGAGCCACCGGCCTGCTACCGATCGGTGACACGTCGGGAATCGGTGACGGCAACTCGGTGTTCGTTGGCGGACCCAACGTCGTGTTTCGCCCTAACAGCGACTACGGCGATCGAACGCCCACGGACACCGGCTTCACTCCACAGACCATCATCCCAGCCACAGTGTTTGCCGACCTGGACACGGGTGCCAATCCGAATCCCGACCTGTCGTTGAACTACATCGACCCGCTGCCGGCTATCCAACAGCCGGGCAGCCCTGCGGGTTCCACGATCATCGACATCCGCAGGACCACGATAATCGACTCCGACAACCCCGGTGCCGAGGCCCTACTGGCTTCTATGCTCAAAGGGATCGTCGAGTCGAACTTGGTCATCGCTACGAACGCGAAGTTTGGCGACGGTTCAAACACCCAGGAATTTGCCTTTGAGTTCGACGACGAGGATGGAAAGTTCGGTGCCCGTATAGCATTCCTGAAGGATTGACGCCATGCGATTAGTAAGGGAGAGCATCGACCGATTCTTCGACTACGACATCCATCTGGAGAGTCGGACGTTGTGGATCGGCGACGACAAAGAAGAGGGCGTCAATCAGCGGACTTCAGAGTACGCTGTCAAGTCGCTACACATGCTTCAGCAGGCCGCGCCGGACAAAGAGATCACGATCTACCTGAACAGCTTCGGAGGATGCTGGTTCAACGGGATGGCGATCTACGACGCGATCAAGCTGTGCCCGTGCCCCGTGACGTGCTACGTCGTGGGGTCCGCAATGAGCATGGGTTCGATCATCCTCCAGGCGGCCGACCAACGATTCATCTATCCGCACGCGACCATCATGGTACACGACGGGTACGAGACTCGTGTGAACGATACGCCGAGGACGTTCCAGAACTGGGCTGACTACAGCAAGAAGAGTCAGCAGTTGATGTATCGCATCTATGCCGAGAGAAGCGGCAGGCCAGTGAGCTACTGGCGAAAGAAGTGCGCAGTGGACTTGATCCTGACTGCGCAAGAGGCCAAGGAACTTGGCCTAGTGGATGCGATATACGGACAGTAGCCCAGATAAACCCCGCTCAGCCTTCGGGTTGAGCGGGGTTTTTTCGTTGAGTGCAGGCGGCACAGTCGTCTGACTTAACGAATCGCATGAAGTGGTCTTTCACCACCGGGTTGTTGCAGACCATCTTCAAGTCGATTGCACCATTTGGTGCCTTGCGCACACCCGCCATGCGAAGCTGGCATTCCGGCCACAGTGGGTGAAAGAGCCACGGGTTAAACTCGTCTCTGGTGTAGCCGTTTACTTCTGGCGGCGGGCCGGCGTCCACAGGCTTGTATTCGATTGACCCGTCGTTATGCACAGCGGGGCGGCTGTACACACTGCCGGCCCCCAGAGGCATGGAGTTCTTGATGCTTGACGCCAGCGGGTGATATGGATCGCTATGCGCGATAACGGCCTGGGGCAGTCCCAGCATTACGGCATCTATCTGTTGTTGTGTTCGAGCAGGTGTTGGCGAGTCATTGCAGCACATGCGGCACCCTAGGGATTGTGAAGGCGGAGATGGTAACTGAATGTTATATCTTCGCCAATTGTGCTAATACCGACCATTTCATTGCCGCTATAAAAGACTATACCATCACACGGGAGCGGTTGGATAACCAACTCATCGCTCTCAATTTCGTTGCCGCCCAAATTCACGCGCTCGAAGAATGCCCACGTTCGGCCATCTATGCCAGGTTCGCCCAGGGTCAACCCGTTGATGAGCGACGACAGGAGAACTTCATCCGGTGGGTCAACGAGAGGCCCAGCCCCTTGTGTAAAGAACGTGAATTCAAGACCGTCTTCAGACGGGATTGGGTCCAAGTCGCAGTCACAGTCACACCAAGCCTGCCCTATCGCGTCCGTGATCTCGTCGATGATCGACTGCTTCCATAGTTCGGGGATAGCCTCAAATGTTATGTCCGGGCAGGTCGAGATTAGCGCGTCCTGGACTTCCTGGATGTCCGCCTTCGACCACCGATGCTTTAGCCCCACTTCCTCTATCGTTGGTAATGGATCGCAACCCGTGGGCGGATTCTGAAGCACATCGTTCACCTGCTGAATGATGCCGTTCCAGTCGGTTCGTTTGAAGGCAGGCATTACAGTACGTCCACGTTTAGAAGATGTCGGTACACTTCGGCTTCAGCTAAAGCGTCGTTCAAGGCGTCGTGCGCCCGTGCGTTTACAACCCCGAAGTGACTGCACAATTCGGTGAGGCCGACGCTGCGGAAGATCGCCTTCTCCCCACGGAAGAATGACTTGTCGTTCAAGCCCAAGGCGTAAGTCATTCCGTCCCGAGCGTGATAGTGGAAGAGCTTCTCCGATAGCGAGACGCCGAGCCACGCTTTTAAGAAGTCCCGTTCAAACGGCCAGTTGTGAGCCAGCGGAATCAGTCGCCGCTCGAAGGGCAGTTCGAGTGAGTTACACCATTCGACGAGCATATCTTCGATATCGCCCGGTTCCCGCTCTTCGAGCATGAGCCGGTCGATGTCGATTCCGTGAACCTTGGTCGCCGCCGGATCGGCTCGCTCTGGGAACCGAGGCTGGATGTATTGGTAGAACGGTGTGATGCCGGGAGCCGGCTTCAGATTGGAGTCGAGAACCACCACGGCTATCTGGATCGGCTCGTGGTAGCCCGCAACGGTCCCGGTCGTCTCGAAGTCCACGGCCGCAACGACGTTACCGTTGAGATGCGGCATGGAAGAATGAATCTTGGTCAAGCGGCCACCCTCCCAATATCAGAGAGCTTCTCGACGCTGAGGGCATACGCCTTCTGCTCGATGGTTTGAACGGGCCAGTCGTGGAGGCCGGACACGGCTGCCGCGATGCAGTAGGCTTCGACCCGCAGTTTGTCGATGTCACCGTGGGCACCCCAGATGTAGTCCCAATCCCGGTAGCCGAGCAGAGCCTTGTCGGCAACGGTGTTGCGCGGGCCGTAACCGGGACGAACGATCTTCTGGACCGTGCCGCCAAGCTCGCGGATGGCAGACACTTCGTTCGGGAAGCGAACGTCGGGGACCACCAGGATGTCGCACTGATGGTCACTCTTGAGCAGGAAATCGATCCACGTCCGCTCGTACACGTTCTGTCGGACGGCCGGTGTGCCCATCGCCACCCAGATTTCCACCGGGGTCTTCCCGATGGTCGGCAGCGGGATGTCGCGGAACTTCTCGCCATCCAGGGTGTCGTAGAACTCCGGCTCTCGCATCCCGTCCCACGCATAGAGATCGTGGCAGATTTGCTTGAGCTTCCACGCGAACGGAATCTTCTTCGCCCGCAGTTTGGAGTTGGCCGCGAACCATGCAACGGCTGCGTTGGCGAACGTGTCCTTGCCTGTTCGAGAGTAGTGGCCGAGGCCGATGATTTTCATGCGATTTCCGATGGGTCACAAAGAACAGCGTCTCCGTACACGGGGCCAACCCTCCCTGCGAGCGATGTCGCCGTCTCATTCATCCGAGCGAACTCGGGCGCTGACTCGTTCACGACTAGGACATCACCCGTAGGCATGTCGATGAACTTGATGAATCCTTTGACCAGCGTTTGCAGCTTCGTCAGCGTCAGTGGTGACTCGACTTGCCGTGCTGGTCCTTCCTCCGGGAAGAACGTCGCCATGCTTAACCCGTTTTCCGAATCCTCCCCTCGACGACGACGAGGGGCTTGTCGGCCGTTGCGTTGGCGTCCCATGAGCAGTTGATGAGGAACACCTTGCTGGCGTTGCCTCGACCGGTCTGGAATTTCAACGGCAGGCCGCGAGTGGTCTTGATCTGCGTCCAGTTGTGCTGCTCTTCCGTTGGCAGCCAAACCTTGAACCGTTCGTAGAACTCGGAGAACGGGATCAGGTGGCCCGGTGCTTCGTGGAGATGTTCACCGACGAACACTTCGAGCGGCGAGCGGTTAAGCTGCTCTGCGCGTTGCTTGTGTGCCGTGTTCACGACGGGTATCCGAAGCCGGCCCATAAGCGGTGGCAGTTCCATATCCAGAAGGGTCCGCATGAAGTGCGGGGCCTCTTCTTCCAGTCGCTCCATGAGGAACTGCTTGGGTATGTCCTTGTCCGGCTTGGGCACGTACATCATGGTGATGCGCGTATCGCCCTCGAAGACAGGAACCATCTCCGGCTTCTGAGCACACTGAACCCAGTGTGTCATGTTCTCGGTCATGTAGCTGTCGGTCCGCATCTTCCGAACCGACAACCGTGGGCTGGTCACAGCATCCTTGATTTTTTCCAGCGATCCCGAGGCTTTCGACACGTCGGTTTCTTCGACCACGCAGAGGATCGCGCCGTCCAGTTCGCCGTTGAACCCAGACTGGTTCGTCAATGATCGGTCTGCCTTGACGACGCCTCGTGTCACCAGCAACCCAAACGCTTCGTGGATGATCGACTTGCCCGAGTTCTCGGGTCCGAACAAGAAGACGTATGGCGTTGGAGTGTATGGCTCCCGCAGGATGGAGGCGAAGATTGCCCGTAGGTAATCGCCGCCCCGGCGGATGCTGGCGGACTTCGCCCAGTCGAGATCACGCAGGTAGGAATCTAATCCCTGGCCGATGTGGTTCAGAACGATGTCCCAGTGCGGATGCAAGGAACCATCGCCCTCGATCCGTGGCGCGGGCTGAAAGCGGTACTGAGGGGCGTTCCTGTTCCATTGCCGGTTGCCGGGATACTCGTCCTGGAAGGGCAGCATGACCAGCTTCCACGGACGCTCCGCGTATCGACCCATGATCTGCTCGGCCTCTGGCTTCGCGTGCCCTCGGGCCTGAAGAATGATCTTGATCTCGCTGAAGGGCTTGCTGGTCCAGCCGCCGTCCGGCTTCTTCGTGGACCAGCCAGCGTGCTCGCCGTTCACGGTCTCCATATTTCTGAGTAGTTGGTCGTAGTCCGAAATCTCCAGCTTCACCGGCTCGGCGACTATGTTGTTGTAAACCTGTGTCCAGGCGTTCTTCTTGTCGCTGCTGTTCCACTGACCCATCTCGTCTGGGTCTCGCTTGTCCTTCGGAATCTCGATGGCGAGCTTTCCATCTTTCGTCTTCCGAATGATCGCTTTGCGATCCTTCAAGTTCTCGTCAACGTCGATCTTGGTCTCGGGGTTGATCGCCTCGGCCACCTTGGCGGCGACCTCTAGGCTGGAGAACTCGTAGCCGCCCTTACTCAGTTCCCGGCCGCCGAGGGCGCGTGCGGCGACCTTTAACGTAGGGCGGATGTTGAATCCGCATGTGGTGTATCCTGTGCCGTCTTGCTCCCAGGTCGGAGCTTCAGCGGAACCACGGCCGAAGCGGTTGATCCGCCAGCCGCCGTGATCCATCGGAAACGCAAAGCAGTTTGCCGTGGCGAGGTCGGCACCCTTCGAGTTGGTTTGGAAGACGCCTTCCAGCCCAAGTTCTTCCTTGCGTTCCATCAGCCTGGCGAAGCCGATGGTATGCGTCTGAAGCAGATGGTGATCCGCGACCCACACACAGACGATGCCCATCTCGGCAATGGCGTCCATGATGAGCTTGTGTTTGTCATCGAGCGACACCCGACGATGAGCGGTCGAGAGTTGCTCGAACACGTCTTCGTCTGTGTCAGTCACGCCGTCCAGGCGGACCTTAGCACGCTTTCGGGTCACAACGTCGATGTGATCGGTCCAGTTGGCTGGCAGCATGTCCTGCGTGAAGGCGGTCGCCGCCGGCTTGATGAGCTTGAGACCTTCGTTCTCCGTCGTGCTCTTCTTGTGCCAGAGCCACATATTGCCGCCACAGGCGTCGATCTGTGTCTGGAAGTCGAAGCCAGCGTCACGGCTCATACAGCCGAGGATGCAGCGAGCTAGGGCCGCGTGCTCGTCATGGTTCTTTGTCTCCACGCCTTCATCGTCTAGGACGACGTAAAGATGCAGGCCCGCGCCGCCGGTGGACCGGCGAGCTTCGACGTAGGGCAGGGCTTGTGCGGCTTCGCGGACCCTATCGAGTTGATCCTTTGATACACCCACGCCGGCCGCATGGCCGACGATGGAGTCGAAGTCGAACCCGACCCAGCGAGAGCGGCGGTTCTTCCAGTCCCAGCCCGTGGACCCCACGCCCACGGCGTAGTTGTCCAGCGGCCACTTCAGTTCGTAGTCGTCGAACTCTGGCGTGGTCGCTGCGTTCTTCGGGATGCGGTAGTTGAACCACGTATTGATACCGTCCGTGAACGTGGACCGCTTGCCGGCGACTGGTTCGCCGTCTGCGGAGTGGACGTTGACCTGGACTTCCATGTCCTTCCCGTAACGCAGGAAGCGTTCGAGAAGGTCGGGACCGTGGTGTGTCCCCTTCGTGATCTTGGCCTTCAGGAAGGCGATGACTGAGCTAACGGCGGTTGGCATCTTCTCGTCGGATTCTCCAGATGTTGTGCGGTGAACATCCAAAGTCCCTTGCGAGCTTCCACGCAGGAGTCTTCGATGTGATGGCTAGTTGTTTCTGTTCTGGGGTCAGTTTTGTGATCGGGACCGTGAATCGCCAACGACCTTTCTGGATACAGTCCTGGATGTTGTCCTGGGATGTGCCCTCAAACAGATGGTCCGGTCGGCAGCAGGCTGGGTTGTCGCATTCGTGAAGAACTTTGTCCTTCGGTTGGCGTCGGTGTTTGAGCCAGAAAGCGGCTCGATGTGCGGCAACCGATGACCCAGGAATTACGAACTGACCGTAGCCGTTCTTGAAGAAGTCGCCTTGCCACTCCCAGCAGGCCGTTGGCTGCTCGTCCGAGCGATCCACGAGGCTGTGGAACTGCTCTTGCTGTGCGGTAGACAGGTTGATTCGGGTTGGCGGTCTCAATATCGTACCTAGTTCGTTGAGTCACTCTTACTATGTGCGGATAACGCCCTGCCGTTCACAAAACGTGACTGGGTTGCCGATTGTGGCCCGGTCCGGTTGTAACGGTCACAGCATCTAAGTCGTGACTGCAAAACGAGTTACGTACTTAGAAGTTATGGATTTACTCAATTACTCTTCCCCAAAACATTGATAAGGATCATTTGATCGCTGCAATCCTGATGTAGACCTAAATCAGAAGAATCGGTAAATCGACCAATCGGCCATACCTAGATACTTGCTCTGAACTTGGCCGGTCAATCCGCACATAGTAAGAGCGTGTGGACAACGACGCCGAATGCCGACTCCTACCGCTCGAAGAGATCGTTGATCCGTGGGTTCTCCTACGACCGATCAACGTCAACTCCATCGAGTACCTCCAGGTTCGAGACACCTGCCGTGTACGGCTCCTGAACTCGATCTCTGTGCGACCCAGCGAACGCTGGCCAGGTAAGTACGAGGTCGTTGATGGTATGTACCGTCTGACGGCCTTCCGAGAGTTAGGCAAGACACACATCCCGGCGACCATTCATCGCGGGATGACGGACGAAGAAGTCCTCGCTTCGCAGATTCAAGCCAACGCTGTCCGCCGCGAAACAACGCCGGTGGAGTTCGCGAAGCAGATGCGGCGCATCCAGAAGTTGATGCCCGACATCACGATGAGCCAGATGTCGGTGATGGTCGGCCGCGAGGTCGGCTGGATCGCCAAGACACTCTCGCTTCTCAACCTGCACAAAGACAACCAGAGGCGAGTCGAGCGGGACGAACTCCCACTCTGCAACGCCTACATGCTGGCGAAGATTCCGGCGTCATTGCAGAAGCAATACGTCGATTACGCCATGCACATGCCCACGGCCGAGTTTGAGGCCCTGGCGCAGTCAGTGATCCGAGCCGTCATGGAGGCGGCAAGGAACGGCAAGCTCGAAGCGGCCTTCGTCGCCGAGTTCAAACCGCAACCTTACCTGCGACCGCTGAAGCGGGTTCTCGAAGAGATCGAGACGCACAAGTTCGGTGCCGAGTTCGTCCTGCGTGGCGACTGCACGCCTATGGCCGCCTGGGACGCCGCCCTGAGATGGGCCGCGAACATCGACGAAGACAGCATCCAGAAACAGCAGAAGGCCGCTACTAAACGCCAACAAACACAACGCATCGAAAGGGACTCCTATCAAAAACTAATCGAATCTGACAACCCACCTGATTGACTCTTCTGTTTTCTTTTCTCTGAGGTTTTGCAAAGTGAGTAATAGTTCTTTGGTCCCCGTGAATCTCGATCTCAATCAATTGCCTTCGACGCAGTTCGCATCGCAGGAAGACTTCGATCGCCTTGGCAAAGGCGCAGGCTTCCTCAGCCGACTGCAACTCTACACGAAGGGCACCGCAGTCAACAAACGGCTGATCGGCCCCGGCGAGTATGGCATCCCCGAAGGCGAAGACACGATCCTGGTCCTTGGTGACTCTATTGACGTGCTCCCCCTGACCCGCCGGCCGAAGGCGATCGACATGAGCGACAAGGAAGCGATCATCACTTCCTATGACGCCCAGTCCGACACCTTCAAGGACATCGCTGCCCGCGCCGGCGGCAAGGACTCGGGCTGCATGTACGGCATCTCGTTCCTGGTCATCGAACGGACCACCGGTCAGTTCCTCGAATTCTTCTGCGGCACGAAATCGACTCGGCCGGAGGCGGGCAAGATTGCTCCCTTCCTGCCTCTGAGTTCGGCCGACATCGAACGACTGGCTGCGGCCGGCAACGATGTCTCGAAGATGGAACCGCACGGCCCTCTGCCGATGACGCTGAAGTCCAAGCTGGTTGAGAAGGGCACCTACTCGTGGCACGTTCCGATCGTGCTGAAGTGCTCGACTCCGTTCTCGAAGATGCCCAAGGAAGCGGACATCTACGCCGAGGTCGCCAAGTTCGTTACCGCTCGCGGCAGCGAAGTTGAGACCGAACCCGCTCCGGTGGCTGACACCAAGAAACGTCGCCGGTAATTCCAACAGCCTCTCCTGTTGTGCGCCGGGCGGCTCTCAAGGGCCGCCCGGCCTTTCTTCTCGCAGGTCGCATGATCCCTGTATCTGTTCTCATCACTCAGCCGTCGATTGACTTCAAGACGTTGCTGACGATCTCGCATCAGGCGTTGGGTTATTCCATAGCCACAGCGAGTGACGAGTCGCGTCGAGACCAACATCCTGCGGAGAGATTTCTTTCGTGCCTCGCCGCCCTGCGTGACCAATACGCTCCGGCTGGCTTGACGCCGAACCTACTCACACACGTCTCGTTCTCGGTGCTCATCATCGCGGACGAGTTCGACACGCTCGACATCCTGGAGTGCGCCGCCGGGATGCCATTCGTCACGACCGAAACGCAAGCTCGCGGTGCTCAACTCACTCTCGTCTCGGGGACTCTCGCCCAGTGGCGTGATGCCGTCGTAACCGGCACGCGGAAGGGCGGCGCAGTGCAGGGTTTGTACTGCCAAATCATGTCCCACTTCGAGTCGGTCAACCTCAACCCGTGGTCGGACTTCAACAAGAAGTGG
>Ga0180094_1000241_pt1 | contig 11826 bp, 10 predicted proteins | sample EasRivT47_16_1Da_FD_121786 | JGI IMG/M metagenome (GOLD analysis project Ga0180094, IMG submission 121786) | Soil microbial communities from meander-bound floodplain in the East River, Colorado, USA - East River metaG ERMLIBT47_16_1Da | ecosystem: Environmental > Terrestrial > Soil > Floodplain ... | reverse complement strand
GCGCCGGACTTGGCGCGTGGCCGGCCGGGAAGGCAACACGCTGTTGACCGGGATCGCGGTGGCCCACGGGGTTCCGGTTGACCAGACCGCGGCGCGGGCCGCGATCGCGTCCCTCATGGACTTTCCGCTGGAGCAGCGTGACGTCGAAGTAAGGAACAGCCAGCTTCCCGACGTGTGCGTGGCGCGGCGGCGAGACCGCACCGGCGACCTCCAGGCGTGCGAGCCGCTGCCCGTGTCTGAACGTCCGCGGGGACCGTTTGAGTGGAATCAGAATCCGTACCGATTGGATGGTGGGGGTCGCGGGACGCAGGAGTACAGCGGGTTGGGCTACCTGGTGGCCTATTGGTTGGGCCGTCGGGTGGAGCTGGTCGGCGGGCCGTGACCGTCGCACGGGGCTGAGTCGGTTGGACGCGGCGCTGATCATCATTCCTACGTATAACGAACGGGAGAACATCGGCACGTTGATCCCCGCCATCTTGGCCGCGACCGCCGGACCGGTCGAGATCCTGGTCGTGGATGACGCCTCGCCCGACGGCACCGCCGAGGTCGTGCACGAATTGGGCGGGCGGGACCCGCGAGTGATGCTGTTGAGGCGGCCGCGAAAGGCGGGGCTGGCGAGTGCCTACCTCGAAGGGTTTCAGTACGCGCGGCGGCGCCACTATAGGGCGATCGTGTGTATGGACGCCGACCACTCCCACGATCCCAAGTACCTGACCTCGTTGCTCGGTGGGCTTTCGCGGCACCATCTGGTCTTGGGATCTCGATATGTCCCGGGTGGGGGAGTGCGCGGATGGGGGTGGTTTCGTCGTTCGTTGAGTCGGTACGGGAACGTCTACGCGCGGCGCGTGCTGGGCGTCCCCATCGCCGACCTCACCGGGGGCTACAAGTGCTTTCGCGCGAGCGTCCTGGAGGCGATCGACTGCGACGCGATTCGTTCCGAAGGGTACGCCTTCCAGATCGAATTCACGTATCTGATTTGTCGGGCCGGGCTGTCGGTCGCGGAGTTGCCGATCGTGTTCGTCGACCGCACGCGGGGCACGTCAAAGCTCTCCAAGCGCATCATTGTGGAAGCCCTTTGGCGCGTCTGGGTCCTCAAGGCGGGGCGTGCGTGAAGGTGGAACCTCCGGCGACTTCCCGATGACGGGCGACCGACTGGGCTGGTTTGAGGTCAACGGCCGTTGGATGGCCTGGGGAGTCTTGCTGCTGGTCGTCGCCGTGTACTACCCGCGCTTTATCAAGCACCCGGACGGGATGGTGCTCTATCCGGAGGCGGCGGGTTGTCTTCTCGCGGAGCGAGCGATGGCCGAGTGTGCCCCTCGGTTCACGTACCCACCGACGTTCGCGTTTCTCATGATTCCGTTTGTTCCCATGCCGATGTGGCTGAGAAACCTCGTGTGGTACGCGCTGTCGATTTCTGTGATCGTGTGGAGTGTCCGGTTATGCGAGTCCCTGACGTTGCAAGCAACTGGCCTGGAGCGGGACCGACGGATCCTCTGGTGGTTCCGCGGCCTGTCGCTGCTGTTCAGTCTCAAATTTATTCTCGCGGTCCTTGAGAATCAGGCGTACGACTACCTGGTGTTTTTCCTCATTGTGGTCGGGATCCGCGCCGTGGTCACCCGCAACGGGGCTCTTGTCTCGCTGAGTCTCGCGGGGGCTGCGGCGCTGAAGGCGACGCCGGTGCTTTTCTTCCCTTACCTCTTCTACCGCAAACGGTGGCTCTTGGCGTGCGCAACCGTCGTGGCCTTCGTCGGCCTGTCGCTGCTGCCGGACCTGTTCTTCTCCCCGAGCGCGGGTCAGTCGACGTATATCGGTGGGTGGCTTTTCGGGATTGCCGGGGCGTCGCTCGCGGGAGGCGGACATGTGGGCGCCGCGCAATATTTCGGCGGTGGCGAGAACCCTCTGAACCAATCGCTCCGGTCGTTCGTCTACCGCCTCGTGCAGGCTGCGGGCCTCTTGCCGTATTTCCATGTTGCGCTCTACGCGGCGTACCTCGTCGTGTTGATCGCCGTGTGGGACGTGGTGCGGCGGTCGGCTCGGCTCGAGGCCTCCTGGCTCTTAGACACGTCGGCCATTTTGGTGGCGATGTTGCTGTTGTCCCCGATGAGCAGCAAATCCCACTTTATCACGCTGGTTCTTCCCTATATGTTGATCGTGGCCGTCCTGTGTCAGCGCGGCCACCTCCGACGGTCGGTGGGCGTCTTGTTGGGGGTCAGTTTCGCGCTGAATTCCTTGACGTCGCGAACGATCGTCGGCGATGCGGCGTCGGACGTGTTGCTCTCGATGGGGTGTGTGACGATCGGGACGGCCCTCGTCGGTGTCATGATCTGGCTCATCGTCATCGACGGGACTCGGAGCCTACCGGAGGGAGGATCGGCGCCCCGTGGGCCGCAAGCGGCGGACGTGTTGGCGTGAGAACAAGGTGGTGTGGTCAGGGTCTGAGCCGTGGCACGACCGACGGTCGATTGAAGCTCCCTGCAGCAAGCTGCAGGGAATCTTCGAAGTGCAAGGAGGTAAAAAAGGCACGGTTTCCATCTTGCTCACCTACCCCGCAGCATGCTGCGGGGAATGCGCTCGCAATGCACTTTCACGATGGAGCGACGCGGTGAAGATTAGCGGGTTCACGTTTTGTCGCGATGCCGTCCGATTCGACTACCCGGTCGAGGAGTCGATCCGGTCGCTCTTGCCGCTCGTGGACGAGTACGTGGTCGCCGTGGGGAAGTGCGACGACGGGACCCTGGAGCTGGTTCGGTCCATCGGCGATCCCAAACTGAAGATCGTCGAGTCGGTATGGGATGAGTCGCTCCGGAAGGACGGGCTGGTCTATGCCCAGCAGACCAACCTCGCGCTCTCGCAGTGCCACGGCGACTGGGCGTTCTATCTGCAGGCGGATGAAGTGGTGCATGAGGACGATCTCGCCCGCGTCCGGGCAACGCTGGAACGGTATCATGACGACCCGCGGGTGTTGGCCTTGATGTGTCGCTATCTTCACTTTCGGGGAGACTACTGGTCGACCGATCCCTGGATGTATCGGAAGGAAGTCCGAGTCATTCGACACAACGGCCGCGTGCGGTCGCAAGGCGACGCGACGGGTTTTGCCTCCGATGCGACGGCGTTCTCTCGAAACATCCGGTCGGAACCGTCATCGTGGGTGTGGTCGGGAGCGCGGATCTTTCACTATGGGTACGTCAAGCACCCGCGAACGCTCATGGCGAAGATCGTCCAGCAGGCCAAGGTGTACGACCCGGAGGTCGCGGTCGGGTTCCGAAAGCTCCGGCATCGCTTTGATCCCGCCGTGTCGGAGTACCCGTTGGATGAGCGCTACGGGATCTTAAAGGAGTACCGGGGGTCTCACCCCGCGGTGATGCGGAACCGGATCGCGAGCTTTCAGCGGTTGGCGCCGAGACGCAATCGGTGGTTGAATCCCCGGTTCTATCGTGAAGTGTTCCAACATGGGTTCAAAGGGTAGTTCAGGCGCCGGCGGGTTAGGCGTCTGCGACATCATGACCCCTCCGGTGCTGTCGGTGGTGATTCCGGTCTTCAACAAACTCGAGTACACGCGCTCGTGCCTGGAGAGCTTTTTCCGAACCAATGACGTCCCGACCGTGTACATCGTGGTCAACAACGGCTCCTCTGATGGAACGCGCGAGTACCTCAAGACGCAGCGGGTCACGGTCATCGACAACGCGACGAACCTGGGGTACGCGCCGGCGGTCAATCAGGGGATCCGAGCGGCGCGCACCCCGTACGTCCTGCTCGCCAACAACGACGTCGTCGTGACGACGGGGTGCGTGAGTCGCCTGCTCGGCTTCATGACTCGCCACGGTCACGACCTGGTGTCCCCGGCGATTCGGACGGGGCCCTTGCGATACGATGTGGAGGCGTATGCCCGTAGGTTCACCGCGGCGTGCGCGACGGCCGTTCGGCCCGAGGTCGATGCGTCGTGCGTGCTGGTCCGGTCGGCGGTGTTCGAAACCGTGGGGGTGCTCGATGAACGCTTCATCATCGGGGGATTTGAGGACACCGATTTTTTTTGGCGCTGTCGCCAAGCCGGTTTCTCCATGGCGATGACGGGGGCGGCCTTCATTCACCACGTGGCGATGGTGACCCAGAAAACGATCAAGTCGGAGCTTGCGTACGACTACGGACCTCTCAACGAGCGACGGTTCACGGAAAAATGGGGGCGGACCGCATTTGGGGGATGGTGGGAGCGGCGACACGCACGGTTGGCGCGGTATCTTCGCCGGACGACGGAGCAACTGCGGTACGGCTACACGCTGATGTCCAAGGAACCTGAATGACCGAGCCGACGGTTAGCGTGATCATCCCGGTGTACAACGGGGAACGCTACGTGCGCGAGGCGATCGAGTCGGTCTTCGCCCAGACCTTCACGGGCTGGGAACTCATCGTGATCGACGACGGGTCGGTCGATCGCTCGCGGGACATCATCCGCGGGTATGGAGATCGCCTCACGTTCATCGAGCAGGACAACCACGGGGTCTGCCATGCGCGCAACGCGGCGGTGGCGCGTGCCTGCGGTCGCTACGTCGCCTTCCTCGACGCCGACGATGTCTGGCGCCCGTCCAAGCTCGCGCGGCAGGTCGCGTTCATCGAAGGGCACGGCGACGTGGGGCTGGTGCATAGTGACCTGACGATCATTGATGATCGCGGCCGTGCCGTCGGGGCTCAACCGTGTTCCGGGCATTATCGGGCGGCCTTCAGCCGGCAGTTGTTGGGAGGACATCTGATCTATCCCTCAGCGGCCATGATCCGGACCGAAGTGTTGCGGGTGGCGGGCGGATTCAGCGAGGACTTCCTCGGCGCCTCGTACGAGGACATCGAGTTATGGGTCCGGTTGAGCGCGCGGTGCCACTTCCACTGTATCCGGGAGCCTCTGGTCTTCTATCGGATTCACGCGGCCAACAATACCAAGAATCGCGAGAGGTCGCTTCGCAACCGCGGGGTGTTTCTCGACAAGGTGTGGGCCGCGCACGCCGCGGACCATCGGCGGTTCCTTCGCGGCGAATTCGCGAAGTTTTACTCCGACTTGGGGAAATTCCTCGTCGAGCAGGGGAATGTGAGCGAAGGTCGAGCCTCGCTGCGCCGAGCGATTGCCATTAGCGGCATGGAAGCCCCGCACCCAAAAACGTTGTTCCGGGCGTGTCTGCGGTTCGGACGCTCGTACCTCCATGCGTCTCCCGTGCCCGTGACTTCGAACGGGGGTGGGTGATGCGTCGGGTGCTCGTCATCGCGTTCCGCGCCCTCGGCGATATGGTGTTGATCACGCCGGTCGTGCGGGCGCTCAAGCAGGGGGGGGGCGCCGGTTCCCTGACGCTCCTCGTCGACGCGTTTGGCGCGGAGGTCTTCGAACGGAACCCGTGGGTGGACGAACTGATCGTGGTCGACCGCGCCGCGCAGCGGCGGCGGCCGCTCACGGCGCGCCTCGCCGCCGACTGGGCGCTCGTGCGGCGCCTGCGGGCGGGGCGGTTCGAGGTCTGCGTCGACCTGTTTTCGGGGCCGCGTAGCGCGTGGCTTGCCCGATTCTCGGGCGCTCCGGCCCGCTACGGCCAGTCGGTGCGCGGCCGGGGGCGCGACTGGCTCTATACCCACCCGATCCCGGTGGAGGAGGTCGGGCGGCACCTCGTGCTCCAGAAGTTGGACCTCGTGCTTCCCCTGGTCGGCGAGGCGCCGCGTGACGTGTCCCTCGAACTGAGCGTGGACGCCGGCGAGCGCGCGTGGGCGGAGCGGGTCCTTGCGGAGCGGGGCGTCACGAGCGATCGTCCCCTGGTGGGACTCTTTCCCGGGGGGGGGTGGGGGCACAAGTGCTGGCCCGCCGATCGGTTCGCCGCGCTCGGAGATCGCTTGGCGGACGCCGCGCAGGTGTTGGTCGTGGGAGGCGTGCGCGACCGCGAGGCCTGCCGCGCCGTCGCCCGCGAGATGCGGCGGCCGCCGGTTCTCTTTGACGGTCTGGCCTTGCTCCGCCAGACGATGGCGCTGATCGCCCGCACCGACGTGTTCATCTCCAACGACACGGGCCCCATGCACGTCGCGGTGGCGCTGGGCCGGCCGACGATCGCCCTGTTCGGTCCCTCGGACGTGACCAAGTACGGCCCGTGGGGACCGAGCGGCGTCGTGATCCGCCGCCCGTTGCCCTGCAGCCCGTGCCCGCAGCAGGTCGATACCTGCCACCTCAATGGTCGGTCCCGCCAGGAGTGCATGACCTCGATCACGGTCGATGAGGTGGCGGATCACGCGGAACGGTTGTTGACCATCCCTCACCGCGAGGTGATCCATGACGGTTGATCGCATCCTGGTCGTCAAGCTGCGGTACCTCGGCGACGTGCTCCTGCTTTCGCCCGTCGTCCGCGCCCTCCGCGAGGCGTATCCGCGCGCCACGATCACCGCGCTGGTCAACGCGGGCACCGAGGCGATGCTTGAGGGCAACCCGCACGTGGATCGGATCCTGACCGTTTCCCGTTCGCTGTCGACGCAACTGTCGCTGGTGCGGGCGCTGCGCGGAGTCCGGCCCGATCTCGCGATCGACCTCACCGATGGAGACCGCTCGGCTCTGCTGACGCGGCTCTCCGGGGCCCGGCGCCGAATGGGATTCAACGACGAGGGGCGATGGCGGGGACGCCTCTACACCGAGGTCGTTCGGGCCGACTCCAAGCGTCTCCACGCCGTCGACTACCACTTGGAACCGTTGCGCAGGCTGGGGATTTCGATCCGGAGTCGAACGCCCGAGCTGTTTCTCTCCGAATCGGAAGATGCCGCAGCGGCCGACTGGCTCAGAACGAACGGGGTGGACGAGGACCAGCCCTTCGTGGTCATTCATCCCGGAGCGAGGTTTTGGTTCAAACAATGGCCGCTCGATCGGGTGGCGACGCTGGCGGATCGCATCCAACAGGCCGAGCGCCTGCCGGTGATCATCCTGGGAGGACCCACGGAGGCCGGCGACCTGGCGGTGATCCGCGCCGCGATGCGCACCCCGTGTCGGACGACGGAAGGCCGGCTGCCGATCCGGCTGGTGGCCGCGATCATCCGGCGGGCGCGGCTCTTCATCGGGAACGACAACGGACCCATGCATATCGCCACTGCGGTCGGCACGCCGGTGGTGGCGCTCTTCGGCTCTTCCGATCCCCGCGTCTGGGGACCGCGGGGCGACGACCACCGCGTCATCTACAAGCAGGTGCCGTGCAGCCCGTGCGCGCACACCGGGTGCGACCAGGGGGAGCAAAACTGCATGCGACTCATTGCGCTCGATGAGGTGATGGCTGTGGTGCAAAAGGCGCTGCGCCCCGCCCCCGCGTCCGACGTGGCGCCAATGGTGCCCCGCCCATGAGCGCTCGCCCGACGCCCGCCACCGTCGCGCGATGGTCGCCGAGGCTTGATGGGGCGTTGGAGGTCTCGGTCCTCGTCTTTTTCTTCTTCCTGCCCTTTCCCCACACGTCGGGGGCGAGAACCCTCGCCCTCACGATGGCCCTCCTCCTCTGGGTGGTCAGGACACGAGTGTTCGGCCAGTCGGTTCGGGGCGCGGGGCTCTGGCTGAACGGGGTGATCGCGGCCTACGCCGGGTTTGTCCTGTTCGCCACAGTCACGTCGGTCGACCCAATCGTCAGTATCAAGGCGCTGCGGGGCGATCTATCGAAGTTTCTTCTGGCGTACGTCTTGGTGGTGGAGGTGGTGCGAACCCCCCGGCAGATTCGTCGACTCTTCGGCGCGAGCGTGCTGGCCTCAACGGTCGTGGTGGCCTGGGGCTTGGCCGGCGGATGGACCCGCGAGCAACCAGATGGGCTGGCGATGGCGCTCCCCCTCTTTCACAATCCGAACATTATCGCAGGGTACCTGATCCTGCCGATCATCATGCTCGTGGGCCTGATGGTCGGCGCACGCGGGCTCAGGGGAAGGCTGCTGTGGGGAGGGCTGTTGGCCCCGCACGCCGCGATACTGCTCGCCACCGGTTCGCGCACGGCGGTCGCGGCGACGGTTATCGCGCTCGTGGTGTTCTCGGCGGTTCTTTCCCTGCGGATGAAGGCACTAGGTGCCGGCGTGCTGGTCCTCGTGCTGGCCGCGGGTATGGTCCATGATCGAGCGCCCGGGGTGTTCACCCGCTACTTCAGTCTCTTCCAGACGGCGACCTATGGCCAAGAATCAGCGGATCAGGCGATGATGGCTCGACGACAGATTTGGTCGGCGACGATCGAGCTGGCCAAGGAACACCCGTGGGCCGGTTACGGTTACGGCGGGGGTCTCTTTCATCAAGTGTTTCAGAAGAGACTGAACGGCGTGTACCAACAGCTCGGCGCTCCACATCAAGCGCACAACGGTTGGCTGCAAACTCTCTTTGAAATCGGAATGATCGGTCTCGTGCTGTTCACGGCCGTTCTGGGGAGCGTGATGATCACGCTCCTTCCGGCCCTGCGTCACGACCGACCGCGAGACGAGCGCGCCATCGCGGCGATCGCCGTCGGAGGGCTGATCGGGATCGTCGTCCATTCCATGACCGAAGGGCTCTACGGCTCGGGCATGTTCGGCATCCTGTTGTGGGGGCTGATGGGAGCGGGTATCAGCGTGAGCTTGGCCCAAGGGAAAGAGAGCGAGGCGGCGACCGATCCATCCCTTGTCGGAGTTCCCGCGGCGTTATTTCCTCCTTGTCACGGAACCAAGGAATCTGGTATAAGGGGCACCTAACCATTCGTCGTCTCGCTCAACCTAACGGAACCGCGTGAGGACATGCAGTAGCGAAGGGTGATCGAGCGTGCGTGATCTGGTCGCCAAGCGAGTCCTGGTCACAGGCGGTGCCGGTTTTATCGGTTCCCACCTGTGCGCCCGTCTGTTGGCCGAGGGCCGCGAAGTCCTCTGCGTCGATAATTTCTACACCGGTCGCCGCGCCAACGTCGCCCACCTGCTGACGAATCCACGGTTTGAACTCATCCGCCACGACGTGTGCTTCCCGCTGTATGTCGAGGTGGACGAGATCTATAACCTCGCGTGCCCCGCTTCGCCCATCCATTACCAACACGATCCGGTGCAAACGACCAAGACCTCGGTCCATGGGATGATCAACATGCTGGGCCTCGCCAAGCGGACGAAGGCGAAGCTCGTCCAGGCGTCGACGTCGGAGGTCTACGGCGATCCCGAGGTGCATCCCCAGACGGAGGGCTATTGGGGGCGCGTGAATCCGATCGGGTTGCGTGCGTGCTACGACGAAGGCAAGCGCTGCGCGGAGACGCTGTGTTTCGATTATCACCGCCAGCATCGTCTCGCCGTGAAGGTTGCCCGGATCTTCAACACGTACGGACCGCGGATGCACCCCAACGATGGGCGCGTGGTGTCGAACTTCATCATGCAAGTCCTCCAGGGCCACGAGATCACGGTCTACGGAGAAGGAAGCCAGACGCGAAGCTTTTGCTACGTCGACGACCTGGTCGAGGCCCTCATTCGGTTGATGGCCACGCCCGACGACTTCACGGGGCCGATCAACCTCGGCAACCCCCATGAGTTCACGATTCTTGAACTGGCCCAGCTGGTGATCGCCCTCACCGGTTCGTCGTCCTCCATTGTTTTCCGTCCGCTGCCGAGCGACGATCCGGTGCAACGCCAGCCGGACATCGACTTGGCTCGTCGCGTGTTGAACTGGAACCCCACGGTGGAACTTGAAAAGGGGCTCATGGAAACGATCGGCTACTTTCGATCGCTCATCGGAACGAAGGCCGGGTGACACCGCGTTGATCGCGACGGTCCCCGACCCGATTGTGTTCGGCACGTCGGGGTGGCGCGCCGTCATCGCGGATCAATTCACGTTCGCCCACGTCCGCCTCGTCGTGCGGGCGATCGGGGACTACCTCGCCCATCAGGGGATGCAGGGCCGTCCCGTCGTCGTGGGGTACGATACGCGGTTTCTTTCCGATCGTTTTGCGCGGGAAGCCGCTGGGGTGCTTGCGGAGCAGGGATGGGACGTCCTGATCGCGAACCGGGATGTGCCGACCCCCGTCGTCGCGCACGCGATTTTGGACCGCCGGGCGGCGGGGGCGGTCAATATCACCGCGAGCCATAATCCCCCCGAATACAACGGAGTCAAATTCTCTCCCGCGTGGGGCGGGCCGGCGGAGCGGGAAGCCACTCGCTGGATTGAGGCTCGGATCACGGCGCTTCGTGCCGGCGGAACGGCGAGCGAATACCATGCGACCGGCCGGCTCGGAGCCGTCGAGTCCTTCGACCCGCGGGAAGCCTACCTGACCCATCTGCGCACCGTGATCGACGTCGCGGCCATCCGCGCCGCGAAACTGCGGGTGGCCGTCGACCTGCTGCATGGGACCGCGCGAGGCTATCTGGACGCCGCGCTGAAGGCCGAGGGATGCGAGGTCACCGTGCTCCACGACCAGCGCGATCCGCTGTTCGGCGGATCGGCGCCCGACCCCTCCGAGCGGCGCCTGACCGAACTCGCCGCGCTGATGCGCGGGGGCCGCTATCACCTCGGCTTGGCGACCGACGGCGACGCCGATCGGTTCGGCGTGCTGGATGCCGACGGCACGTACATCACGGCCAACGAGGTTCTGGCCCTGGTGTTCCGGTACCTGATTGAAACCCGCGGCGCAAAGGGCGGTGTGGCGCGTTCGGTCGCCACGAGCCACCTGGCCGACGCCGTTGCGGCGCATTATGGCCGAGAAATCTACGAAACCGGAGTGGGATTTAAATACATCGGTCGCTTGATCGCGGACGGTAAGTTGGTCGTCGGGGGTGAGGAGGCGCAAGGCCTGACGATCGGTGGCCACGTTCCCGACAAGGACGGCATCTTGGCGTGTCTGTTACTCGCCGAGATGGTGGCGAGGACAGGGAAACCCATTCGCAGGCAGCTCGAGGAACTGACGGCGGTGGTCGGCCCGTGCTACTACCGGCGTATCGACCGGCCGCTTTCCCGGGAGGGAGCCGTGGCGGTCGCCGATGCTCTGAGCCGCCTGGACGCCATCGGCGGGTACCCGATCGCGCGCCGCGTCGATGTCAAGGGGATCACCAAGTGGTATCTGGACGACGGGAGCTGGATGATCATCCGGCCGTCGGGAACCGAGCCCGTTATTCGCGTGTACGCCGAGTCGGCATCCCTCGACCGGGTCGAGGAGTTAATCAAGGCGGGAGAACGCATCGTCGTGACTTCGGTGGGTTGAGAACCGTCGGCGGTAAGCCGGCGCGGTCGGGCGATCGCACGGCGAGGGTTCGAAGTCGAACAGCGATGTGATCTGAACTTTTCAATAGACTGGGTAGTCTGGAGGAGTTGATGATGCCCACTGAAACGCTTCCGGAATTGGCGACGTCAAGCGGGGAAAGCCCCTTTGGCTATCCTCCGCGAGACGAGGTGAGCGCGATCGACCTCTGGCGCGTGCTGGTCAAACGCAGGCGGATGGTGGCGGCGGTCTTTGCACTCAGTTTGGGCGCGGGCGTTGCCCAGGCGCTGCTCACCAAGGCGTCGTACACCTACCATACCGTCGTCGAGATCGGCCGCGACGGGGGTGGAAAACTTCTGGACTCGCCGGACACGGTCCTGGCGAAACTGGACAAGGCGTACATTCCCCAGACGCTCCGCGACTACGCGGAGAGCAACCAGAGCCCAAAGCGTTTTAAAATCGATGTGCGCGTCCCGAAGGGCAGTGAGCTGGTCATGCTGGAAAGTCGCGGTCCGGCCGATTTGGCGTCGGTGTACCTTCTCCTCCAGGGAGCCGTGGCCGATAAGCTGATCCAGGATCACCAGCGGACGATCGATCAGATCGACCGCCAGTACAAGGCCGAGCTCGCCCGTGCCCGCGTGAAGCTCGACGAGTTACAGGACCAGCG
>Ga0180094_1000235_pt1 | contig 11912 bp, 10 predicted proteins | sample EasRivT47_16_1Da_FD_121786 | JGI IMG/M metagenome (GOLD analysis project Ga0180094, IMG submission 121786) | Soil microbial communities from meander-bound floodplain in the East River, Colorado, USA - East River metaG ERMLIBT47_16_1Da | ecosystem: Environmental > Terrestrial > Soil > Floodplain ... | reverse complement strand
GGAGGTGACGGAGGAGTGGAGCTCTGCGCTCGACGCGCTGGACGAACGGTACGGCGCCCGGTTGATCAGCCCTGATCCGGACGGACGGGGCATCGCCATCCTTAGCCGCGTGTCCTCCAGCACACTCCGACCGGAATGGATCGGCGACCCGCGGTCCCCGACGATTGTGTTGACGGCGTCACCCTCTCCGGACTCCGCGCCCGTCACGCTGTACGCCGCCCATCTGACGAGCCCCACGACTCCGAGCGACGCGGCTGCGCGAAACCGTGATTTGGTGACTCTTGGGCGTCGAGCGGCCGCCGATCCTTCCCGGCACACGATCATTGCCGGTGACCTGAACGTCACGCGCTGGTCCCCCTGGTTCGAGGTCCTGACGGATCCGGCGGGGCTTCGGGATGGGGGGGAGGGCTTGGGGCTCCAGACCACGTGGCCCAGCCCCATCGGCCGATGGTTTGGGATCGGGATCGACCACACCCTCGTGTCGTCGTCCATCCGCGTGGTCGGTCGAACCGTCGGCCCGAGTCTCGGCTCCGATCATTATCCCGTGGTCACGACCGTGGAACTCCCCGCACGCTCTTCGTCGAGTCCGATTCCCCATTCCTGACCAACGTCCCGTCTCGTTCTGAGCGCCGATTTTCTTGACCCGATCGATGGGGCTGTTACACTCGGTGCGGAGGCATGCCCCCATGCAGATCGAGCAAAGAAAATGGACCAAAGCGGGAGGGTGGGACCCCGAAGCTCCCGGCGCGGTAGGTCCCACCGCGCAACTGGTGCTCGTGTTTGGCTCCCGATCCATTCTGGCGGATCCCCATCACGTCACCGATCTCCGCCGCTGCTATCCCGCTGCCCACGTGTTCGGCTGCTCAACGGCCGGTGAGATTTGTGGCACGCAGGTGATGGACGACTCGCTGGTGGTCACGGCGGTCCGTTTTGAGTCCGTTCGCCTTGCGGGTGCCAAAATTCGCATCGGTGAGGCCAAGGACGGTCTTCAGGTTGGCGAACGACTCGCTCAGGCCCTGGACCACGAAGGACTGGTACATGTCCTGGTCCTTTCCGATGGGTTGAGGATCAACGGCAGCGAACTGGTCAAGGGACTGACCGGCAGTCTGCCGAGCGGTGTATCGGTCACGGGCGGGCTTTCGGGAGACGGGGAGCGCTTTGAGCGAACCCTCGTCCTCTGGGACGGTCCCGCCGAGCCGGGTACCGTCGCGGCGGTGGGGCTGTACGGAGACCGCCTTCGGGTCGGCTATGGCTCGATGGGGGGATGGGATCCCTTCGGTCCCGAACGGCTCATCACGCGGTCTTCGGGGAACGTGCTGTACGAGTTGGATGGAAAGTCCGCGTTGGACTTGTACTGCAAGTACTTGGGGGACTATGCGAGCGGCCTCCCGGCAACCGGATTGCTGTTTCCGTTGAGTCTTCGCACCCGGCAAAATGATCCCCCTGTCGTTCGGACGATTTTGTCGATCAATGAAGCGGGGCAGAGTCTGACGTTTGCGGGGGATGTTCCAGAGGGCGCGTATGCCCGCCTGATGAAGGCGAATTTTGATCGGTTGATCGACGGATCGGTCGGGGCTGCGAAAACCAGCTGCGAGGCCATTGGCTCGAATTCACCGGATCTGGCGATTCTCATCAGTTGCGTGGGAAGAAAATTGGTTCTCAAGCAGCGGGTCGAAGAAGAAGTGGAAGGGGCTCGTGAGATCATGGGGAGCCACACGGTGATGACCGGCTTTTATTCCTACGGCGAAATTTCTCCCTTTACGCCGAATGCGAAATGTGAGCTCCACAACCAAACGATGACGATCACGACGCTTTCCGAGCGCTGACCGGTGAGCGAGACACATAGCCTCCTGAAGCGTCAATTGAAGCGATGGTTCGGCGGCGACCCCGCCCTTTCCCCTGAACGCCAAGGATTTTTTGATGCCGTCGACAGGGCCTACCATCAATTCGATGTCGACCGCGCCATGCTCGAGCGGTCGCTCGAACTCAGCTCCCAGGAACTCCTACAAGCGAATTCCGAGATGCGCGCGGTCTTCGCACGGCTCATCAATAGCAGCGTCGACGGGATCCTTGCGTTCGACCGGGAGTGTCGGTATACGGTGTGGAACCCTGGGATGGAGCGCATCACCGGTGTCAGCGAGGTCCAAGCGCTTGGCAAGTCCGCGTTCGAGGTCTTTCCCATGCTGGAGGAAACGGGAGACGGCCGGTTCTTTTCCGAGGCTCTTGCCGGGAAGACGATCGTGGCCAAGGAACGTTCCTGTCTTCTCCCGGCGTTGGGACAAGGGTTTTTTGAAGGGCACTATTCGCCGCTTTTTAATGAATCGGGCCAGATCATCGGCGGCTTGGCCATCATCCGGGACGTCACGGACCGAAAACAGGCGGAAGGGTTGTTGCGCAAGCGAGTCGAACAGCAACGGATCGCCAAAGAGATCGGCGAGATCTGCCTCGAGGCGTCCCGTCTGTCTGAGATCATGGATCAAGCCGCCCGCCGGATTGCGGCGGTCCTCAAGGCCGACCTCTCGGAGGTCTTGACCCTGGATGACCAGCACGAGGTGTTACTGCTGGTCGCGGGGGTGGGCTGGAAACAGGGAGTCGTTGGAAGAGTGACCGTTTCGAAAGGACCTGAGTCCCAGGCGGGGTATACGCTGCTGGTGAATTGTCCTGTCATGGTCGACGATCTCCAGACCGAAACTCGGTTCACCGGCTCCTCCATGCTCGATGAGCACCGCGCCGTGTCCGGGCTCAGCGTGCCGATGGTATCCCGAAGTCGGACGCTCGGCGTCCTCAGCGTGTACTCGACCACCCGTCGAGCGTTCAGCCCAGATGAGGTGGAGTTCTTGCAGAGCGTGTCCAATTTGATCGCGGTGGCGATCGAGCGCCGCAAGGTGGAAGAGACGCTGGAACAGTATGCGATCCACGATGCGCTCACGGGAATGTACAACCGGCGTTACTTCCACGGTCGTGTCAATGAGGAGGTGGCTCGTGCCGCCCGGAACCAGCGGCCACTGGCGATCATGCTGTGCGATCTCGATCGATTCAAGGCGATCAATGATACACACGGCCACGAACGTGCAGACGAGATCTTAAAGGCGGTTGCCACGAGCATTCAAGGATCCATCCGCGAGACGGATCTGGTCTTTCGCTGGGGCGCGGACGAGATCGTGGTGCTCGTTCCGGATGCGACTCGAGAGGCGGTGGTGATCACCGCGGATCGGATGCGGAGGGGGATCCGCAAGCTGGGGGAGGCGTTCGGTTGCGAAATCGACCTGAGCATCGGGGTCGGACTGTATCCTCAGCACGGGGCCAATCCGGAGGAGCTGATGCGGGTGACAGACCGCGCCCTCTACATCGCGAAGAAGGGTGGCGACAAAGTCCATATCGGGGAAGAGGAATATCGACTGGATGACCAGTCCATCAAGGTGGTCTTCCAACCCATCGTCGATCTTCGCACCGGCCGTGTGGTGGGCTTTGAGGCGTTGAGCCGAGATCCGCAAAACAAGTCGAACATCATCGAGATGTTCAGGCGGTATCAGGCTATCGGGCACTTGCGTGAATTGAAGCGGATTTGTTTCGAGCTGCAGCTCAAGGTGGCGCAGGAGTTGGGTCTCACCCGCATGTTTATCAATGTGGATTTCCAGGTGTTGAACGAACTCGATCCGGTCCTGAAGCCGGACGGGATGGAGGTGATTCTGGAGATTTCGGAGGTCGAGGCGCTCCACGATCTGGCCAACCACCTGAGCATCGCGCGGAAATGGCGATCGCGTGGTTTTCGGTTCGCGATGGATGATTTCGGAGCGGGGTTCATTTCCCTGCCGTTCATCGGCCAGCTCATCCCGGACTATATCAAGTTGGACCGATCGACCATCCTGCAGGCGGTGTCTTCCGAGAACTTCAGGGTGTTTTCAACGGATCTCGTGCGGGCGATGCAAAACTATGCGACCGCTGGGATCATCGCCGAAGGGATCGAAACTGAAAAAGAGCTTGAGGTGGTCAAGGACATGGGGATTTCGCTCGGGCAGGGATATCTCCTCGGTATGCCCCAAGCGTTGACGCGCGCCGACGTCATCCGGCTCCAGCCGTAGATTCGCGTTCTTCCGGCGGTTCTCCCCCGGCTCCTTCCGACGTTCACGCCGGTAACAGGGTCGGAAGGTGGGGCGCAAGATCCGGTAGGCTTGAAAGAATGAGGTCGGCGCCGGCGAGCGCCAGCTCGTCCGACGCGTGAGCGCCGCACGTCACCCCGACGGCCCGCACACCGGCGGCGTTGGCCATCTCGACATCAAAGGTGGTGTCGCCGACCATGATCGCGCGGTCCGGCGAGAGGTCCAGCTCCTCCAGGATCTGGAGGATCATGTCGGGATCCGGCTTGGGGCGGCACGTATCACCCGTCTTGATGATGGGGAAATACCGGGACAGCTCGTGTTCCGCCACGACCCTCAGCGCGCCCGCGCGGCTCTTGCCGGTCGCCATGGCCGTCCAGCGCCCCTCGCGGTGCAGGGTGTCGAGAAACTCGCGGACGCCGTCGTACAGCGGGTTCTTCCCCGCCACGTCGAGGGCATACCTCGCACGGTAGGTGTTGATGAGCCCTTGGCGCCGCGGCGCCGGACAGTCCGGTAGCAGACGGCCTAAGGCGTCATCGAGCGACAACCCGATCACGCGGTACACCGTGTCTGGTGCCACCGGATCATAGCCGAACGAGGTGATTGTTTCGTTGAACACGGCCGCGATGTGTCGCTGGCTATCGACCAGCGTGCCGTCGCAGTCGAGAATGATCACGGAGTGACGCATGGGTGCCTTGAGCCCGAGTATACAGCACGGCACGACGATTGTGGTACCGGTTGCGCTTCCCTTGATTCCACTCGTTCGAGAGGAGTAGACTACCGCGCGGTGACGAAGCGGAGTGGCGATATTTATCGCGCGCAGCGGGCGTATTTCGAGCGAGCCTATGAGACGGGCGAGCATGGCTGGCCGACGGAGGGCGTCTCCCCGATGGTGGCGCGATTTCTCCGGACCTTCCGGGGCGGTGGCCGCTGTGTCCTCGACATCGGGTGCGGCGAAGGGCGCCACACGAGGGCGTTCGCCGGCAGGGGTGCGCTCGCCGTGGGTGTCGATCTGGAACCGAAGGCTCTGGCGCGGGCCCGCGAGGCTGTGGACGGCGGCTTGGTGGGCGGCCTCGGGTTCGTCCAGGCCGACGTCTTCGCGCTGCCCTTCGCCAACGCCGCATTCGACGTCGTTCTCGATTATGGCTGTTTACATCACGTTCGGCGCCGAGATACCGGGCGGTATTTGGAACAAGTCGTGCCGCTCCTCAAGCCCGAGGGCTATTTCCTCCTGTCCTGTTTCTCCACGAAGTTTAAACACCATGCGGGTGAGCGGCGAACGCGGGACTGGCTCGTCCACCGCGGACATTACGATCGATTCTTCCGCCGCAGGGATTTTGACACGATGTTTGGCCCCGAGTTCGACCTCCTGGAGGCGACGGAGGACCGAGACGGTTTGTACGTGTTTCACAACGTGCTGATGCGGAAGCGGACGAAGCCGTCTCGTCCGTTCGCAGCGGCACTCGGCCGGAGAGGGTAGGGCGTTGCCCACGATCGCTTGTGTGAACGGACGGTTTCTCCCGATCAATCGGGCCACGGTATCCATTGAGGACCGGGGGTTCCAGTTCGGTGACGGGGTATACGAGGTGGTGCGGAGCTACAACGGGCGTCTCTTTCACCTCGACGCCCATCTCGACCGATTGGAGCAGAGCGCACACGGTATCCTCTTGCCGATTCGGTATTCCCGCGCGCACTGGAGGCGCCTCGTCATGCGTGCCTACGCGATGAGTGGTTTCGCCGACGCCAAGGTCTATCTCCAGGTCACGCGCGGCCCGGCGCCGCGCGAGCACCGGTTTCCGACCACCGTCCGTCCGACGGTGGTGGTGACGGTGCGGCGGCTCGATCCCCTTCCGGCGTCGGTGCGCGAACGGGGCGTCGCTGCGATGACGGTGCCGGACCGCCGGTGGGGACGATGCGATGTGAAGTCGATCAATCTGCTGGCCAACGTGCTGGCTCGGGAGGAGGCGCGCGCGGCGGGCGTGTTCGAGGCGATCTTGGTCCGTGACGGCGTCGTGACCGAAGGGGCGATCAGCAATTGCTTTGCCGTCATCGGGGGCACCGTGGTGACGTCCCCCACGGATCCTTCGATTCTTCCCGGTATCACCCGCGCCGTCACGCTCGATCTCATCCGGCGCGAGGGACTCCCGCTTGAACAACGAGTCGTGACCGTCGAGGAGTACCGTCGGGCCGACGAAATCTTCTTGACGGGGACGACCATCGAGATCGTCTCCGTGGTGTCGCTCGATGGCGCCAAGGTCGGGACCGGGAGTCCGGGACCCGTGGCCCTCAGGCTCTCCCGTCGCTTTGGAGAGGTCATCGAGGCGGAGTGTCCCCGCGCCCCTGTCTCGCTGAAGGGCCGGAGCTCTGGGAGGCGAAGAGGGACATGAGCGGCCGGCAAATCTCTTGCACTCTCTCGCGGCGCTGTGGTAGACTCCGCTCGCTTTTGCGTCCGGTTGTGGAAGCGCGAGGTGTGCGTGTCGGACCGAAGTGGGCAGTTGGTCGCCCACTTTTTTTGTTTTCGGCGCAGGTGAGGTGGCGATGAGGAAAGTGACGCAAGCGATCGAGTCATCCGCTATTCCGCGTGAGGGTACGCGCCCGCAGGGATCGGATGTGGCGGAGCGCGTGACGCGGGTCGCTACTCCGATCGTGGCGGCGTTGGGGATCGAGTTGGTGGCCGTGCGATACGGCGGCGGGAAGGCGGGAGGCACGGTTCGCGTCACGATCGACAAACCGGGCGGGGTGACGCTGGACGAGTGTGCGCGCGTGAGCCGGGCGGTGGGCCACGCTCTGGACGTCGAGGACCCCATCGAACATCGCTATACGTTGGAAGTGTCGTCTCCGGGGCTTGACCGCGCGCTGGAGGGGCCGAGCGACTATCGGAAATCGGTGGGCCGGCTCGTTCGCGTCAAGACCCGCGCTCCGTGGGAGGGACCCCGCGTGATGACTGGACGCCTCAAAGGGGTTGAAGGCGACGCGGTTTGCGTGGCGGATGAGGCGGGTGAGGAGTGGACGATTCCTTGGCAGGCGATCGTCCAGGCCCGGTTGGAGGTGGAGTGGTGAACGGCGGAACGATAAGGTCATCTCGCAGCCTCGGGCTGGGAAGACGAGCCCTGCGTTACTTCGTCACCTGGAAGGAAGTGACGCTTTACATTCCGCGCCTCTGGCGCGGTGCAGGTTGCGCCACGCAAGCGAGGTTGGTTAGGGTGTGCGGCCAGACGCCCATCAGGTCACGGAGAGGCGGTCCATGAATCGTGAATTGCTGTCGGTCATCGGACAGATCGAGCGGGAAAAGGGCATCAAGGGCGAAAAGATCATCCAGGCCGTGGAGTTGGCCGTGCAAACCGCCGCGCGCAAAAAGTACGGCGCGGGAGAGAACATCCAGGTGCACATCAGCCCCGAGACCGGGGAGATCGAGGTGGTCTCGCTCAAGAAGATCGTCGAGACGGTAACCAATCCTAAGGCGGAAATCGCCCTGGAGGACGCCCTCCTGATCGACCCCGGCGCCGAGCTGGGCGATGAGATGGGCGATCTGATGCCGATGGAGGATTTTGGCCGGATTGCGGCGCAGACGGCCAAGCAGGTCATTTTCCAGCGCGTGCGCGAGGCCGAGCTCGAGACGGTCTATAAGGAATACTCGGTGCGCCAAGGGGAGATCATCAGCGGGATGATCCTCGGCCAGGAGCGCCGCAACTATATCGTCGATCTGGGCAAGACCGAGGCCTTGCTCCCGGTCAGCGAACAAATTCCCCGCGAAGGGTATCGGCGCGGCGATCGCCTTCGGGCGTACCTGCTGGAGGTCAAACCCTCGTCGCGGGGTCCTCAGCTGATCTTGTCGCGGGCGTGCCCCGAGTTCGTGAGCAAACTGTTCGAGCTGGAAGTTCCCGAGGTGGCGGAGAAAATCGTCACCATTCGCGGGGTGGTGCGCGAACCGGGGGATCGGACCAAGATCTGTGTGTCGTCGCGGGATAAAGCGGTCGATCCGGTGGGGGCGTGCGTCGGGGTCAAGGGCGTGCGGGTCCAGGCGGTGGTGCGCGAACTCCGCGGGGAGAAGATCGATATCATCACGTGGACGGATGATCCCCGGACGTTCATCGGGGAAGCGTTGAGTCCGGCGGTGGTTGAGAAGGTCGGCATCACCGAAGCGGAGAAGTCGGCGATTGCGGTGGTGGCCGACCACCAGCTCTCGCTCGCCATCGGCAAGAAGGGGCAGAACGTCCGACTCGCGGCCAAATTGACCGGCTGGAAGATCGACATCATCAGCCAGAGCGAGTACGAGAAGGAACGGGTCAAGGACCGTGACCGCGAGATCAACGCCGCGATCGCCCACGAGCAAGCGGTTCGTGAAGAGCAAGAGGCCCGACACGCGGCGGCCGCTGCCCAGACGCCTTCGGAAGGCGCGGGCGACGAGCCTCAAAGCCCGACGCCGTGAGCGGGGGGATGTCGTCGACGACGGTGGATCAGAAGGGATCAGCCATGAGAGTGTTTGAACTGGCCAAGCAATTGGGGAAGACCAGCAAGGAACTCCTGGCGGACCTCGCGAAGCAGGGCGCGGTGGTCAAGGGCCACATGAGCACGATCGACGAGGACCAGGTCCAGGCGCTGGTCCGTAAATACGCCCCGAAGCGGGAACCCTCCGCCGAGCCTGCCGGCCCGAAACGCGGACACGTCTTGATCAAGAAACGGGTCCAGCCGGAACCCCTTTCGCTCGAGGCGCCGGTTGCCGAGGCGCCAACGTCGGTCGTTTCGGAGCCCATGCCTCCTCCGACGCCGAGCCGGTCGGCTCCTGATGTGTTCCGTCCCCATGCGCCGGTCGTCGTCTCCCAGCCTCCGATGCCGGAGATGGTCAGGCCCGTGGTTCCCGAGCCGACGACGGTGGCTCCACCGCGCGCGCCGGCCATCGGCGAGCCGACCAAGGACAAGGAAAAAGAGAAGGAACGGCTCAAGAAGCTCAAAAAGACCGGCAAGCGTGAGAAGGAAGCGGCGGCCCCGGTGCAACTGCAGCAGGACGCGCTGGTCTGGCAGGATTTCAAGCCACTGCATCGCCGCGACGAGCGGCTTCGCGCGCAGATGAAAAAGGCGCATCACCCCTCGTCGGTCTTGGAGGCGACGAAGCCTCGACGGAAGGTGGTCAAGCTCCGGCCCGGGTTGACCGTCAAGGATCTGGCCGATTTGCTCGGCGTGAAGGCTCCGCAGGTCATCGCGCAGTTGTTGTCGATGGGAACGCCGACGAGCATCAATCAAGCCGTGGATCTCGACGCGGCGGTGTTGGTGGCCGAGCACTTCGGGGTGAAAGCCGAGGGCATCGCCGAACGTACGGAAGAGGACATGATCGAGGCGATTCCGGACGATCCGACCCTCCGCGTGTCACGCCCGCCGGTCGTGACGATCATGGGACACGTCGACCACGGGAAGACCTCGTTGCTGGACGCCATCCGCACCACCAAAGTCACCGAGCAGGAGGCGGGAGGCATTACCCAGCACATCGGGGCCTATACCGTCACCGTCGGAGGCAAGTCGGTGACCTTCCTGGACACGCCGGGGCACGAGGCGTTCACGAGTATGCGGGCGCGCGGCGCCAAGGTGACCGATTTGGTGATCTTGGTCGTGGCTGCTGACGACGGCGTGATGCCGCAGACCGTCGAAGCAATCAACCATGCCAAGGCCGCGGATGTACCGATCATCGTCGCGATCAACAAGATCGACAAGCCGGAGGCCCAACTGGAACGCATCAAGAGCCAGCTCTCCGAGCACGGCCTGATCTCGGAGGCGTGGGGCGGCACGACGATCTTCGTCGAGGTGTCGGCGAAAAAGAAGATTGGCTTGGAGACGTTGCTGGAAATGATTCTGCTGCAAGCCGACGTGCTCGAACTGACCGCCAACGCGGCCAAACCCGCGCAGGGCACGATCATCGAGGCGCGCTTGGACAAGGGACGCGGGCCGGTGGCCACCGTGCTGGTTCAGGACGGAACGCTGCACGTCGGCGATCTGTTCGTGACCGGCGCCCAAGCCGGAAAGGTGCGGGCGCTCCTGGACGATTTAGGGCGCCGAACCGACAAGGCGGGACCCTCGATGCCGGTCGAGATCATCGGACTGGAGGGCGTCCCTCAGGCGGGAGATGTCTTCCAAGTGGTCAAAGACGACCGCACGGCCAAGGAGATCGTGGCGACTCGGCTCGAAAAGGGCCGAGGGCCGGTGCAGGCGCAGCCTCGCAAGATGACCCTCGAGGATCTCTACGGGAAAATCGCCGCGGGTGGGGCCAAGGAGCTGACGATCGTGCTCAAGGCCGACGTCCAGGGCTCGGCGGAGGCGCTGAAGGGCTCCCTGGAGAAGCTCTCCACCGATCAGGTTCGTCTGCGCGTGCTCCACGAAGGGATCGGCGGGATCACCGAAAGCGACGTGTTGCTGGCGGCCGCCTCGAACGCGGTCGTGATCGGGTTCAACGTACGGCCGGATAGCAAGGCCCAAGCGGTCGCGGAGCGGGAAAAGGTCGATATCCGAACCTACCGGATCATTTATGAGGCGGTGGACGACGTGCGGTTGGCGATGGAAGGCCTCCTGTCCCCCACCTTTAAAGAGCAGAGCCTGGGGCGCGCCGAGGTTCGGCAGGTCTTCATGGTGCCCCGCATCGGCGCGATCGCGGGGTCCTATGTCTCCCAAGGAGTCATCTCGCGCGCGAGTGCCGGTGCTCGGGTGATCCGGGACGGGGTGGTCGTCTACCAGGGCAAGCTGGGGTCGCTGCGCCGCTTCAAAGACGACGTTCGCGAAGTGCAGACCGGCTACGAGTGCGGGATTGGGGTGGAGAATTTCAACGACGTGAAGGTCGGCGACGTCATCGAAGTGTTTGCGATGGAGAAGATCGCGGGGAAACTGTAACGGCCGCCGCATGATTGTCGGGGTGTGCCGGATGGAACTCTACTTGGCAGATCGCCATTCGCTGAAGGAAAAGCGGCAGGTGGTGAAGAGCTTGAAAGACCGGTTGCGCCACGGGTTTAACGTGTCGGTGGCCGAGGTGGACGCGCATGAATTGTGGCAGACCGCCGTGTTGGCCGCGGCGTGCGTCGGCACGGATCGCGCGTACGTCAATGGGGTATTGGATCAGCTCCTGCGCGCCGTCGGGCGCGAGCATGATCTTGAGTTGGTTCGGTCCGAGCTGGAGTTTGTGTGATCCGGGAGTGTGACCCGCTTCATCGATTCGGGGTATGGAGTCTCAACGAACAGAGCGCGTGGGCGATCTCATGCGGGCGGAAATCGCCGATCTCCTGTTGCGGAAGGTCAAAGATCCGCGGATCGGGTTCGTGACCGTCACGGGGGTGAAAGTGAGCCCCGATCTTCGTCACGCCACGGTGTTCGTCAGTCTGTTGGAGGAAGGACCGATCGCCGAGGAGACGTTGAACGCACTGGGGCGGGCGGCGGGCTTCATCCGGACCGAAATGGGGCGGCGTCTGCGGTTGAAGTACACGCCCGAGCTGGTGTTCAGGGAGGATCCGACGCCCCGTCAGGCGGCTCATATCGAAGCGGTGTTGGAAGGCCTGTCCGGCGATCGAACCGACGAGGCGGAGGGAGGCGAGGATGGCGACGAAGACCGCACCTGACGCTCGGGCTGTGGTTGAGGCGATGAAGGCGTACGACACCTTCGCCGTCTCGACGCACGTCAATCCGGAAGGGGATGCCTTGGGCTCCGCCATCGCCCTGGCGCTGGCGTTGCGCGGCGCCGGCAAGAAGGCCGACGTGGTGATCCGCGATCACGTGCCGGCGTATCTCGATTTCCTGCCGTATCAAGGCGTGGTGGCGACGCAGAACCGAACCCTCCCCGCG
>Ga0180094_1000233_pt1 | contig 11947 bp, 12 predicted proteins | sample EasRivT47_16_1Da_FD_121786 | JGI IMG/M metagenome (GOLD analysis project Ga0180094, IMG submission 121786) | Soil microbial communities from meander-bound floodplain in the East River, Colorado, USA - East River metaG ERMLIBT47_16_1Da | ecosystem: Environmental > Terrestrial > Soil > Floodplain ... | reverse complement strand
GCTACGGCCCGATGTGGGCGCAGGTGTCGATGACGCCCTTCAGCCAGTACAAGGGCTGGCTCGCGGAGGGCGGAATTCGGAATGCGCTCGTCGTCAGCGGGCCGGCCGTCAAGCGGCCCAAAGGAAGCGTCAATCACGGCCTCATGCACGTCGCCGACTTCATGCCGACCCTGCTCGAGATCGCCGGCGCCAGCTATCCCAAGACCCACGACGGGCGCGAGCTGCCACCGCTCATCGGCAAGTCCTGGGGCCCCGTGCTGGCGGGCCAGACGGAGACGATACGGACCGGTCAGGATTACCTCGCCTGGGAGATTTTCGGCAACCGCGCGGTGCGGCAGGGCGAGTGGAAGTTGCGTTGGCAATTCAAGCCGTACGGCAAGGGCGACTGGGAACTGTTCAACGTCGCGAAGGATCCCGCCGAGCGTAAGGATGTCGCCGCACAGAATCCCGACAAGGTGAAGGCGTTGATGGCGCTCTGGGACGATTACGTCAAGACCAACAACGTGATCCTGCCGAGTCGCTCGGTGTTCGAGACCCTGGAAGACCAGCTGCCGATGCGGGTCCCGGTCGAGTCGGACTATCCGCCGCTGATCTACAAGCGGCAGTTCGTGCCGCCAAAGGACATGCTGGCTGATCCCAAGCCCTGAGCGTTGCCGATCGGGGAATCAATCAGGAAAGAAGAGGATGTCATGCAAAACGACGGAGGCCCGATGAAAACGGTTGCTTGGTTACGGTTGGTCGTCGCAACGATCTTCGCCGTGGGCGCGCTCTGCCCGCCGCAGGCCCTGGCCCAGGTACCGGCGCGCTTCTACTGGAAGAGCCTGTCGGGTGCGAATGCAGTGCCGGTGATCATCAACGACGTGAGCGGCAATACGAACCCGTTCGACCCCGGCCATACGGTGACGGCAGGGGCGGACGTCGACGCGACGGTCGCCATCGCGGGCTATGCGCGCACGTTCTCGATGTTCGATCGCGCGGCCATGGCGGCGATCCTCCTGCCCATGGGGCGGGTCTCGGGCGATGTCACGGTAGCCGGCAGGACTTACAGCCAGTCGGCCAGCGGATTCGGCGACCCGATGCTCGAGTTCACCATCAACGTCCTCGGGCCGCCGGCGCAGAAGAACATCCCCGACGCCCTGCGCTATGAGCCGGGGTTTTCGGTCGATCTGCTCGCCGACGTGGCGCTGCCGATCGGCGAGTACGACAGTAGCCAGCCCCTGAATCTCGGGCAGAACCGCTGGTACGGGCGCGTGGGCGCGCCCATCGTCTGGCAGCTCGGCGACTGGGTTCCGGGCCGCCGCACGACCCTGGAGTTCCTGCCCGCCGTGTGGTTCTTCGGAACGAACGACAACTACGTCGGGCAGACGTTGAAGACCGATCCGCTGCTCCAGCTGGACGCACACCTGACGCGCGACTTCACCGAGCGCTTCTGGGGCTCGCTCGACGCTGCCTGGTACAACGGCGGCCGGGCGAGCATCAACGGCGTCGAGGGCAAGAAGCTCAACAACCTCGGCATCGGACTCACCCTCGGCTACACGATCAACGACAACCTGAACCTGACCGTCGGCTACAAGTCGACCGTCAACGACAGCGATCCCGGCGACCTCCGCATGGACGCGTTCATGGTTACGCTCGTCTACGGGTGGCACCCGCTCCTCGAAGGCTCGCGGCGGCTGAAGGGCGAGAAGTAGGGCGATCCTGCGGAGACAGAGTCCGCGTTTGAGCCTGACCCCGCCCGCGAACGCCGCGATCTCCGGCAGAAGGTGTGGGAGACGCCAAAGCGGCGAGACACTCTCGAAAGCCTTTCGCGACTTGGCGCATGCGGCGCGGGGCGTCGCCTACGACCCGGCGCATGCACAGGCTCACCGGGCGACGCTCTGCTTGCGATCCGGCGAGTGGACAGAAGCCGAGGAGGCCGCGCGCGCGATCCCCGGGTCGGCCCGGAATCCCGATTCGCTGCAGTGGCTCAGCGTGGCGCGCTACCGTCGGCACGGGCTCGCCGCGGCCCGACCTTCGCTCTTCGCGCTGGCGTGGCACGCACCCCACCGGCTCGCCTTGCTCCGCTCCGAGCTGGACGACGAGCTGCTCGAGCGCGAGTGGTCGGCCTTCGAGCGCGCTTGTGAATGGGAAAGCGTCGCGGAGGCCGAGCTTCCCGCATGGTTCCCGGCGTGGTTCCTGCTCGAGCATCCGGTGGCGGGCTAGGAGCTGAGCGACACCGCGTTTCCGGACATCCCGGCAGCGAGCGCGGCGCGCCTGCCGGTGGCGCTCTACGAGTTCGAGCGGCAGGGGAATCAGCGGCGACTGGTCGGACAGCGGGAACGGTTGCGCGCCTTGAACCCCGACTTCTTCTCGCTCTATATGGCGCGTCGCGCGGTGCAATACCTCTGATCATCGATCGGAAGTACGGTGCGGCAGAACTTGTCGCGAGCGGTGTGGCCTGAGCTCGAGCCTTTCAGGTCGCCTGCTGGATCATGGCGAGCGCCTCGCCGGCCCCGACGATCGGCATGCGCTGATAGGTCTTCAGATTCCGCAGGTCCCTGGTTCGAATCCCGGCGGGCCCACCAGACGAATTCGCGAGTTAGGGCGCATTGGCGCCAGACCGGCCGGGCTCAAAGTCTCATTGGTTCCGGTAGTGGTCCCGGTTTCTCCGCCGCCTTGCCGCCAGGTAGCTCAACTTCGGCTCGAACCACGAGAGGCGTTTCCATCTGGGGCCTAATGTGGACGCTCAGCGGCGGGCAGTAGCCCGTCCGCTGGAGCGACTTGTTCGGCGACAGGTGCCGCGGCTATTACTTCTTGCTCCCAAAAAGCAGGAGCAGGCCGCCAATGACAATCGCTCCCACGCCAGCCCAAACCGGGACATTGACCGTCTCCTTATCCTTTACCGACAGCTCGATCGGTCCCAGTTTCGCCGTGTGGGTATCCTTGGTGTAGGTGAAGCTTCCATACACCAACCCCAGGACGCCGGCCACGATGAGCACGATTGCCGCAATCTTGACTGCGTTCATTTTGTCTCCTCCCCGTCAAAGAAGCTCATGGATCCCCACCACGGACAGCGCGCCAGGGCGTAACTAGAAAAATCTGGGCCGCGAGCAGTCGGACCGGTCTGCTTAGAGCCCGCTGCATAGAACCATACCAGGATCGTCACAGGCGTCGACCGCGAATGACACGGGGTGGCTTCGGCCACGAGCAAGCGGGGAGGGCGGCCGATAGCCCAACGATGAGTGCGGCCGTTTCGAGCTGTGGTGTCGGGGTCATGATTCGACGAGGATGCGCGCCTCCTTCGTCCTGCCCGCAAGGCGCCGCTTGAATACTGCACGGGCCGCCGGATTAACTACGGCGATGGTCCGCTCGGCTGCATCCGCCTTCCCTTCCCGACCTCAAGAAACGCCTTGCCGCGATGTAGCTCCACATTGCGGACGCGTAGCCCGCAAAACTCCTCGATTCGCGCTCCCGTGTAAAGGCCCAGCGGCGTCAGGTCACAATACCTCAGCGCCAAATCGCTGATTTCTCATAGGGAGCACGCGGTCCGTCAAGGAATCCTCGAGGGGATGAAGGACCACGGGAAGGCCTGATACGACGGGTTCTGCGGGCCGTCCAGCCAATGCGTCGGTTACCGAACAGACCGCGTTGATGCCCGCAAGGTAGGCTGGGCTTGCTTTCAAAGGAGAACATCGTGCAATCCATTCATGCTTTCATCTGGTCCCGTTCATGGGGCCTCGCGCTGGTCGCGGCCGCCACGCTTGCAGGTGGATGCGCGACGCAACGTCAAACGGAAACCGCTGTTGGCACCGGTGCGGGCGCTGCAGCGGGCGCTGTCGTGGGCACCGCGGTCGGAGGCGGCGTCGGCACGGGTACGGCTATTGGCGCGGCCGTCGGCGCAGGCGCAGGCGCGGCGGTGGGATATAACTGGCAGCTGATCAAGGAAAAACTGGGAATCGCCACCCAGGACTCTGGGGTGCACGTTTCTCAACAGAACGATGGCTCGCTCAAGGTCGACGTGCCGGGTTCGGTCTCATTTGCGAGCGCCAGCGCATCCATCGACCCCGGGCTCCACCCCACGCTTGACAGGATAGCGAACACGCTGAATGAGTATCCGGCCAGCAGGATAACGGTGGTCGGGTACTCCGACAGCGCGGGCGACGCTCGGGCCAACATGGAGCTGTCGCGCAGGCGTGCGTCGGCCGTGGCGGACTACCTCGCGCAGCGCGGCGTACAGCGTAATCGCATGGTGGTCGAGTCCCGGGGAGAGAATGAGCCGATCGCCGACAACGCGACCGAAGCGGGGCGCACCCAGAACCGCCGGGTTGAAATGATGATCCGGCCAGCGGCGTCCTGAAGCTCTTGCCGCGATCGGCGATCTGATATTCAACGGACGGTGGCACTTCGGCATAGGTCGTGCATGCGACCAGACCCGACTCTTCAATCTCACGCGGGTATTTCGTCGGATCTTTCACGTGACGCGCCCGATCGCGCTGCAGTTCGCCGAAGCGCACGGGCCGTCGCGGGTGATCAGGCGATAGAGGTTGGGGAAGCTCCACTTGCCCTCTAAGGCGCGGCATGCCGAGTTGGTGAATTCCTCACACTCACTCTGTCAACAGTGCCGTCCCTGCGCCTCCGGCAGGACCTATTCTGCGCATAGAGCTGGATTGACCAGCTGTACACGAGGAGGAAGTCGCCATGTCGAAAGTCTTGCCGAAGGGGCATCGGTCGTGCCTGTCAGCTGCGTTCCACTACACGCCCGCCGTGCACACGAACATCGCGAACACATTCGCGAGGATCAAGCGGGAGCTGACGGAACGAAGCGAGGGGCATGCCTTAGCACCACAGGCGCGAATCGAGTCTTCGCCCGTTCTTCGCAGCCGTCCCTTTCCCCTCGAGAGGGTTGAGGCAGCGTGGCGGCTATTGCGCGCCGGTGGCCTGCGCCCGATGCCGCGCCTCATCCACTCGAGCGAACTGGCGGACTGATGACCGCTCGTCCTGCGGTGCCCGACCGATCGGCGTGGGATGCGATGAGAAAGGCTGAGCAGCAGCCGTCGGTGTACGTCGTGTACCCAGCGGCGCTATTCGACGGCTGGGAAGTCGTGACAGAGCACGGCGAAGCCCCCATATTTTTCAACGCGCGAGAACAGGCCACCTCCTACGCCAAGACTCGGGCGGCGATGAACGGCGGAGGGGTCGTCAAGCTGGAGAATTGGTTCGGAGATACAGAAGCCATCTGGGAAGTACCACAGCAAACCGACCGAAGCCTCGTACCAACCACGTCTTAACCGTCGGCCTATTGGGCGTTGGCCATTTCGTACCCTAAGGTCGAAAGTCCGGTGTGGGTCGTGAGCGGCGGTTACCGTGTGTGCTCGAGGTGACGTCACCCCGGCTTTTCGACGCGGGCCTCTTTCGGGGCTGACTTCTGACCTCTCCTCTGCGAGCGAACTCACTCGGAGTGAGACGACCGAGGACGCCTACGAAAACGAAGGGCTTCGCCTCTCGAGCTGGCGCATCCGATACTCGGACACGAGCGCCTCAGCCGCCGGGTATAAGAGCGCGCCCCCGTTGAGATGGGACTTGGCTCTCGCCAGCCGGTAGGCCGCAAGGAGCTGCTTGAAGTGCCGATCCCCGGCTGCGCCCTCGCCGTCGCCAATCGAGCGAGAAATGCGGTCCGCTTGGCGAAGGAGGGCGTGTCGTTTGAGCTGACGCCACAGCATCGTGAAGAGCACCGACGCTACTAGCACCAGCATGACGTCTAGTAGAACTTCATCCATGGGCGCGTTCCCGCCCAAGTCTCGTAGCACCCGCCATTTCCTCACCTCCTCCTGTTCGTGTGGTGTGAGAGGGAGGGTGCGATCGACGGCAGCACCAACGCTGCTGCGCCGATCGCGGTTCCCCCTCCGCTCACGAATGAGAAGGTATGAATCGCGAGTCGGCGTGACAAGGAAGACCGCGGCTGGCCGTGATCAAAGCGCACCGGGCTGACAATCGTTGACAAATGCCACTAGCCTGCAGGTCGCGACCCGCGACGCATCGCGCGCTGCGGTCAGTTCGCTGCGTGGGTGTTCGCGTCGCACCGACGCTCGCGCCCATGGCCGATCCAGCAGCGCGCCTTGCTGGTTGATCTGTACTTAGGTGCTCAGCCGCTTGAGTGGCACGCCGCTAAAGCGTTCAACCACCTCGTCGGACCCCCTCCTGGCGCCCAAGCGGGCCGAATCCTCAGAAACCACCTCGGGTTTCTGGGCTATCCCTTTCTTTTTCCTGAAACTTATTTCCAAGAACTAAGAGTTTGCCTTAAGTCCTTGTCCCAGTTAAATAAATCACACCCTCGCCTTGACCCCCCCAATTTCCTACTCTAAAGTGGCGAAAAGTGTAATTTCGTGGGAAAACACGGTGGGAATCGCCATTTCGGGCCACCACGGAGGAGATAAGTGTTTCAAGGCGCGGCCGAAATCAGCCTCGACCCGAAGGGCAGGCTCTCGATCCCCACGCGGCATCGGGAAGCGCTCACTTCGGGCACCGGGGGCATTGTTTTGACGGCGCACCCCGATCGCTGCCTGTTGCTCTACCCCAAGGCCGCCTTCACGCCGATCAGCGCCAAGCTCACCTCCCTCACCAGCTTCAACGAGCAGGCGCGCTGGTGGCAGCGCCTCATCGTCGGCTACGCCGAGGAGTCCGAGCTCGACGGCTCGGGCCGCATCCTCGTTTCACCCGCACTGCGCAAGTTTGCAGACCTCAAGAAGACCGTGACGCTGGTCGGCCAGGGCAGCCACTTCGAAATCTGGGACGCCGAGGTCTGGGAGAAGAAGCTCGGCGACGCGTTGGCGATGGCGGGGACGACCCCGCCGCCCGGGACGGAGAACTTTTCGCTGTAGCGGGGCGCGCGAGCGTGGCCAGCCACAGGACCGTGCTCCTCGCGGAGGCGGTCGAGGCCCTCGCGGTGAGGCCGGACGGCGTCTACGTGGACGCGACGTTCGGGCGAGGCGGGCACAGCCGCTTGATCCTCGCGCGGCTCGGGCCGGCGGGACGCCTGATCGCGCTGGATCGCGATCCGGCGGCGGTGGCGGCGGGAGCCGCGATCGCCGATGCGCGCTTCGCGATCCGGCATGCGCGCTTCGGCGAGCTGGCGGAGGCGGTGGGCGAGGCGGGTGCAAGGCAGGTGGACGGCGTGCTCTTCGATCTCGGCGTGTCGTCGCCGCAGCTCGACGAGGCGGAGAGGGGATTCAGCTTCCGGGCCGATGCGCCGCTCGACATGCGCATGGACCCGAGCGGAGGAGAGCCGGCCGCAGCCTGGCTGGCGCGGGCGAGTGAAGAAGAAATAAGAAAGGTGATCAAAAACTATGGGGAAGAACGGTTTGCTGGCCCGATTGCAAAGGCGATTGTTGCTGCTCGGACCCGAGAGCGCATTGACCGCACAGTCCAACTTGCCCGCATCGTGGCTGCGGCCGTCCGGACGCGTGAAGTCGGGCAGGACCCGGCGACGCGCACCTTCCAGGCTCTACGGATTCACGTCAATCAGGAGCTTGAGGAATTGTCGTTAGCGTTGCCCCAGGCCCTCGAACTGCTCCATCCCGGAGGACGGCTCGCCGCGATCAGCTTCCACTCGCTCGAGGACCGCATCGTCAAGCGCTTCTTCCAGTCGCAGGCGCGGCCCGAAGTGCCCGAAAGGCTCCCGCTCAAAGCCACGGAAATGCCACAACCGCGGCTCAAGCTGGTGGGCAAGCTGGTCCGCCCCACGTCCGAGGAAGTGAACGCCAACCCGCGCGCGCGCAGCGCCATCCTGCGCGTCGCCGAGAAGGTCCGCTGAGATGGCGCGGCTCAATCTCGTGCTGCTCGCCGTGCTGGTCGCCTGCGCGCTCGGTCTGGTCACCTCGCAGCACCAGGCGCGCAAGCGCTGGGCCGAGCTCGAGCGCGAGCAGGCCCGCGCCCAGCAGCTCGAGGTGGCGTTCGGTCAGCTGCAGCTCGAGGCGAGCACCTGGGCGACGCCCTCGCGCGTCGAGCGGGTCGCCCGCGAGCGGCTGCGCATGCAGCCGCCCGGCCTGAAGCGGCTGCAGGTGACCGACACCAGGCAGGGGGCGGCGCAGTGAAATTCGCCGACTCGCCGGTGCTCACGCCCACGTTCCCCCCGTGGCGCGCGCGGGTGGTGCTCGCGCTGCTCGCGGCCGCGTTCGGGCTGCTCGCCGGGCGCGCGGTCTACCTGCAGGGCTGGAACAACGACTTCCTGCGGGCAAAGGGCGAGTCGCGCTACAGCCGCACGCTCGAGCTGCCCGCCAGCCGCGGGCGCGTGCTCGACCGCAACGGTGAGGCACTTGCGGTCTCCACGCCGGTCAAATCGATCTGGGCGATCCCCGAGGACGCGACCCTGTCGGCGAAGCAGCTCGAGGCGCTCGCGCAGGCGCTCGAGCTGCCGCGCGGAGAGCTGCGCAAGCGCGTCGCCGACACCGGGCGCGACTTCGTGTACCTCAAGCGCCAGGTGCCGCCGGAGGTCGCCGACCGGATCGCCGCGATGAAGCTTCCCGGGGTGTACCAGAGCAGGGAATACCGCCGCTACTACCCGGCCGGGGAGACCGCCGCGCACGTCGTCGGCTTCACCGACGTCGACGAGGTTGGCCAGGAGGGCATCGAGCTTGCCTTCCAGGAGGCGCTCGCCGGGCGCGCGGGCAGCCGGCGCGTGATCAAGGACCGCCTCGGGCAGATCGTCGAGGACGTCGAGAGCGTGCGCCCGGCGCGCGACGGGCGCGACGTGGTGCTGGCGCTCGACGCCCGCATCCAGAGCCTCGCGTACCGCGAGCTCAAGCGCGCGGTCGAGGCCCACCGCGCGAAGGGCGGCGGCATCGTCGTGCTCGACGTCGGCACCGGCGAAGTGCTCGCGCTCGCGAACCTGCCGTCCTACAACCCGAACAACCGCGCGCGGCTCACGGGCGAGCAGGTCCGCAATCGCGCCGTCACCGATCAGTTCGAGCCCGGCTCCACGCTCAAGCCGTTCACCGTAGCGCTTGCGCTCGAGTCGGGGCACGTGTCGCCGCTCACGACGATCCAGACCGCGCCCGGCTCGCTCACGATCGGGCCGGCGACGATCCGCGACGCGCATCCCGCGGGTGCGCTGACCGTCGAGCAGGTGATCCAGAAGTCCTCGAACGTCGGCGCGGCCAAGATCGCGCTCGCGCTTCCCGCCGAATCGATCTGGGGCATGTTCGACGGCATCGGGCTCGGTGCTGCGCCGCGGCTCGGCTTCCCGGGCGAGGCGCTCGGCAAGGTGCGTCCGTACAAGACCTGGCGGCCGATCGAGCAGGCCACGATGTCCTACGGGCACGGGATCTCCGTGAGCCTCGTGCAGCTCGCGCGCGCCTACACCGTGTTCGCCCGCGACGGCGAGCTCGTGCCGCTGTCGCTCGTCAAAGTGGACAACTCGCCCGCCGGCAAGCCGCTGCTCTCGCAGAAGACCGCCGTGGCGGTGCGCCACATGCTGGAGCTCGCCGTCGAGCCGGGCGGCACGGCGCCGCGCGCGCGGATCATGGGCTATCGCGTCGCCGGCAAGACCGGCACCGCCCACAAGCAGGAGCACGGCGGCTACGTGCCCGACAAGTATCACTCGAGCTTCGTCGGCTTCGCGCCGGCGTCGCGCCCGCGACTGGTGGTCGCCGTGATGATCGACGAGCCCGGTGCGGGGCAGTACTACGGCGGCCAGGTGGCCGCGCCGGTGTTCTCCCAGGTGATGGCGGGCGCGCTGCGCCTGCTCGGCGTCGCGCCGGATGCGCCGATGAAGCCGATCGAGATGCCGTCGGGCGTGCTGGAAGTGCGCGAGAGCGTCTGAGGCGGAGAAATTGAGAGTGGGTAACGTGTCAGCGCAGTGAGCAAGGAAGTCGACAGGATTCTGAACGAGCTCGCACAACTCGGGGTGCGCCCGGAAGGGCTCGCGGTGGACAGCCGCGCGGTAGCCCGCGGCGACGTGTTCCTCGCCTATCCCGGCGCGCGCAGCGACGGGCGCCGGTTCGTCGCGGACGCGGTGGCGCGCGGCGCGGCGGCGGTGCTGTGGGAGCGCGACGGCTTCGCGTGGCTGCGCGAGTTCGCCGCGCCGAACGTCGCGGTCGCGGAGCTGAAGCGGCTGTCCGGCCCGCTCGCGGCCGAGGTGTACGGGCGCCCGTCGGAGGCGCTGTGGGTGGTCGGCGTGACCGGCACCAACGGCAAGACCTCGTGCAGCCAGTGGCTCGCGCAGGCGCTGTCCGCGACCAGCCGCAAGTGCGGGGTGGTCGGGACGCTCGGCACGGGTTTCCCCGGCGCGCTCGAGGAGAACGCCAACACCACGCCGGATGCGGTCGTCCTGCAGCAGGCGCTGAAGCGCTTCCGCGACGCGGGCGCCGCGTGCGTCGCGCTGGAGGCCTCCTCGATTGGCCTCGAGCAGGGGCGCCTCGACGGTACCCGGATCACCTGCGCGCTGTTCACCAATCTGTCGCGCGATCATCTCGAGTACCACCCCGATATGGAGGCCTACGCGCAGGCCAAGATGCGTCTCTTCCGCGCGCCGGGCCTCGCCCACGCGGTGCTCAACCTCGACGACGCGCTCGGCGTGCGCATCGCCCACATGCTCGCGTTCGGGCCGGTGCGGCGGGTCGGCTACAGCCTCTCGCGCGGGGCCGCGGCGGCGAGCGGCCTCGAGCACTGGCTCGAGGCGCGCGACCTCACCGTGTCCGGCGACGGCATGGCGTTCCGCCTCGACTCGAGCTGGGGCGCGGCAGCGATCCGGAGCCCGCTCATCGGGCGCTTCAACGCCGCGAACCTCCTCGGCGTCATCGGCGTGCTGCTCGTCGCCGGGGTCGGGCTCGATGCGATCCCGGGCGTCTGCGCACGCCTCGAGCCGCCGCCCGGGCGCATGCAGCGGCTCGGCGGCGGCGGCGCGCCGCTCGCCGTCGTCGACTACGCGCACAGCCCCGACGCACTCGACAAGTGCCTCGCGGGCCTGCGCGACGTCGCGCGCGCGCAGGGCGGCCGGCTGCTCTGCGTGTTCGGCTGCGGCGGCGACCGCGACCGCGGCAAGCGCCCCCTGATGGGCGAGATCGCCTCGCGGCACGCCGATTTCGTCGTGGTGACGAGCGACAATCCGCGCGGCGAGGATCCGGCGGCGATCGTCGCCGACATCCTGCCCGGCGTGCGCGTCCCGCATGCGGTGCACGTCGACCGGCGCGCGGCGATCCGCGCGGCGATCGCCGCCGCACACCGCGGCGACGTCGTGCTGATCGCCGGCAAGGGGCACGAGCCGTACCAGGAGATCGCCGGGCGGCGCCTCCCGTTCTCCGACGTCGACGAGGCGCGCGCCGCGCTCGCCGCCGCGGGAGCCGTCGCATGTTGACGCTCGCCCAGGCCGCGCAGGCGCTCGGGGCGACGGTCGTCGGGCCGGACGCGCGCTTCGAGTCAGTCTCCACCGACAGCCGTACGATCGAGCGCGGCGGGCTGTTCGTCGCGCTGCGCGGCGACAAGTTCGACGGCCACGACTACGTCGGCGCCGCACGCGAACGGGGGGCGGCGGCGGCCATGGTTGAACGCGTGGCCGGCGTCGCGTCGCAGGCGGCCGGAATGCCGCTGCTGGTGGTCGGCGACGCGAAGCTCGCGCTCGGCGCGCTGGCGAAGCACTGGCGCGGGCGCTTCCGCATCCCCGCGATCGGCGTGGTCGGCTCCAACGGCAAGACCACGGTCAAGGAAATGCTCGCGGCGTGCCTGCGCGAGCAGTTCGGCGCCGCGCGCGTGCTCGCCACCGCCGGCAACCTCAACAACGACATCGGCCTGCCGCTCACCTGCCTCGGGCTGCGTGATGCGCACGCCTGCGCGGTGCTCGAGATCGGCATGAACCACCCGGGCGAGACCGGGCACCTCGCCGGGATCGCGCAGCCCACGATCGCGCTGATCAACAACGCGCAGCGCGAGCACCAGGAGTTCATGAAGAGCGTCGACGAGGTCGCGGCCGAGCACG
>Ga0180094_1000232_pt1 | contig 11955 bp, 11 predicted proteins | sample EasRivT47_16_1Da_FD_121786 | JGI IMG/M metagenome (GOLD analysis project Ga0180094, IMG submission 121786) | Soil microbial communities from meander-bound floodplain in the East River, Colorado, USA - East River metaG ERMLIBT47_16_1Da | ecosystem: Environmental > Terrestrial > Soil > Floodplain ... | reverse complement strand
CCGGCGGAGGTTCGATTCGAGGACGTGGTCACGTCCCATCAGGGGCTGGTGACCGAGGGGCGGGCGTTCACCCAGGTGTTTCCCTCGGGGATCGTGACGCGCACCACCATTCACTTAGAAGACCACGACCGCTCGCACTACACGCTCACGGTCAACCCCATCACCGGGCGGGTCACGGTGGTGGACGGATACGTCGAGGCGAAGGACGCGGCATGAGCTCGTCTCGGGACAGACGCGGCTGGCTGCGCCACCCGAGAGGAGGGAGAGATATACAGGGTGCGCCCTTGGCGCAGAGCGGTTTGCTTCGCGATCCGAGGGGAGAGGAACGATTGTCACCTGCGCCCTTGGCGCAGGGCGGATTGCTGCGCCAACCGAGCGGAGGGAGAGATAGGCAGTCTGCGCCCTTGGCGCAGAGCGGTTTTACGTTGCTGGAAATCATGGTGGCGTTGGCGATCATCGCTGTCGCGTTCGTCGCCCTGTTGGGGCTTCGAAATCGGGACGTGGTCTTGCACGAATACGGTCGCTCCCTGATCAGGGCGACCGCGCTGGCGCAGCAGCGGATGGCGGATACGACCGTGGCGGGGTTTCCCGAGGTGGGAACCACCGAGGGCGTCTTCGACGATGAGCACGCGCGGTTCCGGTGGCGACAGGACGTCAACGTCACGCCGTTTGACTTTGTCCACGAGGTGCGCGTGACGGTCCTGTGGAACGAGCCCCCGCGCGAGGACCGCGTGGACCTCGTGAGCTACGTGTTCGAGCGGGTCCGGGGCCGAGGCGCGTCGTGACGCCGCGCGGCGGGGAGCAGCATGTCTGGCTCGGCGACCCGAGTGGACGGGGACGATTTCATTCTGCGCCCTTGGCGCAGGGCGGATTGCTTCGCCACGCACAAGACGCGCTGCTTCGCGATCCGAGAGGAGGGGAGCGATTGGCAGCTGCGCCCTTGGCGCAGTGCGGATTTACGTTGATCGAGGTTGTCGTCGCGATCGGGCTCTTAGCGGTGGTGGTGACGCTCGTGTACGGGGCTTTTTCCCGCAGCCTGGACGTGACCCGCGAAACGGCGGATGCCACCGAGCGGGTCCGCCAGGTCCAGCTCATCACCGAGCGGTTGGTCGACGAGCTGTCGGCGGCGTATTGGTTCCCGGAATCCGGCGGACGGGGACGGTTTGAGGGAACGAGCCACACGGCGGCGACGTCGGACGCCCGCCAGGACCAACTGGCCTGGACCACCTTCGCGCATCGTCGGTATGTGGAAGGGCGTCCCGAGTCCGACGTCTCGGAAGTCGAGTATCGGATGGACGTCGATGCGGAATCCGGCGCCGGCAAACTGGTGCGACAGGAACGGTCGAACCTGCTGACCGACGCGTCGTGGGCGGTGGCCACCGATGAGGTGGCGGACGGGGTGACCGAGTTCAAGCTCCGCTATCTCGCCGACCCCGATTGGGTGGACGCCTGGGATGCCGCGCAGCGCCACCGACTTCCCCAGGCGGTCGAGGTGACGGTGGGGCTCGCGGGCATCGGCGCCGCGCCCCCGGAGCGTCTGCGGACGGTGGTGTCCTTACCCCTTGCTGTCCGGTGACGCGGCGTGGCGGGGGGCTGGCGAGACCGTGAGTCCGACACGAGAACGCCTCGCGCGGATGGCTTGGCGCTCGCTCGTCGGCTATGCGCTGTACGCCGTGGCGGCGTTGACGGTGTTTCTGGTCGTGTCGTTTCCGTACGACCGGTTGCAGGTCGCGATGGTGGCGGCGCTCGCGGGACAGACGCACTCCCGGATCACGGTGGACGACGGGCGCTTCTTGCTTCCGCTGGGCCTCCGGTGGCGAGGCGTCCGGATCGAGCCGCTGGGTTGGGGCAATCGGTCGCTGACGGTCGACTCGCTCCGTGTGCGGGTCGCGCTGTTGCCGCTCGTGCGGCGAACCGTGGACGCCGACCTGGCGTGGGAAGCCTACGGCGGGCGCGTGCGCGGGACCTGGGTGGCGCGGCGTGAGCCGGATGGTGTCCGGTCCACGCTCGACCAGTTCGGCCAAGGGGTTGAGCTGGCCCGTGTGCCGAATCTGCCTTCCGGCGAGTGGCGGGGCACCCTGGGGTTCAACGTGAGTGGTCGTTGGACGAACGACGCGTGGTGGATGGGCGAGGGGACGGGATCGGTTGAGGTCGCGGGGTTGGAGGTCAACGGGCTGACGGTGGCGGGGTTCCCCGTGAATGGGATCGAGTTTGACACGATGGCGGCGCAGGTGGCGGTGAAAGGAGGAACGGTGACGCTCCAACGACTGACGGCGCGGGGGGCCCTCGGCACCGCCTCGGGCGATGGCACGGTGCTCGTGCGAACTCCCTGGACCGAGAGTGTCATCAACCTGACGCTCACGCTGGCGCCCGCGCAGGGCGCGGCGTCGCGGGTGCCGTTGTTGGCGCTGGCGGGCACGACGGGCGGTCCGATCACCGTTCAGATCAAAGGCCGTCTTGCCAAGCCGGCCGTGACCCTCAACGGGACGCCTCTTTCGTAGCGGAATGCGCGGCGCGGGAATCGAGATCGGCGCGCGGGTGGTGACGCTTGCGGTCGTCAACCGGGGGTTCAAAGGGGTGAGGATCGAACGGGCACTGACCCGATCGATCGCGGACGGTGCCGAGGGGCTGACCGAAACGTTGCGGGCCCTCAAACGGGACGCGAACCTGAGAGCCGAGCCGATCGCGATCGGCCTGCCTGTCCACGCGGTCTCCACGCGAGTCGTGACGTTGCCGTTCACGCAGCGGACCAAGCTGGATGCCGTCCTCTCCGCCGAACTCGAAGGCCAACTCCCCTTCGAACTCGACGAGGTGCTGATCGATGGGTCGGTCATCGCCCAGGCATCAGGCCGGTCGCGCGTCTTGGCGGTTGCCGCGCCCAAATCGACCGTCAAAGCCCGACTGGACGAGGCGGCGAAGGCGGGGATCGATCCCCGCCTGGTGACCGTGGACGCGGCGGCGTTGGCCGTCGCGTCCGAAGCGTGGTTGCCGTTCCTGCCGGATCTGGCGCTCGTTCACCTCGACGACCGCTCGATGTCGGTCGCTCTGGTGGAAGGCCGACGGGTGCGGGCGATGCGCGGCATCGTCTGGGACGGCGAGCGCGGGCAGCGCCTCGCAGCCCGCGAGCTGGACTTGGAGTCGGCGTGGCACCAACCCCTCGAGGAGTTGCGGCGCACGCTGGACGCCGATGCGGTCGAGTCGGGTCGCTCGATCGAAGCGATGGCGCTGAGCGGCCGGTGGGCGGACCTCCCGGAGGTCGGCGCCTTCCTGGCCGAGCGCTTGGGGCTCAAGCTCATCGAATGGCCCGTGCAGCCGGTCGCCGACGGGCCGCGGCCGCTGGGGCCGTTCGCCGTCGCCGCGGGTCTCGCGATCGCCGGCTTGGGACGGAAAGGCGTCGTCGATTTTCGACGGGGCGAGTTCGCCTACGGTCGGGAACGGGCGGGACGGCGGAAGCGGGTGCTGACGGCGAGTATCATGGCGGCTCTGGTGCTCGTGGCGGGCGGTGTCGATCTGGGCGTGCGAGCGACGATGAAAGAGGGCCGGTATCGCGAGGTGTCGGACCGTGTGCGCGCGGCGTTTCGCGCGACGCTCCCCCAGGTCACCACCGTGGTCAGCGAACCCGATCAACTCCAGGCGGCGATCGGTACCCTCGCCAAACAGCGCGCGTTTCTCGGCGGGGAGGTCGGCGTCCTGGACGTCTTGTTGACCCTCACCGACGCGATTCCCAAGGAAAGCGGCATCGCGGTGTCGGAAGTGGTGATCGACCAGGACAAGGTGCGGATCGAAGCCGAGACCACGTCGTTCGACTGGGTGAACCGCATTGAAAGCGCCCTGGCCAAGTCTCCCGCGGTGCGTCATCTGGCCGTCAGCGACGCCAAGACCACGGCGGACCAATCCCGGATCCGGTTTCTGATGACCATCACGCTGGCAGAAGGCGTCTAATGCGGGAACGCCTTGTCGCGTTGTGGCGGGAGCGCAGCGACCGCGAGCGCGTGGTGCTCGGGCTAGGCGCCGCCGCGGTGGCGATCATGCTCGGCTACGGCCTGGTGATCGACCCCCTCTTGGCGCGGAGCGCGCGGCTCGACCGGCTGATCGTCCAACGCCAGGCGGATCTGGAGCGCGTCACTCGGTTGGCGGGGGAATACGGCGAGGCGGCGGGGCGGATTGCGGTCGTGGACCGGACGATCGCCTCGCCGGGCACATTTTCGTTGCTGTCGTTTGTCGAGGAAACCGCTGCAACTCAGCAGATGCGAAACCGGCTCGTCTCGATTCGCCCCCAGCCCACCCAATCGTTGCCGCCCTACCGCGAGGTGAGCGCCGAAGTGAAGATCGAGAGCGTCACGCTCCCGCAAGTCGTCGCCTATCTCACCGCGCTCGATCGCGCGCCCCAGCGGATCCGCGTGAAGTCCCTACGCCTGAAGACGCGGTACGCGGATCCCAAATTGCTCGATGGCTCGTTCGTGGTCGCGACGTATGAAAAAACCCCCTGATCGGTCTGCCTCCCCGCGAGCGGAGCGGGGGATGGCGCTCGTGCTCACGCTACTGGTCGTTGTGTTGCTGGTCACGGCCGTCCTCGAATTCGACCGGTCGACCCGCACCACCCTCAAGGGGGCGGGCAACTTTCGGGACGGCATGAAGGCGTTTTACCTCGCGACCTCGGGAGTGGCCGCCGCGCAGGCCGTGTTGAAAGACGATAAGAACCGGACCCAGATCGATTCACTGACCGAGTTGTGGGCGACGCCGTTCCCGCCCTACCCCCTGGGAGACGGGACCGTCGCCGTGGCGATCCAAGACGAGGGGGGCAAGATCAACGTCAACGCGCTGGTGACCGCGGATGGCCATAAACCCTCGGCGCCCCGGGCGATCGAGCAACTCAAGGAGCTCTTCCGGCTCCAAGGCCTCGACCCCGCGCCGGTCGATGCGATCGTCGATTGGCTGGACCGGGATGACGTTGAAGAACCCGGCGGTGCCGAGACCGCGTATTACGAGCGTCTGGACCGGCCGTACCGCTGCCGCAACGGCCGGATGGAAACCCTCGCGGAACTCCATTTGGTCAAGGGGGTCACCGATGAGGTGTATCGCGCGATCAGCCCGTACCTGACGGTGTACGCGAACAACGTGGGCAACGATCATCGAATCAACGTCAACACGGCCGACCCGCTGGTCCTGCGGACGCTCCCGGTTCAGGAACCGAGTCGGGGCGTAGTCACCTTCCCGCTCGACGCGGAGCAGGTCGAGAAGCTCGTTGCCGCCCGCCCGTTTTCGAGCCTGAACCAGCTCAACCAAGTATCCGGCATGGACCCGGCCGTCGTCAGCCACCTCCAGCCGCAGCTCGAGGTGCGAAGCCAGCACTTTTCGGTCTACGCCGAGGGCGCCGCCAATGGCGTCAAGAAGGCCGTCCTGGCCGTGGTGGATCGATCGGGCGAGCCCACCCTGCGCTACTGGCGCCTCGCGGACTAATCGGCCGCCCTGCGGCCGCGAATAAACGCCTCAAAGGAGGGGTCTAAATGGATGTGAACTCCCTGTGCCCGTGGTGCGCCAACCCGCGCGGTGTGTCCCTGGTCCGCCCCAGGGGGCGAGCCACGGCGGTCGTCGTCGGATTGTTCATTGTTCTCGCATGTGTCGGGCCGGTGCGGGCCACGATGCCATCGGCGCCGGTTGACGTCTCGCTGGAGTTCGGAGGGACGGTGGCGGTGGGGACCGACGTGACCGTGACTCTCCAGGCCCGGCCGTTGGTCGACGCCGCGCGTTTTTCCCTGTCGATCACGCTTCCGGATGGCGTGGAGCTGGTCGCGGGCGAGACGCGGTGGGAGGGGTCGGCCCGCTCGGGCGAGCGCCGCGCGCTGACGGTGACGATCCGACCGCAGGCCGCCGAGCCCTCCGTGATCCAGGGTACCGCCGTCCTGGGGTTCCCGGACGGCACGACGCTGGGAGACGCCCGGTCGCTCGCGCTTCCGCTGGGCGACCGATCCAAGCCGACGTTGTCCCTTCCCCCACCAAAGAAAACCAAAACGGGTGAACCGGTCATCGAATATCGCGACGCCCCGTAAGGGGTTGGCCCGCTGGGCAGCCGTGCTCGGCTTGGCGGGGCTGGCGGGGTGCGGATCCACCAGCGGAACGCCGATCGGCGATCTGATCTGCCAGGGCGCCGGCGTCGTCGTCGGCGGCAAGGTGACGTTCGTCAAGCGCCTCTACAGCGAGCAGGGCCTGACGGGCGAACAGATCATCAAACCCGTTCGGTACGGGTTGGTCGAGATCGTTCGCGAAGTCGACGGCAGCGTGCTCGCCACCACCTACACCGATAGAAACGGCTCGTACTGCATCGATGTGCCCCAAACCAAGAGCTTTCCCACCGTTTACCCGCGGGTCGCCTCGCTCACCGATCCCGATAAATTCAAAATCGTCGTTACCAGCGACAACATCGACCTCTACAGCCGTCCGGGGACGGCATTTGACGCCTCCACGCCGGGGAATTACAAGCGGGATATCCCGCTTCCCCTCTTTGTGCGCTTACCGGGCAACGTCGATTTTGCATTTTCCGGCGCCTTCAACGTCATGGACGTGCTGACGACCGGGGCGGAGAAGGCCGTCGAGTTGACGGGCCAAGCGCCGTCCGAGACGCTCTTCGGGGTCTGGCGGCCGGGGACGTACTTCGGGTCCGGCACGTTCGGGACGTATTTCGGCGGCGATGAGCAAACCAACAACGCGTACATCGTCCTCTCGGGGGGGGACGGCGGCGGTGCCGATTTCGGGGATCACGATGAATACGACGACGACGTCATCCTCCACGAGTTCGGGCACTTCATGGTCTACAGTTTCTCCAAGGATGTGTCGCCCGGCGGGGCGCACTATCTGAACGACAACACCGAAGATACGCGACTGGCGTGGTCCGAGGGGTGGGCGAGCTTTTTCTCGGGGGCCGTCCGGCGCAGCCCGGTCTTGACCAATACCTACGGCGGGGATCCCGGTAGTCTGAATCGAGAATTCAGCTACGCGTTTGATATCGAACGTCCCCATGCTGACGTGCTCACCCGGATTGGAACCCCCTTAGAAGACTACGGCACGTACACCACTAGTGAGGTCGCGGTGGCCTCGGTGCTGTGGGATGTGTTCGACGGGCTGAACGAACCCGGTGATGCGTCGTCCGACGGTCTCAAGCGTGTGTGGGAGGTGATGACGCGGATCCGGACGGTGCCCCCGCCGACCGTGACGCTGGAGACCTTTGCGACCTATTTTGGGGATTTGTTCGGTCTCACGAGCTTGGCTGAGACGGCTAAGTTACGGCGGATCCAATGGTTCCCTGACAATTTCGAAGACGGGGACGACACAACGGACACGGCGCCCTTGACGACGAATGGAGAGTGGACGTGCCACACGCTGTACCCGGTGGGTGACGTGGATTATGCGCGGTTTACCGTGGACGTCCCCCGGAGCGTGATCGTCGACACGTTTAACCTCAGCAACGGCGCCGACACGGCCCTCCAAATCGTGGACGCGAACAATGCGGTGGTGGTGCGGGAAGACGGCACGAGGGCAGAAAACGACGACGCGGCGTCCCCCCATGGCTACGAAGCGCAGCGATGTAACCGTTTCATCCCCGTGCCGTTCGCCTACATGCCGGGGCCCAATAACGGCGAGCGATTCGCCTCGACGGTCAGGTTCGACGCCCAGCCCGGCACGTATTACGCGAAGGTCGTCTCGTCGCGCAAAGACCCCCGAGCTGGCGTCATGGGGTCCTACGGCCTCATCGTCTCCTTCCTTCCGCCGGGCTGACCTAGGGCGATCTAGAATCCACAGCCTATTCACATCCCATCCGGATAGATTCACAGGTCTATCCACAATATCTAGTCTATATTGGAACTTGAAAGCCCTGTATCTTGTGTTTTCCGCTTGACATGGGGGAATTGCGGGGAGTAGGATGTGGCCCTCGCATTGGGTGGATCTTGTATGGTTCGCCACGTATTCCCGACCCGACCTGATCTGTTCTCGATGGACAAAGATATTCCTACCAAGGAGGGTTTCGTATGAAGGACGGCGCCCAGATGATGACCGGCGATCCGGCGCGGAACGGTTCAGCACACCCCGCTCCGCGGATTTCGCCCAACGCCTTGCGGGTCCTGACCAAGCGGTATCTGGCGAAGGACGAGCGTGGGCAGGTGATCGAGACACCGCAACAATTGTTTGAGCGCGTCGCGCGGAACATGGCCCAGGCCGAGCGCCTTTACGGAAACGACGCGGATGTGGAGCGAGCCTTCGAGGCGTTCTACGCGCTGATGGCCGATCTCGACTTCTTGCCCAACTCACCCACCCTGATGAACGCGGGGCGCGAATTGCAGCAGCTCTCGGCGTGTTTCGTCCTGCCGGTCGGCGATTCGATGGAGGAGATCTTCGAGACCGTCAAACAGGCGGCGATCATCCATAAGACCGGTGGCGGGACGGGGTTTTCGTTTTCGCGATTACGGCCCAAAGACGACGTGGTCAGGACCACCGGCGGAGTGGCGTCGGGACCGGTTTCGTTCATGAGAGTCTTCAACCACGCGACCGAAGCGGTCAAGCAGGGCGGCACGCGGCGGGGCGCGAATATGGGGATCCTCCGCGTCGACCACCCCGATATCCTCGAATTCATCACCTGCAAGACCGATTCGAAAGAAATCACCAACTTCAACATCAGCGTCGCCATCACCGATCGGTTCATGGAGGCGGTCGAGCGGGGCGAGGACTACGAGTTGATCAGCCCGCGCCGGGGCGAGGTGGTCCGGTGTCTGCCGGCCCGCGACGTCTTCGACAAGATCGCTCAAGCGGCTTGGCGTAACGGCGAGCCCGGTCTGTTCTTCATCGATGTGACCAACCGGGCCAACCCCACCCCCCACATCGCGGCGATGGAGGCCACTAATCCGTGCGGCGAGCAACCGCTGCTTCCTTACGAGTCCTGCAATCTCGGCAGTATCAACATCGAGCGGCACGTGGCCGAGCGCGGGGGGCGATACGATGTCGATTGGGCGCGGCTGGAGCGGAGCATTCGAACCAGCGTCCGATTCCTCGACAATGTCATCGACATGAACAACTACCCGATTCCCCAGATCGAAGAGGTCACGAAAGCCAACCGTAAGATCGGCCTCGGAATCATGGGTTTTGCACGGGTGCTGTTTAAACTAGGCATTCCATACGATTCTGACGAGGGCGTCGAAATGGGCCGGCGGGTGATGAAGTTCTTCCGCGACATCGGATACGACGAGTCGCGACGCTTGGCCGATGAACGGGGACCGTACGCGTACTGGGAAGGGTCGCTGCACCAAAAGCAGGGGCACCGTCTGCGCAATTCCTACGTGACCACCGTGGCACCGACCGGGACGATTTCGATGATCGCCGACACCTCGGGCGGCTGCGAGCCCGAGTTTTCGCTCATCTGGTACAAGAACGTGATGGACGGCGAGCACCTTCCATACGTTCTCGATGATTTCATCGCCGTGGCCAAGCGCGAAGGCTTCTGGCGCGAGGATTTGATCCAGAAGATTCTCGACAACCACGGATCGGCCCGCGGGCTGGCCGAGGTGCCGTTGCCTTGGCAGCGAGTGTTCGCGACGTCTCATGACATTTCGCCGGAGTGGCACGTAAAGATGCAGGCGGCTTTCCAGGCGCATACCGACAGCGCGGTGTCGAAGACGATCAACATGCCGTCGACCGCGACGGTCGACGAGGTCAAGAAGGCCTATTTGTTGGCGTACAATCTGGGGTGCAAGGGCATCACGGTTTATCGAGACGCCAGCCGAGCCGAACAGGTCCTCAACGTCGGGCAATCGGCAAAAGCCGTCGCCGCCACTGCAACCACGCCGAGTCAGTTGGCGGCCACGCCCGTCGCGGCGCCGCTGACTCTACCCGTGGTGAGTGAGAGCCGCTCCTCCTCCCAACTGATCATGCCCAAGCCTCGTCCCCGAACGACCACCGGTAGCACGAGCCGGACCAAGACCACCTGCGGTGACCTCTACGTCACGGTCAACCAAGACGAAACCGGGCGCGCCTTCGAAGTGTTTAATATGATGGGTAAGTCCGGGGGGTGTGAAGGGTCGTTTAACGAAGCCATCGGACGGCTGATTTCTCTGGCGCTCCGCGCCGGGGCCGACCCGCAGGCCATCGTCAAACAACTCATCGGAATCCGTTGCGATAAACCCTCCGGACTGGGCCCCGACCGCGTCCTGTCGTGTTCGGACGCGATTGCCAAGAGCCTGGCCGAATACATGCGATTAAAATCGCCAGAGCCGGATGCCGACGTGAAGTCATCCACGACGCGACTGGACGACCGGACCGGCAAGGTCACGTTTCCGTGTCCGGACTGCGGGTGTGAGCTCAAGTTTGAGGAAGGATGTGAGAAATGCGGGGTGTGCGGGTACTCCCGCTGTAGCTGAACGGCACTCTGACTTTTGGCACTGACGAAAAAAAGACCATTGCTGTTCGGATCAAGGCCATACGCAGGGGCTCGGAATCACCTCCCCTGGGCCCCTGTGGATGGCCTGTTGATTCCTTGTCTACAAGGTGAAGATCAGGGCAGAATAAGAGAAAACTAGTTTCACTTTTTGCCATTTTACGGCCTCCGCCCTTCGTCCTCCGGTCAACAGCGCGCTCAAAACGCTTGGCGCTGTACTTGCATTACAAACCATCCGTTCTGCGGAGTAAAAACCATGCAAAACGGCGTTCTGGCGTTTGTAGCACCGGAGGAAATGAAAAAGGCCGAGTTCGAAGAGTTGACCCTGCAATACCTCGATTCGCTGTATGGGTTTGCCTTGGTCTTGACGGGTAACAGCGACGACGCGCACGACTTGGTTCAAGACGCCTACTTGCGAGCCTACCGTTTTTACCACCGGTACGAGCAGATTGCCAATTATAAAGCGTGGTTATTTACGATCACGAAGAATCTGTTCATCAATCGGTATCATCAGCGCGCACGCGAAGTCTCGCTGACCGAACTCGAGGTGATGGACGACGATCCGTACGAGTCTCCCAAGGAAATCCTGGTGGCGGCGCGAGGCCGGCACGAAAAGGGCGTCTTTCGGCAGGATTTTCAGCGCGCCATGGATGCCCTCCCGGAGAAGCTGCGTCTTGCGGTGCTGTTAAAAGACGTCGAGGGGTTCGATTATAAAGAGATCGCCGAAATCATGAGTTGCCCGCTCGGGACTGTGATGTCTCGGTTGTCGAGAGGGCGCAATCTCTTGAAGAAATCGCTGAAAGACTATTGGGGGGGCGGCACTGGTCGTGTCCAGGCCGATCATCCCCAACATGCCGTCGCGTAAGCGCGGAGATTTTCCTCGTTACCTGCACCGCAGCACCGCATGATCGAGATCCCGTAGCGAAGACTCTGTCCCTCTTCACCCCCCGGACCTTCTACCCTGGACCCAATGGACGAGTGTTCGATGATCATGAAGCTGATGCACCCTCATCTGGACGGCGAACTGGACGTGAAGGAATCGCTCCGCGTGCAGGCGCACCTTGAGGCGTGCAGCCCGTGCCGCGAGGCTTTTGTGGCCGAAAAGGAGTTTCTGGATCTCTTCAGAGCGCAACTCACCCCACCGCCGCCAGCACCATCGTCGATCCGCCAGCGGGTGGCAGCCTCCGGGAGACGAACCGGGCACGACGCTCCCACAGACGATACGCGCGCGTAAAACACCTCGTTCGCTTTTGCTCCAGCTCCTGTAAGTGCAGTCGCCACCTCCTCCCGGTGTGGGGCGGGGTCGCGACGCCTCTCCCGCCACCCGGAGAATGGTGGAGGATATCCAGTCCGCGCTCTGGGCGGAGGGCAGTTGCGGCGATGGTTCGGTCTGGGTTCGTGGATGATCTTGCTCTTGGTCACGGTGTCGTTCGCCGGTCAGGTATTCGGGGGCCGGATACGCCACAACACATGATAAAGTCAAGTAATTTCCTTGACTTTCAAATGGGTCTTCACTACACTACATCGGTTGTGCT
>Ga0180094_1000230_pt1 | contig 12024 bp, 7 predicted proteins | sample EasRivT47_16_1Da_FD_121786 | JGI IMG/M metagenome (GOLD analysis project Ga0180094, IMG submission 121786) | Soil microbial communities from meander-bound floodplain in the East River, Colorado, USA - East River metaG ERMLIBT47_16_1Da | ecosystem: Environmental > Terrestrial > Soil > Floodplain ... | reverse complement strand
CTCGAGCTCCCGCACGTTACCGGGCCAGGGTGAGCTCTGGATGGCGTCCAACGCGTCGGCGCTCAGGCCTGTGAATTCTTTTTGGTACTGCCACGCGAACTGGTGTAGGAACGCGTTGGCGAGCAGCACGGCGTCGTCGTCGCGGTCGCGCAGCGGGGGAAGCGAGATCGTGATGACGCTCAATCGGTAGAAGAGATCTTCGCGGAATCGTTTCTCGGCGGTCTCGCGCTTGAGATCGCGGTTGGTGGCGGCGATGACCCGGACGTCGAGCGGAATGGTTTCTCGCCCGCCGACGCGTTCGATCTGGTGCTCTTGCAGGAAGCGGAGGAGTTTGCCCTGGAGCGACGGCGGGAGCTCGCCGATCTCGTCCAGAAACAGCGTCCCGCTGTCGGCGTATTCGAACTTGCCCTTGCGCCGCGCGTCCGCGCTGGTAAACGCTCCCTTCTCGTGCCCGAACAACTCGCTTTCCAAGAGCGTTTCGGGGATCGCGCCGCAGTTGATCGTGACGAAGGGGTTCTGCGCGCGGTTGCTGGAACGGTGGATGGCCTTCGCGACCAGTTCCTTGCCCGTCCCGCTTTCGCCGACCACCAGCACCGACGCGTCGGTACCGGCCACTTTGCGGATGGAGGCGAAGACCCGTTGCATGGGGGGGCTGGCGCCGACGATCTCCTCGAAGCCTTGTTGGGTGATCTGGCGGCGTAGCGCGGCGTTTTCCCGTTCCAGGTTCGACAGCAGCGCGGCCCGTTTGAGGACCACCCGGACCTCCTGCAGATCGGCCGGCTTGGCGAAAAAATCGAACGCCCCCTGCTCGATGGCTTTGAGCGCGTTGGCGCTGTCCTGGTTCCCGGTGATGACGACGACCTTGGTCTGACGGTCGACAGCCAGGATCTCGCCGAGGGTCTTCAGCCCCTCCTCGGCCCCTCGGGGCGCGGGGGGCAGACCCAGGTCGAGCGCGACGAGCGAGGGCCGTTCCCGCTGCATTTGCGCGAGCGCGGTCGCGCGATCTTCCGCCAGAAAGACCTCGTACTCGTCGTTGAGGGCCCACTGCATTTGGCTTCGAATGGCCTCCTCGTCATCCACGATCAGCAATTTGGGTTTGGTCATGGCCCCTCATCGGTGGCGGCTGGGATCGAGAAGGTCAGTGTACTGCCCTCGCCCACGCGGCTTTGGACCCGCACGCGGCCGCCGTGCGCTTCGATGATGGTTTTGGATTGGTAGAGCCCGATGCCGAATCCCTGGCTCTTAGTGGTCGCAAAGGGTTTGAAGATCCTGGTCCGGAGGAACTCCGGCGCGATCCCTTGACCGTTGTCCGAGACCGAACACGCCACCATCCCGTCCTCGACCCGCGTGGCCACGCGAATCTCGCCGTCGCGGGCGATGGCTTCTTCGGCGTTGAGCACCAGATTGGTCAGGACTTGCTTGAGCTGCGCGGGGTCCGCGCGGACGAGCGGGACCTCTTGGAAGTCGGAAACCAGCTTGGAGCGGAGAGAGGGCGACAGCTCGGCGAGGACGGCGCGGGCGAGCGCGTTGAGATCGACGGCCTCGTACGCGGGTTCCGGATGGCGCGAGAGCGCGCGCAAACGGTCCATCAGGCGCGTCATCTTCTCCACCGTCCGGGACAGACTCGCCAGCGCGTCCTGCCGGAAGGCGGGATTGTCGAAGTTGCGACGCATGTTGTCCACGAGCAACGACAACATCGACACGAAGTTCTTCAGGTCGTGCAGCAGGAACGCGGAGACATCGTGAAAGGCCTCCAGCTCTTTCGACCTGACGAGCTGGTGCGACAACTGAGCGTTGAACAGGTTGCCGGCCGCCTGCTTGGCCATGGTTCTGAGCAGATCGTAGTCTTCGTCGCCCAGGGTGAACCCCGACTGACTGGATGAGAGGCCCAGGATGCCGATCACGTGATCTTGCACTATCAGGGGAACGAGGATGCGCACGTTCAGCGCGTCCAATGCCGTGCGCTGCGGGTCATCAAGCGCCAGTCGCTGCGGATGGCGGGCGGGCGCGCCCAGGAGCATCGGGTAATCGCGCGCCGCGAGGGCCGCCACCGCGGCGGGATCCCACCGCATCGCGTTCGGGGGCGACGCCTCGCCGTAAACCACCCGAAACTCGCGCTCCCCATCGTCGGCCAACCACAGGACCATGTCTTTGATCCAGAAGGTCTCGAAGATCATGGCCGCCAGGGCGGGGGCAATCGCCTCGACCGTCGGTTTGGAGCTCAGGCGTTCGGTCAACTCCAGCCATTCCTTCCGGTAGTCGTATTTGTACTTGAAGAAGTGTCGGTCGACGAAGACCTTGAGCCGTTTGCGGATGTTGTAGGAGAGCAGGATGATGCCCAAAGCGACCAAGCCCACCACCACGAGCAGCGAGCCCAGATAGACGCTGAGGCCGCCGCCCAGGCTTTTGATCGCCTGGGCGGCGGCGCCGACCGCCAAGAGATACCCGCCGATCGCCAAGACGGTGACCGAGTTGTACACGACGTAGCGCGAGACGAACACGTCCACATCCAAGAGTCGGTGCCGCACGAGGGAGAACGTCATGAGTCCGCACCCGATGAGGATGGCGGTGGAGATCAGGGGACCGATCGAGGGTTCCACCGCCGAGAACAGCAGGGTCTGGCTGAGGGCATAGATCATGACGACCATGATGCAGACGATGCCCACCACGAAGTACTTGATCCTCCACCGTTGGCCGCGGTCGGCCGCGCGGATGGTCCGTTCGAAATTGGCGACGACCGTGGTGAACGCGAGCAGCAGGAAGACCGAGAACCAGAATCCCCACCGGTCCAACGCCAGGCCGTCGGTGACGAATCCGCCACGGCTCAAGATCGCCAGGGCGATGAACGAGAGCGCGGCCGACGCCCAGAGGCCGACCCGCCATTGCGCGAGGTGCTGGGCCGGGTTCGCGCGGCCGAACGCCGCGCTGAAGGCGAGCCAGGGCATGGGTAGAAGGATCTCGCCGGCCAGCGCGACTTTATCCCAGGCGACGGAGGAGGGGGCGAGCGCGGTCTGCATCGCCATGACGCGCCCGAACTCCATCATTGCCAGGGCCGACATCCCCAAGGCGAAACTTTGGTGGACCCGATGGCGAGGGTTTCGGGACAGGACGAACAGCGCGAGCCCCACGCAGCAGAGCGCGCCCAACAGGGGTAGACCGGACCACAATAGCACCATGGCACCGATTCTAAGCCTTTTCTCCAATGGCCGCAAACCGCGGGAGGTTGCCCCCCGGGCGAGCGACCGCGGCCGCAGGATTTTGCTTCACCCCGGCGATTTCCGTACAATGGCCGGGTGCGGAAGTATCTCACGGTTTTCCGGGTCAACTGGCAGAACTCCCTGCAATACCGCGCGCCCACCGTCATTTACATTCTCGGCTACACGTTGTACGTCTCGGTGCTGTTGTTTCTGTGGACGGCCATCTACCGCGAGGGTGGGAGCGTGGGGGCGTACTCGCTGCCCGAGTTGGTGACGTACTACCTCATCCAGTTCGTGATCAACACGGTCGTGTTGTCCTACGTGAGTTGGGAGATCATCGACCAAATTCGGGAGGGGTTCTTCTCCCACTTCCTCGTCAAGCCGGTGAATTATTTCGCCTACTGGTTCACCATCAACCTGTCCGGGAAGCTCTTCGAGACGATCCTGATCCTGTTGGCGGTCGCCGGGTTTGGGCTGGTCGTGGGGCCGTCCGTGAGCCTGCCCTCCGATCTCCTGACCTACGCGAGCTTTCTCGCGGCGATGGCGCTGGGCGTCGTACTGGCGTTCGAGCTGGAGTTTTGCATCGGGTTGATCGCGTTTTGGCTGGTGCAGGTTCGGGTGTTCAAGTACATGCTGCAATATGCCGTGTTCTTTTTCGCGGGGACGCTGTTGCCGCTCGACGTGTTCCCTCGGGCGCTGGCCGAGGTGGCCGGCCTCCTGCCGTTTCAATACCTGGTTTTCGTCCCGATCCAGATCTTCTTGGAGAGGCGGCCCGCGCCCTTGGCGGATTTCGCGGCGGCGGGCGTGTGGATCGTGGCGTTCTACCTCCTTGCGCGCTGGATGCTCGCCCGCGGGGTCGCCCGCTATGAAGCGGTCGGGAACTAGAGCCTGTCCATGACGGCCATCTGCCGCGTTGCCGTTGCGCTTCCGGTGCTCACGTACCACCCAGTACGCTGCGCTCCGGTGCACAGGGCGCGCAACGCGCGCCCGTGGCAATATTCGAAGGGCCGACCATGTCGGCCCTATGCGCCTTGCATCTGGCGCGTCCTGAACAGGCTCAAATGGCTGAACGTGTGGAAGGGCTTCTAGACCCCATGCAGACGCTAGTCCGGTATTTGCGGCTTTACCGGTCGTTCCTCGTGCACAACCTCAAGAACGAGATGATCTACCGCGCCAACTTCGTGCTCCTGGTCGGGATGGATATCTTTTTCATGGGGATCAACGTCGCGTTCTTCGCGATCCTCTATGCCAACGTGACGACGATCGGCGGGTGGACCTTCCACCAGACCATGATCCTAATCGGGAGCGTGGGCCTCGTGCGGGAGGCTGCGTACCTGCTTTTTCGGCAGGGATTTCTCGAGCTGGGCGACTACGTCCGCACCGGCCAGTTTGACGCCCTGCTGGTGAAGCCCGTCCAGCCGAACATCCACCTGGGGTTTCGCCACGTGTCGCTCACCGAGAGCCTGGGCGAGGGCTTGATGGGGCTGGGTCTGGTGGCGTACGGCTTCGCCCACCTCCAGACCGGCTGGCTCGCGGTCCCCCTGTACGTGGCGATGCTGGGCGTCTCGCTGGTCATCTACTACGCGTTTTGCCTTGCAATCAACAGCGCGGTATTCTGGATCGTCAAATCGCAGGAGCTGAACAGCGTCGTGTACACCTTTATGGAAACGGCCCGTTACCCGCGCGACATCTACCGCGGCCTCGGCAAGGCGATCTTCACGTTCGTCATCCCGATCAGCCTGATCGCGACGACGCCCGCGTCGATCCTCGCCGGCCGGCAAGACTGGGGGCTCATCGCGCTGGCCCTGGCGGTGGCTGTCGGGATGATGAGCGGTGCGACCGTGTTGTGGAATTGGAGTTTGCGACACTACTCGTCGGCGAGCTCATGAAGGCACGGGCCGTCGAGAAGGGGGCATCTGCGGCGTTGTCGCCGCGAACCTCCATCCTCACGTACGACCCAGTACGCTCCGGTGGAGGTTCTTGCTCCGCCTGGCATCTGCCCCCTTCTCGGCGGCCCGGATTTCAGTAAGGTTAAGAGAGCGACGGAAGAGAATGGCAGCCATCAAGGTCAAAGGCCTCAACAAGACCTTTGACTATTTCAAAAAAGAGCCCGGCCTCAAGGGCTCGCTCAAGAGCCTGTTTTGGCGCGAGACCCTCTACCACCACGCGGTGAAGGACGTGTCGTTTTCGATCGAGGAGGGTGAGCTGGTGGGGTTCCTCGGGCCGAACGGGGCGGGGAAGACCACCACGCTGAAAATCCTCTCGGGGATCCTGTATCCCACGTCCGGCGAGGTGTCGGTGCTGGGCCACGTGCCGTGGAAGCGCGAAGCGGCCTACCAGCGCGCCTTCTCGATCGTGATGGGGCAGAAGAACCAGCTCTGGTGGGACCTCCCAGCCCGCGAGTCGTTCGCGCTGAACCGAGACATTTATGGGATCGATCCCGTGCCCTACCGACGCATCCTCGACGAGTTGGTCGAAATTATGGGGATCGGTCAATTGTTGGACGTCCAGGTCCGCAAGCTCTCGATGGGCGAGCGGATGAAGTGCGAGCTGATCGCCGCGCTGCTGCATCAACCCCGCGTGCTGTTTCTCGACGAGCCCACGATTGGGTTGGACGTGATCTCGCAGGAGAACATTCGGACCTTCATCGAAGAGTACAACCGAGCGCGCAAGACGACCGTGGTGTTGACCAGCCATTACATGCGCGACGTGGAGCGCCTGTGCCGGCGCGTGCTGGTGATTCATGACGGCCGCATCATTTACGACGGGGCCTTGAGCGAGCTGGCCGACCGGTACGTGGATCACAAGATCGTGACCCTCCGCCTCGCGGAGCGGGTTCCGGACGAGATCCTCGCCCGGTACGGAAGCGTGAGCGAACGTAATGGCCTGACCGTGACGCTGAAGGTTCCCAAGAAGGATCTCGCCCAGACGGCCCACGCGCTGCTCAGCGCGCTGCCGGTGGACGATCTGTCGATCGAGGAGGTGGCGATCGAATCGGTGATCGCCACGATGTTCGCGGAAGGAACGGGGAGGCCGAGTTGAACACATCCAATCTGCCGTCGTGGGATTTGAACGACCTGTATGCGGGGCCGGATGACCCGGCGCTTCAGAGGGACATGAAGGAGACCTTGGACCGCGCGGTGGAGTTCGAGAACCGTTACCGCGGCCGCATCGCCTCGGGCGCGCTCTCGGCCGCGGAGTTCGCGGACGCGGTCGCGCTGATCGAGGCGATGTACGAGCGGATTCGCAAGGTCGTCTCCTACGCGTCGCTGGTGTTCTCCGCCGACACGAGCCAACCGCGCCATGGTGCGCTGTATCAATCCGCGCGCGAACAGGCCACGGCGCTGCGCGAGCACCTCACCTTCTTCGAGATCGAGTGGGCGAAGTTACCGGACGATCGGACGACCGAGTATCTCACCGCGCCCGAGTTGGCGCGGTATCGGCATTACCTGGAGGTGGAGCGGCGGATGGCGCCCCATCGCTTGTCCGAGCCCGAGGAGCTGGTCCTCGATGCCAAGGCGAACACCGGCGTCCACGCGTTCGAACGGCTGTTCGACGAGACCATGAGCCACGCCCGGTTCGTGCTCGCGCATGGCCGCACGCGGCAGACGTTGAGCGAGCAGGAGATCCTTTCCCGGCTCCACGTGTCGGATCGGACGGTTCGGAAAGCCGCCGCGCGCGGGCTCTCCAAGGGGCTCGCCGCCCAGTCTCATCTCTTGACATACGTCTTCAACGTCGTGGTCGCGGACCACGCGGGCACCGATCGGTTGCGGAAATTCGCCACGCCGATGGCGGAGCGACACCTGTCGAACGAGATCGATCAGCCCGCGGTGGACGCGCTGATGGAAGCGGTCGAAGCCGGCCACGGGTTGGTCCAGCGCTACTATCGGTTGAAACGCCGGTTGGTGGGCGTGGGGACCTTGTTCGACTACGATCGGTATGCGCCGATTTCGTCGACCGAGCGAACGGTGGATTGGAAGGCCTCGCGCGAGATCGTGCTCTCGGCCTTCAGGGCGTTCTCCCCCCGGATGCGGGAGATCGCGTCGCTGTTCTTCGAGCGCCGCTGGATCGACGCGGCGATTCGTCCCGGCAAGCGCGGCGGCGCGTTCTCGCACAGCACGGTGCCATCGGCTCATCCCTACGTGCTGGTGAATTACGCGGGCACGCCGCGCGACGTGATGACCGTGGCGCACGAGCTGGGCCACGGCGTCCACCAGTACCTCTCGCGGGGGCAGGGGTGTTTACAGGCCGACACGCCGCTCACGATGGCCGAGACCGCCTCGGTGTTCGGGGAGATGTTGGTGTTCAAGGCCCTGCAGGCCGCCGAGACCGATCCGGAGCGGGCGCTGGCCTTGGTGTGCGGCAAGATCGAGGATTCGTGCTCGACCATCTTCCGTCAGGTGGCCCTCACGCGGTTCGAACAGACGCTCCACGCCGCCAGACGGCGAGAGGGGGAGTTGACCACTGCGCGGATCAGCGAGCTTTGGATGGCGGCTAACCGTGAGATGTTCGGCGACTCGGTCGTCCTCACTGACGACTACGCGCTGTGGTGGAGCTACATCCCGCACTTCATCCACTCGCCATTCTATTGCTACGCGTATGCGTTCGGCGCGCTCCTGGTGTTCGCCCTGTACCGCCGGTACCTCGACGAGGGGCAGGCGTTCGTCCCGAAGTACCTCGACCTGTTGGCGTCCGGCGGATCGGACGCCCCCGAACGGCTTCTCGCCAAGGCGGGCGTGGACATCACGGAGCGTGGGTTCTGGAACGGCGGCATCGAGGTCTTGAAATCATGGGTGGACGACGCGGAGCAACTGGCTGCGCGACGAACGGCTCCGCGGGCCAAACGGACGGGGCGTTCGAGGACGTAAGGGCGCGTGTATTCCTGACGGCATATCCAGAGCGTGACGAAGAAAAGGCCGGTGGAGATCGTCCCACCGGCCACAGAAGATCGTGGTGCTTAAAACGCCATGCCGGCGCTCAGAGCGAGGGCGGTTTGGTCGACAAGTCGCAGTTCAAGGCCGACAGTGACGTTGCTGCGGCTCTTGGCACCGAGGCCGAGAAAGAGGCCGAAGCTATCGTCCTCTTGGCCTCCACCAACACCGTTATCGACACCGGACCAGGCGAGGCCGCCATAGGGCATGAGGAGGAACTCGGCGCCCCGTTTTTTCGGGTCCACCGTCGCGCTCGCGTCGAAAACGACCCCGAGCGCGGCATCGTACTCGGCCCAGCTCGCGCGGGTGGCTCCCTCATCGGCCCTAATCCTCAGCGTCTGGAAGGCGGTGCCGATTTTTAAGTGGGCGTCCGGGATATTGGCCCAGGTCACCTTAAAACCCGCACCGAACGCCGGACCGATGTCCGTATCAACATCCCCTCCGGGCTGGCTAATGGTCACATCCCCAAAGCCGAGCCGAAACTCCAGATCCAACCGATCATCGACGCCGATGGATCCTTTGGCGAAGGCCTGCAAGCTCTCCGCTTCTCGCCCGCTGGTTGCCAAGTCGCGGTCCAACAGCAGGTTGACCTCGGCGGCTAACGATGTCTTCCCGGCGCCTGTGGTGGCGGCCGGAATCCCAATGGGCGCGGCTTCCGCCGTGACCGCTCCGAGGCTCCCGACAATCAAGCCCAACAGGACTGTAGCACCAGCAAGTCGCGTCCCTCTTCTATCAAATCTCCGCATGCTCCCCCCTTGGTGAAAATGGTTCATCTGGTTCTGACCGAACGGCCATCCCGGCCGCCCGATGCTTATACCAAATTCGACGGGCGAAGACAATTTATTTCTGGCTTTTGTAAGTGACCGTGTGGTATAGTCAGTTCGTCCATGAACCGAGGGCCGGTATTCCCTCCCACCGAACCAGCATCGTAGTCGCTCCTGCCTTTCGATCTGCGCATCGGTTGTCTTCTAATAGGGCCGTATCCGTTCTTCGAGTTCTCATACGAACCGCCGGCATGAGCCGGCTTTGCCGCGTGGTGTCCACGAAGGACATCCGTCGGTAGAAAGGATCGCTCAGCATGTCATTTTCACAATTGGGCCTTGCGCCCGAACTCGTCCGAGCTGTCGAACGAGCAGGTTATCAGACCCCGACCCCGATTCAAGAGCAAGCGATTCCCGCCGCCTTGGCCGGGGGGGACGTCTTGGGGTGTGCCCAAACCGGCACGGGCAAGACTGCGGGGTTTGTGCTCCCCATCCTCCAGCGCCTGGCGGGACGGCGTGGGTCGTCGCCTCGGGCGCTGATCTTGACGCCCACGCGTGAGCTGGCGGCGCAGATCAGCGAGTCGGTGAAGACCTACGGCGCGTTTTTTCCGCTCAAGTCCACCGTCATCTTTGGCGGCGCCGGGTACGGTCCGCAGGAGCTGGCCTTGCGGCGCGGAGTGGACATCGTCGTGGCGACCCCGGGACGGCTGTTGGATCACCTCCAGCGAAAGACCGTCCGCTTCGACGCGCTGGAGATTCTGGTGCTGGATGAAGCCGACCGGATGCTCGACATGGGTTTTATCCAGGACATCAAGCGAATCGTGGCCGTGGTGCCGAAGACTCGGCAAACCATGATGTTCTCCGCCACCATGCCAACGGCGATTCTGAAATTCGCCGAGGAGATGCTGGTGCGACCGACGAAGGTCCAGGTCGCGCGGTCCGCGACCACCGTGAACGACGTAACGCAGGTCGTCCATCCGGTCGATCACGATCGGAAACGCTCGCTGTTGGTGCACCTCCTCAAAGATAGTGCGATGAGCCGGACGATCGTGTTCACCCGCACCAAGCACGGCGCGAACCACCTGACCGACCATTTGGAGCGGAACGGTCACGCCGCGACGGCGCTGCACAGCAACAAGAGCCAGGGGGCGCGCGCCAAAGCGCTCGGTGATTTCCGTGCCGGGAAGGCGCGAGTTTTGGTCGCGACGGACATCGCATCCCGCGGGCTCGATGTCGCCGACGTCTCCCACGTCGTGAACTTCGACCTGCCCAACACGTATGAGGACTACGTCCACCGGATCGGTCGAACGGCCCGAGCCGGGGCGTCGGGGTGCGCGATCTCGCTCATTTCCGAAGTGGATCGGGGAGGCTGGCGCGATATGGAGCGGATGGCCCGCACGCCGATCTCTCAGCAGGTGGTGGAAGGGTTTGAACCCACTCCGGGTCGCTCGCGGCCTTCGGGTGATGCGTCCGGCCGGACCGGTCGAGGCCGGGGCCCGGCTCCGGCGCGTCGGTTCGATCGGAATTCGGGACCACGGCGCCCTGGGCGTCTCGTTCCCGTGTAAGACCTGTTCGTTTCGTGACGGGCGGGGCATCATCCGATGCCCCGCCCGTTTGTTTTGGCCCCCGGCGTCAGCCGACTCCCGCTTACACGATGCGCCCTGGTATAATGCCGGCGCATGCGTGTCCTGCTTCTTACGCCACCCCTGACCCAACTCAACACGCCGTATCCTGCCACGGCCTATCTGTGCGGCTTTCTTCGCTCGCGCGGGATCGACGCGGACCAGGCGGATCTGGGCATCGAAACGGCGCTGGCCGTGTTCTCGCGCGCGGGGCTCGAGCGCGTGTTTGCGTCGATCCGAACCGACCAAACGACGAGGCCGGAATCGGTCGAACTGGCTCTGCTCCTCGCCGACGCCTATATCGAGACCATCGATCCCGTCGTCGCCTTCCTGCAAGGACGCGATTCGACCTTGGCGACCCGCATCGCATCGGGGGGCTTTTTGCCCCTGGGGCCGCGTCTGGTGGCGCGCGACGATGACGCGTGGGCCTTCGGCAGCCTCGGCGTCAGCGACCGCGCGCGGCACTTGGCCAGCCTTTACCTCGATGATCTGAGCGATCTGATTGCCGCGACGGTCGATCCGTGTTGGGGATTGAGCCGCTATGGCGAACGCCTCGCCTCATCCGCGTCATCGTTCGACGACCTGGCCCGCGCGCTCGAGGCGCCTCCCGGACTGGTCGTCCAATTTCTCGACGAGATCGTCGCCCGGTTTGCCACGGCTCCTCGGCCGGACCTCGTCGGCCTCACCGTGCCTTTTCAGGGCAACCTCTACGGGGCGCTGCGCGCAGCGGCCGCGGTGCGGCGCATATGGCCAGGCGTACCGATCGTCCTGGGAGGCGGCTACGTCAACACCGAACTGCGGTCGCTGGCCGAGCCGCGCCTCTTCGACGACGTGGACTACGTCACGTTGGACGCGGGAGAGCGGCCCCTGCTCTGCCTGCTCGATATGATCGCGGGCCGACGGGAACCCAATCGACTGCGCCGGACGTTTGCACGTCGAGAGGGGAAGGTGGTGTATCTCGATGGCGCGACCGAACCGGACATTCCGTTCGAGGAGACCGGCACACCGACCTATCGCGGGCTCGATCTCTTCCGGTACCTCTCGATCGTCGAGGTGCTGAACCCGATGCACCGGCTCTGGTCCGACGGACGGTGGAACAAGCTGACCGTGGCGCACGGCTGTTACTGGAAGCAGTGCGCGTTCTGCGACGTGGGGCTCGACTACATCACGCGTTACGAGCCGGCGTCGGCCGCGCGTTTGGCCGACCAGATCGACGCCCTCATCGCCGAGACCGGCCAGACCGGATTTCACTTCGTCGACGAAGCTGCGCCGCCGTCGCGGCTGACGGACCTCGCGCTCACGCTGTTGGAGCGCGGGCGTCGGATCTCGTGGTGGGGCAATATCCGGTTCGAGTCGGCGTTCACGCCGGATCTGTGCCGGCTCTTGGCTTCCTCGGGGTGCATCGCGGTGAGCGGCGGACTGGAGACGGCGTCGGACCGCTTGCTCGCGCTCATGAAGAAAGGCATCACGGTGGGCCAAGCCGCGCGCGTGACGCACGCTCTCACCCACGCCG
>Ga0180094_1000227_pt1 | contig 12133 bp, 8 predicted proteins | sample EasRivT47_16_1Da_FD_121786 | JGI IMG/M metagenome (GOLD analysis project Ga0180094, IMG submission 121786) | Soil microbial communities from meander-bound floodplain in the East River, Colorado, USA - East River metaG ERMLIBT47_16_1Da | ecosystem: Environmental > Terrestrial > Soil > Floodplain ... | reverse complement strand
TAGGGTGAGGGCGATTCCCTCTCCCGCTTGCGGGAGAGGGTTAGGGTGAGGGCGATTCCCTCTCCCGCTTGCGGGAGAGGGTTAGGGTGAGGGCGATTCCCTCTCCCGCTTGCGGGAGAGGGTCAGGGTGAGGGTCTATTTCCGGGCCGAGTGAGTTCTCAGTGGACACTGATCGCTGGACACGACTCACAGAACTCTTCGAATCGGCACTCTCGATGCCGCCTGCGGCTCGCGCGGCATTCGTCGAGCGAGAGTGCGGCGGAGACTCCGCGCTGCGCGCCGAGCTGGATAGCCTTCTAAGAGCGAGCGACGCTTCCGGAACGTTTCTCGATCAGACTCCGGATTCTGCGCATCATCCAGCTCCGACGACTGAGACTCTCCCCATCGACGCGCTTCTGGGGCATTGGAAAGTGCTGCGTCTCATCGGACGCGGTGGCATGGGCGAGGTGTATCTCGCCGAGCGCACCGGGGGCGATTTCGAGCAGCGCGTCGCAATCAAGCTGACGCGACGCGAATCGGCCGCGCAGCTCGAGCGCTTCAGTGGGGAACGCCAGCTCCTCGCGCGACTCGATCACCCGGGAATCGCGCGACTGCTCGACGGCGGCGTCGCGCCGGACGGCCGTCCGTACTTCGTCATGGAATACATCGAGGGACAGCCGCTCACCGAGTACTGCGATGCCGTCAAGGCCGGGCTAGCTGAAAGACTCGCGCTCTTTCTTCAGGTTTGCGACGCCGTGGCCTACGCGCACCGGCATCTGATCGTTCATCGCGACATCAAGCCGGGCAATGTGCTGGTCGACGCCGACGGGCGCACCCGCCTGCTCGACTTCGGGATCGCCAAGCCGCTTGACACGGGAATTGGCGGTGCAGGCGCCTCGGCGGGGATGACCAGCGCGCTGCTGACTCCGGACTACGCCGCACCGGAACAGCTCGCGGGAGAGCCAGTGACGACGGCGACGGACGTGTATGCGCTCGGCGTGTTTCTGTTCGAGCTGCTGACGGGACGCCGACCATGGGCGATCGAAGGTCAACCGCTCGCGCGCGCGTTGCACACTCTCCTTGAGCGGCCGGCACCACGGCCGAGCCAGCTGGCGGTCGAGACGAAGAAAGCACCGGTAGCACCGCGACTGATTGAGGGAGATCTGGACGCGATCGTCGCCAAGTGTCTGCGGCGAGAAGCACGATATCGCTATGCGACGGTCGAGGCACTGAAGTTCGATATCGAACGGAGCCTCAAGGGCGACCCGGTGCTCGCGCGCGGGGACGCGAAGCTCTACGTACTCGGGCGCTTCATCCGCCGCTATCGCTGGGCTGCGGCGTCCGTCGCCGCAATCATCGCGATCCTCAGCGTCGGCATCGCGGCGACGGCATGGCAGGCGAACCGCGCGAGCCGCGAAGCGAAGCGTGCGGCGGCGACGCGGGATTTCCTGATCAGTGTGTTTCGCGAGAGCGATCCTAGAATCGCACGGGACCGGCCGCCGGGCGAGATCACCGCAAAGGAGCTGCTGGACGGCTCCGTGGACCGCATACAAAAGGAGTTTGCGGCTGATCCTGAAACGCAGCTCGAGCTGCTGGCCGTCGCAAGTGAGATCTACGGATACTGGGCCGACGAGCCGCGTTTCATGGAGCTTCTGCAGAAGCGCACGGATCTCGCACGACGGCACTACGGGCCGACACATCCCACGGTCATCGAAAGCCGCCTCATCGACGCCTGGGGGTCGATCTATACGCAAGACTACCCAGAGGCTAATCGCATCCTCAGCGAAGCGGACGCGCTCATCCGCGACGGCGGCCACGACGATTCGGTGCTGCGCGCACGCTGGTGGCTCGCGAGGGGCGAAGCGCTGAGGACCGCGGGTCCGTTGGAGCGACTGACGGCGCTCGACCGTGCCGTCGAGCTCTTCGCACGCGTCGCACCGGAAGATGTCGACCATGCTGTCGCGCTCGCCAACTCTGGCAGCGCACATTTCGCCCGGGAGAACTACGCCGAGTCGCGTCAACGCACCGAAGCAGCGCTGGACCTGTTCATGAACGCGAAGGATCGGAGCGATCAGGATGTCGCGGGCACCTACGCAAACCTTGCGCGCAGCCTCCAGCACCTCGGCGAATTCGACGCGGCGGAGCGCGCCTACGAGCAGAGCGCCGAGCTCACGCGCAAGACTGGCGGCGAGCGAGGCGGCCAACATTGGCGAACGGTCGCCGATCACGCCCGCCTCGTTCACATGCGCGGCGAGCGCGAGCGTGCGCACCGGATGTTCGATGCATTGCTGAAGCTGATCTCTCCCGACTGGAAGCTGACCACGGACGATGTCCTGGCGCGCGAGTACTACGCCGAGCGCCTGGCAGCCGAAGGTCGAGCCGTCGAAGCGATCCCGATGCTCGAGGTCGCTGAGCGCACCTACATCGAGCGGGCGCTTCGCGAACACGATCTGCGCCGCGTACGCCAGACGCTCGGGGATGCGTACGCACGTGCCAATCGTGCCGAGGACGCGCGGCGACCCCTCAGGATGGCGCGCGACGAGCGCATGGAGAAGGATGCCCCCGACATGAGCGCCACGCTCAGTGCGCGGGAGCGCTGGGCTCGCTTTCTGCTCGAGCAGAATGAGGTCGATGCCGCCGCGGCCGAGCTTCGCGACATCGTGCGCGTTGCGGGCAGCCGGGCCCTTGTTCCCGCGTCACTTGCGCACGCCGGTCTGGCACAGCTGGCCGTTGCGCGGCGGGACGCGCCCGCGGCTCTGAAGGAGAGTCGCGCAGCGCTCGAAATCCTCGAGCGGGTTCAGGGCCTTTATGACGTGCGCGCAGGACCCCACGTGTGGCGCATCCATGCCGCGGCGCTCGCTCTGAGCGGCGATGCCAAAGGCTCAAGCGAATGGGCCGACCGGGCTCTCGCCGCGAGCCGCCGCTACGACGCGCCGTCCAGCCCTTCCGTCGCATCCACCGCGCACTGACCCTCGGCTCACGACCGTGGCCGCTTCCTGGGAGCGTTGCTGTTCTTCCCATCAGCATCGACTCGCGAGTTGCGATCGCTGCACGAGACATCGGAGGGCAAGCAATGGCCCCCATAGTCGGAACATTCCGCATCGGCGCATTCCTTTGCTCTTTACCCATCGTGCTTGCGTGCGGCAGCAACTTCGACCGTCCGTCGTCGTGGCCGTAGTTCCCGGCTTTGCGTACGAGCAGGTCGCCCACGTCGGCGAGGCCGTGGACGGGTTTGGCGCTGGTGCGACCTACGACTCGACGTACGGTGAACTGTGGTTTCGGTGCCGAGCCAGCATGCACTGCGGCCTTGAGATCGGCATCAATGACCCCGGCGAACGCGCAGCAGCAGCCCGCCGATTGGGACTCCTTGTCAAAGACCGAGCTTGAGCCGTTACGCGCTTTGACGATGAGTAAGTTATGTGCTCTGCGCTGACAGCTGGCGGTAGAGCCACGCTTTCGCGAGCGTCCACTCACGCCGCACCGTACGCTCCGAGATGCCGAGCACGCGCGCGGTCTCGGGTTCGCTGTAGCCCGCGAAGTAGCGGCATTCGACCACGCTCGCTGGCCGGGGTGACTGTTGCGCGAGCTGCTCGAGCGCATCGTTGAGTGCGATCAGTCCCTCGTCGCTGTCGACGCTGAGCTCTCCGGCCTGAGTGAGCGACAGGTGTGCGGCTCCGCTCCCGCGCTTCTGCGCGATCTGTGCCTTGGCGTGATTGACGAGTGCGTGGCGCATCGCGAGAGCGGCGGCGCACAGGAAGTGGCGGTCATCCGTCCAGCCCTTCATCTTCCTCAACTTGAGATAGGCCTCGTTGACGAGGGCAGTCGTCTGCAGTGTCGCGCCGGCGCCTACGCGCCGGCGCTCGCGGCGGCCGATACGTCGTAAGTCCTCGTAAAACAAGGGGAGTAGCTCGTCGGCGAGAGCACGAACCGCGCCGGGCGGCGCACTCGTCCCGTCCTCATCGTCGCCTGCCTGCCGATCCGACGCTCCCATGCTGGAATGATAGCTTGAGCGTGGCTGGATTCGCCGCCACCCGCTGTTTTCTCCGGTCATGAAACGAATGCGTGTCGCACTTCTGTTCGACTGACCGGTTCTACGCCCTTTTTCTGTTTTCGCTCATAACAGCAGGCTAAACCCGCAGCGAGTACCACCATGAATATGTCGTTCGGTGCTGGAGCGCGCTCCGCGGCCGCGGTTGTCGTCGCAGGAGCTGCAATTTGGACGGCATCCGCTGCGACAACGTCGGACGACGAGGGGTACGCCGACATCTGCGTCGGACAGGACCGCGTGCTCCGAGTGGCTGACTCGGAGGGATGCCCGGATGGCGAGAAGCGACTCAAGTTGAGCTCATGGAAGCCGGAGAAGGCCGACGAACAGCAGGCCAAGGAAGACGAGCCGGAAAAGAAGAAGGGAGAACCGGCGCGAAATCGGGTCACCGCCCCATTCGAGGTGGTCGACCGCGCAGGCAACGTGATCTTGCGCGTGACCGAGGGTGATGCTGATACCGGAGGAAGAGGTGCCTATCTCTATCGGTCAGGGCAGCCAGTGATTGTTTTGGGCACCACAGGCCCGTCGTTGCTTCTTAGCAATGATGGCGCATCGCCGGGGGTTTGGCTGGGAATCAAGGACGAGGGAGCAGGCTTCCTGGACGTGTATCGAGCGGACGGGGTGGCAGCGGAACTCGGGCCAGGGAGCGCCAACAACACAGCGCTGCGCATCTACGGCGAGGCGGGCAAGCCGCTCGCGGCAATCGGCATTGATGCAGCCGGCAATGGAGCCGTGCGCGTCGGCGACAGTTCCGGAAGCCAGGTTGCCGGAATGGCCGCGGATAGCGATGGAGGCGGATCCATCGTTGCGTACCACAAAAGTGGGCAGCCGGCAGCAGCACTGGCGATCGGCGACGGCGGCGTTGGCTCGATACAGACCTATAGCAACGGCGGCCAAGTACTCGGATCGCTCACGCAAGGGGTCAACGGAGGAAAGCTGCAACTCAACGATCTAGGCGGTGAGCCCATGGTCGAGGCTGGCACCCTGGGAAGTGTCGGCATTGTGAAGACCGGACCCATGACGCGAGCGAGCGGAATATTGGGCATTCCAGGCAGCTACATCAAGGGAGGCCAATAGCACTCGTGCTACGAGCATCGTCATGAGCATGCACAGAATCACGCACCTTATTCAAAGAATTGACTGAGGAGACCGACATGCGCGCGCGATCCGCTTCCCCGATCATTGGCCCGCTCGCGCTAATGCTCATTTGCCTTCCCACGCTATCCGCCTTCGCGACCGAAGGTGACATCCTCGCGCTTAGCCGCGCGACGTACGCAGCGCTGCGTTCCTATGCTGATACGGGAACGGTCGATGTGGAGTACGGCCCGGCCAGCGCCATCATCCGGGAGCGCCACACATTCCGAACGCGCTACCGCGCGCCGCGACGTTTCTATTTCGACTTCATCAAGCACCAGAAAGCTGATCGCTTTGTCGTGTGGAGCGACGATGAGGCTTTCCGCACTTGGTGGCAGACCACGGGGGTCGAGACCACGTACCCGAAGGGACAGGGAACCGTTGCGATCGTCACTGCAACAATGCCCACGCAGAATGCCATCGCGCAGATTGCACCGCTTCTGTTCTCGCAGGCAGGCCTCGCTGGCACGCTCACCGAGTTCGGGGACGCATCGGTCGTAGGCACCGAGAGCGTGGGCGGCCGCAGTTGCCACAAGCTCGTCGGCGTCGCGCGTTCCATGTACGCAGCGACCCAGCACGTGACTAACGTGCGCCGAACCACCGTGTGGATCGACATCGAGACGCTGCTGATACGCAAGGTCCTGGAAGAAACGCCGCAAGGAACGCCGCCGGGATTGGTGTCGCGAGTCACAACGATGTTCGAAGCCGAGGCGAATCCCACGCTCGATGACGATCGCTTCCGCTTCGTGCCGCCTTCGCCCCCGAGGTGACTCATGCGCGCGTCGACAACTACGCTCCTGCTGATAGTCGTCTCCGGCACGGCGCACGCGGCTTTTCAGGTGCCGCTCTGCCCGGGACTCACGATCGTCACTGCCATCAATCAGCAAGGCGGCGACTACGAGTCGATCAAGACCGTCGAAACCGTGACTCCCAGTGAGCTGCGTATCAAATATTCCTCGGAGGCACCCGACCGGGACATGTTGTCGAGCAACGCGGGGCAGCTCAAGAGCACGACGGTCTACCGGCGCATGCTCATTGATGACCTGCGTTCCTCCAACCTGTACCAGCAGGTATTCGCTACTGGATCCGATGAGCTGATTCCCGGAACAACCGCGATTGGAACCTCGCGAATCGTCCTGGATGCGCTGCGCACGCGCGGGGAAGCCACGCTGTCGGTCTCAGAGGCTTCCCTGGGCGAGCACATCCGGGCGGACAGGAAACTTCGGCCGAACGTCTACGACTTTTTCACCAGCGGCAGGCTCGAACGCGTCGGAACCGTGAAGATGCCCGTGCTCGTGAACGATCGTCTCGTCGAGGTGAGCGCGATCCACGCGCGCGGCGACTACTTCGGCGACAAGAACGAGTTCTTCTTTCTCGATGACGAGTCGAACCCGCTGACATTGAAGTTCCGGTTGGGGATTGGGGCGATCAAGCCGATGCTTCCGGACATGGCTGAGACATGCGCGGCGCTCCGCAAGGCGGGCCCGGCGGCGATCACGGGCTGGGAGAATCAGTGCCTGCCCGAGGGTGGCGACCGCGACGTGCTGCAGGTTGTGAAGATCACCTATCGCTGCCCAGCCGGCGCACTGAACCTGGCGACTGGCGGTGCGGGCGCCGCGGGTTCCGGAAACGGTCCGGGTGGCGCAATGAATGCCGGAGGGTCCGGCGGGTCGGGCGGCGTCGCCGCACTCGAGCAGGCTCTAAAGGACAATGGAAAAGCGGACATCTACAGCATCTACTTTTCGTACAACAGTGACGCAATCCGCAAGGAGTCCGAGCAGACGCTCGCGGAAATCGGCGCGCTGATGCGCAAACATCCGGATTGGAAGCTCGGCATCTACGGCCATACCGACAACATTGCGAGCGACAAGTACAACCTCGACCTGTCTCGACGTCGTGCCGCCGCGGTCGTGAAGGCGCTCACTGCCCGCCACGGCGTCGATGCGGGCCGACTCACGTTCGGCGGTCAGGGCGAATCCGCGCCGAAGGTCACGAACGATACACTCGAGGGGCGCGCGAAGAACCGCCGCGTGGAACTGGTGCGCATGTCCTGACTCGCAGCCAGTCTGCCTCAAGGCTCCGACCGTTGGACGCTCGATCCCACGCGCGCACCTTCCCGCGTACTGCAGGCGGTGACACTCGCCGCCTGAGTTGCGCCGCGTGGCAAGCGCTTGCAGGTTGCCCTCCAGCGGACCCTTCTCGCCCCCTTCATCGCCGGTCTGCCGATCCGACTCTCCCCTGCCGGAATGATCGCTCGCCGAGTGGCCGGTTTTCCCCGCCGACGCTGTTTATCGGTGTAGAGACTGTAAGGAGAAGCGTCATGCGCGCTCGAATCGCCTTCGCCGTCATCGTCCTGGCTGCAGCCTCCGCAGCGCTCGGCGCCGACTTGATCATGCGTCCTGGCCGTTGGGAGGTCACGGTGCAGATGGAATTCGCGGGCAAGGAAGTTCCGCCAGGCATGCCCTTCGCAGAGCCTTTCACCAACATCGATTGCGTCACTGCGGAAGAAGCGAAGGCAGGACTGCAAGAAGAGATGCTCAAGCAGGTCCCCGAGAATTGCACGGTGTCTGACTTCAAGGCGAGCGGGAAGGAGCTCACCTACTCGGCGCGGTGTAAAGAAGAGGACGTGGGAGATGTGATGATGAAACTTCGCATGATTGTCCACTCGCCCGATTCCTACAGCGCCACTTCCACCTCGTACACCAGCGACCCGTCAAAGCCGATGACGATGAAGATCAAGGGCGAGCGCACCGGCAATGCCTGCTCCGCGAAAGAGTTGGCGGAGGATGCCGAGGACAACGAGTTGGAAGACACAGGGGCTTGACCATGATGCGGACTACTGGAATGCGGAACGGCAATGGCCGGCTTTGCTCCTCGACGCTGTTTGTCGGGGTAGAGAGCGAGAGGAGAAACACCATGCGTTGCGTGCTGGCAGTTCTGATCTTCGCAGCGTCGGTCGGCGCTGCGACTGACGTGCTTGCTCGTCCTGGAACGCCGAACGAGGTCTGGGCTGGTATCTATGAGACACCCATCGCGAGACTCCCGAGGGTGACCGTGAGTTTCCGGAACACGGCGTCCGAGGACGTGTCGTTCTGGGTCGAGTGGACCGAGAACGGCGTACAGAAGCCTGCCCCCCGCGCCGGCCAGCTCACCTGTCCATCCAACTCCGCACAGGCGTACCACTGCAACATATTCACCTTGTCGGAAGCGACTGGTTTCAGGGGGCACGCGCTCACCAGGGATCGCGAATACCCCCATGCCGTCATCTTCAAAGACCTGGAGTTCGATAGTCGCTATTGCTTTCGGTTGGCCGCGCAAGACAAAGAGGGGGTGAACTCCAAGCTCTGGTCGGCCTGGGCATGTACAAAGACACCCTCCCCGCCGCCGATGCCCGGCGCACCCCCGAAGGTGCAGGTCACCTTCCTGCCAGGCACGAGCGGACGCGGCCAAGTGGGACCCGGAACGCCACCCCGCGCACTGATCGAGTGGGCGACTCCACAGGACAGAGGCTGGCTGGGCTCGTTCGTAGTGGAAACATTTGATGCGAAGGCCCGGCGCTGGCACGGCGACGTCCCCGGACGAGGGCATGTGACACTGCGCCCGAGCGCGGTCGAAGCAACTATCGATCTGCTGGCCGCGGTCGTTGACCCCAAGAAGCGGGCACCGAGATACCGACTCTGCAGCGTCAACGTTTCAGGGCGCGCGTGCACGACGGCGGTGGCAGGTCTGCTCCTGCAGCCGGCGACTCCCGCGAAGCCGATCGGCAGCGCCCGCGCGGCCGCGAAGCCGATCACTCCGAAGCCAACGCCGAGCAGCACACCCAACGCCGGCAGCGCGATGAGCGCAGCGGCTGCAGCGGCAACTCCGATTGCCGGCAGCGCAGTCACGGCGATGACCGAGATTGACGAAGCGATGCAACCCGCATCGCAGGCGTCGACTGCGCAACCCGTACAACCGCCGCCTCCGGCAAACACGGCGTCGACCAGCACTGCGCTTGCAACGCGTACTCGAGCATACGCGCAGCAAGCCTCAACGACGGAGAGAGAGCAGCGGGAGCAGCAACGAAAAAAGCAAGAACAGCTGCAACGAGAAAAGCAAGAACAGTTGGCGGAGCGTAAGGACAAGGAGAACGGGACCCTCCTCGGTACATTGATCGGCGGCGAGCCTGTTGCCGATCTGGTGCAATCCGCGGACAACCCCGCGACTCCGACACCGCCGCTCGAGCCCGCGCAGAAGTCCAGCGCGGCGACGGGCAGCGCCGCCACGGCAACCGCGTCGGCCAGTCGGTCGGAGGAAGTCACACTCAACCCCCAACCGCTACCGCCGAAGACCACGGTCCTGAAGCCTCGCGAGACCACAGTCCTTCCTTCCGGACCGATGCAGACAACCACTGGGAGCAACCGGTCTGCAAATCCGCAGGGACAGATACAGGGCACGGCCGGTCAGCTCGCCACGGGCGCGGCGGCGGGCGCGACCTCGCAGGAGATTCAGACCGTGGAACTGCTCTGCCAGGGCGGCGACTCGCTGCGCATCGAGAGCAAGGGCGCAAAACAGAATGCAGGCGGCGGCTCGTCCACCTTGATGCACCTCTACTTCAGCCCGGCTTTCAAGAACGGGCAGGGCGGGCGCTATCCGGCGGCGGGCCCGGAAGGCAAGGGCCTGCTGGCCTCGAGTTGCTCCTTCGCAGATCGGGAATTCACGATGGGCGATCCGCAGGCGATCTACTTCGAGACCGCACCTTATTCCTCCGAGGCCGAAGTCAAACGGATGCTGCATGACGCTGATGCGGACGGGAAGCCCGACGCGCGCACGCTGGCCGAAACGCGTCCGGACGAGAAGAGCATTCCAATCTACCTGAGTGTGCCGGACCACTACTGGAGCTTCACTGCCTACCGGACGAACTACGGACACTTCGTCGCCACCGCGCACGGGCCGTGGAAGCCCCGGTCAGCCACCGCGATCATTGGAACTGTGGGTGCGGACGCCGAGCGCGACTCGCGGACGACGATCGGCCGGCTGCACGACATCAAGGTGATTCCGGAGCTGCGCGGAGTGGGGTTCCGGTTCATCGCACGGCCGAACGCATTGCCCTTCGTGGAGATCGGCAAGGAAAAGCCGATCAAGGGAATGGACGGCATCTGGGTCGTGCGCGATCCGCTCAGGATGAGCATGGACCGCGACAACAAGAACAGCAGCGCGACCGTCACGACATATGTCGGCGCCAGCCGGCCGCAGAATCTCATGCTCGATCAAGGCACGCAGTACCACTACATCGTCACGGTGCCCGAGAGTGGCACTTCGGCCAAGCCACAGCAGAAGACGGGCACGTTCCGGACGTTGACGCGAACGGCAAGCGTCATTTTCACCGGCATCCACGTGCTCAACGACAGCGATGAGGAAACTGACGGCGACCTCACCTTTGGCTTCTTCGCCAATCCTGGCGAGTCCTCGCAGGTTCAGAAGCGCTGGGACGAGCAAACCTGGGCGTCCGGTCCGCGACGGCGCATCGACGAACGCCTCGTGGTGCACGACGCACCCGAGCGGCTGCGGATCGTCGTGTCCGCACGCGATGACGATAAGTCGCAGCGCGACATCTGCATTCAGCTTCCGTTGGAGCCGAACAATTTCGACGCGCTGCGGCCGCGCAGGAACAATTGCTACGAGGTCAACTTCGCGAAGGCTGAGATCGACCTGTCGAAGCCCTCACCCACGGGCGGATCGTTCAATCTCAATTCCTTCGGGCTCGGGCCGCACGGGGTAACGCTCATCTACACCGTAAGCGGCTACGTCGAAGTGACGCAGACGCCGTGACCGGAGAAAGCGGAGAACTGCAATGCGCAAGATGTCGGTTATACGCACCATGGCCGCTGCCGCCGCTTTGACGAGCTTCACGCTGCTCTCAGGCTGCGGCGGCGGTTCCCCGGACGCTGGCGCGCAAGAGCCGGCCGATCGCACCGGCGGCCTCGACCGCTGCGCCCTGCTGACAGATGACGAGGTCGAGAAGGCCGTGGGTGCCCATGACGGCGGAAGAACCGGTCTGGAAAATACGTGGGGTCTCGCGAGCTGTCGCTGGAAGGCCACCGCTGCTCAAGTGGAAGGCTACCCGGACGGATGGTTCGATGCGATCGAGGTTGGGGTGTTCGACGAGGAACCCGGGAAATCGTGGGCGCGGCAGGAGGCTGAGGGCGAACCCGTCGATGGGTTTGTCCAGGGTGCACTGTATGACAGCACGTGGGGTCAGCTGTGGTTCAACTGCGCGGGTGATCGCTTCTGCGTCGTCTTCGTCAGCACCGCGTCTGGCGACAAACGCGAGCAGGACGCAGTCCAGCTCGCTCGCCTCGTCGATAGCCGGCTGCGATAGCGGAGCGAAAGCGATGACGCTCATCCGCAGTCTGGTAGCCGGTCCTGTCCAGGCCGACGGCAAGCGTCGCCGCGCACTTCCGGTTTTCATCATCGTGATCGGCCTGGCGCTCGGCGGCTTCTGGGTGCTCGGCGCGATCGGGTATCCGTGGACAGTCTCCCTTCCCGGACGGCCGGCGCTGGTCGGCGAATGGTATGGCGAGCTCATCATGCCAACGGGGCGTAAACACTGGATCGCGCTCGATCTGAGCGCGGAGCGCACTGGCCGTAATCTCAACCTCAAGAAGCTCAAGGGATCGGCGCAGGTATGCGGCGTGCAGGGTATGCGCGCCTACGAGGGCTCGGCCAAGCCCCAGAACTGGCGCGGCACGCTGTTCAACATTGCGCTGAGCGCAACCGACCAGCCCACCGAGGGGCTCGCGCTCATCAAGCTGTCTGCCGAGTGGGATCGGCAGGACGTCATTCGCGCGAGCGCCGAATTCGAATCCGGTGGACCTCAGACGATCGTCGTCGAAGAACGCAGCGGCGCAGTGACGCGCCCCGGCGCTGACCCTGACACGCTCTTTCCCGTTTCGCTCACCTTGCGTAGGGGAAGCGAGCGCGACTTTGCAGCCG
>Ga0180094_1000225_pt1 | contig 12161 bp, 24 predicted proteins | sample EasRivT47_16_1Da_FD_121786 | JGI IMG/M metagenome (GOLD analysis project Ga0180094, IMG submission 121786) | Soil microbial communities from meander-bound floodplain in the East River, Colorado, USA - East River metaG ERMLIBT47_16_1Da | ecosystem: Environmental > Terrestrial > Soil > Floodplain ... | reverse complement strand
TGATCACCACTTCACACGCGAGTTTGCGGATGCCTTGTGATGGACAATCCAGCGCGCCAGCGACCTTATTCATATCGGAGTGCGCGCGAATCTCGTTGAAATCGAGCGTCAGGAAGCCGGCGGCGGCCGTGATCCCGCGATACTCCATGCGATCATCCGTGCGGGCGCCGGTATCGTCGAAGATGATCTTCTCGTTCGCGTAGAGCTTGATGCTCGTCAGATTTGCCTTGGTGAACGCGCCACCAGCGAGGCCCAGGACGAACCGATCCACCGAACGGCCCAGGACCTTATCCCAACGCGCGGATGCCGTGCCGGTCGCCACGACGTTTTCGAATGGCTCCAGGTCTATCTGGATGTATCCGAGCTGCGCGCGCCGGCCCGAAGGCGCGGCGAGCATCGCGGTCAAGAGCGCGGCGACGAGCCGCAGCGGGAGCAGGAGCAAATTTGTCATGGGAGAATTCCTGAGTGTTGAGAGAGCCGAACGAACGCGAGCCAGTGCGAGGCCGGCGGTTACGTTGTGCTCGCGGCAGGCAGCGGCAGCCGGCCGGCCAGCACGCTCCCGACCAGCGGCACGCCAGAAGCAACGGCGCCGGCAACACCGAACGCGGTCAACGCGACAATGGCGGTTTTGCCAACCGCCGGAACCGGCAGGAAACGGTAGGCGAGAACGCCCAGGCCCGCGACCACGGCGGCGCGGAAATACCACGTATTGAGCAGACCGTTCATTGTTGGAACCCCCGACGAGTGAGTGAGAAAAGCACAGCTCGCATCGTCACCCCCGGCGAGGCAGGCCCGCAACCGCCCCCCTCATGAGGGGGTGCCTATGAAGCCGAAACCGGGGCCGCGCCAGGAAGGGGATTTTCCGCAATGAGCGCGTCGGAGGGGAGCCCGCCGCGCCACTCAACGCGCCCGCGTGCAATTACCGGCCGGTAGATGCTGCGCTGTATCCAGTGCAGCGCCGGCAGCGCGACAATCTCCTGCCACGGCACGAGCAGCACGCCCGCGACCGTGCGGGCGGATGCCTCACCGTTCAATCGCCCGGAGCGAATCACCGTCGCCTGGTCCCAAAATCCTTTCTCGATCCCGGCCGGACGCTGCGACGCGGCGACGATCCGCACGCCGCGCGCGCGGCCCATGCACACAAGCAGGTTCCACCCGGCCGGCGACCAATTGGCGAGCATCACGCGGTGCAGCTCGTCAGCAATCACAGTCAGATCGCCGGCCGCGTGCGCGATCCGACAGAACAGATCGAACTGCACCCGGCCGCGCGCCTGGTCGAACGATGGCCGAAACACCAAGCGGAAGGGACCGGCGCCCGCGCGCGCGACGCCCTGGTAGAGCGAACGCTCGTTCGGGCACGCGGCGCCGAAGGCGAGATACTCCCCCTTAAGATCCCACACCAGGAGCCGCGACGGCGGCTTAGCTTCCAGGTTGACGCGGATCGCGCTCGACTTGCCAGAGCCGGTCGCGCCCATCACCGCCAGGATATCGGCGCGGTGCGCGTTGTCGGTCACGAATCAGTGGACGAGTGACGCGGCCGCGCCGGCCGGCGCCTGGTCGGTCACCGGCGGCGCAGGCTTCGCCGCCTGGACGCGCTGGTAAGACTCCCAGGCGAGCCCGGCAGCGAACATGCCGAGCGCGAATTCTTCCCGCCAGCGCCCGGCCCATTTCAGCACGTCATACTTGGCGAGCACCGCGCCGGCCAACTGCGCGGCGCGATCCCGCGTTGCTTCGGGATAGACGAGCACCGGATACTGCTTGACGGCGGCATCAAGCACCCAGTCCACACCGACGCGCGCGAGCTGCGCGGCATCCTCGCGCGAGAGCGCGGCAGCGGGCGGCGCAAGGCCTGCATCGCCAGGAATGGCGTTGTCACCTGGTGGCGGCGGCGCGGCGTCAGGGTCAAGCGCGCGCAGCTCGTCACTTACCGGCGGCGCGGCGGAATCGTCAGGCATCGGTCACCCCAAAAGAGTTGTCGCGCGCGCCGGTTTCGCGGGAGGCGTTTTCTCGGGCGCGGGTTTCGGCGCCGGCTCCGGTTTCTTTTCGGGCGCTGGAGCTGGAGCCGGCCGCGCCGCCTTCTCGCTGTCGCGCACCCAGGCGTCGAACTTGCCCGTTCCTTTGTGCGCGTAGGGCGCGGCGCCGCACTCGTCGCAGCGATATGAGAGCGTGCCATGCTCGTTTGCCATCACCACCACGCGCCCAGGCCCATCGTCGCCGTTGATGCACTTGCGAGTCTCGCACTTCATGTAGCCGAATTTAACCTTTGCCATCGGGTTTACCTCTCAAGTGTTCCAATCTTTCTTACGGCACGTTGTGTCCCCATAGCGCTCTAGCAAGTCGAGCCGTTGATTAAGCTCTACCAGCTCGGCCGCCAGGTCCATGAGCGCGCCGCGCAGGTTGTGAGACAGCACCACCATCGCGCGCGGCGTTGTGGACTCGGCCAGGATCACGGCGGCGATACTCTTGGCGCGGGCGAGCATCAGGCCCCCGCTTTGCGGCGCAGCTCGGTAAGCAGGGCATCCACGCCCGCGAAATCACGCCGCTTAAGCAAAGCAACAACGCGGCGCTCAGCAGCCGCGGCCATGATTAGCTCGCCCTCAGCGATGGAGAACACCCGCTCTGACTTCACGCCCGGCTCAACCTCGAACGTAATGATAGGAGGCAGATCAATCTCGAACAGCCGCCGACGCTCACGCTTGCGCCTCGAAGCCTTTCCCATCACCGCCCCCAATATGAGTGAACCGCCCCGTCAGGCGTGCGATAGACAGAGGGGCGCGGAAAGCCGGAATCCACCAGCGTGAACTCACCGCTAAACTTGGGCCGCACCTTCGCCAGGAACGCCAGCAAATCGAGCGCGGCCTGACGGCCCCGGAGCACCCCCGCGCGCATCACATCGAAAGAGGCATCGTGAGCGACCACGATACGCCATTGGAGGGGCGACAGGCTAACGACCGGCACCGTGCAGCGCGAGTCCGGCGCGCGCGCGATGGAAATATCGTCAATGTCGGGGATATTGAACAGCGCCTTAAGCCCCGGCGACCAGTAGAGCTTGGCGCGTCGCTGGAAGGCCAGGGCGAATTCCCGCCACAGCTCGCCGCTACGCGCATCACCGTCGAGCGAATCGTTGAGCAGTTCCCAGGGCGAAGCGTGCTCACAGCGCGCCAGCCGCTTAGAGCGCGCGCCGTTTTTCAAATGCGACTTTGCCAGCTCGGAACCCAACCCCCAACGCCCGCGCTCGCTCTCAGCTTCCTTGCCGAACTTGGCGACATACTCAGCGGCATAATTGCCGGGCGCGGCATCAAAGCAATGGGAGAGCAGATGGCGGAGCTTTCGGAATTTGTCCGCGCCAATGTCGCCCGGCCTCAGCCCCCCGAGATCGAAGCGCAGCAGCGCGCGCGCCCATGGCCGGCGCAGTTTCCACAACGGCGAGAGCCAGCGCACCACCTTGTTTTCACGGTCACAGACCAGCGCGCCCGAGGCGGTGAAAGCAATCTCGTGCGTGTGATGATGCCACCCGTTGAGCTCGCCGTAGGTGGTTTCGAGCGCGCGAATCTGGCCAGGCGAGCCCACCGCATCCATGTGCTTTTGATACCAGCGCCGGCTTTTGAAGAAGCGCAACGCCTCAGCGAGCCGGCCGAGCTGGGGAGCGCATTCACCCTGGCCGGCGTGATCGCGGTCATGCTGATAGGTATAGGTGACCAGATTGACGGCGCCAGTTGGGATCAGGTCACCGTCATGAGTGACGAGGTAATCAAATTCAAGCCAGCGATGGATGGCCAGGTTCATTTGCTCAACCTGTTTCGCGGCAATCTTCGGCGCGCAGCATGGGCACTGCCAGGGCGAGCCGCAGCTCTGAAGCCCCCGCCATTCGCCCCTGGTCCAATCGGGCGAGCGATACAGCGTCACCACGCCACCGTCCGGGCCACGATGGGCGCCGGCATCCATGCCGCGCCCGCACATCGCTACCCGATACTTGAAATGGGCGACTTCCCGGCCTTCGCGGTCGATCCGGGGCACCTTATCCCGGAGGAGCTGGCCGGCGTGCCGTCTGAGGGCAAAGCGCCGCCGTAGGCCCTCGTCATGGACGGTCCCGCGGAGCCCCCCACCCCCCGCATAGCCCCCCCTCCCCCCCCTATCTGTGAGTTCAGATACCGCATGTAAGCCTAGAGGCGCCCTGCCGGGCGCATGAATGGCAGCGGCGGCGGTCATAACCGGACCTTCCCGGCACGGCGGCGGCGGGCAGCCCGGAGCTGTAGCCGGGCACTGACCTTGTGACGATGAGCGGCGCACCAGCGGCCGGGCACCATGCGAGGACAGGTCACGATGGCGCACAGCCTCACCGGGCGCCCTCCCCCTCGTCGGTATGCTCGTAAGGGTCGCGCATGGTGCCGGCATCCCAGGCCGTGCCCGGCTGCCCCTGGTGGGCATCGTCGGCAACGGCCAGGGTCAGGCGAACATCAGGAGCAGGCAGCCAGTGGCCGTCGTGACTGGCGAGATAGCACAGCAACAGGCGCGGACACATATTGAACACGACTACGCCGTCCGCCTTAATGATGATACGCGGCTCGCTCACCGGGCGCAACAAGTGCATGGCGTGGTTAAGCCACGTTTCGCGGTTGTCCCTTTCCTTCGGGGTCAGATCGGGCCGCTTGACGTTTAAACGGTGCATTACGGCCGGCGCCCCCGACGTTGCGCCCTGGTCAACGCGCGGCGGCGCCCCCGATTCATGCCGGCGAGCAGCGAATCAACGCGCCCGAACAGGAGCGCGAGCGCGGCGGCGAGCCGAGCGCGCCAGGGGAGAACATCAGGTGAGCGCGGGACCATCACAAGCGCGCGGCGGGCGGCCCGGTAAAGGCCGGCTTAAACTGACCGCAGCCGACCTCGTCAGCGCCCACCGGCGGCCAGTAGGAATAAAAATTCACGTCAGACTGCGCGTTGTTCTTGCCGGGCGCCGCGATTACCTGCGCGCGCGCCTGGACCACGAGCACGAGCGGCGCATTGGCGCGGCACTGGCCGATACCAGCGCCGCGCCAGTTGGCACAATCCCCGCAGCGCATCAGGCGGCGGCCAGCTCGTTGAGCTTGACGCCGACGCTTTGCCCGTTGTCCAGCTCCACGACACCAGTGGCGGTCGCGAAGCGCGTGTGCTTGAGCACCCCGACCTTGCCGGCGTGCTCGCCGTCCGTCACTTTCACGCGGTCGCCTTTCTTGATGGACTTACCTTTTTCCTTGGTCATGGTTCACCTTTTCACGTTGAACAGCAGCGCGGGAAGCGCCCGCACGACGCACAAAAAAAGGGGACAGTTACCCTGTCCCCCTCGTTGCTCGAATGGATGCGGCCCGGCCGGGCATCGGTCACTAGGGACACCCCGCGAGCAGAGCTAGAGCCTTCAAGATGTGCCAGCCGAGAAAGGCGAACACCCCCGCTAGGAACGCGATTACGCCGACAAGCACCAAATCCCTAATCCAATCCTCTAAGTCAATGTTGCGCAGCTTCACGCCGCCGCCCTCAAAGGCTCGCCGGCAGCGGGCAATGCACCGCCCGCCGCCGGGTCGCCATTTTGCGCCTTCACAGTGGCGGAAAATTCAGCGAAAGCATCGTGGGCCGCCTCGCACGCGAGCACGGCGGCGGCCAGTTTCGGCATCAGCCCGCCGTCGAGCTGCGGCAGCTTGCTTTCAGCACAGGCTGACTCCAGCACCAGGGCGCGCGTCACGAGCTGGCGCGCGTCCCCGAACATCATCAGCAGCTCGTCACGCACGGCGGCGGCCATGTTCGATTGTTCGCGCGTCACCGTCACCGCTTGCCCTTGAGCTCGACGCGCCGCTTGGCCGCCGTCAGCTTGTTGGCGACCGACCAGGCAGAGAGAATATCCAGCTCGTGCGCCGTGCGCGTGCCTTTCGCGCGGATCATCAGAACGTCGCACGTTGGCGGGATGATTAGGACCAGGGTGCGAGATTTGCCACGGTCGCGCACCGTCACTTCCGACTCGCGCCGCACTGTGCGCCGGGGCCGCTTCACGCCGCCACCCCCGCCAGCTTGCCGGCGGCGCGGAACGCGTCCAGTGACTCGAACGCGCGCGCGTTGATGAGCGCCGCATCCTGAATCGCCGTGCGCTGCGCGATCAGCTCGATGAGCGGCGGGCGCGCGGGATGCACGATCAACGAAGTGAGCAGACAGTCACGCCGGAACGCTTCGCAATGATTCAGCGCGTTGCTGCCGGCGCGATCCCAGGCCGCTTTGTAGGCAGCGCCTTCGGAAGTGAAAAATTCAGGGTGTGCTTCGAGCCGGGTAACCTCCCCGGCGACGGCTGAGGCGATGGCCCCGGAGAATTTCAGTGTGAGCATAACGCCTCCTCGCGTAGCGCCTCCCCTGAGAGGAAACGCGGCCGGGGGGCCAGGAGGAGGCCAGGACACCCCCCACCGCGATACGTGGGGCCGCCAGGGTCGCTGGTGGGCACGTACTGGGGGGGGAGCATAGTCCCGTTTCGGTCGACGCGTCAAGCGTCCAATTAACAGTCGCCCGTCGCGTGCTGCGGGACTATACTTTAATCCGTTCAAACCAGAGGGGCCGCGATGAACACCACGAAGGCATTTCTACGAAAGCTCGCCGCCGAATGGGGCGAGCCGGGCAAGCCACTGTCCGACTACGCGCTAGCCGCACGCATCGGAGTCACAAAACAGCAAATGAGCAAATACCAGAGCGGCGAGGATTACCCAGGCGAAGAGGTTGCAATCAGAATTGCCGACGCGCTGGACCTCGATCACGGCTACGTACTCGCGTGCATCGCGGCCGAACGCTCGAAGTCGGAGCAAGCAAAAAAAGCGTGGTTGTCACTCACCGCGCGCTTGCCATCGTGACAGTTGGCGCGCTCGGCGTGTCCGAGCTCGTGGCCGTGGCCGGCGTGCCGTCACTGTATATTATGTCAAACGCCCCCGCCGTGACGTGCTTCCTCGAGGCCCTCGCCCTCGCGCTAATACACTGGCAGCACGTTCAAAAAATCCGCAATTGACAAGCGGAAGGGACGGGAACAGGGGGCGGCATGGCCCGCTATCGCGTCCCGCCGGAATGGGCGGCATTCAGGGCGCGCTTCGGGCGGGACGGCTTGCTCTACCTTGCCGAATGGCGGCGCGGCTTCACCGTTCACGAGCTGCGGGCGCTCTTTTTCGATTGCCAGCGCGCGCGCACCCTTGAGCGCGAGCTGCGCGCAGCCGTGACGGACCTGGAGCACGCGCGCATCGAGGCGTCACAGCAGGAGCTCCGCGCCGCCTGGTATCGCCGGCAGCTCGTGCTTGAATCACGACTCGGGGCAATGCTCTTGCGCGTCTCGCCAGATTAGCGCGGCTTCCGCCTGGAGCGTGTCGCCAATGGTGGGCGCCCGTTCATCTCCCGCAGCTTTTCCTCAATCGCAACCTTGACCCTCGCATTGAATTCCGCTTCCGCCTGCGATGCTTTCGAGCGCGCGCTGGAATCTAATTCACTCTGTTTGATGAACTCAGAGACAACCAGGAGCTGGCGATTCAGGTCCGCAATCTTGGCGTTGATCGTGTTGGCCTCCGTATACGCCTCTTTAGCCCCGCGCGCCGCATCAGTCGAAACGGCGGTATTTTCCGCGACCTTGTTGGCGAGTTTTTCCGCGCTGTCGTGGACCTTCGCGGCGAGCTTTTCCGCGTCAGCAATCACCTTCGCCGCCATCACCGCGGCCTCTTGATTGACCTTCGCCGCCATTGCAATCGCGTCTGTGCTGAGTTTCGAGGCCACTTCCCGCGCGTCCGCAAGCGTCCACTCCCGCGTGCGCCCTTCGCGGAACCATGTATAGACGAAACCGGCGAGCAACGAGACCAGGGTCACCACCTGGATCAGGACAGCGGCATCCATTGGCTCTAGTCGGCTAACTTCGCCTGTTCACTAATCCATTGCTGGAGCGCATCGAGACGGTTGGCCGTGCGGATGCAGCCGGCGTAGTTTTCGGTGACGGTTTCGAGGGCGGCGGCAGCACTCGGGGCCGTTCGCCCTTCTCCAGCAGCTCCAGCGGCGGCGGCGGGAACGGCGCCAGTAGCTGCGTCGTGCAGCCGGCCCCATTCAGCATCAAGGCACAGACCAGGATTTTTTTCCACATAGTGAATTACCTCAGTTTGCACAGCGCGCTCCACAATCACGGCATCGCCCTTGACCTTGACGTATCGCACCATCACGCGCTCAGTGACCTTGCCTTGCTTCACCACGATTGCGACGGCGGCGCGCGCCTGGTCTACCTGATAGTCCCAAAGCGTTTTGACGCCCTGGTGATAGCCCATGCCGGCAGCGGTCGCCAGCGCGCCCGCGATCACCAGGCCGTAGATCAAAACACGCTGCCAGTTTCCGAGCAGCGCCGCGCCGAGGCGCGCAATCTGGCCCATGCTTAGAGAAAGGCGGCCGCGCCCGAATCGAGCGGATTTTTTGCCGTAGTAGCGGGCGGCGCACCGAGCACGCGCGCCAGCTCGCGCGTTGCAGGGTCGAACAGCTCCGCGAGCCAGCCGCCGAGCGTTTCCTCTCGCCCGGTGAGCACGGTGACGACGCCGGTCGCACCCTGATTGAAAATGTTTTCCTGATTGAGCGGATTGACAGCCTGGCCGAGCGCCGGCAGCGCGTAGCGCGCGGCCCACACCGCGCCCACCACCAGCACCAGGCCCACACCCGCGCCGACGATCAGAAGGGTTTTGTCAGGCATCACGCCCACCAGTCACCTGTCCCCTGCTCCGCGTAATAGGAGCGCGGCGCGCGGCTCCGGTCGCGTATCGCAATGAGAGCGAAATAGACCGCCAACGCGATGAGCGCGACAGTCACCAGGTCCGGCGCCTTCACGCGATCACCTGCCCGGCGGCGGCCAGGTCCGCGAGAATCTGTGCCGAGTAGTTGCGCGTTTCCAGCGGCTCGCCAGGCGCATCCGGCCCGCCGCGCAGCCAGGCAGAGACGTTGCCCGGCCCCCAGTTGTAGGCTTTGAGCGCCAGCTCCCACGAGCCGAACTGTCGCCGCAAGTCGCGCAGGTAGCGCGCGCCGTAGTCAATCTCCTGGAACGGGTCGCCCATCGGCGCGGAAGGATGCCAGCGCGGGACTATCTGCATGACGCCGGTCGCGCCACTCGCGTTGTAAGCGTCGACCTTGAAGCGGGACTCCTGCCAGGCGAGCCGCACCACCAGATCGCGCGGGATGCCGTAGCGCGCTTCCGCGTCGCGCATGGCGATCACGAGCGCGGCGTTTTCCGGAGCGGCGGCGGCACCTTGCCAGTCAGTCATAAAGCGATGCCCCGTTAGCGAGTATCCGAGATCATCTACCGCACCGAGCGCGCCCTCGGCCAGATCACCGAGCGCAGATCCGCCATCGCCCGGCGCAGCGAGGGCCCCGGCATTGCGCGCGACCAGAACGCCGGCAGCACCGAGCACGAGCAGAAGGGCGACGCGGCGCACAATTAAATCGGCTGCTCGTAATGGCCGAAAGTCACCAAAATCTCCGACGCAACTAACTGGCGCCACACCGTGAGCCCTGTTCCCGGAACCAGGACAACGGGCGACTTTAGCGGCACCAAATACGGGGAAGAGAGCAACAGAACAAAATTGGCCAGAACGACACCGGCTACTGCGGCAGCTTGCCCGGTGCGGACCCGCGCGGCAGCACTCGCCACGTAAGCCATATTTTTAGCGTTCGCCGATCCGGCCAAAGTCGTCTGCGCTATCGCTTCCAGTGTGACCTGAACATATGAGGGCGCACCCCCAACGCTGGTGGCGACAACATCCTCAACGATCAAATTCACACCAGAGCCCGGCAGGTTCCAAAGCTGCACCGCCGGCATATTGCCAGCGGTGGAAAGGAAGGCAAAAGCAAACCCAAACGCCTTTCCCTGCATGGCGCGCTGGACCGACAGATCAACGATCGAAACATTACCCATGATCCGATCAGAGCCGACCCGCCCGCGCGCAATCTGGACGGTGACCTCCTGCGCGATTGTCGAGACAACCTCTACGCGGTCGAAGCCGGCCGGCAGGTAAGCAAAATCCCCCGGGTCAGCTTTCGTCACGTCAACGTCAACGACCGCACCATTCCGAAAAAATGTGCAGTCGAGCGACTCAGGCACTAGGCCGGTCACGTTCTTAATGCGGAAATAGTTGCCCGGATGGTTGAACGCTTTTGGAATGCCAGCAGCGAAAATTTCACGGATCAGCATTAGCGCCCCGCAATCGAGAACAGCACAAACAGGCCAGCGAACGCGCCAGCAGTCCAGAGTGAATCGGACGCAACACTAGCGGCCGGCGTGTCCGACCAGGCGCCAGCCACCATCGAGGCGTCACGGCCAGGCGCATCGCCGGCCAGCGCGCCGCGCAGCGCGCGCCCGATGGCGAGCACCGGCGAGAGAACGGACTGGACCGCGTTCACCGCTTCCACCACTTCGGGTAGCGAAAGTGTGGCGGCCGCAGCACTCTCAACAGCCGGCGCCAGGCCCACATCCGCAGCCGTGAACAAGCCCATGTCAAAGGCGCCCGTTTCGATCACCGGCGCCAGCTCCACCACGGCGGCCAGCTCTGGCGCGATTGCCGGCGCCAGGCCCACGTCCGCAGCCGTGAACAAGCCCATGTCAAAGGCGCCCGTTTCGATCACCGGCGCGACAAGCGCGCCCTCGGCAACCGCCACGCCCTCGGCAACCGCCACGCCCTCGGCAACCGCCACGCCCTCGGCAACCGCCACGCCCTCGGCAACCGCCGCGCCCTCGGCAGCGGCAGCGCCAGCCCCCGCAGCGGCAACCGCGCCGGCGAAAATCGCCATCATCACATACGGCCCGCCGCCGCCCTGAATAAAATCAGCGCCCCACCCACCCACCGGGTCATTGCGGAACGGCGCCGTATCGGACCAATCGTTCGCTGGCAGCGCGCCCTGAATCGCATACTGAGTAGACAGCGGGATAACCCATCCCTGCTCAGGGTCCAAGCGCGCGGTCGAACCGACAATTTCATTGACTCCGGGGAAAGGCGAATCGAGCACAAGAGGCTCGAAGCCGGCGCCTGGAAGCGGCAGCCAAGTCTGCCCCTCCGAAGCAAACATCCCGAGCGGGTTATAGTCCTCAGGCTGGTCAAAGCCGCCGGCCTCGGACTGCACGCCAAATCGTTGTTCGACCCATTCCCCCGTCGCATCATCAAACGAGCGCGAGCGATCCGGGACCCAGTCGCCGGTCGCTTCGTCAATCATGGGAGACCCCGCGCGAGTCAGTGAGCGGGACAGGGAACACGAAGGGACGCGCGCGCTACTTGAGCGCGCGATAGACAAGCACCGCCGCGAGAGCGATCAACGCGAGCGGGATCAACGCGGCGAGGCCGGAGTCACCGAACGTGCCAGCCGACAAGCCGCGCGTCAGAAGCTCGCCATTCGCGCCTGCGCCGAGCTGCTGCCCATCGCCGTACGGAGACCACCGCACCGCATTGGGCGCGGTCGCGGTTTTGTAGGCGAGAATCTGGCCGGTGATCGTGGTCAGCCCATCCCACCACGAGCCGGAAGAGCCGCCGCTATAGTCGAAATCGCTTTCCATGCGGGCGCGGGCGCCTAGTTGTTGCCGAGCGGGTCTAGCAATTCAGTGACCACGACCACGTTGCCGGCACCGGAGACCGATACATACCACTCCATGCCGACCGCATCAGCGAGCGGCAGACACTCTCGCACGTCGCCATCGGGCATGAAGTCGATAGTAAACATGTTCGCCTGCGGAACACGTCCATACTCGATCTGAATCTGGTCGTTTTGCGCGTCCGTCGCCTTGAAAATTTCATCGGTGACGTTTCGCGTATTGGTTTTTTTCACCCGCGCGGCCGTGACCGTCGAGCCGACCAGATGCACGCGCTTCACCAGCGAGAGCGGATGCCGCATCAGCGACAACGGGAAAGCGAACTCACCAGCCGCGCCGAAATTCCAGGTCTTGTTGAGCACCTTGGCAATCAACGCATTGAAGCGCGGGTCGCCCGAATTGGGAGTTTCGTGCAGCATCGCCTGCGCGGTCAGCGCCGGCGTGGTCGCGCCGGTGATCACCACTTCACACGCGAGTTTGCGGATGCCTTGTGATGGACAATCCAGCGCGCCAGCGACCTTATTCATATCGGAGTGCGCGCGAATCTCGTTGAAATCGAGCGTCAGGAAGCCGGCGG
>Ga0180094_1000223_pt1 | contig 12193 bp, 26 predicted proteins | sample EasRivT47_16_1Da_FD_121786 | JGI IMG/M metagenome (GOLD analysis project Ga0180094, IMG submission 121786) | Soil microbial communities from meander-bound floodplain in the East River, Colorado, USA - East River metaG ERMLIBT47_16_1Da | ecosystem: Environmental > Terrestrial > Soil > Floodplain ... | reverse complement strand
GCAAACTTTTGGAGCATTCTTGTTGCATCAGGTTGATGATATACGTCTTTCCAATCAAACACCTTCAAGTCATCCAACGCCTGAGACACCGCACGTGTCATGCGAATATCTCCAACATCACGTAGGTCCATTTCCTTACGACACAGGTCCACTTCTCGCAATATGCGCTCTGAGCTATGAAGTGGATTTCTCATTGTCCTCATGCGCGTAAACTTACTTGGAGACTCTTGTTGAAAGTGGTAGAACCTTCCTGATCTTGGAACATCCACTACGTGCGCTTTGAAATTATGATCTTTCAACCATTGCTTTGCTTCCTCAACACTCCACTTACTTTGATCAAACAACACACTCTGAACCTTCGTCCCGCCCTTGGAGGGCACCCCAATTACAAACTCTACGCCTTTAGGAAGATTTTGCTTCATCACTGGAGCTCCACAATTCTCACAAACTGCGTCTCCAGCTTTGAGATAGCCCCAACAGAATTGGCAACGACGCTCACTCATTTACCAACCTCATGATACAATTTACTGATCACCTTTCCTACAATTTCCCAATACAACTTCTCATGCTCTTGTTCACTCAAATCGAGTGAAGATAGAAATTTAATTGTTTCTTTTCCAACGTGTTTCTTAGTTGCTTGAATTATTTGTGCTATGGTTAAATCGACCTGTTGTCGATTTGGGTATTCATCAGGATTTTTTCTTGAACGTTTCACCCAAATGCCTTTGTAAACAACGGTTTCTTTGATTTTTCAAAATGTTTTTCTAACTTTTCAAGTTCTACTTCTGTTTGAGGCATGGGTAAATATTCATCTGGCAGCGTCGCCATATCAATAATGGATTGAAGATTTGGAACCGTGGATCCGTTATATCTTCCACCGTAGCACTCAATATTACGACGAACGAGATTTGCTATGCGCGCACAACCTTCTAATTGTGTCATGCCACCCTCTTCAAATACCCATTCGGGTTAAACGTCAGGCCAAACTTCTCGCACTCCCTATCTACCTCAAATTCAGGATGTTCAGGAAGAAACTCCTGTACAGCCTCCATCGGCCCCGGTCCAAACTCAAGATAAACTGGATTCCCGTTAATGTTCGTGTCTTCGACAATCAGGTATGAGCCAAGTGTAACTAAAGGTGCATACATCAGCATCTCAGCCAACACGTGATCTTTCTTGTGGTTAGAATCGAGGATAACCATCACAGGTCCGTCAGGCCTATCAGCAATCTCCTTCTTACATCTCTCCAGAGCTTGCTCAGATGTAGATGAGCCAACCAACTGTAAAACATGCATATGCTTAATTCCTTTTACAGCGGGAGCGATGTCGATAGTAATGACTAGAGGATTCTGGACATGAGCAAGGAGAATAGTATTAGCAAGGAAGTATGCAGAGCCTCCATACCATGTCCCTGTTTCAACAATCACTCTTGGCTTAACTCTATTGATCAACTCTTGATAAATCCACAGATCGAGAGGACATTTGGCGATGGGTATGCCAAAGTAGTTGGTCTTCCCTGCGTTCCAAACCTCGGAGTTGTAGTAGTCACGATGGAACTCTTCACGTACTTCTTCGACAGACTTAACTATCATTTTTCCCTCATTGGCTTCACAGCCCTGAGTTGTATAATTATATCCTGTACTACGTTCCAATAGTGAGTACGAGCATACTCTCGTGCTTCATTTGCTCTTGGCTCCCACGCAGGAGAGAAAATATAGCGAATAGAGTTGATATCAAAATCGCACTGGACATTGTAGTGCTTCAACAATTGACTTGCTAACCACGGCTGGTTGAAATAGATGAAGGTGTTTTCACTTATCGGTCGCACGTGGGTATAATCCATGAATGCACGAACCGATGTATAGTATGGACAGGTGATTGTCATAATCCCACTTGGAGTAAGCACTCGGTATGCTTCTTCCATAAATCTCTTAATATCCTTCGTATGTTCGAGATAATGCGAACAACGAATCTCAATAACTGAATGTTCTTCAAATGGCCAATCATACTCATCCAGATTACAGATGATATCAACCCCCGACAGATTGGCGGCGTCAACTCCAGTGAACCCCTTCTCTTTCCTTTCTCCACATGCAAGATCAAGACGCAGTCCAAGAGTTTCTACTACAGTGTAGTCAGGATCAACCTCTTGAATTTGCCCACGTTCCTGCTTTACTTGTATCTCTTCCATCATTTTTCTCCTTAGAATACTTGACCACTTTGGCCGTCAAAATGTCCTACTCTCACTCCAGTATGTACACCAATTCTCATCTTCTTCTCTCTCACCTTTTCGAGAAAAAAGGTATCTTCAGTATGCATCATCACGCTGCCGTTACCATTCAAGTCAGTTGGTGTAAACTTGAATCCTGTTTTGAAGTACGGCTTATCTATAGCTTCAAACACCTCAGGTCTGATAAGCACGAAGTCCATTCCACATACGTCTACCGGCACGACTTCTCCAGATTGCCAATGTTTCCCAAACTGAAGTGGACCCGTAATTCCAATTCTCCTCATAAGTGGACTTGGAGGGTCACTCTTAAGATAATAAAGTCCACTTAAAATATCCCACTTCCCGGTTTCCATTTCTTGCCATAATTTTACTAACCCATCCCACGGCGGAAGCATGTCATCACCCAAAAAGAAGAGATAGCGTGGACGAGGATTCATTTTAACATATTCTTCAGCAATATACGACCTTGCTACCCCTACTTCCATTCTCTCTACCACCATTGAAGCTGCTGCACAGTTGACCGGCATTTGCAAACGTGAAAACGCCACAACAAACTTTGTACTCACAGTTCCAAGTGACGGTAAACCAAGTAAAAATGTTGCTCGCATATGGTTGCCTTCTACTACCACGGTATTATCTTTATCCATTCTCATCTCATCCTCTTGGGAACTAGCGTCCACTCGTTATCTTTCACCTTTTGCCAGGCTTCAGATGTAGGTTTTATTCTTTAACTCATCGGATGACCGAATGAGCTACAACCAACACAACTCGATAGTTCGGACTGGTGGTACTTCCACCGTTATCAACTGTTACGTTTGTCGCGTCAAATAACACACTCAAATTGAAGTGGTTGGTTGCTGTCGCGATCGTCGCAATATAGTTGATAATTGCAAAGTCCGGGGTCGTCGGAAGACCGTGCGCGAATGTAAGACTCGCGTCCGATGTTAGTCCGGCGCTGGTGCGTGAATCGATGAATGCTCCAAGTAATGCCATTTACCTCACCTCCCTCCGTCTCCGAATAGGATTTGTTATCTCAGCGAGAGCGTTCCTATGGAGTTTTCTTAACGTATGAAGTGTCACCCAAATATTATTTTCTTCATTTTCATTTATTGTTACTTCCGGATGATGTTCTATAAATCTTTGTAAAGATTTGAGTTCGCTGAACGACGAAGCAAGCTTATGTTCAAACTCAGCTTGAACACTCATCGTCCCTTCCTTGTGCTTAGCTGATACACAAGTCCAATCCCACTCAACACTCCAAACAATATCCACGGATTACTAAACATCCCAGCTGTCATTGGCACTTGTTTCCCAATAGCAAAGGTACGCACGGCTTTATTCTGTGCAACCATCTCATTGGCGAAGATGAGAGTTTGGCCAATAGATGACATTGTCCAAACACCCTTCTTGGCGCCTTCAATCACTTTGAGTGCAGCTTCAAGTCTTGGCTCAAGCTCTACCTGCTTCTTAAGCAAAGCTTGGGCTTTCCTTGACGTCTCCACATCCGCTGCTTTTGAGAGCTTGAGTAGAATGAGCTTGTTACTCAGAAACTCCCCTACATACTGTTGAACCTTAGCCTCGGCGTCTTCGATTGGTGAGGTATAGTCTGCAGCAAGCATCACGCCACCTTCCTTTGCATGAAGTAGGAACCTGCAATAATTAAACCCCCGATGAGAGCAATGGGCACTAACGCCTTTGAGATGCCTTCCCCAATACTTGTCCCCATAGTCTTTGTTTTACTTTCTTTGATAAGAGCAGCTGCTTGCTCCACCGTTAAGGTCTTAGCTTCAACGGCGTCTATAATAGCCTTCTCGCTCTTATATTCTTTAAGAAGTCCAAGCCCTTGCACCGCCACATATGCAAGTGCTGCAAACGCTGCAGCCGCAAGCACTGGAGCAAACCCAAGCGCAGAGCCTGACTGAGTTTGTGCGTATGCTCGCCATTGGGGCAAGTAGTTTTGGATACGAGATGCAATTGCAATCGCAGTCTCTTTCATGGGTCCGATACGCGGTGCGGATTTTCCAAGTTCAAAGATAAGCGATTTGCGTTGGGCTGCAGGCATATCCGTCCGGCGTGCAATACTCTTTTGAAGTGTGAAGATACGCGCATCAAGTGCAGCCACACGTTGGGGTAACGCTATGAGGTCATTGATGTAGTTTTTGACCTTTGCCCAATACCCCGCAAAGTCGTCCGCCATACCGTTGAGTGTGCTCAGGCTTCTCATCTTACGCTTTCCTCATTATACATTACACCCTCGCACTTCATTCGCACTTATTTCAGGATTTGGCACTAGCTTTGCGTTTAAGTACACTGCAAGTGCAGTTCTTAACGCCAAACTGATTTGAGTCTCATTTTGAGTCACATCTGCTGATAATACTACTTCTCCATCAAGTAACCCACTCACGTATGAGTCTGAAGCTACATGGTATGCTACAACAAAATCAACAATAGCAACTGAGTTTGTTGACGTCCATCCTATTGCAGTTATAGTTGCTGCTACTGTGGTGGCCACTCACCCAAGTTCCTCTATTTTATCCTTCGCATCTTCAACAATACCTTCTACCATCACCCACCATCTTACTTCTGTTCTTTTTTGACGTGTTGAAAGTAATTGATCTGCTTTCTTAGCACATACATCCGCAAGTTGAGTTAATACCTCATTAACTCCAACTTCATCTACAAGTTTCTCAAGAACTTCTATAATGGAAGGTTTATGTGATCGGGACATCCATTCTCCTTCTCACTCCAGGAGCTTCCCATCCTAGAGCCACATCTTTTCTGACTGGATCAAACGTCACCCACTTTCCCTTTACATTAACAATTCCATACACATGAGAGAAAGGAGCTTTTGGATTGAATGCCACCACCCGTATCACTGTTGGGTATCCCAACGCGGTGAGTAAGCTCAGGCCTGTGACGGTGTAGTCATCGCAATCCAAGTTAGGTTGAATGCCTGCGTCGATTTGCTGTAGCACGTAGTGAGGCGTTTGCACATACTCAAACCCTCGTGGGTCCTTGGCATAACGTGTACGACGTTGGAGGAAAGAGAAGATAGCATTGACTTCTCCATACTCATCTCTATCTTTAAGCCCCTCAACTATTTTCTCTGCCCATTTCCTCACATACTCATTCGTCGCACTCTCTTTGATCATACTTCGCATCTTGAATGCGGTGTTACGAGGTACTTGGACCGGACCAAAGCCCAAGAACTCACGACGAACTGGGGGATTGAGATAGTTAAGTTGCATCTTTCTCACATATCTCACTCATAATAACCCCAATAGCCTCAATGCATTCTTGTTCTGAAAGCTCAGGAAATCGAGTTTTTACTGCATGATGCAAGCGTGCGTAGATAGGATCTGCTTTAGCAGTTTCCATACCTGATCCCTCTGGACCAAAGGCATCAAACAACTCATCTCCACATTGATCCACTTGATCTTGGATAAATTGCCGTTGGGTAATTGTCATTCAAGGGCCTCATACATTGTTTCCAGTTTGTCAACAATGGAGTCGATTTGGTCAAACGCGTGATCAAGATCAAGACGATGTTCTTGAGCAAACGCAACAAATCCTCGTTCTGGGTAAATCCTTGCAGCTTTACGGAGAGCTTCTTTTGCATCTACAAACTCATTAATGGCATGCTCTACAAACTCTTTGGAGGTAGGTTTGGTGATGGGGTTATTTCTTCGGCGCATCTTGCACCTCATTCAACATTAGGAACTGCTTGTCGAGACTTCTCAGCGACAAACGGAATTGGCTCCTTACACGTTACCACAACTTCTGTCTTGCACCGCTCACACGTGAGCTTAATTTTGTAGTTGGATCCAATCAATTCCTCAGAGAAGAGGTTGTTACAGTTATGGCATCGAAATTGTCCACCCTCAACCATCTGGGGTGTGCGATAGTATGATTTACTCATGGACTTGCTCCGCTTCAAGCTCAACAACTGCTTCACTTACGTCGGGAATCCCTCTTGAAGGTTCCACCATATTAACTCCACACTCTGGACACGCAGGTTCTAGAGCAAGGGCCTCTTTGGAGTCAAAGAAGAACTCCGCATTGCACGTAGGACACTTAACCTCTATCTCCTGCGCTCGTTGCGCACGAGCCCAAGTGAGGAAATCCGTGAAGTAGATTTTGGCCGGCTCCGAAGTGAAGAACTCACCTCCAATGGGCCGGATATACTCGGCGAGTTGGTCAATTGTAAACTTCCCATCGATGAGATCCTCAAAGGTATCTTCTGATCCATACTTGAGAATGATCTCTTGAAGTTTCGGGAAGTAACTCACATCCCTTACTTCAATCGCTTCTTTGATCGGACGGAAGATGGGGAGCATCGGAGTCTCCAGCGTGCTTACGTTGGGCATTTCTATCTCTGAAACCCCTGAAGGTGATTGGGGACCAAGAAGCTCGCTGTGGATTGGGGCAGAAGTAACTGGTGATGCACGTCGAAGCGGAGGATTGGTTTTCGCGTCGATGGCACGATTGATAGTGCTGGTGACATCCCCAACCACCTTCCCTACCTGTGGGGCAAGGGTGCGAATCAACTCAACTGCGACAGACGTAGGTTCAGACTTACCTCCACCCCCACCACCATTCATCATATTCATCAAGGGGAGGAGACTAGAGAGAAGCTCGATGGCCTTCGTTGTCGGGTCAACGGAGGAAGTGGGTTGAGCTCCTAGCAATCCAGCCTCCTTTAACAAAACGAGCTTATGGAAAAAGTCATTGTCATCGTTTTTCGCAACTGGTTGAGGTTTGGGAGCCATAGCCAGAATGTCATGTACAATTTTAAGCATGTCAGGTTCAGGCTTAGGGGGAGGAGCAAGTTCTTTGAGAGCTTTAAGTAGATCCAAGAAGTTGAAAGGCGCTTGAGCAGGTGTAGGAGTCGGGGCTGAAGTTTTGGCGGTCTCCACCCCTGCACGATATGCATCCGTCACCGCACGTACAACCGTCTCCGTGTTTTGAGGATTGTTGTTTTGAGGAGACGCGGCACGAGTTAACTCGTTGATAAGTTTGGCAGTGTTTTGGAGTTGCGCAAATACATCAACTTGGGGTGCGTTGGGATCGGAAGGTATGGAACTAATTGGAGGAGAAGAAGGGAGTTGAATCGTAATTCGCATGGCCTCCCTTACTCCTGGCTCTCCATGCTTAAATAACTTAACATCATACACCCCATCTCCCCACCCATGGATTTTGGCCAAGCGTAAAAGCTCGGCCTCCATATCTTGGATCAGGTCAGGCTGTTGGATGTCAAGAAGAAAGAGGGGGCGATTACCATACTCCTTGGGAACTGGAGCACGTTTGTAAACTTTAACATAGAACCCCTGGTCGGGAGGGATTCTAGAGAAGAGGGTTGTAACAGCGTCTACTTCAAGAGCGTCAAATGAAGCACTGGCTTCTTTGTCTGCCTTCGCACCATTTTCATGTTCACGAACAAGATCTTTGATTTCAGACTCAAGAGTTGATTCGGCTCGCTTCACCATATATCCTCCTCAACAAGAACTGGACACAAGAACGAGTGCTGCTGACAACCATGACTATACCTCCAACCGGGGGCTAAGTCAAGCACTTTTTGGGGATACCGGGTCGGTATAATCAACAAATACCAAGTCGGTATAAAGGGGTCAAAACGGCGGTGAAAAAGGCGTGTTTTAGGCTTGACTTTTACCGCCTAGTAAACTATACTACATATAATAATATACAAACATATTCTTTTCTTCTATTATATATGAGTAGCTTTACTAGAAGGTACGGTTAGGTGAGGTGATGGAAAGATTTTGCGCTTTCCTAACTTCTTGATTTGAAACCGTTTGCGATTTTGCATGGAGAACTTATGATTACAGTGTGCATTCATTGCGGAAAAGAAATTGCGACTGTGTATGATATTCCTTATCGATTTTGTGTCAGCAGCACATGTCGTCAAGATTATATTGCCGCAAAGCAGGAATTGAAAAAACCACGTCATCAATGTGAGTTTTGTGGACATTCCTGGATTTTGCGTGGCACAGCTGCATCATATTGTCCAAAATGTAAAAAGTCAGGAATACCCAAAGCAATTTCAGCTCTCACACAAGAAATAATTGCGTGTCAGAACTGTGGAGAACCGAAACTCAAGAATAAAGTAAAGTGTGAGGTTTGTCGAAGATCAAACACTGAGTTAACACATTACATGGGAATGACTATTCGTCAGTGGGAAGATGTGAGAAGGTTTTTACAAAAGTATGTTGGGCCGGATCAACTGATTTTGAATGTTAAGAATTTGGTTGAAGGAAATGTTGGAGTTGTTCTTCCAAAATTGGAACCAAAAGCAATTACAAGTGCTCCGATTGAAGTTGAAGCGGAAGAAGTTGAGTTAAGTGCGGAAGAACTTGCGGCTGAACTCGATCGTTTAACACCACAAGGGATGCTAATTGGAGCACAACCAGAACCAAAGATGATGGATCCTGAAATGGACGCGTCAGATGAAGGTACGAAAACGGACGAGACGCAATAGTTCGAAAACGTACTAAATCTGGAGGTTACGAATTCGTAACAGTTGCCACCAATTACGAAAACGTAATTACGAAAACGGACTAATTGAGTTACGAAATCGTAATTTAACAATTACGAATTCGTAATTTCAGATTACGAAATCGTAATTACGAAAACGTAACTGCCAATTACGAAATCGTAACATTACGAAAACGTAATTTCGGTCAAATTACGAATTCGTAACGCGCGCAGTTGGTACGAAAACGGACTATTTTGGCCAATTACGAAAACGTAACGCGGTGGAAATTACGAAAAAGGAATTTGAAACGGTCCGAATAAAACCGTACCCTGCACGGTTTTACCCTTACGAGGCCGGTAGGGTAACGCTGGAGGCCGGTAGGGTAAAGGGTAGGCCGGTAGCGCGTAAAAAAGTTTGCGACGCGGCGAATAAAAGGGTAGGGCTAGCGGTTTATTAAGTAGGGAACGGCGCGCAGGGCGCCAGCGGCAAGCCGAAGCCGAAATTCGGTAAGTGGGAGGAAAGACATGGCCGGTACAACGTTGAAGCAATATGTGGACAAACTCGGCGAGGCGACGGTCCTCGATTTGGTGAACAAGGGACTGATCCGCGAGCAAAAGCGCAATGCGCGGAAAGTGGAGATGAAGTCGTTCCGTGAGGAATGGAAAGCGCGCAAGGCGGCTGCCAAGGTTGCGGCCGGAGTCTAACCGAAAACTGGGTCCCCTCTTCGGAGGGGACCCGTTTTTGTCCAAAAACCGTTAACACGGAGGAACGCACATGGCAACACGCACATGTGATGAAAGGTGTTGGAACGCGCAGAGTGACGACTGCACGTGTGAGTGTGATGGTGCTAACCATGGGAAGAATGTGAAGACATTATGTCAAACAGTGCTTGGATGCATGAAACCAATAGAGGAAGGAGAAGAGGATGCCGAGTAATCTACCTCCGGGTGTAACTGAAAGCATGATTCCTGGAAATGAACCTGAAAATGAGGAAAAAGTTGAACGAAAACCATTTTGGCGTTGTGAGTCTTGTGGGTATCAAGATCGTCTTAAGTCCATGCCAAAAGACAGAGACAAATTCTACGCAAGAGGTAAAGCTGCAAAGTGTCCAAGTTGCAAAAGTGAAGACTTGATGCCTGTTGGATTTTGAGGTAGGGGTAGGGTAGACAACGGGCTACCCTACCCCAAAGTTTTTACAGCGCGGGCCGAAATAGTTCTTGACTACCGGGCCAGGCCTATAGTATGATAGGGCCGTTGGTAAGGGGTAGGCCGGTAGCGTACCCTGGACTTGCCCTTGGACAACGGTACGCACATGGAGGAGCAAAAATGGCCGCAACACTGAAGCAGCACGTAGACAAGTATGGGGAAGAGGCGATTTTGAAGTTGGTTGAAAACGGTTTGGCGGGCATGGTCAAGAAAGAAGCACGAAAGAAAGAGCGTACTGCTGATCGGGAAGAGTTCAAGAAGTGGATGGCAGCGAAGAAAGCTGCGACTGCCGGCAAGTAACCCACCCAGTTTTGTGTAAGGAAGAGCATTGGTCATCGTCCGGTGGCCAGTGCTCTTCGTTTTTAAGCGTACCCTTACGGTATAGTCCGGGGCGGTATAACGTAAACGGTTCCGGCCCGCTCGGCTAAAGTAAGGCTTTACTTTAGGCCGCTAGGCACGTATAGTCAGCCTAGTAGGTAGCGCGTACCGGCGCGGTATAGGGCCGTAGTCGGATAAAAAGTGTGGGAACTCCAAAATGACGTGCCAGCGTCAAAACCCCCAAAATAGCTCCCATCAGGGAGATTCTTGTCATGGCGCTGCCCACGGCGTCGTTCGGCTGGCACCGGACCTTGTTGACAGGAGTCTCCCTTTCCTGTTTCTTACAAAGGCAAAATGGACAAAGCGGATATAGAAAAGATACGGGCCAAGATCGATGAACTCAAAGCACGGCGTTTAACACAACCAAGCTTCGGGGTGAGGAAAGCAAAGAGTAAAAGCAAGGGTGTGAAAATTGATAAGGAGCTTTGGGCGCAGTTCATGAAGGAGAAAAAGGAAAAACGAGATGCTGCTGGGTGAGATTCAAGATGTAGTGGTTGTGACTGAACCCGGAATTGTGGGGTATCGTGTTTGGGATGTAATTGAACCGGGATACTTGCTGAGTTATGGGTTATCGCAGGTATGGGAGTTGGAAGGGCCGGCAAAGTTTATTTGCAAGTCGTTGCTTGAAGTTAAGTGTAAAGTGCCGGGAAAGGCGTGTAGTTGTGGGATGTCAGCGTATAAAACAGAGCAGGGGCTCAAGCTTGCGGCGCCACGAGCCAAGGCTGTAGGGAAGGTGTTGCTGTTTGGGACAGTAGTAGTTCATGGAGCAGGGTTTCGAGCCGAGTACGCGCGAATTGTTGAGGTGACAGTGACGAAGTTTGGGGCTGAAGATTGGGTTGATGCAATTGCGCTCAGATACACCGTACCTGTGATGTTTAATGACCATTATTGGAAACGAGAAGTTCAAGGACCGCTTCCAGTTCGCCTCTTCGATGATAGGGGAAGGGAAAAGAAAGAAGGAAAGTCTCCGGAAGAGAAGGCGGCTTGGAAGGAGTTTTTGAAGGAGAAGAGAATGGCAAGGGATGGTGCGTTGGCGTTGGGCTTACCTCCACCAGAACCCATAGACTTGGACGAGTTGAATGAAGAAACGTGATACACCACTCAGTTGGAAGGAGATACTTGTCACGATTGGAGATATGGGGGAGATTGTGACTGTAACTGGTGTAGCTGAAACGCTTGAGTATGGCGCAGGGCCAATGGCTACCGTCTTTTTGAGATTTCGTGTGTGGGGATATTTGAAGTATGCTGATCAGGTGAAGAAAGGTTTTGGGGGGTATGTGTTAACAGGACAAGGAAAACAGCGTATACATGAAATAAAGACAGGAACTGAATATAAACGGAAGTAGTAGTTGCCAACTACTACATTATGTAGTAGTTTGTAACTACTACGCAACCTTGAGGAGGAATAAAATGGATCTAGGAAAAGTGGAAAAGGAAACGCGGTATGAGCCATTTGAAGAACCAGTTCCAAGTAGGAAGGAAACACCTGTGCAAACGCCGAAAGAGGAGCCTGTGCCGGTGTAAACATGGAAATACTTGATCCAATATACGCTCTTCGAGAAAAAGCAAGCGCGTACCGAGCATTTGCGATAGAAGACCCTGAGGACTTCGATTGGGCAGAGCTTGCAAAAGCATTTGATAAAGCCGCAGATATTCTTGAGAGATTGAAAGTGGGGAAGAACCAAATGTTGGAACTTACAGCCAAAAACGTAGAAACGATTTTCTTGGATTGTCTCTTTCGGCAAGATGAGATTGAAGATGAGAAGCCGAAACCAGGGTTGGAGATGGTTGCGGTGAAAGGTGTTATCCAATCCTTCGGTTTCAACAAAGTACGTGTTGATCTTCATAAGGAAGAAATACGCCAATTGTTGAGTCAACTTCCTGAG